>FUWD013174741.1_pt1 | contig 34609 bp, 34 predicted proteins | sample 1063281 | NCBI WGS metagenome assembly FUWD01 (sample SAMEA79048168, study PRJEB19326) | metagenome | biome: marine | reverse complement strand
CACGGTATCGACGTTGAAGCAGAAATCATGGCTGCTCTTGCACAAGACGATCACAGCTGAGATCGATCAAGAGATCCTATTGAGCTTGCGCACATTGGCTGCAACTGAGTACACATACAACCAAGCTACTGTATCTGGTACTGCTACATTCGTTGGTGACGAACATGCTGCTTTGGCTGTTTTGATCAACCGTGTTGCTAACTTGATCGCTCAGCGTACACGTCGTGGCGCTGGTAACTGGGCTGTTGTTAGTTCAGCTGCGTTGACAGTATTGCAATCTGCAACTACTTCAGCTTTTGCTCGTACAACAGAAGGCACATTTGAAGCACCTACAAACACTAAGTTTGTTGGTACATTAAACGGCGCAATGCGTGTGTTTGTTGACAGTTATGCTGCTGACACAACACCAGTATTGGTTGGTTACAAAGGTACATCAGAAGCTGACGCTGCTTCATTCTATTGCCCATACATTCCTTTGATGTCTTCAGGCGTAGTTTTGGATCCGTCAACATTCGAACCAGTAGTATCATTTATGACAAGATATGGCTACGTCGAGCTCACTAATACTGCGAGCTCATTTGGTAACGCAGCTGACTATTTGGGTGAGATCGCAGTACAAAATCTCTCATTTAGTTAATCAAATCAGTACTACATTTCAAAATGTAAACTTCTCAGGGATGGGAAGCAAGAAAGCACCGAAAGGTGCTTTTTTGTTGACTTTGAGTTAGACAAGTGTTATTATGTATTAACAAACATAAATAATACTATGAACAAATACAAAAAATGGTACGATCAAATAACACAAAACGGTAAAACATCAAAGGCTCCTGGAGATGAACGACACCATATTGTGCCTCGCAGTCTTGACGGTTCGGATGACTTGTCAAATATTGCGTTTATCAGTCCACGAGAGCATTTTATATGCCACTGGTTATTGACCAAAATATATCCCACTGGTGAAGAGCACTGGAAAATGATCAATGCATTCCGTATGATGCGAGCTGAAAATCCTAACCAACAACGATACTCGACAAAGATTACCTCAAGAGTGTACGAGAATCTTAAAAAAGAATATTCAGCGTTGCAGAGCACAAGAGTTTCCGGGGAGAATAATCCTATGCACGGTGATAAATTTTATCGTAGTGAAGAAGGTAAGCAACGACAGAAAAATGCAATAACTGGAGAAAACAACGGAGCTAAACAATACAGTGCAAGACAAAAAATTGCCGCTAGCAAACTAGGAAGTAAACGTGCTCCATTTACAGATGAGTGGCGTGCTAATTTGTCTGCTTCCAAACAAGGAAAAAATAATCCTCGCTACGGCACAACTACCAGTGAGTTGACAAGAAAGAAGATGAGTGAAAAAGCTCGTGGCCGAAAACAAAGTGACGAAACTGTTAAAAAGAAAGCAGATGCTATACGTGGTAGTAAGAGAGAAAAATTACTGTGCCCACACTGCAATCAACTGATAGCTGTGAACACTTACCCACGCTGGCACGGTGACCGCTGTCGACACAAACCCACAGTCTAACCGCTAAATATTGATATGATAACCAGTATTAGATTCTCAAACTTTGTAGCTGAACCCCCTCCACCAGCACCGATTGGAAGCCCTGTTGGGTATGGCTCAATCAAAGTAACGAATCCTGTACCAGTTTATAATTCGAAGGTTAACCCAAATGGCTAATCCACCACCACCATATTCTGATGTAACTGGCATATCACGTGCTGTAATGAAAGACAATGCACAGGCCAACATTGTTGCCTACAACGGCAATGCCAGACCCAGTGAGTTAGTAGTAAGCCAAGCCGATCAGGCTATATATGTTGGCAATGTAAATGGAAACTTAAACAAAGTTATCCAATCATCTGGTGCTAATGTATTTTTAGGAAATGTGAGAGTAGTAAGTGATGTTACTGGACTGGTAGCACTATATTTAGATCCTGTTACAGGAGAAGTAGTGGCCTATCAGCCTTGATCTAATTCACTTTTTCTTTGTTCTAAAAAGTAATCGTAGTCTTCTTTGTGGCACCACTCTTCGGCTCTTCCGTTTTTAGGATCATACAGTCCTAACTTTCGATGTTGAGTAGCTCGAATCTCTTTGCGTAGCACAATACGAAATTCTTCTCGAACTTTGTCTTTGCGCCGGGGTCTGAGTAATACGTAATCAATAGCCATATAGGTATTATATACTTAAATTTTAAACCAGTCAAGATATTGACTAATTTTATTTGTTACTGAATGCCAATCTCCTCTTATTGGTTGTCTAAATAAACGAGCAGTAGGATACCAAGGACTTGAATCTTGGCCCAGTAGCCAGCGCCAGTCCACTGCATATTGATTCAACATAATCCATGTTGGTCGCCCCAGCGCTGCACTCAAATGGCTGACCGCAGTATCTACTCCAACTACTACATCTAATTGATTTATCAATGCTGCAGTGTCTGCCCAACTTTGAATAGCTCCTGGGTAAGTTACTACACCCAATCTGGTTAATTGCTCTTCTTGTACAGGCGACGCATCAATTTGTAAGTTGATCCATTCGTAGTTTGGATTAGATTCTATCAATTTGTAAATAACTTCGAATGGTACACTCTTGTGTTGGCTTATCCACGAGTCGGTGCGCCCACTCCAGCAAAATCCAACTCTTAATTTTGTTTTTGGGCCCAGTTGTTGTCTCCACAAATTGGATAAATCTGCCGGTGCTGAGAGATAATGTATCAATTGCGGAATATTATCTACTGTAAGTCCAAGATATTGAGGAATACTCATCAATGGCACCCAGTAATCAAAATTGTGAGTGGGTGTTTGGTATCCGGTGACTTGTTTAATTATTGGGCTGGACAAAAACAATGGTACCAATCCGTCTGTGATTTGAAGATAAACTTCGGCACCTAAATGATGTAAATTAAACAAAAATCTTGAAAATTGAATACAATCCCCGTGTCCTTGTTCACCAAGTACTAAAATTTTTTTCCAGTTAAATTCTGACCAGTCCACTGAGGTTGTTCAAACTTTGGTAGCGTGCCTTTTAAATGTTCAAACTGCCATCGGGCCTCGTAGGCTGGAAATCCTTGAACATAGTCCCCGGCCAGCAACAAAGACACTGCAAGATTAAATTTTGCTGTAGACATTGTTGGATCTAACAAGCATGCATGTTGTAAAAAAGGAATAGCCCGAACAGGATGTCCTAATTCTCTTAACGTATTACCGTAATTATTGAATGCACTGGCTGAGTTTGGGTCAACAACAAATGCCTGACCGTAACAAGCCAGTGCTTTTTCTGGCTCGGTTAATTCTCTATGGTAGTTGCCCTGGACAATAAGTTCATCTGCTGTCATTGATCTATTTAAACTAAACTATCAACCTCTTAAAATAATAACTGCACCATAAATACATGTCAACGCAATAAGGCGTTTTATGCAGGCTTAAGACCCCTGCGTAGCGGCTAGAACCCGCATCGGACTTCTATTAAGGAGAAAACAAAATGGGTCGTCCTCTAAAAATTAAAAAATCTACAACCACTGACATTGGTTTCAATGCATTAGCCGGACTAATTGCTCCAGTATTACCATCACCAGTATTTGACAGTGCAACTGAATATCTTGGCGTAGTTGGTGGCTCAAACACAGTTGACTCAGCAACATATCCAACAGTTAAATGCCGTGTGTTTATCACAGGCTTTGCTGAAGAAGATGGTTATATTATCCGCCAAAAAGGTTCACACAAGTATTTGGTAGGCGGAACAACTGCTCGTACAGCATTGGTAAGTGGTTCAGCATACCGCATCACCACAGTTGGCGACACAGATTGGGCTAGTTATGGCGCAACTGGTAACCCACAAGCGGGTGACATTTTCACAGCTACAGCTGCCTTGGCCGACACAGGCACAGGACGTGTGAATGCTGTAGGTCAATGTGTATTGTCAACATCATTGAGCAGCCAAACAGCTGGCAACATGAGTATCAGTTACTTCAGTAACGATTCAACAGAAACAGCAATCAGTAAGTTGACCAACAAGTTCTTGCAGAACTTTGCTGGTGGTGCAACAGGTGGTAACGCTGACACAGGCGATGTATGGGCCGCCACAGACACAGTTGACAACGTGGCATATGCTGCCAACTTCTTCAGTGACGAAGGCACAACTGCCAAGTCCGGTGCTGAAGTTGATACATGGGGCACAAATGGTTCAGAGCAATTGGCAACAGGCGCATTGGATCTAGCAATTGTAGAAAACTACAACAGTTAATTTCTATTTGCCTAATTAATCCCTACAATAAGTACTGTGGGGATTTTTTATGGCCATAGCATTTGTAATTGGTAACGGAGTTAGTAGACAACATATATCGTTGGATAGTCTGCGCCCATTAGGCAAAATTTACGGATGCAATGCATTGTACAGAGAGTTTGTGCCTGATGTGCTGGTAGCCACAGATAGACCTATTGCTACTCAAATACAAGAAACTGGATATGCAATCAGCAATAAATTTTACACTCGTAGACCTATACCGGGTTTAGGAGCACATGCACTATCTAAGGATTATTTTGGCTACAGTTCAGGACCAAATGCAGTGGGGTTAGCAGCACAGGCACGTCATGCTCAAATTTATATGTTGGGATTTGACATGGGACCAATCCCGGGCAACGGGTTTAACAACATATACGCCAATACAGAATTTTACAAAAGTTCCGATGCATTGCCTACATACACTGGAAATTGGATCAAACAAATAGTTAAAATTGTTCACGATCACCCTGAAACTGAGTTTATTCGAGTATGTGGAAGAACCACAGCAAGAATACAGGAACTTGATACATTAAAGAATCTTAAGCATTTGGAGTTAGCACAGTTCTTAGACCGCATAAATAATCAAAAGGATTTTTAAATGGCCACGGTAAAAAATGTAAGTTCAGATTATACTATTAACCTTGATAATGGGTCAGGGCTAATGACCATCAACGGTAACTTAGATGTGCTGGGCAATATTACCTATGTTGAAGAACTTGCAGTAGATGACGATTTTATTATTGTAGCAGCCAACAACACATCGGGTGGTACTACAAGTGCAGGCATGTTGGCTACAAAACCATCGACTCCAAAAACATACGCTGGTCTTAGATTTAACTCGGTTACAAATCAGTGGGAAATCAGCACCAGTGTTGATGTCAATGGCGGTGCATTAACTCCTTACTCTCAAATTGCAACAGGTAACGCCGCAACTGCAGGTTCGAACACACAGATACAGTTCAATGATAGCGGCGCTTTTGGAGCCACTGCCAATTTAACCTTTGACAAAGTAACTAATCAGCTTACAATCACTGGATATGAAGTTTACGGCAACATTGGATCAACTCCTGCATACACTGGCAACGGTGTAGCAGTTTACAACAATACTGCAGGATCAGGCGGCACTGGGCTTTATGTTAAGAATGCCACAGTCAACGAAGAATTAGTCAGTCTTGCCAAAGCAAAATTGTTTGCAATTATATTTTAAGGAAACAACATGTCAACAACATCAGCATTAATAACCGATTCAGCCGGTAACATATATGTCAGCAGTGGAAATACTGCTGTTACGTGGTTATCAATAAACAACTACACTGCCAATGCTGTTACAGCCAACGTGCATGTGGTTCCATCTGGTGGCTCTGCCAATGCACAAAATCAAATTTTGACCAATTTAGAAGTCACAGGCAACGACACGTATCAAATATACGCTGGCAACGAAAAGTTAATATTGGAAAACGATACAGCTATTCAGGCAGTGGCCAACGTCAACACCTCATTAAATGCAGTGATAAGTTACACCACAATCTAATGGGTTATTTTGTAAAAAATCGACAGTTGCAGTCTGGCAGTAGTGGTGTAGTTTTGCCCACTGGCAGCAGTGCCGACCGCCCTGATTATCCAACGTTTGGATTGATAAGATACAACACAGATTTGGCTGCGGTAGAATATTTCAACGGCAGTGTATTTGTGCAATTGGGCGAAGCTGGCGCAATTAATTATACTGTTGATAACTTTACCGGAACAGGATCTCAGACAGTGTTTACAATGAGTATTATTGTTGATGATCCCACACAAATCATTGTATTTGTTGGATCAATTTATCAAGAAGCAACTATATCGTACTCAGTGGGCGGCCCAGGATCAGCAGATATTACGTTTACAAGTCCGCCACCGTTGGGCGTGCCGATCAACATAATACACAGTATGGTCTAAGCTAAATACCCTATCACCGGGATAATCAATGGCTATAAATCGAATCGCAGGACAAATGCTAAACAGCAATCTTGAAAGAGATGGCGTTGATTTGGCCATTGATACCAATTTTGTTTATTTTGATGTTGCAAATAATCGGGTGGGTATTAATACTGCTACACCAACAGTTGACCTTGACGTCAACGGAAACATTCTGGCCAATAATCTTTCTGCAACTGCAAATATTTCTGCTGGAAATGCATCTATCTCTGGCGTCGCAAGTGTCACTGGCAATGTCGTTGGTGGTAATATCAATGTTGCCGGCGGCAGTTTTACAGGAGTAATTACTGGTAATTCATCGGCATATCTGGGCACTGTTCTAAGCCCGTTTGCTGGAATTTACAATGACTTTTTAATAGCCAGTGGTAATATCACTGGTGGCAATTTAATCACAAGTGGTCAAGTAACAATTACAGGAAATGCCACTGCAGGTAATTTAAATGTGGTATCGGATGCAATCGCAGGAAATTTCAACACCACAGGAAACGTTGTGGCTGGAAATATATTGGTCGGCAACATTGTTATTCCAAGCACAGGAAACATTGATGTAGGCAATACCAATATTGCCAACTTGGCAGAGCCCGTACAAAATCAAGACGCAACCACTAAGTTCTATGTGGACAACCAATTGGGCAACATTGGCAATATTGGTAATTTAAGCATTGTTGACACCACTATCGGTACAACTACAGCAAATGCTGATATCTATATAACCACTAATGGCACAGGTATATTTCAAATCAGTGGAACCGCTGGGTTTGTTATACCAGCCGGTAATACGGCTCAGCGCCCCGATCCTGCAATTGATGCAACTCTTAGATTCAACACCGAAACTCAAAATTTAGAACTGTATGATTCTGTTGAAGGCAGTTGGGATTCAATAATCAGTGACATAACCAATCAAGTAATTGTTCCTGACGGATCATCGTCAAGTTTTATTTTAGATAAAGAAGCAACGGCTCCTGGCATTTTAGTCAGCATCAATGGTTTGGTGCAGGTTCCGGGTGCTGGGTATTCCTATACTGTAACCGGCAACGTAATTGCTTTTGCTGAAACTCCCGAACCCACAGACATAATCGACGTAAGATTTCTTTAAGTAATTGTTGGCTACGTAGTAACTAATCACTAACTAACCATAAATACTCCATAAAATGGAGATTTTGACATGGCCGTAACCAGAATTAATAACAACCAGATCACTGATGCGTCAGCTGGTAATGCATTTGTAGGTGTAAATGCTGCTGCAAAATTGCAAGCATACTCAGTTACATCAACAAAAATTGCTAATAATTTAACTTATGGCAGTGATTTAACAGTGGTAGGAAACCTCACGGTTCAAGGCCAAACTACCACAATTGACACAAATATTACCACAATTGAAGACCCGGTAATTTTGTTAGCATCAACACAGACAGGGTCGCCTGTGGTAGATATTGGTTTTATCGGTGAACGCGGAACGTCAAACAATATTGCTTTTGTGTGGGACGAAAGTTCCGCTGAGTTTGTTACAGTTTTTACATCAACAGGCGAAACAAACAGCACAGTAACAATCTCCAGTTTTGCAAATTTTCATACCAACGATGCCAACATTGGTGGTAACATTGTTATCAACGGAACAACAAGTTTAGTTGGAAATATTGTTGGTGATGCCAACATTACCGGCACAGTCACAGGCGGTAATCTGTCGACCCCGGGATTTGTTTCAGCGGTTGGAAACGCCACTGGCGGTAACTTAAACACAGCTGGACAAGTTGTGGCCACAGGAAATGTCAATGGCGGCAATGTAATCAGCTCAGCTTTAGTTGAAGGAGCAACGGTATCAGCCAGTGGAAACGTTGTTGGCGGTAATGTAACCACAGCTGGTCAAGTGGTGGCAACTGACACAATCACAGGTGGTAATTTGGCCACTGCTGGTACAGCAAGTGCCGGAGGCAACATCACTGGTGCAAACGTATTGACAGGTGGCATAGTAAGTGCTACTGGCAATGTAACGGGTGGCAATGTATTAACGGGCGGATTAGTTAATGCTACCGGAAACGTAACTGGTGGAAATTTAACCACAGCTGGTCAAGTGGTGGCAACTGACACAATCACAGGTGGTAATTTGGCCACTGCTGGTACAGCAAGTGTAGCTGGTAACATTACAGGTGGCAATGTATTAACAGGCGGACAAGTAAGTGCTACTGGCAACGTCACCGGCGGAAATCTTGTGGCTACAACAGCATTGGTAGCTCCAAGTTTGAATGTCACTGGCAACATCACAGGTGGTAATTTATTGACTGCTGGATTGGTATCAGCCACTGGAACAATCACCAGTGCTGCAAATATAACTGGTGGAAATTTAACCACAGCTGGTCAAGTGGTGGCAACTGACACAATCACTGGTGGTAATTTGGCCACTGCTGGTACAGCAAGTGCAGGTGGCAACATCACAGGTGGCAATGTATTAACTGGTGGCGAAGTATCTGCAACCGGCAATGTAACCGGTGGAAATTTATTGACAGCTGGATTAGTATCGGCTACAGGAACAATCACCAGTGTTGCAAATATCACAGGTGGTAACATAGACACTGCTGGTGCTATTTTAGCAACTGGTAACATCACAGGTGGAAACGTAAACACAGCCGGCAACGTTACAGCTAATTATCTTATTGCGGAAAGCGGCATAATTGGCAATATCACAATTGACGATTTAAATGTTGGTAATATCACAGCCACTGGGTTTGCTAATATTACTGGCAATATCACCGGTGGTAATATATCAGCAGGATCAGGAATTATTTCCACAACAGGCAACATCAACGGCGGCAATTTAAATGCTGTAACTGGAGTCACTGCGGTAACTGGATACTTTACAGGCAACGTTGACGTACTCGGTAACTTGAATGCTACAATTGGTGTTGTGTATGCTAACTCTGGTATTTTCTACGGTGACGCTGTAACAGGTAACAATGCAGCCTTTGCTGGTATTCCAGGATTTACACAGTTGGGTTCTAACGTTGTTATGCAATTTGCCGGCAACGTAAACTCATATTCACAGATTAACTTCCAAAATATTAACAGTGGAAACTTAGCATCAACAGATTATATTGCCACAGCAGACAACGGCGATGACAGCAACTACTATGTGAACATGGGTATCAACTCCAGTACATTTGATGATCCTGCAGACTATCCTGGATTTTCCCCAAATGATGCTTACCTTCACAATCATGGCGGTAACTTAATTCTTAACCCAGAGACCAGTGGCAAAACAATTCAGTTCATGGTTGGCGGCACAGATACTACAGATGTTATTGGTACCGTATCCACAACCGGACTTGCAGTTACAGGCACAGTAAGTGCTACTGGCAATATCACAGGTGCAAATGTATCAACAGGTGGCACAGTAAGTGCTACTGGTAATGTCACAGGCGGCAATTTAACCACTGCTGGCCAGGTTGTTGCAACGGCTAACATCACAGGTGGTAATGTACTAACAGGTGGACAAGTAAGTGCTACTGGCAACATCACAGGCGGCAACGTTAATACTGACAATTTAGTTGGTACAACAATTAACATTACAGGAACAAGTGTTGACTTCAATCTCTCAGGAAATATCAGCGTAAGTTCTCGATATATTACTGACTTAGCGGATCCAGTACAGGCTCAAGATGCAGCCACTAAAAAATATGTTGATGAAATTGCGCAAGGTCTTGATCCTAAGGCCAGTTGTTATCTTGCAACTGTTGCGGCACTACCAGCGTATACCTACAACAATGGAACAGATGGTGTTGGCGCCACAATTACTTTAAATGCCACCGGTAACTTAACTGTAGACGGCACTGTGGTTGCTGCTACTGAGCGTGTTTTGATCAAAAACGAAACATCAACCAACGCACCATACAATGGTATCTATGTAGTGACCACAGCTGGTACACCAAGCGTGGCAGCAGTATTAACTCGTGCCACAGACTTTGACAACGGATCACCAAGCGGCGAAATTCCAAGTGCATTTACATTTATTGAGCACGGTTCAGTCAACGCCGACACTGGATGGGTATGTACAACCAATTCTCCAGTCACTGTTGGAACAACACCAATTGGATTTACGCAATTTTCAGGAGCTGGTACGTATTCTGCAGGAAATGCATTAAGCCTTAATGGCACACAGTTCAACGTTAATACCGATGGCAACATTGGCGTCAACGGTAGCAATCAACTTTACATTGTGGCAGGCGCCACATTGGTAACACCGAACATTGGTGCAGCTACAGGTACAAGTTTGAGCACAACTGGTAACATTGTAGGCGGAAACTTAAACACAGCTGGACAAGTTGTAGCCACGGGTGATATCAGTGGCGGCAATGTTATTGCTGTGGCCAATGTTGCAGGTGGAAATTTAACTACAACAGGTCAAGTGGTAGCAACTGGCAATATCACAGGCGGAAACTTGTCTGGTACTAATATTGTTGGAACATTGACCACAGCTGCCCAGACCAATGTTACATCAGTTGGCACATTAACATCGCTAAGTGTAACCGGAACTGTTCAAGGCGGAAATTTACAAACAGCTGGATTGATTAGTGCAACCGGCAACGTCACTGGCGGTAATGTATTAACAGGTGGCTTAATCTCAGCCACAGGCAATGTCACAGGTGGCAATCTTGTGGCAACAACAGCATTGGTAGCTCCAAGTTTGAATGTCACTGGCAATATCACAGGCGGTAATTTATTGACTGCTGGATTGGTATCAGCCACAGGAACAATCACCAGTGCTGCAAATATCACAGGTGGCAACGTATTAACAGGTGGACAAGTAAGTGCTACTGGAACAATTACCAGTGTTGCAAATATCACAGGTGGAAATTTAACCACAGCAGGTCAAGTGGTAGCAACTGGCAATATCACAGGCGGTAATTTGCTTACCAGTGGGAGTATTGTACTAAGTGGTGGTAATGTCATAGGGGCAAATGTAGTCAGTTCAACCGCTGTAACTGCTACTGGTAATGTCACAGGTGGTAACTTTACCACAATGGGTAATATTGTAATCAATGACCCAGCATTGACAGTATTGTGGGGCAATGGCCAAATTGACACCAGCGGCCCTGTAATATCTACCGGTAACATCACAGGCGGAAACTTAATTACTGGTGGTGAAATAACAGCAACCGGAAACATTAACGGCACCGGCGCTGTGTTTTCTGGCAACGTTACCGCTGCAAACTTTATTGGTAATATTAGCGGTAATATTGATGCTGGTGGCGCCAACACACAAGTTCAGTTCAATGACGATGACATTTTAAATGGTACAGCTGGATTTACATTTGACAAAACATCAAATGCAATGACTGTAACTGGTAACATCATAGGCGGCAACTTTACCACATTAGGTAATATTGTAATCAATGACCCAGCATTGACAGTATTGTGGGGCAATGGCCAAATTGACACAAGCGGCCCTGTAATATCTACTGGTAACATCACAGGCGGCAATGTAATTAGTTTGGCACTGGTCCAAGGAACAACAGTAACCGCTACGGCTAATGTCAACGGCGGTAATGTAATTAGTTCAGCATTGGTAGAAGGAGTAACTGTAAGTGCCAGCGGCAATGTCATTGGCGGTAATGTAACAACTGCCGGATTGATCAGTGCCACTGGTAATATTGATGGTGGAAACTTAAACACAGTGGGTCAAGTAGTAGCCACAGGAAATGTTACGGGTGGTAACGTAATTAGCTCAGCACTGGTTCAAGGTGTTACTGTAAGTGCAAGTGGCAATGTCATTGGCGGCAATGTAACAACTGCTGGTCAAGTTGTTGCAATCGGCAATGTCACAGGTGGTAATGTAATTGGCACAACAGCCGGTAAGTTTGGTAACATTGTTATTTCAGGCGACGATATAACTGATGTTGGTGGCGGAGTCGTTACAATTAATAATGCTGGAGACGATGTTGACTTTGCTGTCAATGGTGATACCACGGCCAACGTATTTTATGTTGACGCCGGAACAGGTACAGCAAGTTTTGGATCAGCTGCACAGACAACCGATGCATTGGTAGCATTTAACACAGCGGCATCAATTTTGTTCCCGGTTGGTAATATTGGACAACGTCCGTCAGTTGGTGTCACTGGTATGGTTCGTTTCAATACCACAAACAACAACATCGAAGTATTTGACAACAGTGCGTGGTCAGCAGTGGGAGTGCCAAACTTTACAGTGATTGTTGATGATCAATTCACAGGCGATGGATCAACAGTGGCGTTCACACTGTCAGAACCAATCACTACAGCTGGCGCTATTGTATCAATCAACGGTATTGTGCAGATTCCGACCATTGCATATTCTATTTCCAGCACTACACTGACATTTACAGAAGCTCCTGAGTCGGGGGATTTGATTGATGTGCGTATCATAACCACAACAACCACAGTTACTTCAATCAGCAATCTGTCTGGCAATGCAGCAGTTGCAGTAAGTGATACTTCTGCATTGACTACAGTCACTGGTGATTTGTTAGTTACAGGATCAATTAGCGGTGCAACTGTTGCTACAGACAAAATTGCCAACGGTACAACCTTTATGGCAGTTACTGCTACCAATGGTAATATACAAGCCAACATTGCTGGAGCAACAGTACAAACAATCAGCCCTGGGTTGGTAGCAATCACAGGTGATTTGAGTGTGAGTGGAAATGCCACACTAAGTGGTAACATTCTTGGCGATAGAGTACAAAACGGCACAACAAGTTTTGATATTCAAACGCCGAGTGGCAATGCCAATATCACAGTGGGAGCAACATCAAACGTAGCAGTGTTTACTTCAACTGGTGCCAATATCACAGGAACATTGGGTGTAACCGGCAACGTCACAGGTGGTAATTTGTCGGGTACAAGTATTGTTGGTACATTATTAACAGCCAGTCAGACTAATATCACAGGTGTTGGCGCTTTAAATGCAGGTTCAATTACATCAGGATTTGGTTCAATTGATATTGGAACTGACACTATTACAGTGGGCGGCATTATCAACGCCAATGCCAACGGTGTTGGTAACATTGGTAGTTCAAGTCTTTACTTTAATACTGTATTTGCCAAAGCAACATCAGCACAGTACGCTGACTTGGCAGAGAAATATGTAGCAGATGCGGAATACGCACCAGGCACAGTGGTTGTGTTTGGCGGCAACAAAGAAGTCACAGTGAGCTCAACAGATGCTGATCGTGCAGTGGCTGGTGTAGTCTCAACAAATCCAAGTTACATCATGAATGGCGGACTCGAAGCAGAATATGTGGCTACAGTGGCTTTAACCGGACGTGTTCCATGCCGTGTAACAGGCACAGTACGCAAGGGCGATTTAATGGTATCAGCAGGATACGGATTGGCACGTGCCGAACAAGATCCACGTGTGGGCACTGTGATCGGTAAAGCTCTTGAAAACTTTGAAGGCAATGAAGGCGTGATCGAAGTGGTTGTAGGACGCTTCTAAAAACAACGCTGTTTTACAATAGGACTCTTAGGAGTCCTATTTTTTTAACGCTAAATATACCGTATGGGATTAACTAAACCTCGCGCTTATCAAATTTACGATTTAGACTACAAACAAGCAGTCCGTGTAGTCACAGTTTCAAATATCACATTGTCTGGCGGAGCACCAGCATTAGTTGACGGAGTTTCTCTCAGCGTCAACGATAGAGTTTTAGTCACTGGACAAAGCTCTGGCAGTCAAAACGGTATCTACGAAGTTGATGTAGTAGGATCTGGATCCAACGGAACCTGGGTTAGGTCAATTGATGTAGATGCCACAGGGGAACTGGATTCGGGCACCATTGTCATGGTCACCGAAGGGCTAATTTACGCAGACACTCAATGGAAATTGATCACAGATGATCCTATTGTGATTGGAACCACAGCATTGGTGTTTGAGCAAAACTACAGTGCCAACTCTATCAGTGCTGGAACCAGCAATGTCAGTGTTCAAGATAACAGTAATGTATCAATTGCTGTTGCTGGCAGTAACATTGTTGTGTTTTCGTCTGGCACAGAAAACATCTCGGCCAATATAATTCCCACAGCTAACGTTACTTACAATTTAGGTAATGCTACAAATAGATTCAATGATTTATATCTTGCCAACAACTCAATCTTTCTTGGTAATGTAACATTATCCTCTACAGAAACTGACCTAATAGTTAATGGATTTCCAGTGATCACTTCCAGCGACACATCAACATTGAGTTTAACTGGCAATATCACCGGCGGAAATATTAACTCAGTTGGCGGAACATTTACTGGCAACGTGGCATTTGGTAACATATTTGTCGGCGGATATTATTATGCCAACGGAGTAGTGTTCTCGGGCGGCGGTGGCGGCGGCACTCCTGGCGGAGCTGATACTCAGATACAGTTCAACGACGGTGGTGTGTTTAATGGCACCGCCAGCCTAACATTTAACAAAACTACTAATGCAGTTTCTACCACAGGAACCTTAACTGCCACAGCCAACGTTGTGGGCGGAAATGTAACCACTGGTGGTCAAATGTCAGCAGTTGGAAATATCACAGGTGGAAACTTAGAGATCAATGGTAATGCTGTAATCACAGGTAATCTTAGAGTTGATGGAACAGAAACCATATTCAATGTACAGACAATAAGTGTCAACGACAAAGATATTATTATTGCTAACAACGTCACGGGCGGTGCCAACATTGACGGTGCTGGTATTCAAGCCGGCAATCCAGCCACAGCAACCTGGTTCTTTAACAATGCCACAACAAGCTGGCAGAGCAACATTGCAATTACACCTTCGGCGAATGGAACATTGAGTCTTGGCGGCGCCAGTAACTATTGGGGAACTGCTTATCTAACTGCTGCTAGCGTTACTGGCAACGTTACTGGCGGAAATTTAATACAGGGAGGTACTCGTGTTATTAAATGGACAACAGTGGCTAACACTGCGCCAACTAATGCAGTTCCGGGCGATTTTTGGTACGACAGTTTTGCTGATATCAAGTATCAGTATACCAACGATGGCACCAGCAATGTTTGGATAGACCAAAGTTATCCAACCTCTTTTTCAACACTAACTGTTCAAAACATTGTGAACGGTGGAGCCAATGGCACTGGAAATATTGGTAGTTCAGTAGGACAGTTTAACACCGCATTTGTCAAAGCCACCTCGGCACAATATGCTGACTTAGCAGAGATCTACGAAGCTGATCAAGATTATTCTCCGGGCACTGTGGTTGTATTTGGTGGAGACAAAGAAATTACAGTCACAGATCAAAGTCACGACACTAGAGTGGCAGGTGTTATATCAACAGATCCTGCGTTTATAATGAATTCTCATGCTGCAGGTTTGCCCGTGGCATTTACTGGTCGCGTGCCTTGTCGTGTGCAAGGTCCTGTGGCCAAAGGTGACGTTTTAGTTACCGGTTCTATTTCTGGAGTAGCCCAGCGTATTGGGTACAATTTTCAACCCGGGTGTGTGTTGGGCAAGAGTTTAGGAACCATAGTGAACAACAGCATACAAACAATTGAAGTAGTAGTAGGGAGATTTTAATGACATATCCAACTAATCCAACTAATGGACAACAAGCCACAGTCAATGGTGTAGTTTATACCTATAACAGCGCCAAAGGAGTGTGGGCAGTCACTTCGAGCTTTACTGGTAATATCACTGTTAATCAAATCAATACCGATACAGTAATTGCTACAGGAAATATATCAACAAGTGGCACATTGACCGCAACAAATCTTGTTGAAACCTCGAGTATCACTCTTAAAGAAAATATCAGACCAATTGAAAATGCATTGGATTCTCTGACAAAATTAGTTTCAGTAATCTATGACAGACGTGATGGTTCAGCACGTGATGAACCTGGATTGATAGCCGAAAAAGTCAATGAAATTCTTCCAGAATTAGTGGTTAAAGATTCAGATGGCAACCCAATGGGTATTCGATATTCTAAAATCACTGTGTATCTCATTGACGCAATAAAATCTCTCAAAGATGAATTAGATTATCTAAAAGGTAAATGATGGCTAAGTTTCAAGGCGTAACTATTACTACAAATACACCAATACAGCTACCAGTAGGTACCAACAATCAGAGACCATCGGCGCCGGCCAGTGGGATGATGCGGTTTAATACTTCCTCACAAGCATACGAATATTATGAAAGTGGCAACTGGTCCATATTTAATACAGGCAATGTTCCGTTGGATGGGTTAGTTTTATGGATGGACGGTGATTACTATAATCTCCCCCCAAGTATGGATAGAAATTTTTTGAATAATACTTCCTGGGTAGTTGGCACAGGAAGTGTTACAGGATTTAATCAAAACGGGCTTACTCAAGAAAATAACAGAATTATTTCAACGGATCCTTTCGGAAACCAAGCTGTTGTATGGGAAACTAGACCAACAGGAGCAAATAACGACGACGGTGGCTGGAACACAACACAGTTTGCTGTTGATGAAACAAAGCTGTATAGATTCTCTGTATGGGTTAAACGTATAACTTCGACAAGCAGTGGTAACTTTTACCATGGTTTGTACGGCATTAATAGTTCTGGATCTTATATTGGTGTCCAGCAAATGAGTGACAATGCTACCAATGGTAACCCTTATTGGGATTGCCCAGGCATAGGCGCTCTACCATTTAATGAATGGGTTTTGATAGTTGGGCATGTATATCCAGCCGGAACAACATTTACAGGGAAAAATCCTAGCACCGGTAGGTGGAATACAGCTGGAGTTAAGATTGCTGAAGTTGGTTGTAATATTGGCACCGGGGATGTGAAATGGGTGTCTGGCACTACCCAAGCAATACATAGAACATACCATTATTATTCAGCAACAACCGCTGCGCAGTTACAGTTTGCATACCCAAGAGTGGATATTGTTGATGGAAATGAACCAACAATTGCTCAGTTGGTTAAAAACAATCCTAATGTTTTGAGAATTGTAGACGAAAGTACATATTCTACCAACGGAACTTTAATTAACAATCCTGTTTACAGTAATGGATATTTTACGTTCAATGGTTCCAGCACATACATTGATTTTGGAAATCCAACAGCTTTAAGTTCTATAGGCGGTACTAACAATGTTACAGCTTCTGTGTGGGTATACTTTAGTGCCTATGGCGGCGGTGGCCAAAGTTATGCAGTGGTCACAGTAAAAGGGCCACCGTGGACGTGGTTGATAGAAAATCCAGATAACAAGTTTAGATTTAGAATCACAGCAGGCGGCGCTGACGTGGCTGTTGCAGATACAACAACACATAATCTCAACCAATGGTATCACGTGGTAGGAACATATGATGGTTCTGCCATGAGAATCTATGTCAATGGGGTTCTAAAAAATACTTTGGCCCAGTCTGGCACACTTGGTTCTAATTCTGTAACCGCCAAGATAGGAACCTATGAAGGCACAAATTATAACTTAAATGGAAGAGTTGGTGCTTGTCAAATTTACAAGAGAACCTTAACCGAAGGACAAGTTAGACAACTGTTTGAAGCACAGAGAAATAGGTTTGGTGTATAATGGCCAATTTAATAAATCTTGAAGTTCAGGGCTCTACCGGAATAACATTACCTGTGGGTACCACAGCCCAGCGTCCAACAAGCCCTACACAAGGTATCATAAGATATAATTCTACTTTTAAGAACGCCGAACAGTACAGTTCCAATCGTTGGTTTCAAATACCCCCTGTTGTAGAAGATGGTCTAATGATTTATCTAGATGCAGCAGAACCAACTAGTTATACAACATCGTCGTCCACATGGAATAGTTTGGTTAACTCTGGAGTCAACGCATCTCTGTCAGGGTCTTTTAGTAGTACCTCAGTAGGCGGTGGCGGCCTAGTATTCAACGGTAGTAATACAGTTGGCACCATAAACTATAATTCTGCATTTATGGATTTTTCAAGAGCTCAGACTATTTGCATGTGGTTGCGTCCTGGAGCAGGAGCATCGAGTGCTCGAAGAAATCCATACAATCAGGCGTATGGTGGGTCTGGAACAATAACGCACGAAACAGCCGGCGGGTTTAGTTATTTCTACGGAACAAACGGCGGCAATGATGCCCCGTACGTTGGATTTGGAACAAACTTCACAGTTGTTGCTGATGAAACAGCATTTATTACAGTCACTAGAGATCAATCACTTAATGTGGCCTGTTGGTATAAAAATGGCAAAATGACCAACAGTTCAACCGCTGGAGGGTATGCAACCACCAACAATGGATCTTCTAATATTTTAATAGGAGCAGGATACGTTAGCCCATTTATCGGCAATATTTACAATCTAATGGTTTATAATATAGCATTAACCCCTAGTCAGGTTGCTCAAATATATCTTACTACCAATGGAAGGTTTGGTGTCTAAATGGCCATTGTAACCTCTGTTAATATCACCGGCACTGAATTCCTCCAATTGCCTCGAGGAACCACAGCTCAACGCCCTAATAATCCAACGACAGGAATAGCCCGAATCAACACTGATCTTCTGTCTACACCATGTGTTGAAATGTATAACGAAACGGTCTGGAAAGTTATACAAGGTGCCGATGGCACATCACCAGCTCGAGCGGTTCAAAAATCCACAGAAGTACTATTAGCCAATCCTAGCGCACCAACGGGTTGGTATTGGATGATGATTAATTCACAACCCACACAGGTTTATATCAACAATTCCTTTGAAGGAGGAGGCTGGGTTCTAGTGGCCAGTCATCCATTAGACGTGGCATTTCCGTCTGTTAGATATGCCAATGTGGCTCAAGCAACAAAATATTATGGGTCTTCAGGATTTGCAGCCGGACAAAACGATCCAAAAGATTATGCTGTGTGGATGGGGTTAGCTGGGTGGAATCAAATTGTGACTCAAAATGGTGCTGGTAGAAATTTTGTTTACTACACAGCTGAGTCTCGAGTAGAACTCAATGAAACACACTCACGACGATCTAAATGGACTTGGACTGGCTGGAGCAGCACATACGCTTGGCAGGGCGGTGCAAATTTAGTTAATCAAGTTGGCGGCGAAACTCCTGGGCTGTATTCATACCATATTGCTAACGGGTTTTCATTTACAACCTTTGATGTTGATCAAGATACAAACGGCGGCAATTGCGCAACTTATTACAACAACTCGCCATTTTGGTATGGTAGCTGTTGGGACGGAAATTTTTGGGGAGGCAACGGTGCGGGCAATTATGCAAACGCGGCATTTTGGAACGGTGCCTCAACAAATTACTACAACTATGGGGCAATGTACGTAAAATGAAATCCAAAGTCAACAAATTAATCATCAGCAAATCCCTGGAAAAAACAACGGATTTTATGCTTGTATTTTTAAATGGATGTTTGACAACAACATACTGTTACAAGAAATCAGACTAACAGAAGATTTGTCAAAATCTGTTGATAACATATTCGACATAGACGATCTAGTTCAGCACAAAATTCAATGTTGTCTTGACATCGATCTAGACAATTTTGATGTTATTGAAGTTATAGAGGATTAGTTATGAAAGATTATATTTTTATATCTCAGGGCAACGAAGGAAATACATATTGGGTTGACTATTTAAATCAAGATTGGGAACAACCTCGGGTTTTACGTGTAGAATTTGCCACAGAGCAAGAAGTGATTTCCTTTGTTGACACATTGATTAAATAACACTATGCAACCTAGATTTAGAGCAGACTACTCAGGAGAATTTGTTATTACCGAAACTCGTTGGGCAGGCGGAAAAAAACAACAAGTCAGAGAGTGGATAGCCAATCCAATTGAAAATCATCACTTGTCAGGGCGTGCCATTTGTATTGGTAGCGATCTCCATCATGAAAATTTTGATCACACACGATTACAACGTCATCGTGGGGGATTATTAGGATCAAAAAAATTACAAACCTACGGCATTGGTTCAATCACACATGACATGCGTTTGGATTTTGCAGTAGAGTTACAACAACATAATCTTGACAACCTTCGACAAAGAAAATATCAAGAAACAAATATTGTCTATACCACAGCTCGTTTGTGTATTCAAAATCCTGGAGAATTTTATCTAATACCTTACAATCCAGTTATTTGTCAAGAAGCAGCTATTTTGTATCTTGCAGCGTTTGACGGACACAAAGAAGTATTTTTACTGGGATATAACAATGATATGTCTGCTGGAAACAGCGCATGGGCCGATCATGTAGCATCAGTAATGCAAGCATATTCGTCTACACAATTTATAATCATTGCAGATCAATCAACAATACCGGCAAAGTGGTTGAATTATTCAAACACTCGTTGTATTACCAGAGATGAATTTGTTAGTTATTGTGATGTTTGAATTGACTGTTCTATTGTGACAATTTTGTCACGCACCGCATCAAAGTTTACAGTTGACCATAGCCCAGGATGCATGGGTTTAGGCCATGATCCAGACAATATCCATGCCCATCCGATGTGTTCGTGATTTAATTCAGGAACAAACTCAGAAGCAACACTGCAAAAAAATGTGTTGTATACAAATCCAGAATCTGCACTGGTAAATTTTTCCAATGGTACCAGTTTTAAATACTCGGGCATGTGTCCCAGTTCTTCCTGACACTCTCGGGTCATAGCATCTATCAGAGTTTCGCCTGATTCAATTTTACCTCCGGGCAATCCCCAAGTACCTGGATGCCGAGGATCGTTTCTTAACAAATAAAGATATCGTTGCGTAGCAACAGAATAAAACCAAACACCTACAGCGTTTACAGTACTATTCTCCATGTACCTCCCTGATACAGCCCCTGATAACTTTTAACCCAGGTTTCTCCAGTCCATTTGTATTGAATGCCGGTTGTGATATTTGTGACATACTGTAAATTGTTTGCACTTGAAGCAGAATCGAATGCTACTATCCAACGTTCTCCATCATATTCGACAATATCATTGGCATTGGCCACCAACGGTTGTCCCAAAATTCCTTCCCAAGCAACAGCGTCCCCATTCCAACTGCCAGTAGATTCAGTAAACAAATATCTTGTACCTGTTATCGGTGCACTTAACCCTGCTCCGGGACCACTTTGCAATGGATCAATCACAGCATCGACTGGGCCTAATGTATTTTGAGGAATAGTATCTTCGTCTATAGTATACAATAAAAATCTGTCATCGGTAGGATCAAATGCAATAGTACCAACAACTTCAGTACCATCAGGTTGCTCTAAATATATCTGACTGATTCCTGGACGCAATACTCCGTAAGCCTCAATCACAGCTGACCATAACACATTGCTTTGCGGGCTATCTGCTGGAGTCAAGCTGGCATTTGACTCGTCAATTACAGCACTGGGTCGTAACACCTGTAGTTTGTTGCCAATTAGCAAAGTTTGATAACTCCATGGAGTAAAGACCATGCGTGTGCCCAACAGTAAATCGTTGTCAAGTACTGCATTTGACGCATCACCATTGGCGTCAAACACTGATGCAATAATTCTCTCAACTACTCCAAGTTTCTTGACCTTGGCCGGCGCCGAAATCCAAATTGGTAAAGTAAAGGTCATAGTCATGATATCAATGGCATCATTGGTGCCCACTGGAATTGTTTTAGAACTAAAGTTAGTTGACTGTAGTTCAACCACACTCAAGCTGGTCCAGTCAATATAGTTGTCAGTTGATTGAATTTCCAACGCTGGGTTAAACAATCCAGCAATCTGTTCAAACAATTGAAATTTTTGATTGGTGTTTGATGTCCAAATATCCAACTTGATTGTGAGCTTGTATGGCACCGGCATCAAACGCTCAATAGTAAATGCATTGCCTTGGGTGGTTTCGTAGCTGTCTGTGGCTGTATCATAGGTACGTTGGCGCACAGCAATTTTGCTAATAAAATTGGGTTCTTGCATTCTGGGACGATCATAATCCAATCCGGAAATGTAAAAAGTCATCTGTGGTACGCTGGGCATGAATCCAGCTGAGTTATTTTGGGCCACTGTTTGTGCTTGTCGACTCCAGTCACCATATTTGACAGGCACACGAATCAATGTGTGATCGGTGCCTTCTTCGTTGCGACCATATTCAACTTCAAAGTTGTTGAATATTCTTGCAAACTGCAATAGAAATCTGCGTATCTGTTCATCATAGAAAAAATTTGGACCTGCCATAATTAACCGCCGTTGTCTGCTCTGGGTTTGAGAATCTCTGAAAGACTCTGACGACTTGGTATCTCACCTCGATCGTTGGTTTGAACTGTGGCCGTGTTGTTGACAAAACTGGCTCTTTGTGTTTGTGCGTTGGTAGCGTAGTCAAGGTCAGTACGCACCTTCTCTTCAATTTTAACCCATGCTGCACCGTTGTAGCGGAACAATCGATTTGGGAAATAGTCCAATCGCAGGGCATAATCTCCGGCCACTGGATTTGGTGGAAAATTTACTCCTGGTGTAACTGGTAATCCGTTGGGCGCAATACCATCACCAGTCAAATAGCCCAAAGTATAACCATCTGATCTAGGAGTAGTGCCTTCGAGACCTTCTGTGCCGTCTACTGTAGGATTGGTATTGTCCACAGTCACACCACCTGATGCAGGTTGTCCATCTTCATACGTTGGCACAATATAAAATTTAACAGTGCTATATCCTGACAATGGTACCTCAGCATAGGCCTGTGTAATAATAGCATCGTTGATTTCCAAATCTCTTGGACGAGTGCTGACTTGATCGCCCACCGTGTCTGGCGTAGTTGGAGTCCAGTAGTTGGTGTCAGTAATTGGAGTACCTGGTGGAACATTCTGTGCCGCGGTATAATAGTTGTCACCATCTTGTACCACGGTACCTTGAGGATAAAAATTACCTGGATCCCAAATGTTATCTGGCTCGAATGGCTGATTAATAATGTCCTGGTACTCTTGTGCGTTGACCAATGGTGTGGCTTTGACTCGCCATAAGTGCGGCAACCAGGTGACTGAAAATCCTTCACTGGCAAATGCTGTATCTTGTATAACGTAGTAACGTGGTACAGCTTTTTTAATGTCTCGATCCAGAGGATGAAAATCTCTTAAATTTGGAAATTCTAAAACATCGCCTGCCATTAACTTACGCCCAAACGTGTCAATCATGTCGTTGTAGTGAAAGGTAATAAACAGTGTATCGTTGTTTAAAAACAATCCAAATTGTGTCAAATCAAAGTCGATATCTTGCACACGGTAAACCCCACGCATGATGTAGATATCAGGATCATAGGCACGATCTCTGTTTTCTCCCAACAACAAATCTTCAATGAACAACGGATTTGATTCGTCGTATACTGGCAAAGTTGCATCGTTGTCCCCAACGTCGCCAGTTTTTGGACCCAAATATTTGTGGACATAAATGTCCAGCCCTCCAACAGTGTACATCTCAGAGATTGTGCGATCTAAAAATTGATAATCATTGGTCCTGTTAGGACGGTAAAGTGACAAGCGTGGCATAGTCTTGTATTTATGGGCAGATTGACCAGTAATGACAAACTGTGTATAATTACAAAATGGACTACAGTAAACGCATAGACTCTGCCTACACCCAAATTGGTGCTATAAAAAGCAAAGTAGCCCGTAGGGACCTGCTGATGATGCTAAGATCCACAGAAGCCGCTTATACCAAAATGAGCCAAGAAAGCGTAGAATGCCGCAGACTTCGAAAAGAAACACTGCGATATCGAGAGTTGCTCAAAAATTTTGAAGAGCTCCTTGCCCATTTGGAAAAGCATATTACCTTTGCCAGTTTACTAAACTAACATAACCAAGTATAATCTAACTATGATCAAAGCCAAAACACAACAAATCAAACTTCTTAATCCAAAGAGTGCAGAACTCAAGTACACAGGCGGCGAGCCAGAGTGGAGAATTCAACCCACTGAAAATAGAGTTAGTGCTTTAAGTGCGGCGTTTGCTTGGTACAATTATCACTATGGCAAAAAAGAAGCCAAGGACATGATTGTGCATTGGCTTGAACACAACGATCGTTCAAAGGATGCTAAAAAAATTCGTAGTATTCCAGACAGTCAAATTAGACTAACACCAGCATGGGTGTGTCGTATGAACCTGGTTGGACTTGAACTCAGCAAACATGAACTGCTACAAATTGACACGCAGATTGCTAACATGTTAAAAATCAAAAGCGAAGTCAAAGTTGTAGTCACAGAAGAAGAAACAGCACAAAACAAAGTTACAATTCAAGATCGTTTGCGTGAAAAAGTTTCAGAGTGCGCCGGCGAACTTGAAGGTGTTTTTGATGAGTTTTTAGCCGACGGCGCAAAAATGTCGGCAAGCATCAAACCTATTGCTACAATCCGTGGAATGAATGTAGCACCGCAAATGATCGGCACTATTTCTGATATTTGGAAACAACGCCTGGCTGAATTTGAAGAAACAGCAGAAGGCAACGACAGCGACTTAGTTGAAGGGTATTCAAACTTTTCAAAGATTGAACTGCGTAATATGATCAAGTTCTGCGAAACTGTAATCAACGATTGTAACGCTTATGTGCAGATCAAGAAAGTAGAACGCAAGCCACGTGCTAAAAAAGCAGTAAGTCCAGAAAAACAAGCCAGTAAGTTTAAGTACGTCAAGGAGTTTGCTGAGCTCAAACTCGAAAGCGAACCGCCTTCACGATTAGTAGGTGCTAATGAAGCATGGTTGTACGACACTAAAAAACGCAAGCTAATCTATGTTGTAGCCGACACACATATTGGTAGTATCACGGTTAAAAACAACATGATTTTAGGATTTGACGCAGCCGCTACAGTGCAAAAAACTCTGCGTAAACCAGCAGAGCAAATTAAAGCCCTGTTAGCAGGTGGAAAACCAGCAGCTCGTAAATACTTTAAAGATATCAAAGCCACAGATACCAAGTTCAACGGACGTGGCACTGAAAACATAATCATCCTAAGAGCTGGTAAATAATAGGAACTGGAGTTCCTATTATATGGCCGTACCTGAATCAACACTTGACACCCTAAAACAAAATCTCATTGAGTATGTTCGCCTACAATTAGGTGATCAAATTGTTGATATTGAGTTGGATGCTGAGCATTTTGAAGCAGCCTATCAAAAAACTATTGGCGTGTACCGTCAACGTGCTCAGGGCGCATACGAAGAAAGCTACATCTTTATGGAGCTGGTCAAAGATGTTAGTATCTATACATTGCCTCAAGAAGTTATACAAGTTCGACAAATTTTCCGCAGAACATTCGGCGACTCAACTGGGCCTTTTGCTTCAAACTTTGATCCATTTAGTCAGGCCTCGATGAACGTGTATTTGATGAACTTCAACGTTGCCGGCGGTCTTGCCACATACGATTTTTACAGTCAATATGTAGAGCTTGCTGGACGTATGTTTGGTGCATATATGAACTATACTTGGAATCCGGTAACTAAAAAATTGCAGATAATTCGTGATCCAAAGGGTACCGGAGAAAATGTATTACTTTGGACATTTAATTTAAAGCCAGAGATTAACTTGTTAAGTGACTTTCAAATTAGTCAATGGATCAAGGACTACATGGTTGCTAACTGCAAGTACATCATTGGTGAAGCACGTGAAAAGTTTGCCACTCTGGCGGGTCCACAAGGTGGATCATCACTTAACGGTGCAGCCATGAAAAGCGAAGGACAGATGGCCATGGATAAGTGCATTGAAGATCTTAAAAATTATGTTGACGGCTCACAAAGTTTAACGTGGGTTATTGGATAAATAGTATTGCTGGACCGCAAGGCATAAATAAATGTATGACACATTTATGCGAATACGGGTGTGGCCAACCTGCTACACATTTTAAAACACCAAGTCCAAAAGTTCCCAATGGAAAATGGTCATGTGAAGTAAGCCCAAATTCCTGCCCGGCTAAACGATCTAAAACTACAGGAGATAATAATCCGTCTCGTCGTCCTGAGGTTCGAAAAGTCATAAGTGAGATTAATTCTGTATTGTTTGCGTCAGGGTCTGATCTAAGAAAACAATGTCAAAACACTTTAAAAACACGGTATGGAGTTAATAACCCAATGGAAATTAAGGAAGTGGCAGACAAGTTTGTAGCAACTCGTAAATCTCGAAATAATTATAAATGGAGTCTTGATAATAATGATCCAGTTTTAAAAGCAAAACGATATGCTACCAATATTGCTTCTGGATTATGGTTAGATCCAGCATTAAAAACTGAATGGCAACGATATGAGCAGGCAGTAGATCGACTAACAAATCAAAATTATAAAAAATATAAAGAAATTATTAATCCAACCAATCTCACAAGAGGAAGAACTCGCGGGACATATCAACTTGATCATATTATGAGTAAAATAGGAGGGTTCAATGGAGGTGTGGCCCCAGAATTAATAGCACACCCAGCAAATTTAAAAATGCTAACAGCAAGCGAAAATCAATCAAAGAACTCAAAATCTCACTACACTAAAGAAGAGCTTTTAGAAGCAATAAAGTCTTACCAATCTCTGTTGTAAAATTTTCAAATTAGTGCTATAATATCTATTATGAATAATAAAGGTATATTATGAGCAGTCATCTCATGGTGGACATAGAAGGTTTGGGCACAGGCCCGGATGCCGCAATATTGACCATTGCAGCACAATCTTTTGATCCTTTTGGAACTGGTCATTATGACCGCCATTACTATGCTCGTATCACCTTGGAAAGTCAGGAAAATCGTCGCATACAAGATGATACCTTGGCATGGTGGGCTACTCAACCCGAAGCACAGCAAGAAGCGTTTGCTGAAGACAATCGGGTTCCACTGGATCAAGCGTTAGATGAGTTATATAAACTTGCTTGGCAACATGATTATATTTGGGCACAAGGTCCTACTTACGATATAAACATTCTTGAGCATGCTTACAAAAGCTACAATAAAACACAACCTTGGCAATTTTATCGTATTAGAGACAGCAGAACTGTACTGAGTTTATGGCCCGGCCGTCCTGTTCCTCCTACTAGCCATCATGCGTTAGAAGACACACGCAAACAAATCAATATTTTACAACAAACATTAAAACATTTAAACGTGACACAAATAAGGTAGTATCTTATCCACCTCGCATAAATAAGTGTGAGGAGTAATAATGTTCTTAGACAACAAATATACTAAATGGTATTATCAAATAATAAAAAATGCATCAACCCGAGAGCTTCTTGGATACACAGAAACTCATCATATTATCCCTAAAAGTTTAGGTGGGTCAAACGAATCGGAAAATTTAATTGTACTAACAGCCCGAGAACACTTCATATGTCATTTATTATTATCTAAGATGGTTGCTGATGAATACAAATATAAAATGAGTAAAGCCATAACAATGATGAACAATGTTAGTGGGCGTAAACAACAAAGATATAAAGTAAGTAGTCACACATATAAAATTCTTAAAGAAAGTGTTAAAGTCCCTCAAGACGTAAGAGATAGAATGTCAGAATCTCAAAAGTCAAGATTTAGTAATTCATCTGGTACATTTACTGGGCAAAAACATTCTGAAGAAACTCGCAAAAAAATGTCAGTTGCGGCATCTCGTCCAAAGTCAACGGCATGGAAAGAAAGTGCTTCACAAAGACGTAAAGGCAAAGTAGCACCAAATAAAGGAAAAATTCACAGTATTGAAACTAAATTAAAAATAAGTCAAGCTGTGTCGGGAGAAAAAAATGGATTTTATGGTAAGCAACACAGTTTAGAACAAAGAGAAAAAAAGAGGCAAGAAAAACTCAATGCCTCTAGACTACAGTGCCCTTATTGTAGTAAAATAGTTGATCCAATGAATTTTGCGAGGTGGCATGGAAACAAATGTAAACAAAAATAGTACAGGTATGATTATCGGTGTGGTGGGTTTTATCGGCACTGGAAAAGACACCATTGCAGACTACCTAGTAAACATACATCAATTTAGACGAGAGTCATTTGCTAACACTCTTAAAGATGCTGTATCTTCGGTGTTTGGGTGGGATCGAGAGCTCATTGAAGGACGCACAAGACAAGCCCGTGAATGGCGTGAACAAGTGGATCCATGGTGGGCCGCCCGGTTAGGAATGCCAGAATTGACTCCTCGCTGGGTCTTGCAATACTGGGGCACAGAAGTTTGCAGACGTGGATTTCATGATAACATCTGGATTGCTAGTTTGGAAAATAAATTACGCAATAGTCGAGATGATATTGTTATTAGCGACTGCCGTTTTCCTAACGAAATTAAATCAATCAAAGATGCTGGGGGAATTGTAGTGCGTGTTGCCCGTGGTCCAGAGCCTGAATGGTATCCTATTGCTTCAGCTGTAAATGCTGGCAACAAGCATATTGGGTGGTCAATTGCCAAAGCAGAGTTAGCCAAGTACAACATTCATGCCAGCGAAACTGCCTGGGCAGGAACTAATTTTGATGCAGTATTAGACAACAACGGAACCTTAGATCATCTATACCAACAAATCAACGATCGGGTTCTAAATCTCCAGGCTTCCAGGGCAAATCTTGACGAGGAATCTCAATAGTACAATTTAAACAAACAGTCTTGAGATTTTTTAAGTTGGTATTATGTAGATTACCGTCAACATGATACACAAGCAATTGCGCAGAATATTTTGCTCTAAAGCCACATCGATCACATGTGGCTTTTTTCTTGTATCCGTTTGATTGCCAGCGAGCTATCGGCGGCTTGATTTTGCGATTTTTCTTAACACAGTGTTCGCATCGACTACGATAGTGCGGTATTCCGTTATTGTAATAATTTATAGCACATAATCGTTGTTGACATGCTGGGCACAGGGGTCTTTGCATGGTGTATTTAACACAAAACCTTTGGCAAAGGGTAGTTATCACCCGTTCTTTTTAAGCGAACCGATAAATATCTATAACTTAGAAAAAGGAAATACCATGGCACTAATATCACCAGGAGTAGAAATTACCGTTATTGACGAAAGTCAGTACATTCCAGCCGCTACTAATTCAGTACCTTATATTTTGCTTGCAACAGCGCAGAACAAAGCCAGCGCCGCCGGAACAGGCGTAGCACCTGGTACATTGGCTGCTAATGCAGACAAAGTTTATTTAATTACAAGTCAAAGAGATTTGGCTGCCACATTTGGCAACCCGTTCTTTTATAAGACCACCACAGGCACTCCAATCAACGGATACGAACTCAATGAATACGGATTGTTGGCTGCTTATTCAGCATTGGGTGTGAGCAATCGTTGTTACGTACAACGTGCTGACATTGATTTAGCAGAACTAACCGCTACATTGGTACGTCCAACTGGGTCTCCTGATAATGGAACATATTGGTTCGACACTGCAAGTTCAACTTGGGGTATTTTTGAATGGAATCAAACCACAGCACAGTTTACAAACAAAGTACCTTTGGTAATCACAAGTACAGGCAATTTAGAAACTGCATCGAGTGTGCCTTTGCAAACATTTGGTAGTATTGGTGATTATGCTGTAACTGCCGCAACCTCGGCAACAGTAAATAATCCTAACTATTACAAACGTGGCGGCCCAACATCTACCCAAACTAGTTCAACTTTCTTATCAGATCTTTATAATACTTGGGTTCTAGTTGGACACGATGATTGGAAAACAGCATGGCCAACTATTAGTGGAACATTAGCTCCAACAAGTTTAACAGCTGGCAATACATTTTATGTAAACGATATATTAATTACTGTGCCTGTGAGTCCAAATAACACAGTGCAAGGTGTGTCAGATGCAATTAACACCGCAGCTATTACCGGAGTTTACTCTGCTTATATTGGTGGCAAACTGTATATCTATGCTGATTCAACAGCTACTAATGATGGATCAACTGGTGGTGGTGGTATTGTTGCCATTAACAACGGAACAGGAACACCATTAGCAACATTGGGCATTACAGCAGGAGAATATTATGCTCCTGAATACCAGGCTAGTCCAAGTTATACAGTACCACGTTGGAGAACGACCGACACACAACCGGCACCAACTGGAAGTGTATGGCAAAAGATCTCCAACGTAAATCTAGGAGCAAATATTGTTATTAAAAAATATAGTGCAATCTTAGGGGCATTTGTAGCGCAAGCAGCTCCAATTTACACCAGTGATCGTGTAGCAACGTATGAGCTTGATCCAGCTGGCGGCGGCGCAAATATTCCAGCTGGATCAACTATTGTTCGTGCAAATGAGTTTGGTGATGATTCTGCTGACTTTTTGCTTTTAGAAAGATTTGCAATTGGCGCAACAGTAATCACTGGTGATGATACCTCTCCAGGACCATTTGTTTCGGGTAATACATTTACTATTCAGGGAACAGAAGCCGGGTCATTAAATTATAATACTGCTACAGCGGAATTACTAGGCACTTCTGCAGAAGATTTTGTAGCAGCAATTAGCGCAGCAGCGATTCCATATGTAAGCGCAACTATTAACAGTGCTGGCGCTATTGTAATGACACATAGCCAAGGCGGACAAATATTGCTCACAAACGTAACAGGAACACCAGTTACAACAGCAGGATTTAACACAACAGTTCGTGGAGTTAGAAACTTTTATTTAAACGGTATAGCTACCGGGTTAGTATTAAGTAATTGGGTATCGGCTCCAACGTGGACATATACCGCTAGCGATACTGCGCCAGATCAAGATCCAGCAGATGGCCGCTTATGGTATTACAGTGCCACAGATCAAGTGGATATTATGATTCAAGACAACGGTACATGGCAAGGTTATCAAAATGTAACAAACGATGTCCGTGGTTTTAACTTGAGTAATACTAATGCCACAGGTCCAATTATTAGTGCTACAGCACCAACAACACAAACTGATGAATCTGAATCACCATTGGTTTACGGTGACTTATGGGTCGACACTAGTGATTTAGAAAACTATCCAGCGATCTATCGTTGGGAACCAGTAAACGGAACAGACCAATGGGTAGCAATTAACAACACTGATCAAACTACTGAAAACGGTGTGCTATTTGCTGATGCACGTTGGGCTCCGAATGGAACAACAGATCCAATTACAGGAGACTTTCCAACAATTGAAAGTTTGTTAACCAGCGACTATTTGGATTTAGATGCTCCTCAGTCTACACTATATCCACAAGGCATGTTGTTGTTCAACACACGCCGTTCTGGATTCAATGTTAAGAGTTTTCAGGTTAATTATTTTAATGCAACTTCATTCCCAGACGACACACTGCCTGCAGTGACCAATGCATGGGTAACAGCTGCTGGAAACAAAGCCGATGGTTCGCCATACATGGGGCGTCAAGCTCAGCGTGCTTTGATTGTGGCTGCCATGAAGTCGGCAATCGACACATCTACTGATTTACGTGAAGAACAACGTCAGTATAACTTGCTTGCCTGCCCTCAATACCCAGAGCTTATGCCTAACATGATTGCTCTCAACAACGAGCGTAATAATACAGGATTTGTTATTGGAGATACACCGTTGCGTTTGAGTCCAAGCGACATCTTAACATGGGCTTCTAACAACAACGGATTAGGACTAAGCACTCAAGACGGATTGGTTGCAGCAGACGAATACATGGGTGTATTCTACCCAAGTTGCCAAACAACAGATTTGTCAGGCAGTGCAGTGGTAACAGCACCAAGTCATATGATGATTAGAACAATTATTCGTAATGACGAAGTAGCGTTTCCGTGGTTTGCTCCGGCCGGTACACGTCGAGGTGTAGTTGACAATGCTGTACAGATCGGATACATCAACGCTGGTACTGGAGAATTCCAGAGCTTGGGAGTTAATCAAGGAATTCGTGATACCTTGTATGAAAACAGTGTAAATCCAATTACATTTATTCCTGGTGTCGGTATCACAAACTTTGGTAACAAAACAACTACAAGCAACACTACTGCATTGGATCGTATCAACGTAGCACGTTTGGTTGCTTACATACGTGGACGTTTAGAAGTTATTGGCAAACAGTACTTGTTTGAACCAAACGATCAGATCACACGCAATGAGATCAAAAATGCAATTGATGGTTTAATGATTGACTTGGTTGCTAAACGTGGACTTTATGACTACTTGGTAGTGTGCGATTTAACCAACAACACACCGGCTCGTATTGATAGAAATGAACTTTATGTTGATATTGCGATTGAGCCAGTTAAAGCTGTTGAATTTATCTACATTCCAGTTCGTATCAAGAACACTGGAGAGATTTCTGGCACAGCAAGTTAATCAATAGGGTAGGCAACTACCCTATTTTTAGTCAGAAACAGATACCATAAATAACAGTATATAGGAGAACAAAATGGCCGTATCATCACTTAGCAGAATGACAGTGCCTTTGGCCAGCGATCAAAGTGCATCAACACAGGGCTTGTTAATGCCCAAACTCAAATATCGCTTTAGAGTGCTATTTGAAAACTTTGGTGCTGCTCAAAATGCTGCCCCAGTGACAGAATTAACAAAACAAGTAATGGACTTTACTCGTCCGACAGTGACATTTGAGCAAATTGATTTACCAATTTATAACTCAACAATCAAATTGGCTGGCAAGCATTCATGGGGAGACATAACATGTAACCTGCGTGACGATGCAGGTGCAAATGTGCAAAAGTTAGTGGGCGAACAATTACAGAAACAATTGGACTTTATGGAAATGGCATCAGCAAGTGCTGGTATCGACTACAAGTTCTTGACCAAATTTGAAGTACTTGACGGCGGTAATGGTGCAGTTGAGCCAATTGTACTTGAGTCTTGGGAATTATACGGTTGTTATCTCAAAGAAGTTGGCTACGGAGATGCTAACTACGGAAGTAGTGAAGCAATGACAGTGGCGTTGACAATCGCATTTGATAATGCAAATCAGGTTCAAGGCGGCGGCGTTGGCTCTGCCGGTACATTGGTTGGCCGTGCTGGAGATGTAGCCACTGGCGTAACTACAGGATTGTAATGTCTTTTGGACAGGACTTTCTAAAAGGTTTTACTGGAGACAACGGGTTAAGAGATTATACCCACGCCAGTAAAACCTTTCGTACTAATGGGTATGAACTTGCGCCCAAGCTCAAGTTTTTATTCCACACATTCTTTAATTTAAACACTGTTGGTATTCCGTCATTGCAAAGTGCTTTTGGCAACAATGATATTGCCAGCATTGGTCTCAGTGTTAAAACTGTTGATTTGCCCAGTTATCAAATTTCAGTAGACACACTAAATCAATACAATCGCAAACGTCAGGTTCAAAGCAAGATTGATTACCAGCCTGTAAATATTACGTTTAACGATGACGGCGGCGATCTTATTCGTAATCTGTGGTACAATTATTTTTCATACTACTACAAAGATCCAGCACAAAAATATGAAGGTGTTCCTAACACCAATGGCACCAGCGGCAACAATGCAACAACTCCAGCCGGATTCGCCTACAATGTTAGCGATACATACAGCCCTGATAGATTTGTCAACGATTGGGGATACATCGGAGAAAGCTACACAGACGGCACTGCTGGCCAAGGCGGCACCGGAAAGCCACAGTTTTTTCGCGACATTAAAATTTATGGACTCAATCAACACAAGTTTTATGCTTATGTGCTGGTAAATCCTGTGATCACAGAATGGCGTCATGATACCTACGACTATAGTCAAGGAGACGGCACAATGACACATACTATGACTATCAAATATGAAACAGTAAAGTATTATTCAGGAGCAATTGGAGCAAGTCGTCCAGATACCAATGTGGTTGGATTTGCTGATCCAGCACACTATGATCAAATTCGTTCAAGTTTGGCACGTCCTGGAAGTCAAGCCACAGTGCTTGGCCAAGGTGGATTGTTGGATGCTGGTATTGGCATCTACGAAGATTTAGAAGCAATATTGTCAGGGCGCGGTGGCCTTCAAAATGTCATTGGCGGCGTACAAAAAGCTCTCAATATCAATCAAACTCTCAAACAAAACAAACTCAGCGATATTGTGCGTAATGATGCCAACACAGTTAAAAACGAAACATTGCGCAATACACTTCCGGGTGCAGTGCGTCAAGCGGTAAACACTGGCAACGGATATGTATTTCCTAAAGCGCCAAGTATAGGCATAAACAATAACACACCATTGGGTGGCCCAACTGGCTCAGGAGGCATCTAATGGGATCAGTAAACAACACAAATTACGGATTAGATACCACTGTTAGAGTATTTGATAGTTTTTACGGCTTTGAATTAATTATTCAGAGTGAAGAGTATGATGCAGTACTCAGTTATTTTAAAAGTATCTACACCTCACCAGAAGCAGCTGGCAACTTTACAGTGACACTGTTTAGAATTGCCAACGAACAAGGAATACCAGTTTTATCATTGTTGGATCAAATCAAATCATCAAACAACAGTGCTGAACTCAATATTACTATTGCATATTATCT
>FUWD013229676.1_pt1 | contig 34742 bp, 73 predicted proteins | sample 1063281 | NCBI WGS metagenome assembly FUWD01 (sample SAMEA79048168, study PRJEB19326) | metagenome | biome: marine | reverse complement strand
AAGATAAAACGACACAATTCCCCTAGAAAATGAAAATAGCAATATATGCAAGAGTTTCAACACAAGATCAAGATGCTGATAAGCAAGTTGAAATTTGTCAAAAAGAATGTGAGAAAAGAGAGATGGAAGTATATCATATATACAAAGAAACTATTTCTGGTGCAACAACTTCTAGACCAGTATTTAATAAACTATTGCAGGATATGGCTTTGTTTAATAAGTAGGCTCTGTTTAATAAGTCTTTAAAAAATTAACTCTTAAAAATTTTCTTTCTGTGATAATCAAGATATTTTTCTCTTTCTTCTGTAACCAATAACGGATATTTCTTATTATCTGCTAAATTAAGTTTGCTTTTTGTCATTTTTGAAAGCCATGGAGAAACAATCATTTTCTTATCATCTGTGAAAGTTATAAATCCTCTATCAAAAAGAAAGTCATAAGTTGGAGTAAACATAAACCCATTTTTTGGGTCTGTTTTCTCATTCATTTCTGAATGTGCCCACGGCTTAATGTGGGAAGCAATTAACAATCTATCATCTGAAACAATCGTTATCGGACAATAAGGACACTCTTTAAGCAAATTTTCCCTATATTTTCCTTGCCCTTTTCTTGCTCTTGATAAATTTTCTTTTACATCTTCACTTAATCCACTTTCTTTAATTTCCTTTTCTTCTTTTTCTATTACAGATTTAGGCGTTTCTTCTCCAAAGTAATCCACAAATAATTTCCAATAATATACTATATCTCCAGTAGGAGATTTTAATTTTATCACAGATAAATAAGTTATATTTGGCAAAGATATTGTTCTTATTAATTTGTAGATTTGGTCTGTTTTACTTTTAGAATTGATATAAATTCTTGGTTTTGCTATTTGTGTTTGGTGTTCAATTTCAAAATCAAGTAATTCCTCATTAAAATTATTTATCTCTGTAAAATAACTTTCCCAAGTTTTAGGCATATCTTTTTTATTTTTGTAGGGTTGTTCAGGATTGTTATATTCTCCTTTGACTTCTTCTAAATATCTCATTAAGTCTTTTTTTAGAAAAAAAGATTTTCGGGAAAAATCATCAAAAAATTTGAAAATATCTTCACTATCTTGACCAATATAAAATTTTGCTTCCCCATGTCCCCCACCAATCTTATTTTTTAGAACCCAACAATCAGGAACAGTCATCTGCTCCTTAGCATCAATAATTTCGTAAGTTTGGTTATCAATTATTATATTAGACATATTCTTTTATATTAATTGCCTTTAATAAATGTATCAAAACATCTGCAACAATAGCGTTTCCTGCTTGTTTATATGCTTGAGTATCGCTAACAACAATTTTAAATCTGTCATCAAATCCCATTAATCTTAAACATTCTCTCGGAGTTAATTTTCTTATATTTGTTCCATTGGTTATATAATTATCAACTCCTGCTCTGTGCATTTTAGCCATAGTCGCTAAAAGAGGTCGTGCTACTTTCAAATCTGTTTCAGGTTTGCTATAAAAGTTTTTAGTTCCAGTGGAAGTAACATATTTTTTAACTTTTTCAGATAGAAAATATTTGTCATCAACTTTCTTTTTAGGCAGTTCCAAAATAAAATCTCCGTGCCAATTAAACTGCTGGTTTCTTTTTTGACATAATGCAACATCTCCATTTATTTGAGTATATCTCTTTTTTATATTCCAATCTTTCGTTACAAATTTTTTCCCTTTCTCTCCTAAAAAATATTTTGAGTTTGGATTATCTTCTAAAAAATCTTGCATAGTTAATTTAAGTTCCACTGGCTTTGGAAATTCAAAATCTTTTCTTTCTTTTAGAAATCCTACAACAAACATTCTTTCCCTGTTTTGAGGAATACCATAATCTTTTGCATTAAGAACTTTTACATGAACATCATAACCAGTATCATCTAACGCAGATTTAAGTTTTTTCCATGTTTCGCTTTGCCCGTGATTAAGTAAACCTTTAACATTTTCGTAAATGAAAACCTTTGGTTTTATTTCTTTGACTAATCTTACAAATTCATAAATTAATAATCCCCTCTCATCTTCAAGTCCCTTTCTTTTTCCCACCATTGAAAAAGACTGACAAGGACTTCCCCCAACAAATAAATCTACTTTTCCTTTGAATTTTTTTCCATCAATATTATGTATGTCCTCAATCCATTTATCTTCTTTTATACTATGATTAGCAAAGTAAGTTTCTTTACAATATTTATCAATATCACAGGCAAAAATTATTTCTGTTGGAATTCTCATCCTTTTTAGTGCGTGTTCTATTGCTCCAATTCCACTAAATACTGTAGCAACCCTTAACTTTTCATCAGAGTTTTTTTTTCTCATATTTGAGGGGGTAGTGGCTCTTTTGTTGGAACAAACTTTGGAACAAGTTATGGCTCTTTCGCTTCTACCTTTTGGAATAACTTTTCCACATTCAATACAAATTCTATTTTTTACCATTATTTTTTTACCTCTTTATTTTTCTTATTCATTTTTTAAACCCCCTTTCACTTTTTCAATATAACCACAACTTCTACAAACAAATTCTTGTGTTTTAATTCTTAAGTATACCATTGTTGAACTACACTTCTCACATCTCTTTCTTTTTTCCTATAAATAGAGAGAGAGAGTGAGTATTTATAAATATATCTATATCCTAAAATAATAATAAATCCCACCATTAGAAAAAAGGAGGTTGGTGGGTATGAGGTAATAATATAAGTGTGCTTGCTTTGAAACCAATCGAATTAGGATTGGTGAAGCACAAAAACTAAAACAAATTTTTGTTTATAAACTTTTATTATTAATAATATGTATTTTAATTAAGTCATAAAATAAGGAAATAACGACAGATTTAAATAATAGTATGTGTTAATCAAAATAAAAGATGTCACAAAAATTGGTGAGATTCATAACTATGGAACAAGGCAAGAAATTAATTGCTAAAGAAAAGGATAAAAAGTTTAAATTTGCTTATGCTCTTGCTCTTGGAAGTGGATTAAGATTATCAGAGGTTTTTGGATATAAAGGATTTTCTCGTCGAAAAAATAAAGAAACAAAAGAAATAATTGTTAAGCCAATTGAAATTAAACCAATAACTACAGAACAAATTGATTTAGATGCTCATTCGATAAGAGTTTATGGGAAGGGTGGAAAAGAAAGAATTACTGTTACTTCTCCAATGTTAAATGAAAAAAATATTAAACTACTTCCATTAAAAATTAATAGAAGAAAAATCCAAAGAAGGATTTTAAAATTAGGATTAATTGTTTTAGGAAAGAAAGTTACATTCCACACACTTCGTCATGGTTTTGCAAATTATATGGTTAATGAAAAAAATGTTCCTCTTCCTATGGTTCAACAAATGTTAGGACATTCAAGATTAGATACTACTGGAATTTATACTAAATCAAATCCAATTCAAGCTATTCAAACTGCTTGGGAGAAATTTTAAAATGAAAGAAAATAAAAAATGATAGTTGGAATATTACTTGTAATAATAATGGCTTTAATAATAATTTGGATTATTATTAAATCAAGAAAAGAATGTGAAAAAGGTTTTAAGAAAAAATGAAATGGTTTGATTTAAACAGAATACCAATAAGGATAAGAATGATATTAGATATAACTGTAATTGTTTTATTATTAACTTCAAGTATTCTTTTAATTAGAGAAACTTATTATGTTAAACAACATGGAGGACAATGTGTTGCAAATCCTATGGGTTGGGCTGAACAATATGCTTGGGAAGAAAAAGGAGAAAAAATTGATTGTGGTTGTATTGTAAGGACAGGTTCTATTACAGATTTTAGAAATATAGATTCAGAAAATATAATTTTAAATAAATCACAAGGAGGTTAAAAAATGAATAAAAAATTAAGAGAAGCATTAGAAAGAAATATTACTCATGAACAAAAAGTTAGATTTTCTTTGTGGCAGATAAATAAAAATATAATTTATGGTTTTAATTTTGTTTGTGCGTTTATATTAATCTTAGTTTGTGTAACTACAAAAAGTTTATTGTTTGGTGTCATTTCTGTTTTAGGAATGTGGGCAATGTTGATTGCATTAATAACTTGTTTTATTAAAGATAAAAAAATAGAGAAAGATATTTTAGATTATTATGAAAATGAAAATCTAAATAAATATCAGGAGGTTATCAAATGCAAAAAGGAAAAATAGAAATTGGAGCTATAAGACCTATTTATAATATAAGTGGTTTTCAAGTTTGTAAAACTTCTTCAGATAATGAAGAAGAAATAGAGTGGATTCCAGTTGAAAAAATAAGTGATGCAGAAATGTTAAGTTTTATTTTTCAACAGAAAAAATCAATTTCAAAAAATGTTGAAGAAGAAGTTTTAGAGGAAGTCCCAGATATTGAACCAGCAAAATCAAAAAAGAAAAATGGAAAATCAAAATCTGGAAAAACAAAAAAACAAATTGAAGCTGAAATTAAAAAGATAAATAAAGAACTTGAAGAAATTAAGGAAGCTGAAGAATCAGATATTGACGACGAGGATTTGTAAGTATACTGCGATATACTGCAGTATACTACAAAATTGAGGTTAAAATGGGTATAGGTCTATCAAAATCATTTATAATTTTTTTAGCATTAGCAATAGCTCTTGGTTGGTATACCAAAAATTATTGGAATGGAATTGTATTAATATTAAGTTATGCTGCAGTAAAAATTATTTGGAGAATTTTAAGATGATGGAAAAACAATTATCAGAAAAACTAATAGAATTTTTTGAAGAACATCCCGGAGAAGTTTTTTCAATGCCAGAACTTAGGAAGATAATGGAAACTACAACAAGAGTTCTTACAGAAAAGTTAAAGAAATTAATTAAGCATAATGAAATTGAATTTGAAATTATATCATGTAGAGTAGCAAGGAAGTTATACAATAGTAATGGTTTGAAAAGACATATTAGATTATATTTTTTGGAGTGAGATTATATAAGTTTATATAACTATTTTTATTTATCAATTTTTAAGTATTTGGGCTATTTAAGTTGTGGGTGTGTGTTTATAAAGTAATAAAACCCTATAACCCCCTTGCTTTTAGTAATTTTCCTTCAAATAACCTTTATTTCTCATACTTCTTTCATCTTCTGAAATTTGTGGTTGATAAATTATTATGTTTCTTTTTTTATTAATGTGTTCTGCTATTTTTGTTTGATTTTTTATTCCTAACTTCCAACATTCTTCAATATCTCTTTGTCTATCAGTTAATTTTCTTCTTACCCTCCCATCACTACCCAGACTCTCCAAAGTTCCTTCAATTTCTTTATTTAGTTTTGAAGTAAAATCAATTTTCTTTGTTTCATATTCTTTTTCTAATTCTTTTGATGGTCTTGGTATTTTCCACCTCTTTTTTTTAACTGAACCAACACCAGGAATTACAACCCTTAGATAATGATAATAAAACTTCTTTTTGTCTGCATTATATTGTATTTGTTTTGGTTTAACTGTTACTGTTTGTTTTTGTTTATTTATTCCTGTTGTTTCAAATGTTGCATGAAATAATTTCCTTGTTGAACTGTCAATAAAATCCATATAGGGTGCAGTAAATAATAATACAAAATTTTTATGCCTAAAAGTTTGTAAAAGAAAATTTATAACTTTGTTTGTTATTGATTGCCATTGTCTGTTACCTAAACTTACTCCTGCTTCATCCCATTCAAAACCAATAATTGTATCTTTGTCTTTGCTATAATTTCCATAGTTAATTAATCTCATTAAATCTTTCCCAGAAAAAACAATCATATCAACATTAAAATCTTTGTTTAACATTTGTAAAACAGATGCCGCTGATAAAGATTTTCCTGAACCTGTCGGACCAACAAACATACCAAGAAAATTCTTATTGTCTTTAATTCTTTGTCTAATATATTTAATCCATGCAGGTTGTTCCTCCTGGATTTGTTCTTCTTTACTTATCTGTTTCATATTGTTGTATTTCAACCCTTGATAAATGGAATGCTTTTACTAAAACAGCAAATAATTCTTCTGCAATATTACATTCCTGTTCTATTCTCATTTTTAATATTGGATGATTTGGTGGGATAAATTTAAACTCCTTTGCTTTCTTTTCTTCATTATTAATCTTGATTAATAAGTTATCTAATTCCTTTTTTAATTCTTTTCTTTTATTATCTATTTCTTTAAACTCATCTTCTAATTTATTTTTAATAAAAGGAATTAATAAGGACCTTAAAGTATTAACAGTTCTAATTGCTGTTTCTCTTGTGTCAGGAATTTCGATAACCTTTTTCTTTCCATTAATTATCTTTATATCAACCTGCCCACCTCTTCTTGGTTTTGATAAAGTGGTTGCTGCTTCTTTAATTTGTTGTAAAACTATTTGTTCATAACTTGTTGTCTCTAATCCAGCCATCTCTTTTTCATCATCAATATCTATAAATTCTGAACCTTTATTCATATTTTAAAGAATCAAAAATTACTTATAAACTTTTTTAATAAAATAAAAAGTATTTATACTAATTTAATTTTAATGTGTTATGACTTTAAAAATTCCTATTTGGTATTTAATCCCTGCATTAATGATTTATCAATTAATTTTCTTTTTAGCATTTAAAGATTATACTATTCAAGAATGGATTAATGGAAGTGGGATTGTTAGTTTGCTTGTTGGCGGGGTTTATATTAGTGAGGGAATTTATAGGAGGTTTAAGAAATAATGAGTGTTTGGACTTGGGTAAAAGGTAAGGTGCAGGATGTTAGAATGGCTACTTATGACCCCGCTAAAGAAAGTGTTAAAGAGATAGTTAGTCAAGTTCCAGGGGTTGATATAACAGGAACAAAGATAGATTCTGGGGCAGGAGATGTTTCTGGATTTACACCTACTGGAAGAGGAGGAAGAGGTGGTGGAAGAGGAACTCCTACAACCCCCTATGAAGTTGAACCCGGAGAAACCCCTGTTACAGTAGAACTTATACCATCAATACCATCAGCACCACCACCAGCACCAAAAACTATTTCTGCACAGATGGAAGAAGTTGAAACAATTAAAGGAGAAGAATATACAAGAGGACAATTAATAGAATTAGGAATGGAAGGTGATTTAAAAAGAATGGGTGGTGAAACTCAATCTCAATATGAAGCAAGATTAGTTGGTTATGGAAAAGGAATTGCTTATGGTTATCCAACACAAGCCCAGACATTTGTAACAGGAGGAGTAACAATTAGCAGAGGAGTAGAAGAAGATTTATTATATAAAAAAGAAGAACTATTAGAAAAGATTAGGATTGCAGGAATTGAAGGAAGAACAAAAGATTTACAAAAGTATAGGAAGGAATTAAGAAAAACTGAAACTGCTTTAGCAAGAACAGGAGGAGTTGTTTCTTTTGGATTTGCACCTACAACTGAAAAGGGATGGAAAAAGTATGTTCCTGAATATAAAATAGGTGGTGCAGATGTTATTGGATTAAAATCAACAATAAAGGGTTTTCAAGAAATTGGAGAAAAATGGACTAAAGGATGGGAATTTATTGGAAAAAAAACAGGAGTAACTGCTGAAATGTTTGGTAAGATTTCAGCAGAAGCTGCTTATCCAAAATGGATGTATCCAACTATGCCAAAGGAAGTAAAAAAATTTCAAGCTGGAATGGTAACTGGAGTTTTATTGGATATTAAATACCATCCATATAAACAAGTTGCACTTTATGGATTAGGTGTTGGAATTGGTTATGGAGTTTCTGCAACAACAGCAGTGGTTGCTACAGTTGGGGGGCTTATTGCAGGAGGAATTGCTAAAGGTGGTTTAATTGCTGGAGGGGTAGGAGTAACAGGATATTGGGGATATGGTAAAGGAAAAGAAATTATATTATCTCCTTCTTGGGAAAAGAAAGGAGCAATTACTGGAGTTGCTTTAAAAGATGTTGGGTTAATGGGTTTTGGTGCTGCAAAAGGAGAAAAGATGTTCCAGGAAACAGTTGGTTTATGGAGAACAAGAGGAATGCCTGAATCAAAAATACTTACACAAAAAGCTTATGAATTAAAGACAACATTTCCAGAAGCAGGTAAAGGTTTAAGACCTTATGAAAAAGCAAAATTACATAAAGGTATTTTTGAGAAAGGAGAAGCAGCAGAATTTTTTAAAGAACCAGGAAAGCTTCCACCAGGATTTCACATGGCAGAACAACCTTTAAAAGGATTAGAAATAACAAGACCTTTACATATTGCTTCAGAACCTTCTATTCATTTTTTAGGAGTTAAAGGTGGGGAATATAGAATGTTTCCGAGGTTTAAAGGGTTTTTTAGATTGCCAGCAAAACCAACAGGATATGCAATTACTCCAAAAAGTTATAAAGCTCTTGTTGGTTATGAAGTTACGAGAGGGAAATATATTTGGACAAAGTCAGTAAAAGGAACTGCTGGATTAATTCCAACAGAGAAAGCTGCTTATTTTATTTATAAAGGTGTAAGGATTCCTGTTTATGGAATAAAGGCAAAGGGAATAGCTTATGTTCCTGGAACAAAGCCAGAAGTTCAAGCAGTATTTGAGGTGGGGAAAGCATTAGGGGTTTCAAAATTATCTGGAAAACCATCTCCAAGTATTGTTGAGTTACCAAGTTATTCAATTGTTAGTCCAAAAGTTGGATTGGGATTAGTTTCTTATAAACCATCTTACAAAGAAATATCTTATAAACCATCTTACAAAATTTCATACAAACAACCATCAAGAGTTTCATTATCATTAAAACCTTCAAAGGTTTCTTATGCTCCAAGTTTAAGAGTAAGTCCACCAAGTTACAAACCAAGTTATAAAATAAGTGATATTGTTTCTGCACCTTCTTATAAACCAAGTTATAAAATAAGTGATGTTGGGAAAGGTTTTGTTACTCATCATTTTGAAAAGTTTGATTTAGATATGCCAGAAGGAAGAAGGAAGAAAGTTAAAATAAAAAGAATGAAGCCAACTCGTAAAACAAAATATGTTCCAACATTAGCTGCAAGACATTTTAAAATTACTGCTCCTAAAATTCCAAGAACTTATGAGATTGGTGCCGGTGGTTTGGGTGGAAGGCCTATAATTAAAAAAGCTAAGAAGAAAAGGAAGAGGAAAAAGTAAATTATGGAGGTTAAACAATGACAAAAATATCTGAATTAAAAAAACAAATAGCAAGAGAAAGAGCAATGATTGGAAAAGAATTAAAACATCAGAAAAGACAAACAAGAGAAAGGCAATTAAAATCAGAACTTAAATTTTTAAAACAAAGAAAAATAAGAAAAGTTGCAAGGAAGATTGTTAGAGTTGCAAGAAAAGTAACACCAAAAAAAGCAACAAGGAAAAAAATCTATTCTTATTTAGAAGGTGTTGGGAAAAATATAAGTGAGGCAAAAATATAAAATGTCAATCGGAAACATAATTGGTGGTGCAGTTGCAGGAGCAATAGCATTAAAAGTTTTAAGACCAAAGAAATATAAAAGAAGATATAAAAAAAATTATAGGAGGAAGAAGAAAAAGAAAAAATGACAAGACAAGGATATGGAAAAAAGGATGGAAGTCAAAGAGGTTTGAAGTCTGGTGGTGGAAGAAGAAATAAAACTTCTAAATGCAGACATCCTAATATTAAAAAGAAGAGAAAAAAATGATAAATAAAAAATTACTACTAACTTTTTTTTTTATTATTTTAGCTTTGCCTCTAATTCTTGCACAAACTTATAAACAAAACACAGAACTTAATTTAAAGATTCCTTTTGAAGTAAATGGTTCTACTGCTTCTTCATCTGCTATGTGTAATATTTCTATAGATTATCCTGATGGAAGTTATTTAAAAGATAATGCTACAATGACTAATTTAAATAATGGAGATTTCAATATCACATTATTAGAAACAGAATTAATTAATCTTGGATATTATGATTGGAGAATGTTTTGTTGTGATGGAGTTAAATGCGCAGCAGGATATGATAGTTTTGAAATAACACCTTCAGGAAATGATGCAATTAATTCAGGAGAAGGAATGACTTTATTATTATCTATTGGTTCAATTCTTATTTTTGCTATCTTGCTTTTTATATTTTCATTTAAAGTAAGTTCCTTTCCAGCAAAAGTAATCTTCATGGGATTATCATTAACTTTCTTTATTGTTGTTTTGTTATTTAGCATGGTATCTTTAGGACAAATCTTAGGAGGATATTCTACATTAATAGATAGTTACTCTTCTTTCTTTTGGGTTGCTTTATTTTTATTCTTCTTAGTATTTATATTTTTAATGTTGTGTTTATTAAAAAGGTCAATTGAATTATTTAAAGTTAAGAGGGGACATATTTAAAATGAAAAATGGAGTAGCTTATCCACTTGCACCAGAAATAATAGAAGCAATTGAAAAGAAGAGAAAGGAATTTATTAAAAGGATTGGAGTAAAAGTATCCCAAGCAAAGTTCACAAATATAATTGCACCAAATTTAAAACCTTCAATAGCAAACCTTAAATTAAATTATAAACTAAGAATTAAAACTAAAATAAAATATAGAAAATGGAATTAAATATTAATATAAGGAGGTGTGATTAAAATGGTTAAAAGAAAAATTAAGAAAAGGATAGTATATGTTAAGTTAGAACATCCTTCAGGTAGAGTTACAACTAAGAAATTAATGACTAAATCAAAAAGTTTAGGAGGAATACAAAAAGAGTATTTAGGAACTGCAGAACATTTTAGAACAGAAGCTTATCCAATAAAAATAGTAACTAAACCTAAAAGAAAAAGAAAAAGAAAAAGAACTTTTGGTTTTATGTTAAAACGTTCAAGAAGTTTTTAGTGAATTAAATAAATCACACTTGAAATACTAAGATGGAATTAAGAAAACTAAACTTAAAGAAAGATAAGAAAGGAAGTATAGAAGATATTTTCTTTTTTATGATAATGATGTTAGGTTTAGCTTTGTTTATTATAATTGTTATTTATGCAATTTCTCAAGTCACAGATGAATTAAAGAAAACAGAACTAAATGATAGTGCAGCAGTAAGAAGTATGTTTACTGAAAGTGATAATACTTTAGATAAATTAGACCCTGTTTATTTAATTGTATTCTCTGGATTAATTATATCTATTTTTATAGTTTCATTTATGATTCAATCACACCCAATATTTATTCCAATCTATATTTTATTATTAGGGTTTGCTGTTATAGTTGGAGTTATTATGAATCATGTTTATGATGAGTTTGTTGCTAATGCTGATTTAGTCACAATAGCAGCAGAACAAACTTTTATGCTTACAATTATGGACCACTTTGTTTTAATCTTAGTTGGTGTTGGAGTAATTAGTATGATAATAATATTTGCTAAACCATTTCAAGGGAGTAGAGTATGACAAAGAAAATAATATGTTGTAGATGTAATAAAGAAATAAATCAGAAGAAAGATAGATGGGTAAACATAAGAGATTTTAATATGGGAAAAAATGTTGGAGAAAAAGATATGCACTTAATCTGCTGGAAAGAAATGGCAAGACAAAATATTCAAAAAGCATTTAATGAAAAGGCAAATCAAATTGCTCCAGTATTAAAAAACATATTAGGAAAATTTGGGGGAATAACACAAAATGCTTAAAAAAATGCAAAAATCAACACATAAAACTTATTTAAAGCAACACCACAAGCAAAAACTAAGCAAGGTAATGTTAAACCTTACACCAATTTTAATAATTTTAGGAGTAATATTAGTTGCTGCTTTAGATTTTACAGGTTCAACTTTATATGCAGAAGTAAATAAAAATACACCAGGTGGGCTTGGAGTTCAAGATGGTAATTGGAGAGCTATGGGATTTGTAATTGGATATGAAACAGCTCAAGGACCTGCTGAATTAACTGGGGTTTCTCTTTTTGTTAAACCAACAGCAGGAGTTAATAATTATAGTGATTGGAATTTTAGCATTCATGCTGTTGATGCAAATAATCATCCAACAGGAAATCCTTTGTCTAAGAACTCAACTTGTAATATGACTGTATGGAGCAAAGATGATTTCACCTGGCAAAATATTTCTATGCCTGCTATGACTTTACAAAATGGAACTAATTATACTATTGTTGTTGGTTCTCATTTTAGTAATGTAGTAGGAGCTTTAATGTGGGGAAGAAATGGAACTCCTCTTTTAAATGACCATGGAAAATTACTTACATCAGCAGATGATGGAACAACTTGGGGTGATTACAGTGGGGGGATTTATACAGGTAATTTTAGAGTTTATGGTGGCACAGCTGCTGGAAGTGGAAATGTTGTTCTTGATTCCCCAATAGACAATACAGTCTTATCAACAATAGGAACAAACTTTACTGCAAACTATTCTATTGATACTGATTTTAATATGACTAATGCAACTTATTATATTTGGAATTCTACTGGAATTTTTAATAATACTGTTATGGAAATAGTAACAGGAATAACTAATTCAACAAATAAATATATAGATGAATTAGTTTTTGGAAATTATGATTGGAATGTTTATGGTTGTTGGGCAAATACAACATTTAGTAATTGTAGTTTTGCAACTTCTAATTATTCTTTCTTTGTTGGAGCTTCAGTAGAAACACAAGAATTTTTAAATTATTCTTATGAAACTCAATCACAAACCTTTAATGCAACCATCACTTTGTTTAAAGGTTCAACATTATATGATACTCAATTATATTATAATGGGACTTATTATGAAGCAACAGAAACTTTAACAGGGGGAGAAAATTATACAATATCTTCTGTGATTGATATTCCAATAATTAATGGAACTACTGCAGCATCTCAATTAAAAGACTGGCATTGGAGATTAATTTATCCTTTAGAAAGTGGGGCATTTACATATCAAAATTTAACAACTTATAATCAAAATGTTTCAGAGATAAAATTATTTTCTGATGGATGCATAGGAAATAATATGACTTTAAATTTCTCTGCTCACAATGAAGAAAATGCTTCAAGATTAACTGACTTTGATTTTTATGGAACATTTGAATATTGGTTAGGTTCAGGAGATTCAAGAAAAAATATATCAGTAACTAATACATCTATTGTAGATGAATTAACCTTTTGTATATATCCAAATAATCTTACTTATTATTCTGATGCAAAAATTCAATATGAAAAATCAGGATATGTTAAAAGAAGTAATTATTTAATAAATTCAAGTTTAACAAACACAACAAGTAATGTAAGATTATATTTATTAAATTCTTCAATATCCACTTCCTTTATTGTAAATGTAATCGATGAAGTTCAGTTTCCTGTTCCAAATGCTTATGTTTATATCCAAAGATATTATCCTGGATTAGGAATATTTCATACAGTTGAGACGGGAAAGACAGATAATTCAGGAAATACAATAGGACATTTTGAAGCTGAAACAGAAGACTATAAAATTATTATATTTAAGGATGGAGTAATATTATTTGAAAGTGAGATGCAGAAAGTATTTTGTGGTGAAACCCCTTGCACATTAACTTATCAAATCTCCCCTGCTGCTCCAAGCACTTGGATAGATATAGGAGTTTTACCAAATTTATTATGGAGTTTAGATTATAATGAAGATACAAAAATATGGACTTATACTTATGTTGATACTTCAGGAACTACAAATTATGGTAGGTTATATGTTTATAATGAAGATGGAAGAAATAGAAATACAATTTGCAATAAAACAGACAATGCTCCTGCGGCAACTATAATTTGTAATTCTACAGGATATGAAGGAACAATTTTTGCAGAGGTATACATAAGCAGAAGCCCTGAAGTATTATTATGGTTAGAATCAATTATGGAAAGAGCAGTAAAAGCAATCTTTGGAATGGAAGGATTATTTTGGGCAACAATCATTTTATTAATAATTGGATTGGTGGGAATATGGAATCCATCCATAGGAATTATAATGATGATTGCAGGAGTTATTATGATAAACTTTTTACAGATTGCATCTCTGGGAACAGTAACTATAATGGGAATTTCAATCATTGGAGTAATATTATTATGGGAGATGAAAAAACCATGATAGAAGAAAAATTATGTTAGCAAGGGATTGGGTAATTGTATTAGTATTGTTTGGATTATTTTCAGGCATAGGATATTTAATAGTTGTAGATATAGCAAATCCTACTACAGGATATAATGTTACAAATATGACTGATGAAAATTATCAATCAAGATATGATACTTTAACTGAAAGTTCAACTGATATTTATCAAATGCAAAATGCTACAACAAGTGAAGAAGGGATGAGTGTTGTTTCAACATATACTACAATGTTCAGGTCTACTTTTAGTATTATTGGAATTATCTTTGGGAGTTTTGGAATGGCTACAACAACTATGAATAATTTTGCACAGGATATTGGGATGGATTCTGGTTTAGCTAATTTAGTTTTCGGGGCATTATTAGTAATTATAATTTGTGTTATTGTATTTATAGTTGTATCATCTATTTCAAGGGGGAGATTATAATGACAGCACCACAACTAATAACAAATGCAACAAATAATATTACTGGGATGTTTACTATATTTCAATATGTTCAAGAGGTAACTGATAACTGGTTTATTATTACAATCTTATTTGCAATACTTATAATAATGTTTGTTGTGTTTAGAGGAGCTTCTTATTCAAACAGTAAACCATTTGCAGCATCTTGTTTTTTCACAATGGTATTAAGTATATTGTTTAGAGTGTTAGGATTTATATCAAATAAATGGATGTATATTTTTATAACAATAACAGCATTATCTGCTGTGTGGTTGCATCTTGAAAATTCACAGAACTAAAATAAAAAGTATATATAAAAATAAAACTAAAATATAATATGAATAAGAAAGGAGAATTTAACATGGAAGAAGAAAACAACAAAACAAAAAGAGAAGAATTTGTTATTAAGGTTGGACCTTTATTAAAAAAAGTATTAGACACACAAAAGGAAATTATAAAGAAAACTACTTGGAATTGTGTAAGTGCAAGTGATTATGAATCAGGAGAAATAATTGCCAAGAAAGTAACAGAAGGTAAATTAGTGTAACTTTTAGTTTCTTTTAGTTACTTCTTAAAAATAAAGGTTTATAAAGAAAATCTATTTTTTTAATTAGTTAGTTTTATATTATTATAAGGGAGGTTCAAAAAAGATATGAAAATTAGACAGATATCTTTAATGCCTAAAAATAAAAAAGGTATGGGGATTGGAGATTTGTATCCAGTAATTCTAACTATTGCTGTAGTTGCTATTTTGATAGCAGTTGTTATGTTTGTGTTAGATGAATTTGGAGATCAAATGACTAATCAATCTGCTGCACAAAATGCAACAAATGACATCATTGACGACTTTGTTAATTTTGTTCCGTGGATAGGTATAATCTTGTTAGTAGTTGCTGCTGCTATTGTTTTAGGAGTAGTTATCTCAAGTTTTGCTGGTGGAAGGAGTAGGGTTTAAATTTTCATCTTTGAAGTAAGATGAAGATTAGACAAATATCCTTGTTACCAAAAAACAAGAAAGCTATGGGGATTGGAGATTTGTATCCAGTAATTCTAACTATTGCTGTAGTTGCACTTTTGATTGCAATTGTGATGATGATTTTAACACAGTGGGTAGATATTACTAATGATAAAACAGGAGGAACTACCTCTGAAACTTCTTCGGAAGTAAGTAATATTACTGCTAATGTAGATACTGTTGCAAATGCCACAACTTGTGGATTTAATAGTTTTGCAATAACAACTGTAGCAAATCTCACTAATGGTTCTGCAGTAAATTCGGCATTTTATGAAGTTGTAAGTCCTGATCAAGGAACTTGGTGGCTAACTTCTGCAGGTGCAGGAACATTTATGAATGATACAACTTGGTTAGTTAATTATACTTTTAATTATGGAGGACAAGATTGTGAAGCAATTGAATCTATTATTGATGATTATACTAATTTCATTCCTTGGATAGGTATAATCTTGTTAGTAGTTGCTGCTGCTATTGTTTTAGGAGTAGTTATCTCAAGTTTTGCTGGTGATAAAAAAGGCAGAATTTAAATCCTATTTATTTATTTTTTTCTTTTTTTTTGATTTATTTTTAGTTTGTAATTTTTAAAAAAGTTTATAAATAAACTTTTTAATTTTCTATTATGGAAGAAGGTTATGAAAGTTATCCACAAGAGGTTCAGCAGATTAATCCAAATGAATCATCAGAAACACAAAAGGCAATTGAAAATTCTATTATTCAAGAAGAAAGAATTAGTAATTTTATCTCACAAACTTCTCCTGTTTCTTCTTTAGAAAGGATAAATTATATTCTTCAAGGATATACTTATAGTGCTTTAGAAAAAGAATGGAAAAAGATTGAGGGAGTAGAAGGTATCCCAAATGATATGAGGAGTGATATTATTCAATTCCTTTCTCCTGATTTAAGTGAAGATACAAGAATGACTAATTTAGACCCTGACCAGATTAATGGACTAATGGAAACAGTTGTTAGTTTTATGAAACATTATTTATATAATGCTCCAGAAGATATGAAGATAAAAGAATTAAACAGAATTTTTTGGATTGTTGTTAAAGCTGTTTTCATTACAGTTACTCGTTCAAAGTTTGGTGTTGAAAGAAATAGATTATATGGTTCATTAAAATTAGGAGGTAATTTAGACCAAACTCCACAAGAAGAAAATAAAAGTATTTGGAAGTTTTGGCAATAGTATAAAAGATGGATGATTTAACTATTGGGTTGATACTTGGATTAATTACTTTAATGACATTTATGCTTTATCAATCATTTGAAATTAGAAAATTAAAAAAGAGATTAGGGAGGTTAGAAAATAATTAAATGGTTTCAGGAGGAGATTTATTAGACAAGGCAGGAGGATATTTTGATAGCTTATTAAAGTTTGGAGTTTGGGGATTAATAATTTTAGGTGCTTTAACTGTTGTAGTTATTACAATTGTTTGGGCAAAGAAAAGAAAGAAATGGAATCTAAGAGTTGAAATAAAACTTCCTCGTTCTGATGGAAAAATAATTAATTCAGAACAAGCTAAAGGATATTTTGATACTAAGAATGGTTTTGTTAGTCTAAAAAGAAAAGGACTTTCTCCAATAGATATGAAACCTTTTAATATAAGTAAATATTTACAGGGAACAAATTATTTAGAAGTTTTACAAATTGGACCTGATGATTTTATTCCAGTTCTTCCAAAAAGTTATTTAACAATTATAAAATCAAATGCAAAAGAAGGAGAACAAAGTAAGTTTGCTTTGTTAGAAATAGAGGGAGATATGGGTGAAAGAAAAGAATGGGCTTCTGCTGCATCAGAAAATGCACTAAATAGATTTACATTAAAGAATTTTTTTAAACAACATCAAATGGCAATTGAAGTAGTAATTATAATGTTTGGTTTGTTTATTGGATTTGCAATTGTATTATCACAACTTCCTGGATAAATAAAAAGTATTTATAAAAGAATTTATTTAATTAAATATGAAAAAAATATTTATTCTAATTTTTGGAATTATATTATTTGTTAATTTAATTTCAGCAACTTCTGTTGGAACTTCTGATTCTGATTTAACAGAAGGAAAAGTTATTTATACTACAGAACCTTATTCTTTTGACAATAATACTGGAGCTGTTAATTCTTCTGTTTATGCTAACTTCTGGGATTTTTTAGATACTCCTGCTGATATTGACCACAACTTATTAAATAATTTAAATTGGTTTGATTCAGGACATATAATGGATACTGATTTAGATATGAACAGTAATGATATTCAAGAAGTTAATGATTTAAATGTTGAGAATGATGTTTATATTGCTGACCAATTAGAAGTTGATGGGGATGTTTGGATAGATGAACAGCTTAATGTTACTGGAAATGTTTTTATTGAAAAGTTTGGAAATCTAATTTTTGGTGGGGAAAATAATGGAGGAAATATTACTGGGGTTAATAATATAAATGTTACTGGAACTTCTTATCTTGGAGATATTTTAGTCATGAATGATAATAATATAAATTTTTCAGGCGGGCAAATTAATAATGTAAGTATGTTAGGAATAGGCACAGCACCGAGCTATCCTATACATATAGTTATGTCTGACTCTGACACAAGGGCAATAGACATTAGCGAATCCGCAGATTTTGACGGGATGGGAAATGCTTATGTTATTGAAATAGACAGGACCTATGGCGGAACTGGAACACCGAGTTGGAGCGATTACAAATATGGTATAGATATGAGTGCTAATTCTGAATATATAGCAACGGGAGATGTGGAATGGGGCAGAATTCTCTGGTTAAGAGGTGTGTCTGGAACTTCAAGGTTTTATGGTGCTCACACTATGAGTTCAGTTAACCCGCCTGCTATTATCGAGAGATCACGGGGTTTGCAGTTTACAGGTGGAAGGTCAGGTAGCACAATGACCTGCGATGGCTATCTGGGAGAGCATTACGGCGGGTATTTCTATGTGGAGGACTCAACCAGATTTGATAATGCAGACCACGACTTAATATCTAATCTTTATGGATTTATGAGCAAAGTCAATAATACTGGGGAGTCTATACACGCCAACTCTTATGAGAAAAATGCTATCGGAGTGCTGGCAAAAGTTGCCCAAATGCCTTATGGTGAGAATGTTAAGGCAGCGAACATAGGGGTTGATATAGATGTTGATGGGGCAACCTTTCAAGTAGATTCAACAAATATAGGTATCAGAATAGATGTTGATGATGATGCAGATACGAATTATGGAATTTATATTCTAGATACAGGAACTTTAACTGCTTCAATTTTTGATGAAGGTGCTGGAAATTGGGTTATTGATAATGATAATACAGCTTTGGTTTTAGGTGAAGACCAAGATGTTTGGCAATTTTGGGATGGAACTAATTATAATTTTTATCAAACTGGAAATGGAGTATGGACATTCTTAAATTCATCAGGGTTAGGAACAATTAGAGTTGGAGATATTTTATATTCTACCCCTGAATTTTCAAATGATATGTCTACATTAGAAAATATGAAAGACCCTAAAAAAATAAAAAGTGATGGAAAAACAGAAAAAGAATTTCACAAGAGTTTTCCAACTGCTGTTCAAGTAGAGTTTGATATAAAAGATTCTGATAATTGTTCGGAAGTTTATGACTATTCTATTTGGAGTTGGTATGATACAAACAATAATGAAAGTGTCGAACAAAGAAATGAACCAGCACAAATTATTAAAAAAAGATATGATGTTTCAGAGGAGAAAAGATATAAAACAGAATGTGGAACTAAAAAAGAATTAGGAATATCAGGTGGAAAAGGTTATTTAGATAATTATAATTTGATTTATCAATTAAATCAAAGAATTAAATATTTAGAGGATAATTGTATTAAAAAATGAAAAGTTTATTATATTATAAAAAACATATTACATTGAGAATAGATGATAAAATAAATTAATTATTTAAATAACTTAAACCATATCTTTCTCTGAATTTATAAACTTGACAATTTGGATTTTCCTGACAAGTTTTCCCACACATTCCTGAATATTTGCATAATCCTTCTAAGTTTGAATCTTCAATTCTACAATTATCAAAAACTCTATGATGTCTTATTAAAAAAGTTCTTGATTTTCTTATGCTGTCTGTTGAACTAAGTATTTTTTTCATTTTGTTTTTTAAAGCTAAGATTTATTCTTATCAACCCTATATAATTTTCTAAAATATAATGCCCAAGCTTCTGAATTACAATTAGCACAAATTCCATTAACTAATGTTTTATATTTTCTCATGCATTTTTTACATTCCATATTTCAATTCTTTGATTTAGTTCCCAATTTATATCCCTCTCTAAAAATATGTCCAAGAATATTTATATTTAATTCTTTAAGGATTAGCTTTCCAATCTTAGTTTTATTTAAATATTTCTTTAATTCTCTTTTGCATTTATCAAATTCTTTATCTTCCATATTATAATTTAAGTCAGAGATCAAATTGTTCCTCCAAACACATTAATATTTCATCTAATCTACATTTCTCTAAGTCTACTTTAAACTTCCAACACTTTCCTTTTGTCCAAAATACTATTTTTATTAACATTTGTAATTTCTAACAATTTAAAGATTAATATTTCAATTCTTTAATTTAATTCCCTTACCTTCAGCAAATTCTATTAAAGATTTTCTAATTGATTTCATTATCTTTTTATCTGCTAATATTTCACAAGTTTCTTTCCATTGATGACATTCTTGTTTTAATTTTCTTATCTCTTCATCTTTACTTCTCATTTTTATCCTCCATTATATTTATTCTCTCACAAAAGAGTTAATTACTCAAGCTCCTTTTCATATTGTTCTACTAACTTCTGCATTGTTGGGGTAATAGCATTTTGTTTTAAACATTCCACTATCTCCAAAACTACTCTCTTAAATTCTTCAGATTCTAATTCCATTTTTGTTCCTCCATTTTATTTATTGAGTAGAAAAAATAGAAGTGATGCCCCTGGTTCTAATCTTTAATTCTTCCCATTACGATTCATTTCCTCCCAATAAACTTTTCTACTTCCAACAAAATCACTATTAAAAAAGTGTATAGGAGAGAATATAATATATCCTAAGAAAAAAACTAGCTCAATAAAATAAAAAGTTATCCCACTTCCCTCATACTCTTCCCCATTTGGATAAAGATACTTAATTACTTTCTTGAATTTTCTGTTTTTATTTTTTCCCATTTTATAACTAAGCTGAAATTTAATCTCCCCTCCTAAACCAAGTCCAAAAATACATGAATATAAAAAATACAACTATCCCTGAAATTATTTGAATCCATAAGGGCAAAGCCATAAACCATTCCATCCAATCATCAAAGTAACCAAATATTTTTAATGTCATTCTTTTTCTCTATTATGCAGACCTTGATATTTCAAGCCACATCCAAAAGGCCCACATCAAATTTAATATTATCAAAATTATAATAAAGTTTTTTGGCATCCAAAATAATAAAATTAATCCTGCTATATTCATCATGTTTATTAATATTGGATTTATCATTTTATTCTTCTATTGTAATTAACCATCAATATCTCCAATACTCATATTATAATCTTTTAAACTATGGACTTCAAAACATTTCCCACTTTAAAACCTCCTGTTTAACTTTAAATGCAGAATTAAATATATGACTATCAATATCTGGTTGTTGTAATTCTATAAACTCTTGTTCAAGTTTTCTTCTTTTTAATTCAATTAGTAGGTTGTTCATTTTTCTTGATTTTATATTGGAAAACAACATGACATCCTCCTTTAAAATAAACTGTTCTTTCCCATTTAATTTCAACTAAATCTACTTGGCATTTTCCACATCTTCCAATAGCCCCATTAGTATATGCTTTTCTACATTCTGGGCAAAATTTAACGAATTTCATTTGTTCTCTCCTATAACTTCTCCTCTCCTTTTGATTTCTTAATTACTTTAATCTCAACATCAAATTCTTCTATAAGTTCTGCTTCATAAATTTTTACTTCATTACCTTGTTCTGCCATTTCTCTTCCCCAAGCTATAGCATCTTTCTTATCCCATTTAGGATTGTGATGTTCTTCTTCATAACCTAATACTACAAAATATTTTTTCATATGTTCTCTCCTTGTTTTGATTTAATTAATTCCTTTTTTTCTTTTACTACCTCATCTTTTAATTTATTAAATGCTTTTCCAACAACTTCTCCAAAATCCTCTTTTGTTTTGTTAGCTTCACTTAATCTTTCTCCAATCCAACTTACAATACACATCTTAACATAATGGGTAACATCATATTTATTTGCCTCACTATGAACCTCTGCCACATCTCCCCTCATTTTCCATCTTGTAAAACAAAGGTATTCATTAAAAAATCCTTTTCCAATAAATGCTTTTTTCATTTCTTCTTTCCCTCTTTTGAATTCTTTATATCATCTTCATCAACAATATATCCATCTCTTATCCATTCAACATAACATTTTCCAGCATTTATTCTCTCTTGTCTTTCCCACCCACTATCTATCATTAATTGTGTTAAACTTTTTTTCATTTTATCTTTTCCATTTTAGATTTCGTTCTAATCATAAAATTTTGGGTTATCCCTGCTTCATCAAGAGCAATACTTACTTTTTCTTCACAATTATCACATAAACTTCTTTCTCTTGGATTCCCTTCAAAATATCCATCAAACGCTCTTCCAAGTATATGATACAACCATTTAGCTTGTGCTTCTGTCAATTCAACCTTTATTTTCTTTTTCATTTCTTCTTTCCTATTTGTGATTTAATTGTTTCTACACTTTCTAAAAATCTATTCCAATTTGTTATTTCTAAATCTCCATCTTCCTTACAATAATCATTATCATAATGAACTTGCCTACACCCTACACAAAAATATAACTTTTTTTCCATTTGTTCTTTGTTTTTAATTGTCATTTGCACTCTTTAATTAATTTAGTTGAATAACCACAACTTAAACATTCTAAATATTTTGTAGCTAAATTAAAAACAAATTCCTTTTTATTACATTTAGGACAAATTGCTTTAACTATTTCTTCTTTATTTTTAACCATTTGATTTCCTTTCCTTTTCTGCTTTTAATTTTTGTAAAGTAGACTATTAATAGTCTATTTGTAGTCTATTTATTTCTTTTTTTCTTTATTCTTTATTATTTTTAGTTTTTGTATCTCTATAAGAGCAAGCATACTTTTGCACTCTTGAAGAAAACCCTCTTTCATTGCGATTAGTTTTTTAATTTCTTTATTTTGTTTTAACATTTACACAAACCTCCACTTAATTCTATTAATTTTATAAATATTATTCCTGCTATTCCAATTAATATTCCTATTATCCAATTTATTAATCCTATTTTATTTTTATTTTCCATTTAATTTTCCATAAACTTGTTTTTGAATACAAAGTGATATTTCATCATCACTAACATCCTCTTTTGATAAATCTACAATATAAGGAATAGCTTGAATTCCAAATTCTGTAAATATAATCCATTTTCTTATTTTGATTTTAATATTTTGTTTCATTTTAATAATAAATATATTAAATATATCAAAGTTGTTATCCCAATTACAATTAATCCAGCAATTACTATTTCTAATAGTTGTGAATAATCTTCTTTTCTAACAGCTTCGCTAAATGTTCCTAAAGGAGTTACAACTTCTCCATTTCTTAATTGTGTTTCTTTATGTTCTTCCATATTCTAAAATATCAGCAGGGAGGTTTTGTGATAATCGTGCCATTTATTATCAACTCTCGTTATACCAAGCTTTTCAGCACTTCTAACAAGTTTTAAACATTTCCCTCCCAACCATAGGCAATTTCAGTTTTGCTGACAATAATATTTTATTTTTCATATTTTTCCGTTTTCTTCTGTGGACTTGAATAAGATAAAAAAAATTAACAATTTGCTTCTAATAGATTAGTATAATTATTTTCTCTAAAACAGATACATTCATCTTGTATCTTCCTAATCATTTCAGGGTGTTTATTAAAATCATTTGAATTAGCATTATTATAAATACAATGATATAAATCATAATCTTTCATTAAAAGATTATCCTCAACTAAGCTAAACAAAAACATACCAAAAATAATGCTTAATGGAATTATCCAAATTAAATGTATTTTTTTCATTCTCCAATTATCCTTACTTTTTTATTTAGATTTTTCATAACTTCTTATTCTTCTTATAACTTTCTCAATTAGTTTTTTTTTTTCATTTTATCTAATTTTAATTAGGGGAGAAGATGGTTATCAAACTCCCCCCAATCCCATTACGTTTACCGCATGAGTATGTGCCCCTCTACATTTATTTTACCGGAAGAGAGACCCTCACCGGAATAAACTCATATGAGTATGATACCCTCAATAGAGGGGTTAATAATAATTGTTATTTGTTTTCTCATTCTTTTTCTGTTTTCCATACACACAAACCTTACAAAGATTTGGAGTTAATATTCCTTTAGATAATTCTATTCTTCTCCTTTTATTTATTGGATTATTCCAAATTTCCATTAAAGATTGTTTATTAACATCTCCTTGAATTACCTCATTAAAATAATCATTACAACATAAAGAGATTATCCCATCTGCCCTTATTGGTATTAAACTTGAAGGAGACCTACAGAACCTGCTCATAAACATTTTATTTTTAACATCTATTCCTGACCTGCTAACTAAACAACTATCTTCACTTACTTTATCAAATCTTACATATTTTAAATCTTCTTTTGTTGCTTGTTTAAAAAATCTTTCTAAGTTTTTTGATTGAACTTTTCCATGTTGAGCAATTATCATAATCTTTAATCCACAATTAATTAATTTTCTGAATTTGTATATTGTTAAAAAATCTCCATTAGTGAAAAAGTGAGGTTTAATATTTAATTGTTTATTTACATATCTTACAAATCCTTCTATCCTCTTATCTAATAAAGGTTCTCCATAAACAACTAAACAAATCTCTCCTTTAAATTTTATTTGCTTTAATTCTTTTATAATTTTATAAAATAATTCTTTTTTCATTACTTTCTTAACAAAGTTTTTATCTAAACTCATTGGACAATAAGAGCATCTTCTATTGCATTCATTTGTTGTTTCAATTCCAACTCTATAAAACATATCTGTTTTATGCAACCATAAAAGATTTCTTATTTTTATTATATTTCTTAATGTATGTCCTTTAATAGATTCTAAGTTTATCATTTGGTTTCCTCACTCTTTGTTTTAAAAAATATTAAATCACAAGTTGCAGGGCTTCCATTGATATAATTAAATTCTCTTTGGATAAATCCATTAAATCCAGCTTCTTCTAACAATGGAAGAAGACTTCCTAAATCCATTTGGTCTTTATGATATTTTTTAAAAAACCATTCAATTTGAAGAACATCAATCTCTTTTAATTTATCCCCAAATCCTCTTATTACTTTTTCTTCTGCTCCTTCTACATCTATTTTTACAAAACAAGGATAACAGATTTTAATAATTAATTCATCAAACCTAAATCTTTTAGAGGTGATTTTGAATAAATCTTTTTCTTCACATTTATCTTTTTTATATTGTTTTGTTGGTTCTAAAAAAGAACTTGCCCCCATATTTATTGAATTGCAATATAAAATATCTTCTCCTGCTTTATCCCATAATCCAAAATTAAATGCGTGTTCAACATTTTTATTTTTCACAATATCATAATATTTTGGGATTGGTTCAAAAGCATAAATCTTAGAATCTGGAAAAAGATAATTACAGACATCAATAAATACTCCTTCATTTGCTCCAACATCTATGATTGTTTTAAAGTCCTGATTAACAAAATCTCTTGCAGTTAAACAGCAAAGTAAGTGGTCTGACTGCAATCCTTTTAATCTTCCTTTAAAGACTTTTGGATGTTCAATAATCCTATTCAGTATTCTTTGTAGTTTGTTCATTTTCTTTTCTGTTCTCCTTAATTTTATCTTTGATTAAAGAATAAATACAGTATATAATAAAAAGAACTGTTAAGATAATTATTATTTTTTGAGCTATAGGATTTAACATTTTATTTTTCCTCTTTTTAAATCCTCAATGTTTTTAAGATGTTTTTTAGTTGCTTCTATGCTTTTTTGTTGTATTTTTTCCATCATCTTACCTCTGGCAAACTACATAAATTTCCCAAAGTATATTCCTGTGTTTTATTTATTTTATTATTATAAATTACAAATCTTCCTTGTGAATTTAAATTTATTATATCTACCCTTCCCTGATTATATCCATCAACATAAGATTCATCCATTTTAAAAGCCATAACAAACCAGAAGATAACTATAATTAAAATTAATATTAAAATAATTGTTGCTATCTTCCAGTAACTATTTTCTGACATTTTATAAAGATATTACTTGATATTTTGTTCCCATCCCAGAACCTGTCCTAGTAACTTTGAAAGTTGCTAAATCTGGCTTAGCTTCTAATACTGCTTTTAGTTGTGTAACTACTGAAGCTGGAACTCTATATTCTTCACCTTCCTTAACAATAAACATAACTTTATACTCATCGTTGTTTTGGTCTTTTCTAGTTTCACTTTTTATTTCTGTATCTGTTCTTACAACTTCTAAGTCGGCTATATTTTTCATTGCTTGTGGCTCAAATTCCTTTGCGAATTGTTTTATTTCCATTTTTATTTTTGATAAACCTCCCTAATTTAAATTATTATTTTCAAACTTAAACATAATGTTTTGTTTATGATATTATTTCTGTTTGTGGCCTTGAAGTTGTAAAATGACAATTTGTGCAAATATATTTATTTGGATATTTTTCATGTTGAACAAAAATCATTTTTGTTTTACATACTTCACAATAAAATTTTTTATACATTTGTTCCATTTTCACCTCTTAGTTTTTTAATTCTCCATCATTAATCTAATCTTTTGTGTCATTTGAATTTTCCCTCGCACATTTCTTATGATAATCACCAAGCATACAATGCCCTCTTCTAAACAAAAAGATTTGCAGGTTTGTTATTTCTTTTCCACACATATAACAAATCATAATATTATTGTTTTGTGCCATCAGAAAACCTCCTTAGTTTTTTTATTATCACCATCTTTCCCCCCTAAAATTTTTAATAACTCTTTTCTTGCTACTTCTTTTTCAATATCTAATTTAGAATTATCTTGTAATATTTTTCTAAGATAAATTATTTTTGATTGTTTGTTTTGTTTCATTTTGAATATGAAGAGGAGCTATTAACTCCCCCTTTTTTTATATAACCATTGCTTAAATCTGGTTTTTGATTTTCTTTTGTATTCTTCTAATGTTCTTATGTTAATTCCTAAAATAAATAAACCAACTGGAATTAAAAACATATTAGTAAATGGAGTAATTAAACTCACACCAATAATAAAACAACCACAACCAATCTTAAAATAGTTTTTTTTAATTATTGGTCTTAAACCTTTTTGTCTTAATTTGTTGTAGTAATTTATTATTTTATTACTTTGTTGTATTGTTATATATTTTTTCATTTTTTGTTTCCTCTTTTTTTAATTTATTTATTATTTCATGCAACTTATCTCTTAGGTTTTCATTTTTCCTGCAAAGATTAGTTATAACTTCCAAATCTTCTCTATAAATTTGGATTGTTGTGTATTCTTTGTTTTCCATATTTTATTTAGGTTTTTATACTTTATAAGGATATATGTTATATATCTCATATATTAAATATATTATATTAAAAACCACAGGAAAAAGAGATAAATCCAAAACCTGTGGTTTCTCAAAAAAACCTGGAATCTTTTTAAAAGTTAGGATACAAAAGGACTACCTAACAATCCCGCATAATAAGGATTAGGGAAAAGAGGTAAATAACATAAGAAATCCACCACACGATTGAAACCCATTCCCCCTTTTATTTGTTTTTTTGAGTGTTTCATTCTTTTAAAATAGTAATTTTTTTAATTATGGCTCTTGGAATAAAATGAGTATCACAATATAAATTTCCATCATCAAATTTATGAATCCAAGAACAAATAGCAATTCTATCTTTTGTATCATCAACTAAATAACCAACAGTTATTGTTTCAGCATCCCCAGAGGTTCTAATTTCCTCTAAACTTAATCTATTTTTCATAGTTTGGGCATCAATCCATTCAACTTTTACTATTTTGGGTATATCACTATTGTTTTTCATTTTAATTTATAATATTTCTTATAGTAATATCAATTTCTGTCCCATTGTTTAATTTACACCACATTCCAGTTTTTAATTCTGAACAAGGAGTAACCCAAAGAAGGTTTTGACATTCATAAAAAATTAATGTTCCATCCATTTCATCACAGGTTTCTTTATAATATTCTTGCATACCCACACCTAATTGTTCTAAGATTAAGATCACCATAAAAATTAAAATTCCTATTAGTAAAGTAATTAAAATTGTTTGTATGAGTGTATTACTATTGTTTTTCATTTTTCTTTGATTTTTTATGTGTTAAATTATGCTTAGGATTGATTTGTGGGCATACTTCTAAGGTTAGATATTGTTTTTCTTAATCTTTTTATAATATTCTTTAAATTATTGTTTTCTATTCTTAAATTAGATATGAAAAATGAGCAGTTTTTACAATATTTTGTGCTTCCAATTACTATTTCTATTTCATGTTTGCAGCAATTACAGGTTTTTGGTGGCATTTTTCTCCACAGGAAATAATGGGGTTTGTGGGTTTATTATTTTAATAAAAGGTTTGATATGTTGTATTAATCTTTTTAAATCAATATCTTTAATTTTTAATTTATTTTTCTTAAATTCTTTAATTGTGCAATATCTTATTGGTTTATTTTTTTTAGTTCCTTTGCTTTTTCCAATTCCAATCATAGCTTTATTTGGAATTAATAAATGATTACCAGAACCATATACTTCAGATATTTGGTATTGTAAAGAAGTTTTAACTTTATAATCACAAAGCTCTCCTACTTTATATTCTTCTGTTGCAAGATAAATATCTTTTTCTAATCTACTAATAATTTCTATCATCAATTCTGTTCTTTTAAAATCAACATCTAATTCTTTAATTATTTTTGGTTTCATATATTCTTCAAAAACTTTCATTATTACTTTAGGTGTATTTTTATTCAATAATGTTGATTTATATTTTACTTCATTTTTGTCAGTAACATAAAGATAACAATTCTTAGCTACAAACCAAATAAACTTCATTCTTGTTTCTAATTCCATCCCAAAAGTATCTAAAGGAAAAGGCATATTTGATTTTACTTCTTCAATAAATTTATTTACAACATACATCAATTCTTTTTCGTTTGATTGAGGAGATATATAAACAATTAAATTATCAGTAAATCCATATAGAACTTTAAATTCATTTAAAGTATCTAATTTATTTGCTATTTTTTTCAACCAAGTTCTAACAATCATAGTGCAATCCGACGCAGTTGTTAGATTATAAAATGTTTTAAAAATAGGATTACCTGTTAATCCATATTGAGAATTTATACATATTTTGTATGCTTGAGATTTAATTTTATCTCCTTCTCTTTTTGCTTTTAACCTTATCATAAACAATTCTTGTAAGGCCTTTTCTATTTTACCAGGTTCTTTATCATTATAAATTCCTTTTAATCTAAAATATGGTCTTCCGTCCCAACCTTCTTTGGTGGGAGAATATAAATTTCCCATTATTAATGCGTGTGGATACGCTGAAGTAAAATCTATATTGACTATATTTCCTTTACACTTATTTAATTTAGGCTCTACATGATGTCCACCAGAAAAACTTATCACATCCTTATCCCTTTCACCCCACTCAACTTTCAAACCAGCTCTGTTACACATTATAATATATGCTAAAGAAGCTAAGCTTGAAGTAATATGCTTATAATTTCTTTGATCATTTATCTTTAACAATTCTCTTAGTGGCTCAAACTGTTCTTCATACCATTCAAAAAGTTTCTTTGTTAATATTAAATCTTGTTTTAAATATATTTTAATCTTAATTATTTCTTTATGTTTCCATAAACTCTTTTTAAAAATATTATAATCAATACTTCCTTTATTAAAATCATCCAATTTTAAAACATCTATTATATTTTTTAATGAAAATTTATTAATATTTATTCCCATTTGTTTTAATTTATTTTTAAAATACTTATTATATTCAGAATTACCTTTTGGTGCAGATATTTCTAATAAATCTATGATTATTTTATATTCACCAACTCCACAACCATTGTTTTCTAATATAGGATTATCAAATGATTTATTATTAAAACCAACCAAAACCCTATGTCTATCTAAAATATCTTGTATCTCTTCTCTATCAAATGGAATTAAATAATATTTATCATAAAGATAACTATAAGCACCAAACCATTTAACTTTTGCTTTATCTGTATTAAGAGAATCGGTTTCAATATCATATATTAATACATCTCTCATTTTATCTTTCCTTCTCTTTTTAATTCATTTCTAAACTTAAAACAACCATCACCAAGTTCTTTATACATTTCTTTTGATTTCTTATCTGGATTATTTCTAATCCATTTTAATACTTGAACTTTTGAACAGTTTGGTTTCATATCTTTTGTATCAGGACATTTTGGGTCATCAAATTGTATTTCTCTATCTGTTTTCTTTTTTGTCACTAATTTTTTGGACAGCTTTTTAAACTTCTTTTTTGGGGTATTATCTACTGACAGCAATGACGCCTTTGGTAATTTTATGTCTTTTATTATACCATTTTTTATATCTTCTTTTTTCACTCTATATATTTTTTGAAAAGGTGTCATAGCTGTCATATTTACACAAGGATTTATTTTTACATTCAACCAATATCTTTCTTTACCATTGCTTGAAGAAATTAAGTAAGGTGCAAATCTTGATAATTGCTTCCCCAAATTATCCTTTGTTTGGGGTGAAATTTTAGATGTTTGAGAAATACAATAGTGACAGTATTGATTATACATTTCTTCTTTTGTAATCTTAGAACCTATATCTTCTATTAACATATCAGTTGCAAATTTAGAATATGAGTTTCCACTTTTAATCATTAACTTTTTAATCTCATCACATTCTTTTTCTTTATAAAAATAATTTCTTTTAACCAAACTTATATATCCTTTAATAGCATAATTCAATAATCCACTTAGTTCTTCCTTTGTTGTTAATTCTGATATTAATTTAGTGTTTTTATTTTCTTTTCCAATTATATTATCCAATCTCCATAATAACCATCTATCATAATAAGCATCATCATCTATATCTTTTACTGGTGGTATTGTATTACAAGTAAAAGACATTTTAGCAGAATTTCTAAAAATATGTCTATCTCCAAACTTTTGTTCTCCAGATATATCTCCATCACCAACTGCCATTTTGAATCCACCCCCATCATTTAAATCTTTTGAGCTAAGATCATCATGAATATTTCCTATTTTATCTTTAAGAAAATGTAAATCAAAACTTTTCCCATTACTTATTTCTTGTAAACTCAAACTTGTTGTATTTATTCTCCCAATAAAACTTTTTAACAAATTTATAAATACTGTTTTACCAGTATGTTTAGGTCCATGAATTAAAACTGCTTTTTTAAAAAGATATAATTTTGGTAAGTGATGCCCAAACCATTCTTTTACTTGTTCTATATCATCTGGATAAAATGTTTCATTAATAAATTTTTTAATTTTAGGACAGTTTGATTTTTCATTATAATATACTGGCAATTTTGTTTTGAAATTATATTCTTCTGAATGTTGTAAAAATTTTATATTATTAACATTATTAAAATCAATAACTCCATTCATTACACATCGTTTATATTCTGGAACTTTTTCAAACTCTTCTTTATTAGTCATTGTTTTTCTTTGTATTTTTTTCAAAATCTCTGAAGTATTATTATTTTTACAATAAGTGTTTAATATTTTCTCAATTTCTTTTTTAATTAATCCCTCTCCTTGCATAGTCCATATTCCATCTTGATATGTATAAACAATATCAGATTTAATTCCAGATATAGTTTTTATTTTTAATATTTCTATGATATAATTTGAAACTTTATCTATATTAACAATATATTTTATTTTATTACCATTAACTACTGCAATTAAAAAATCAAATACCTTTTGATCAATTGTTTTAAATTCTTTTAAAAAAGGTTTTCCATATTCTTGTTCTATTTGTTCATATACTTCATTTTTAAATTCTTCAGTTATATCAGGACTTTCACCAGAATCATTTCCTTCGATACATTGTATTATTTTTAATTTAAGTGCAATGGTTTGTAATAATGTAAACCATTTTCCAGAACTATGACAATAAGCCGTGTTTGTTTCAGGAAATAAAATAAACCCCTCTGTTCTACCTCCCTGTAATTCACAGTGTGGACAAATTGTTTTATAACCGCTATTTGTTTCTGTCAATTCTTCTTCTTTAAATAAGTCAATTATATTTATCATTCTCATCACTTTTTAATGTTTTATCACAATAAGAACAATATCCTTCTATAAAATCTTCTTTATCTAATTCATAATCACATTGTTTACATCTATTGATTTTTCTAATATCATTATTCCAATCTATTATTTTCTTATCTTCATCATCTTTACAATATTTATAAGTAAAACTTTCAACTTCTTTTATAGCTTTTAATTTATCTTTTTCTGGAACATATTTCCAAATTATTGATGGTATTATTAATCCAAGAATTGTATGACATTTTTTACACAAATATACTGTCATACCAAATCCTTTTGGATTGTCCATAAATTTACAATGAACATGGTGTTCTTCTATTCTAACATTTAAATTACATTTTTTACAAAAGCTCATTTCTCTTCCTCCCTATAATCTTCAATATCAAACATCTCAAAAAGAAATAATTTCTTAGCTTCTGATTTTTCTCTCTCTAAAAACCAATAAAACTTCCCATTTTTATTTTCAACTAATTTAGATTTAAAAAAACCATTAATAAATTTTGATTTAGGAATTAATAAAATATGTGCTTCAAGTTTTTCTTGAAAATAGAACTCGGCTTTTTGTATTACAATCATCTCTCTTTCATTACATTCCATTCAATCAACCTCTAATATTTTAAGAAAATCTTATTTATAAAACTTTCTAACCACTGTTGTAATTATTTTGGGGTTCAACTACTGCCTCTGTTTCTTCTACTCCATTTTTAAAATAAATTACAATACCAATAACCACAATCAAAAACAAAATACCAACTATAACCCAAACCCAAACAGGTATTTTATTTTCTGTAACTGTTTCAGTAACAGTTTCTGTTACAATTTCTTTTTCTCCTTTACTTTCAATAACTTTATATTCAGTAACATTTTTATCTCTATAAATTGTTCTAGTTCCTCCACCTCCACCACTTGAATAGTGATGTTCAGTAATAATTTCTTTTTCTGGATTAAACAATATTAATGTGAAAGAATCTGATTGAGTATATTTTCCAATTGTAATTGTAACATTAAGTCCTTCTTGTGTTATATTTAAATCAATATCTGTTGAGTTTCCAACAATAGAATAATAAGAATATTCTTCTGGAATTGAAAAAGTATATGATTCTCCTGCAATTATATTTGTTGCACTAACTATAGCCATACTTAATAACACAAATGTTATTGCTCCAAATAATATGTTTTGTTGTTTCATCTTTTAAAATATTTAATTAATTGTTCTAAATCAATTATTTTATTTCTAAGTTTATTTAATTGAATATAATATTCTTTAGTTTCTTTTTTAACTCTATCTTTTATCATAGCTTCTATTTCCTTTTTTGTAAATATTTTAATTGTTGTCATTATTTTCTCCTCACTATTCTCTAAACTAAAAAATAAAAAAAATAAATTAAAATTTTGTTTAGTTAATTTCTGTGTTTACTGTGACTTCATCATCTAAATAATTACTTGGTGTATATTCTGGTGTAAAGTCTAATACTTCACTTGGATAAATTGTTATCTGTCCTTCTGCATTATATTGAATTAAACTACTTTCAAAGTAAAATTCACTTGCTCTTCCCCAAGCAATATCATACGCACCACCATTCAAAGTTAGTGCATTAGATGGAACATACCAAATTTTTGCACCAAAGGGGGTTGTAGGATATTCTAAAGAGTAATCATTTAAATTAGCATTTTTATCAGCTACTCCTGGTAAGTTTTCTAAAACATCTTTAACTAAAACTGCTTGTCCTGGATTAGCAAACCTATCATCATTGTCTGCATAATAAACTAACACATATCCTGTGATTTCTGTTCCAATAACTTCTGCATTGAATTCCTCTCCAATAACAGTATATTCTATTTGAACTTTATCATTAAGAACTTCCCATACATCTAAATTAAAATCAACTGTTTTCTTTGTTAATTCTAATTCCCCAACATAACTAACTTCAACATCTTCACCACTATCATCTATAATTGATATTATTCTTTCTGAAGGTGCATTATTAGTTAAAGTAATTTCACTTCCAATAATTGTTTCTCCTCCTATAGTTTCTTCAGGAACAGTAAATGTATTTATTCCTTCTATTGTAATTGAGGGTGTTGTATTAAAGGTGGCACTAAAAAATCCATAGTAACTTGCAATAGCAAATACACTTCCAATTACTAATAGAGGGAATATCAATCCAAACATTAATAATTTTTTCTTATTCATTTTTTAAACCCCCTTTCACTTTTTCAATATAACCACAACTTCTACAAACAAATTCTTGTGTTTTAATTCTTAAGTATACCATTGTTGAATTACACTTCTCACATCTCTTTCTTTTTTCCATAAATAGAGAGAGAGAGTGAGTATTTATAAATATATCTATATCCTAAAATAATAATAAATCCCACCATTAGAAAAAAGGAGGTTGGTGGGTATGAGGTAATAATATAAGTGTGCTTGCTTTGAAACCAATCGAATTAGGATTGGTGAAGCACAAAAACTAAAACAAATTTTTGTTTATAAACTTTTATTATTAATAATATGTATTTTAATTAAGTCATAAAATAAGGAAATAACGACAGATTTAAATAATAGTATGTGTTAATCAAAATAAAAGATGTCACAAAAATTGGTGAGATTCATAACTATGGAACAAGGCAAGAAATTAATTGCTAAAGAAAAGGATAAAAAGTTTAAATTTGCTTATGCTCTTGCTCTTGGAAGTGGATTAAGATTATCAGAGGTTTTTGGATATAAAGGATTTTCTCGTCGAAAAAATAAAGAAACAAAAGAAATAATTGTTAAGCCAATTGAAATTAAACCAATAACTACAGAACA
>FUWD012820899.1_pt1 | contig 34775 bp, 37 predicted proteins | sample 1063281 | NCBI WGS metagenome assembly FUWD01 (sample SAMEA79048168, study PRJEB19326) | metagenome | biome: marine | reverse complement strand
ACGCCTACGGTCTGCGGCAGATCGCTGCTGAATCCGGGGGGAAGGAGCTTACTCCCCGCCAGATGCAGCAGGTCATCGACCAAGCACGGAATGAAGGCATCCGGGTGGTGTTCGTCTCTCCTGAGTTCAGTTCGGCCCAGGCTTCGACCATCGCTTCTGGAATCGGCGGGCTCACCCGCAGTGTCGATCCGCTTGCGCTGGATTATCCGGGGAACCTCCGCCTTGCCACAGAGGCGTTCCGGGATGCGCTCCGGTGAAGGACCCCGTTATCGCTTCTGAAGGACTCGTGGTCCGCCTTGGTGGCGTCGACGTGCTGAAGGGACTGACCCTTTCGGTTTTCGAGGGAGACTTCATCGGCATCGTTGGCCCGAACGGCGGGGGGAAGACGACCCTGCTTCGCTGCATTCTCGGACTTGTTCGTCCCTCTGCGGGAAGCATCCGGGTGTTTGGCCGATTGCCGGGCGCTTCGCCCGGAAGAATCGGTTATGTGCCGCAGCGCTTGTTTTTTGATCGCGATTTTCCGCTGGATGTTGCCGGTCTGGTGCTGATGGGCCGGCTGTCGAGGAAACACCTGCTGGAACGCTACACCAAAGCCGACCGGCTGAAGGTGGATGAAGCACTTGAGCTTACCGGGCTCAGTGCAATCCGACATCGGGCTGTCGGTGCGCTCTCGGGCGGGGAACTGCAACGGGCCCTCATAGCCCGTGCTCTTGTCGGCGATCCCGAACTGCTCCTGCTGGATGAGCCGACCGCTAGTGTCGATCCCGACATGAAGACGAGCATCTACGACCTCCTGGAGCAGCTGCTCGGCCGCATGACCATTATGCTGGTCAGCCATGACATAGGAGCCATCAGCCGACGGGTGACGCGGGTTGCCTGTCTCAACTGCACCCTCGATATGCATGAAGAGGGTTCATCCCTCCCGCGCGGTTCCCTTGACGACCTCTACCACTATCCTGTCGATGCCATCTGCCACCATAAGCCTGATCCTTCGGACCGGGCAGGAGACTGAACCCATGCTACACGATATTCTTGCTTATGAGTTCATGCAGAACGCGCTCCTTGCTGCTCTTCTTTCAAGCGTTGCATGCGGCATCATAGGGAGCTTTGTTGTGGTGAAGAAAATCGGGTTCATCAGCGGCGGTATCGCACATACTGCGTTCGGTGGAATCGGGCTTGGCTACTGGCTCGGGGTGAACCCTCTTCTCGGCATCATTCCCTTCAGTCTTGCCGCCGCGCTTGGCATCGGCCTGCTCAGCAAAAAGGCGAAGGTGCCGGAAGACACGGCCATCGGGACATTCTGGGCAGCTGGCATGGCCATCGGGGTGATCCTTATCGGGCTGACACCCGGCTATGCTCCGAACCTTTTCAGTTACCTGTTCGGAAACATCCTCACGGTGCCATCCTTTGATCTCTGGATGATTTTTCTGCTTGATGTCGTGATTGTCGGTACGGTGTTTCTCTTCCAGAAGGAGCTGCTCGCCATAGCGTTCGACGAAGAGTATGCTGCCGTTTCGGGGGTGTCTGCAACCGGATTCTATCTGCTTCTGCTCTGTCTGATTGCGTTGACGGTGGTGGTTATGATGCGGGTGGTGGGGATTGTTATGGTGATAGCTCTTTTGACGGTGCCGGCAGCCATCGCGCGAAACTTCAGCCGGAGCCTGCCTGGCATGATGGCCATCTCGACCCTACTCTCTCTTGTGTTCAGCACTCTTGGTCTCATGCTTTCTTATCTTTTCAATCTCGCATCAGGTGCCACCATCATTCTCGTTGCTGCCACCGCCTTCATGCTGGTGCAGCTGGTACGTATCTTCATGAGGTCCGGCGCGGCACGATGAGGACCGGACAGGGGGCTTTTTTTACGACCCCTTCCGAGACGCTGCCGACCAGCAGGTGGAAAAGCGACCCGTGGCCATGGGATCCGACGATGATCATGTCGGCCTTGATCCGACGCCCTTCGCCAACAATCCCATCGACTTCATCGCCCTCAACTGTTGATCCTGTGGCGCGGATACCATTCCGGCGAAGCCTTTCGGCCATGGTTTCAAGTTTTTCCTTGCCGTTGCCATCCCCGCCGTCGGGCAGTGCTGCGCCGCCGGCAGGAAGGGTTATGACCTCGGTTTCCGGATAGAGGTCGAAAGCCGGCGAGGCCGGAGGTTGGACGTGGAGCAGTACTGTTTCGGCAGAAAGTGCCTTTGCCAGCTTTGCCGTTTCCTGGAGGACTGACTCGCTCAGTTCGGAGAAATCGATGGCTGCCAGAAGTTTCATGGTCGAGTGTTCTTTATTCCTGAAAACGCCATGGTGGCACGGGAGCGTTCCCCGGGAGTGTTGATGTTCTGCATGACACCGGGTTCCGGTGCTTCCAGTTCCTCTATGGCGGTGGTCGATAGAAAGCCTGATAATGCATTGAGGCCCGCAGCATGGCGGAGGAGCAGGGGTTCACGTGATTTGGGTTCATAACAGGCCGCAAGCGGTTCGAACTTTCCCGACAGCGGATCGCGCCAGGCGGTAGCGAAGCGCAACGGGTTGCGACCGGCTGCGAGGCGCCCCAAGGTCTGGGCATCGAGAAAGGGGAGGTCGCAGGCAATGACGAGGAATGCCCTTTCAGGCAGCGCACGCTGGGCGGAGAGCAGTCCTCCGAGCGGCCCCATGTCGAGATAGCTGTCGGGGATCAGAGGAATGCCTGATGCACCGTACTCTTCAGTCTGCTCGCGACGGCAGGAAAGATAGACTTCCCGGCAGAACGGGGCGAGCAAGCTCCGGGCATGCAGTATCTGGCTTGTGCCGTGGTAGTCGATAAGAGCCTTGTCGGTACCCATCCTGGAGCTTATTCCGCCGGCGAGCACGAGGCCGGTCAGTGGTGCCGAGGCAGCGGCGCGCGCCATTAGATGTCTTTCGACGAAGGCAGCTATGGCTGCAGTGTCGTCGCGGTGGATGACCGGGACTCCGGGAAGGGAGGGCAAGCGGTACGAGGACGGGTCATCGGGGACTGCGAGCGCAGCCACCATGGATACGCTGCCCTCCTCGATGCGCTCGAGAATCCTTTTTGCCTCATCGACGAGGATGATTTTGGGGATGGGGAGTTCCTTGAGGCCTTCGATTATCAGGATGTCGCAGCTGTTGAATGCGAAGCGCTCAAAGTCTACGGGTTCCGGCGGGGCGTGCGAAATGACTGCCTTTTTGCCTGGCCCTGACACCATGACAGTTGACGCACCGGCTTTGGCTGCACGGTCGGAGTCCTTTCCTTCACGATCGATATCGAAATGGTGGCAACCGTGCTTATAGTAGCCGACGGTATGCTTGCCCGCAAGGTGACGAACCACCGTAGTGGCAAGCGTTGTCTTTCCCGAGCCGGAATAGCCGCAGAATGCAAGTTCGTAGGGGTGGAACAGCATGGCGGCCGCTTCCCTCTCAGTGCTGCTCAGGCTTTCTCTTGGCGCTGTTCCTGCGCCATCATCACGAGAGCCGCGACCACTCCAGGTACCCAGCCGAATACCGTGAGAATGCCTGTGAGCATGATAGTGCCCGCTTCCTTGTTCATGACTGCTGCGGGGGGGAGGACGAAGGCAAGGATAAGTCTTTTGGTGTCCATAAAGCGCTCCGTGATGGTTTGTTGTTCAATGAACGGTATGTGCCGGTAATATATGAAGCGGGGGCCTGCAATGCAAAATTGCCGGGGGTCGGGGCGCTTCTTGCAAATTGAGTTGAAAATGGTAAATTAGACTCCCTTCAGCATAATTCCTGGCGTCAACAGGCATGCTTTCGTTCTCGTGAACATAAATTGCAATCAACTTGGTGAATACAGTTCATCCCGACATCGTGTTGGATGATTTCGACGAGGCTATCGACGAGCCGAATTTCAACAATCCCAATACCTCGCCCGACCCTCCCAGTCCTTACGCCGACCTTGAAAAGAAGTACCGGAAAAACCGTTTCAACAAAAGCAGGAGCCGGGCATCGTCCGGAGCTCCCGGCGTGAACGGCCAGAGCCCCAGAACCGCACCGGGCGGCGCGGAGGGCAACCGGGTCCAGAAAAGAAAACCGAAAAAGAAGTCCTCCCAGAAATCCTTCCGATCCCCTTCAGGCCGCCGTAACGCCTGATCCGGAAAGCAGCTGCGCTTGTCCCTCCCCTTGTCTGGGGGTCTCTTTTCCGAGGGATCCATTCCTCCGGTATCATTTGAACTCTTCATGGAAGATGCGTAGCTTTTAGATGCAGGCGGGTCCGCGCCTGCATCCATCATAAAACGTGATCGCCATGCTGCTCATCAATCGTTTCATCCGCCTCATTGAAAACCATGCTGAAACCCTTTCGGCTAAATGGGTTGAGGCCGTCCGTACCAGCCCTCTGACCGGCGGGTATGCAAAGCTCCCGAAGCAGGAACTCCACGATATTGTCTACAGCCGTTTCCGGAAGCTCGGAGAGTGGGTGGAGAAGAAAGATGGACAGGACCGGCAGATTGCCGAACACTTTCTCGAGATCGGCGCCCTGCGTGCGGCCTCAGCTATCAAGGTGAGCGAGATGACTTACTCGCTCTTGCTGGAGCGCGACCTTATCTGGCGCTACATTCTTGATGAGGGCATTATTACTGAGGGTATCGATTTGAACCGGGCCATCGAGTTTTCTCACCGCCTGAACCACTTCTACGAGAAAGCGGTCTATTTCGCTCTGGTTGGCCACGAAAACCACGGCGCTCCGGAGCCCCAAGCCAAAGATGAAGGCTTTTTCGAGAGCATCTTCGAAGGCTTCCGCCACTGGCTCGTGGTCGAGTAGCTATTTCTGCCATGATAGCTGTTCCTGCGGGGCCGTCGGCCCCGCGCACGCTTACCGGCTCCTTTGAAATACAGGCGCATCGGGGAGCTCGATCCCTGTTTCCCGAGAACACCATTGCGGCATTCATCGGCGCGGCAGATCTCGGAATCCGGGTTGTCGAACTCGATCTCGTCGTGTCTGCTGACATGCAGCTTGTCGTTTCCCACGATCCCTGGATCACATTGCCCGGCGGCCGGCGCCTCATCCACTCCATGCATTCCGACGAGGTCGCCGGATATGACTGCGGTACTCCCGATCCCCGTTTCCCCCTGCAGCAGCAGCTCAGGGCATCACGCCCCCTGCTCTGCGACGTGTTTCGTGCAGTTGATATCCATCTTTCCGGTGTTGGTCCGGGGGAACTTATGACATACAATCTCGAGCTGAAATCGTGGCCCTCGAGGGACCGGCTGTTCCATCCTCCTCCGGCGATGTTTGCGCGCCTGGTGCTCGATGCCGCCAGCTTCGCCGGAGTGCTGGGGCGAATCCGCATCCAGTCGTTCGACTGGCGTGTGGTTCGGGAGGCATGGAAATGCATGTCGACCATCCCATACGGCATACTGGTTGAACGGGTCGGGGCAATCCGTTCCTCGTTGCGGCATCTGGGTTTCCGGCCTCAGTGGCTTAATCCCCATTACTCTCTTGCAACCCCTGCTCTTATTGGCCATCTCCATGCCTGCGGCATCAAAACGGCACCCTGGACAGTCAATGACCCCGCGGTCATGCTCCGTCTGCGGGACATCGGAGCCGACGGCATCATCACCGACCATCCCGAACGGGCGCTTCGTTTTGCAACTGAAGGAGGCAATCGCTATCTATATTCCATCTCAGCTTTGAGCGAAGACCCAACCAACCCTCAACCTTATGGCATTCACCCATCTTGATGATGACGGCAACGTCGCTATGGTCGACGTTTCCTCCAAGCCCGGAACGCTCCGCACTGCAAGGGCTGAGGGCCGCATTTGCCTGCATCCCGACACGCTGCTTCAGTTGCAGGGGCACGGTATGCCGAAGGGCAATGTGCTGACTGCTGCAAAGATCGCCGGTATTCAGGCGGCCAAACAGGCCTCCGCTCTCATTCCGCTCTGCCACCAGCTCAATCTTTCATGGGTAGACCTTTCTTTTTCGGTTGAGCCGGACGGAATCTTCATTATGGCTACAGCAAGAACGAAAGAAGCGACTGGCGTTGAAATGGAGGCCCTTACAGCTGTTTCGGTCGCGGCCCTGACCATCTACGACATGTGCAAGGCTGTCGATAAAGGTATGGAGATCGGCGGTATACGGCTGGTGTCGAAGACGGGCGGTAAGAGTGCTGCCACCGGTTACAGACCGAGGACATCCATTCTTGTGCTTTCCGATTCAATTGCTGCCGGCACCGCCCAGGATCGATCCGGCGAGATCCTTCAGAAGGGGTTTCTGGCTGCAGGGTGCCGGGTGGACGGGGTGCGGGTCATTGCCGATGAATCCGAAGAACTCGAGGCGGCAGTCGATGCACTTGTTGCTGAGGGTATGGAGCTCATCGTTACCTCCGGCGGGACGGGCCTCGGTCCGCGCGACATCACGGTCGATACCCTCATGTCGAAGTTTTCGCGTCGTCTTCCAGGTGTCGAACAGGCACTTTTCAGCTGGGGGCAGGGCAAGACCCGCACGGCCATGTTGTCGCGTCTGGCCGCAGGAGTGGTCGGTGATTCCATCGTGGTATGCATCCCGGGAAGCGCGGGTGCTGCTTCCGATGCACTTGAGGTCCTTGTGCCGGCCCTGTTCCATGCCTTTTCAATGATGCATGGGGAGGGACACTGATGCTGACAAGCGTAGATGATGCTCGGCGCATTGTGATGGAGTCCCTTCCTCTGCCACTCTTCGAGGAGTGCCTTCTCGGCGACCTTCAGGGCCGGGTTCTGGCGGCAGATGTTACCGCTCCTTTTCCTATGCCCCGGTTCACCAATTCGGCGATGGACGGGTTCGCTTTCCGTATGGCCGATGCTGCCGTCGGCTCTTCCTACACTCCGGTACGCCTTCCGGTCTCGCTCCGTATTCCGGCCGGAAGCAACTCTGCCGCTGCGCTGCCACCGGGGAGTGCCGCCGAGATCATGACCGGTGCGCCGATGCCTGATGGGTCCGATACGGTCGTGCCCTTCGAGAACACAAGCGGGTTCGGCGCCAGCGAGGTTGAAATCTACCGCCTGCCGAAAGCTGGTGCCAATGTCCGGCATCGGGGGGAGGAGGTCGCAATGGGCCAGCGGGTGCTTGAGGCTGGCTGGCGGATTTCTCCGGCAGAGATAGCCGTTCTGGCTTCTTTCGGGGTGGAGTCTGTGCCTGTATGGTGCCGCCCTTCAGTTGCTCTCGTTGTGGTTGGAGATGAGTTGCAACGGCAGGGCGGAACACTGACTGAGGCTTCCATCTATGATTCCAACAGCCACATGCTGCGAGCCGCATGTCGCTCGGCAGGTATTGATCCGGTTATCGTTCTTTATGCCGAAGATGATCCTGCGGCTGTGCGGAAGGTTCTTGCCACGGCGCTTGCAACGGCCGACGTGACAGTCACCTCCGGGGGGATTTCAACCGGTGCGTATGATTTCGTACAGGCGGAACTCGCGCAGCTCGGTATCGAAAAGAAGTTCTGGACGGTGTCGCAGAAGCCGGGCAAGCCGTTCTACTTTGGATGTTCTCCCGGCGGGAAGGCGGTGTTTGCGCTGCCGGGCAACCCGGTTTCCGCGCTGGTCTGTTTCATGGAGTACTGTGTGCCTGCGCTCATGAAGATGCAGGGTCTCACTCTGCCGGCGAAGCTGCAGGCCACTCTTGATGCGCCCTTTCCTGCCGACAGGAAACGGTACCGGTTCCTGCCGGGCGTGCTTCGTGAGGAAGGGGGGCGGCTCTTCTGCCGGACCACCGGGCTCATGGAATCGCATATGGCGACTTCGTTCGTCGGGGCGAACTGTATTATCGAGTCGCCTCCTCTCGACACGCCGGTGCCGGAAGGAGAGACAATCGCCTGTTCGCTTCTGCCCTGGGCATCGCTGCGCAGCTGAGGATGCTTACTTCCTGAGTTCTTTTGAACGGGCGTCGGCTGCAGCAACGGCATCGATGAGAATGGCGCGGATGCCTCTTTCGTCCATTACCTTCAGCCCGGCTTCGGTGGTTCCTCCCGGGGTGGTGACCTCCCGCTTCAGCTCTTCCGGGCTCCGGGTTCCCGAGAGCACCATTCTGGCTGCCCCGAGCATGGTCTGAGCCGCCAGGAGCAGTGCATCCTCTTCCGATAATCCGCAGCGGACCCCGCCCTCTGAGAGCGAAGCGAGGATATTGAACATATAGGCCGGCCCGCTGCCGGACACCGCGGTCGCCGCATCCATCTGCGATTCTTCGAGCACTGCCACCCTTCCGATGGCGCTGAACAGCCGGCTCGCCACTTCGATGTCCCCTTCAGTTGCCATTTTTCCCCTGCAGAGAGCCGTCATTCCCTCTCCGACAAATGCCGGAGTATTGGGCATGACGCGTATCACTCTTGTCTCTTCAAGGGCGTTCTTCCTGATAAACTCCGACGAAATTCCTGCAGCGACGCTTATGAGCAGGTGATCGGCCGAGAGCGACTGGCGGAGTTCGCCGAGCACCTCTTCAATCTGGTAGGGCTTTACGGCAAGGATGATGATCTTCGCCTCTTTGGCCAGAGCAGCGGGCGATGGGCACCCGGTGAGGGGATGGCTCGCAGCTATGGCTTCAACCGCGCCGGGGTCGCGGTCATAGCCGAACATGACGGCCTCTTTTTCCCTGCCGAGTCCGGCAATGATGGCGCGGGCGATCCTTCCCGTTCCGATGAATCCTATCTGGAGGGGTTCCATGGTGCGTATCGTCTAGTGGTTGCTTATCCGTACCTGAGCTTGAGCAGGAGGATGATCATGAGGAGAATGAGGGAGCAGCCGTTGGCCGCGATCATCGGCAGGTCATTTTGCGCGATGCCGTAGAGGAGCCAGAGTATGATGCCGGCATTCATTGCGAGCGCCCAGATGAGGCTGATATCCCGGGTATGGCGGGTTGAGAGGATTTTGAGTGCCTGCGGAAAAAGGGCAAGCGTGGTGATGATGCCTGCAGCGTAGCCGATGTATTCGGTTTGGTGCATAAGGAGCTCTTCCTCTGTGTCTTGGTGTTGCCCCGATGCTTTTCGGGGTGCCGCAGAAAGATACGTTCCATCAGCCATTTTACCCAAAAAAAGAGGGGGCGGGAATGACCCCGCCCCCTCGCCGGCTTCCAGAGTACCGTGCCGGAGAGTTACTTGCTCAGCTGCACCATGTAGGCGACGGCGTTGCCGACTTCCACGTTGGTGAGTTTCAGGTTGCCGCCTTTGGCGGGCATCATTCCTTTGGCGCCCTTGAAGCCTGTGATAGACTTGGCGACCATTTTGTCGAGGCCCTGACCCATGCGGGAAGCCCATGCGGCCTTATCGCCGGTTTTTGGTGCACCAGCCATGCCTGTGTTGTGGCACATGGCGCAACTTGCGTCATAGACGGCTTTGCCTGCAGCAGCATTGTAGGCGGCGTTGGCGTCAACGGTGAACGATGCGGCAATCAGCACGCAGGCTGCTGCGGTCAGGAAACGAGACATAGCGGTTTCTCCCTTAAAAATATTGGTGGTTACTGGTTTCGTCTGTGTGAGCATATGTTGATCTGCTCAATCCGGTTATTTTAGCATTTCGGAGCCATCCTTCCAAACAGTTTCGGCTCCATCTGCAAAAAAGGAGCCGCCTATCCGGCAGCTCCCTGTTTGTGCATCTTTTATGGATGGGTTTCTTACTTGACGGTGTCTGCCATCCAGGCAACGGCGTTTGCGACCTCTTCATCGGTGAGGTTCGGGTTGCCGCCTTTTGCCGGCATGCCGGCGAAGCCTTCGATAGATTTCTTGGTCATGACATCGAGGCCCTGTGCAACGCGTGCTTCCCATGCGGCTTTGTCGCCGGGCTTGGGTGCGCCCATCATTGCGGAGTCATGGCACATTGCGCAGTTGGCCGTATAGACCTCTTTGCCTGCGGCGAGCTTCGGATCAGCAGGAGCTTCTTCGACTGCCGGCGCGGCCACTTCGGCTTCAGTTTCTTCACCGGGGAACTCAAGTGTGGCCGGGGGTTTCTCAAGACCGCATCCTCCGAGGAAAAACAGGCCGAGGGTAAGAAGGGGAAGGAATTTTTTCATTGTCGTCTCCGTGTGCTGGTTGTATGTTGTGGCTGCTTTTTCGGGCTTCTCCGGCAGGCAGCGCCGTAAAATTGCAAAGGTACAGTTTATAAATTATTCACCGGATGGCAAAATGGTTTTTTGATGGAATTGACTGGCCTGTCGCTTGAGGTCATGGCGCGACAGACTGTAGAGGTGGGTGTAGAAAAGGTTGAAGACGCCGACTGCCGTTTTGGCCGATGGGGCTGCGATGGCCCGCTTCAAGGAGGCCGGCAGGGTGAATATCCTGCTTGTGAGCTCCCCATAGCTTTCAATGAATCTATCGAGCGGTATCTGTTTCGGGCGGTAGAGCATCTCCTGGCCGAAGGTGTAGCGGAAGGCTGCCGGATCGTCGGGGTCGAAGAGGAGACGGCCTTCATCCCGGAGGCGAAGGAAGAGTTTAGTGCCTGGTGTCGGACGGAGGATGTTGACGCCCGGTACATCGAGCCCGGTCTGGCTTATGAAGTCAAGTATTGCCGCCGGTGTTTCCAGCGTGTCGCCGTCGAGCCCATAGATGAAGCTGCCGTATAGGCTTATGCCGGCGCTACGGATGTTTCTGACGGACTCTACCAGTTCCTCGCTACGGCTCTGGTTCTTGTGGTGCGCCCGGCGGCTGGCGGGCTCTACACTTTCAATGCCGACGAGGAGTGCGCGGCATCCGGAGCGTGCGAATGCTTCGAGGAGCCGTGGCTGCATGCCGAGGGCCGTCGTGGCCTGGCCGAACCAGCTGATACGGAGCGGGGTGAGTTGCCTGAAAAGCTCTTCTGCGTAATCGGGGTCGGCGTTGATTGAGTCGTCGACGAAGAAGAAGATCCTGCGGTCATGCGCTCTGAATCGCGCCACCTCTTCAACAATATCCCGAACGGGGCGCTGGCGGAGCCGGTGGCCGTTGAGCACATGCACGTTGCAGAAGTCGCAGTTATGGGGGCAGCCACGGCTGGTCTGGATGAGGTTGGTCGTGAAGTATCGCCCCGTGGAGAGCTGTTCCTTCTGGACTGGCCGTGAGCAGGAGAGATCAGGGGGGGCCTCGGAGCGGTACGTTTTCTGTAGTGTGCCCCGGCGGAGATCGGTGAGGACCTCGCGCCAGAGATCATCAGCTTCTCCCTGCACAATGAGGTCGGAGTGCAGGGCCGATGCCTCCGGGAACATAGTGACGTGCGGCCCTCCGAGCGCCACGATCGTGCCCCGGCTACGAAGATGATCGGCCAGTTCGAACGCTTCCGACGCCGTGCCAGTCTGCACGCTGATGCCGATGAGGTCCCATTTCTCATGCTCGGGAAATGGTTCTGAGCGGAGGTCGCAGATAGTCTGTTCGACACCCTCCACCCGTATGGATGCGAGGATCATCAGTGAAAGCGGGGGAATGGAGAAGGGACTTTTTCTGATCAGCGTGCGTAATGGACGGGCGAGCATTCTGGTGAGAAGGCTCTGTTCACTCTCCCCATAGATGGAGCGGGCGCCATCCACGCCGCTCCGGGTGGGTATGAATACAAGCAGTACCTTTTTCAGTGTCCCCATGGGGTAATAAGACCGGGCTCCGGTGCCCCGGGGCGCCTTCAGTTGCCGAGGAAGGCCTGCTGGACAGCCGTTACTCCGGCGCCGACAGGGAAGCTGTAGCCGATCTCCTTCAGTGCGCGCTCCATGGCTCCGACGATGGTGAGCATGTCGAGTTCATCGTAGTACCCGAGGTGTGAGATCCGGAAGATCTTTCCTTTGAAGTCATCCTGGCCGGCGGCCACGGTGATGCCGTTGCTGTATTTGAGGGCCTTGTTGAACGCGTTCCACTCCACTCCTTCGGGCAGCCACACCGGAGTGACTGCAAACGATGGTGAAGTGCTGAAGAGCTCCATGCCCAGTGCCGTGCAGCCGGCCCTGCATGCCGATGCAAGGCTTTCGTGCCGTGCCCATGTGGTTTCGATTCCCTCCTGGCGTATCATCTTGAGCGCTTCGTCGAGGCCGATCACCAGCGACACTGCGGGAGTGAAGGGTGTGTCATCGCCCGAGTGTGATTTGAGCGCTTTTGCGAGGCTCAGGTAGAAGTTTTTTGCGGTGCCTTCCGTTTTGTTGATGAGGTCCTGCGCTCGCTCCGAGACGGCTATGAGGGCAAGGCCTGGCGGCATCATCAATCCTTTCTGTGATCCGGTGATGCAGATATCAATGCCCCAGTCGTCGAAATGGAACTCATGGGCGCCGATGGCGGTGATGCCGTCGACGAGCACGAGCGCATCCGACTCTTCGCGGATGACAGCGCTGAGCATCTGGATGTCTGCTGCTGTGCCGGTGGATGTTTCCGAGTGGGTGAGACAGACGCCTTTGGCATCGGGGTGCTCTCTGAGGAGCTCCTTCAGCCGACCGGGTTCAATGGCCCGGCCCCATGGCACGGTTTCCTCAATGCAGCCGCCGGTGTATAGGCGTACGAGCTCTCCCCACCTTTCGCCGAACTTGCCCGCGTTGATGGTAATGACCTTATCTCCCTCCCTGAAGAGGCTGGATACGGATGCTTCCATTCCGCCTGTTCCCGAACAGCTGAGCACTACGACCGGCTGGGTTGTCTGGAACAGGTACTTGAGGTTTTCATGGACCCTTGCGAGGATTTCCATGAACTCCGGGTTCCTGTGGTGGATGATGGGGGCGGCCATGCTGAGCATGACGTTTTCAGGCACCGGGGTTGGCCCGGGAGTGAAGAGTCTTTTTTTCATTCCGGTCAGTTTTTCGCCCTCTCCATCATGTCGGTGAACTCGTCGAAGAGGTAATGTGAGTCATGCGGCCCAGGCGCGGCTTCGGGGTGGTACTGCACCGAAAAGCAGGGGAGCTCCGAGTGCCGGATGCCCTCGACGGTCTGGTCGTAAAGGTTGAGATGGGTCATCTCGACCGATTCCGGGAGCGAGTCCATGCCTACGGCGAACCCGTGGTTCTGCGAGGTGATCTCGATGCGTTTCGAGGCCATGTTTTTCACCGGGTGATTGCTTCCGTGGTGACCGAACTTGAGTTTGTACGTGCCAGCTCCGAGCGCCAGGGCGAGAAGCTGGTGGCCGAGGCAGATGCCGAAGATCGGGAGCGGCCGGTTGGTACGGCTGTATTCAGCCAGCGTGCGGATGGTGTTGATGGCATAGTCCACGGCGGCAGGGTCGCCGGGTCCGTTCGAGAGGAAGACGCCGTCCGGATTGAGCGCTATTACCTCATCTGCCGTGGTTCCGGCCTTGAGGACGGTCACCCGGCATCCGGCGTTCTGGAGCAGACGCAGGATGTTCGTCTTGATGCCGTAGTCAAAGGCGGCTACATGGAACCGGGCTCCGGGTGTTTCAAGTGTGTAGTTCTTGTCCGTGGTGACGGTTTTTACAAGATCCAGCCCTGTCATTTCAGGGATTGCAAGGGCTTTGGCCTTCAGGCTTGCTTCGTCGGTATCGATTGTCGAGATGACACCGCGCATGGCGCCTTTTTCCCTGATCTCTCGGACCAGCTTGCGGGTGTCTATGCCTGCAAGTCCCAGCACGCCTGCCTTTTTAAGCGTGTCGTCAAGGCTGGCAGAGGCTTCGAAGTTGCTGTAGACGTTCGAGGCTTCGCGGACGATGAACGCCCTCGCCCAGATCCTGGACGATTCGTTGTCGTCGGGGGTGATTCCGTAGTTTCCGATGAGGGGATAGGTCATGACGACCATCTGGCCAGCATAGGAAGGGTCAGTGAGGATTTCCTGATAGCCGGTATGCGACGTGTTGAACACTACCTCGCCGGCGGCTTCGCCGGCGTGGCCGAATGCCGTCCCCCGGTAGACGGATCCGTTTTCCAATACCAATATTGCTGGTGTTGACTGCATGTGCCTGTTATTCTCCGGTCGTAAGTTTGTCGCCAGATTCCTGTTTCTCTATGTTTGCCACCGCCGAACGGTCGAACTTGATTTTCGTGTTCTCGGCGACCTGCACGAGGACAGTTTTTTTCTCTGTGTCAATGCCTGCCACGGTTCCGTGGATGCCGCCTATCGTGACGACCCTGTCGCCGCGCTTCAGGCTTTCAAGCACTTTTTCCCGATCCTTCTGCTTTTTCTGTTGCGGCCGGATCATGAAGAAGTAGAAGACGACGAAGATGAGGACGAGCGGAACGAGCTGGACAAGAGGGTTGGGTGCCGGGCCTCCCTGCGTGGGAGGGGCGAAGAGGAGTATGGTCTGGATGATGTCGTGCATGGGAGCGTTCTTCTGTAGTATTATGAAAAGACCGTAAGCTTCAGTAGTCGGTTGAATTGGTCTGAAATGTAATGCATTTGCCGAACTATTTCAATCACGGATTAGTTCCCCGCTGCACTGAAGGATGCAAAGGGCGCTGTATCGTAACGGCGCATGGGCTGGTGCCCCCGGGATAGCTTCAGCCCGGCAAGTGTGGCGATCATGGCCGCGTTGTCGGTTGAGTAAGTCGCGGAGGGGATGAAGAGCGCAAGGCCGTGCTTTCGGCAGGCCTCCTCCATGGCCTGTCGGAGTGCCGAATTGGCGCTTACGCCGCCGGCAACGGCGATGGTCCCGATGTTGTTGCTTCGTGCTGCCCCGACCGCTTTTTCGACGAGCACGCCGACAATCGCGTCCTGGATGGATGCCGCAATGTCTGCCCGGTGCAGTCCGATGAAGCTTTCTTCCTGGCTCCGCAGCCATGTGAGGACGGATGTTTTCAGGCCGGAAAAGCTGAAATCGAAGTTGTCGCGATAGCTTTTGCTGGTCTGCGACTGACTGGTGAGCGCCCGCGGGAAGCGATGGAAAAGGGGATCACCCTCTTTGGCCAGCCGGTCGATGGCCGGGCCTGCCGGATAGGGGAGGCCGAGCATCTTGCCGGTTTTATCAAAGGCCTCTCCTGCCGCATCATCAAGGGTGCGGCCGATTATCCGGTAGGAGAGGTCCTCCCCGATAATTGCCAGCAGCGTGTGCCCGCCCGATACCGTGAGTGAGATGAATGGTCCTTCCGGACCTCTGCCGGCAGTCTCTTCGTCGATGAACGGTGAGAACATGTGGGCTTCGACGTGGTTGATCGGCACGAACGGCACCCCGAGGGCCCAGGCCATCGACTGGGCAAACGCAAGCCCAACCATCACTGCCCCGATGAGTCCTGGTCCGGCGGTGGCGGCTATGACATCGATATCCTTTTTTGCTATATTTGCTTCAAAGAGGGCGGCTTCGGTAATCGGGACGATGAGCCGTTCATGTTCCCTTGAGGCCAGTTCGGGAACGACACCACCGAATCCTCTGTGGCAGAGTTGTGAGCTTATGGCGTTAGATCGCACCTTGCCATCGACAAGCACGGCGGCGGAGGTTTCGTCGCAGCTGGTTTCCAGGCCGAGAATTATCATCCAGTGCTAATTTTTTTTAGGTAGATATGCGGAAAGCTAACAAACAGGCCGGCAATAGCAATGGCAAACCCCGGGTGAAGATCGGTTTACTCAACGTTCTGCTCATTCTTGCGGGTGCGGATCTTATTCTGCTTCTTGCTCCGGAAGTCGGTTTTCTCAATGGCCTGTTTTACATCCCCGACATTTACACATGGCCGGCGCTGCTCTCTGGCATTGCCCTCCTGCTCTTTGGATTCCGGCACCTCTACCGGCCCCGATGATGCTGCGGCCATAAAAAAATGTTACATTTTCTTTTTTAAGGCAGACACCCAGAGATCAATAAACCGCACCAGCCATGGAACAGCAGAACAGCACAAAAAAGATCCTTGATCCTATTGAACGGGCGAAACTCGGCGTAAAGGTGTTGAGCCTGCCGTACAGCGAAGCTGAACGGGTGATTGACGAATACGTATCCGAGGGGGATTACGACAAGGCAAGCGTTGATTTCTTCAAGGATCAGGTCGAGACCCAGAGCCGGATTGTCGAGAAGGGCTCTGAACTGCTCTCGACCGGCAGCGAAATCCTGCGGGTTGTGGCCGGCGCCGTCGTCAAAAACTGGCCGAAACCTCCTGCTGATCAAGCCGCATCGCGGTTCTGAATATCTGTACCCGCATCTGCGGGAACAGTGCCCGGCATTCCAGCCGCGGATCCATTATGGCCCCGCGGCTTTTTTTTAGTCTCGTGCGACCGGTTGCAGGGATAACTTTTTTTGCGTTTACATTGTTATAAGAGGTGAGACTACATGAACCCTAAATCTTGAAGACCCATGCAGTTTGATCCGAACAGATTCACCATCAAGGCTCAGGAAGCCCTTCAGGCGGCAGCTTCATCGGCATCCAGCCGCCAGCACCAGCAGGTTGAGCCGGAGCATCTGCTTCTGGCTATGCTTGAAGACCGGCAGGGTATGGCCGTCCAGATAGCCCAGAAGCTGGAAGTATCACCTGAAACCCTTGCTGCCGCGCTTGACCGAGAACTTGAGCGGGCGCCGAAAGTCACCGGTGCGTCGGCATCAGGCCAGTACATGTCGCAGAATCTCGGAAAAGTGTTTGACGCTGCTCTCAAAGAGGCCGAGGGGCTGAAGGACGAGTATATCAGCTCGGAGCATCTTCTCATCGCGATGAGCGAAACCGGAGGGACGGCTTCACGTCTGCTAAGGGATGCCGGTATCACCCGAGACGCCATTCTTAAGGTGCTTGCCTCCATACGGGGCACCCAGCGGGTTACGAGCCAGAGCGCCGAGGAGACATATAATTCACTGAAGAAGTATTCACGGAACCTTAACGACCAGGCCCGGAAAGGCAAGCTCGATCCGGTGATCGGGCGCGATGACGAGATCCGCAGGGTACTGCAGATTCTCAGCCGCCGGACGAAGAACAATCCGGTGCTGATCGGTGAACCGGGTGTGGGTAAGACAGCCATCGTAGAGGGCATCGCCCAGCGGATTGTGGCAGGCGATGTGCCGGAAAACCTGAAAAGTAAGCAGATCGCCGCGCTCGATATCGCCCAGCTGGTTGCCGGAGCAAAGTTCCGGGGCGAGTTTGAAGACCGGCTGAAAGCCGTCGTGCGGGAAGTGCAGGCCTCTGAGGGCGAGGTCATTCTTTTCATTGACGAGATCCATCTGTTGGTGGGCGCCGGGTCGGCGGAAGGATCGATGGATGCAGCCAATATCCTGAAGCCAGCACTCGCTCGCGGTGAGCTGCGCTGCATCGGGGCCACGACACTCGACGAGTACCGTAAGCACATTGAGAAGGATGCGGCTCTCGAACGGCGGTTCCAGACCGTTGTTGTCGACCAGCCGAGCGTCGAGGACACGGTCTCAATCCTGCGCGGTCTGAAGGAGAAGTATGAGATCCACCACGGGGTGCGCATCAAGGATGCGGCCATCGTGGCGGCTGCGGAGCTCTCGAACCGATATATTTCCGACCGGTTCCTTCCGGATAAGGCGATCGATCTGATTGACGAAGCCTCATCGCGTCTCCGGCTGGAAATTGACAGCAGCCCCGAGGAGCTCGACCGGCTCAATCGCGAGATCCGGCGTCTTGAAATCGAGCGGGAGGCCCTGAAGCGTGAACTTGAGGCTGGAGGATCCCGTTAATTTGTTGTGGGGAAATCGTATATTATAGGTTGTATCGTTATTGTATGTTTGAGGCCGTTTGGTTTTATTGCAACACAAAAAAATCAACAGAGATGATGAAAATGATGAAGATTGCCCTTCTTGCCCTGTTCCTCCTCGGAACGGTTGCAGGGGCGGCGCATGCGGGTTGGGATCCTGATGAGGCAGACAAGGGTCGGGACGCTGTCGCCTTCCTGAAAAAACATGATCCTTCGCTGGAAAGATTCTTTTCCAAAGCCTATGGCTATGCGGTTTTCCCTGATGTTTACAAGGGAGGCCTGTTCCTGTTCGGCGGCGGCCACGGCCGCGGTTATGTCTACGAATACGGCCGGCTGGTGGGCCGTTCCACCATTACGCAGCTGAACGTCGGTCCGCAGTTCGGCGGGCAGTCTTTCACGGAGATCATCTTCTTCAAGGATCGCAAAGCCCTTGAGGATTTCAAGAAAGGCAATTTCGAGATCAACGCGCAGATGACTGCAGTGGCGGTGACTTCGGGTATCGCAACGAATGCGGACTACTCGGACGGCGTAGCTCTCTTTGTGCTCCCCAAGGCCGGCGTCATGGCTGATGCCACCGTGGGCGGCCAGAAATTCTCCTATGAGCCCCTGCAGCAGTCCGCTGCACCGGCGTCGGTACCTGCGCCTGCCCAGCAGGGAGTCACTCCGCTCCAGCCTTATCCCGGTGCGTCGATCTCCGCAGATGAAAAGCCTTATAATGAGTCGCGGCCCTACGATGACACCCCTCTTGAGAAGGCCGATCAGGGCGGAACACTCTATTAACAAAAGCGGGCGCTGAACGGCCCGAATGTCAAGCGTATCATGAAGTATGAATTAGTCGTGGGCCTGGAGGTTCACTGTCAGCTCAATACTGCCAGCAAGGCTTTCTGCAGTTGCTCGGCACAGTTCGGCAAGCCGGCCAACAGCAACGTCTGCCCGGTATGCCTCGCCCTTCCCGGGGCGCTGCCCGTACTTAACCGCCGTGTGGTGGAGGATGCTGTGAAGCTCGGTTTGGCGACCGGTTGTGCCATCGCTCCCCATTCAGTGCTGGCTCGCAAGAACTATTTCTATCCCGATCTTCCGAAAGGATATCAGATCTCGCAGTTCGAAGAGCCTATCTGTATCGAGGGCCACCTGATGGTCGACGCCGGTGAGGGGGAGAAGCTGATACGGCTGATCAGGATACACATCGAGGAGGATGCAGGCAAATCCATCCATGACATTGGCGACGACACCTACATTGACGTCAACCGCTGCGGGGTTCCCCTGCTGGAGATTGTCAGCTATCCCGACATCCGGACAGCCAGAGAGGCTTCAACGTATCTGCAGAAACTCCGCCAGATCGTGAAATATCTCGGCATTTCCGACGGGAACATGGAAGAAGGCAGCCTGCGATGCGATGCCAACGTCTCTCTCCGGCCGGTCGGGGATGAGGAGTACGGTACCCGCACTGAGATCAAGAACATGAACTCATTCAAGAACGTAGAGAAAGCCATTGAATACGAAGCCGAACGCCATCGCGGCATACTGGATGCGGGCGGCACCATCGTTCAGGAGACCCGGCTCTGGGACGCTGACAAGGGCGAGACCCGTTCGATGCGCGGCAAAGAGTTCGCGCACGACTACCGCTACTTCCCTGATCCGGATCTGGTGCCTGTTGTGGTGGATGATGAGATGCTTCGGCGCATACGCCTTGAGTTGCCCGAGTTGCCTGAAGCCCGTGCCGCACGTTTCGTTGATCAGTACGGCATTCCGGCTTATGACGCGGCTGTCCTGACTGTCGAGCGAGAGATAGCCGACTATTTTGAGGCGGTCGTCGGGGTTGCCGGAGACGGAAAAGTATCCTCGAACTGGGTGATGGGTGAAGTGATGCGGACCCTGAAGGAAAAGTATCTCGACATCACGGCGTTCTCTGTTGCCCCATCCAGACTCGGAGGGCTCATCAAGCTCATCGGTTCAGGCGCCATCAGCAATACGATTGCCAAGCAGGTATTCGAGCTGATGCAGCAGTCTGAGGCTTCAGCGGAGGAAATAGTTGAGAAAGAGGGACTCGCGCAGGTATCCGATACCGGCGAGATTGAGCGGGTAGTCGATGAAATCCTTGCGGCCAACCCTGGCCAGCTGGCAGGCTATCGTGAGGGCAAAGTGAAGCTTTTCGGCTTTTTCGTGGGCCAGTGCATGGCGAGGATGAAAGGCAAGGCGAACCCGAAAGTTGTCAACGAGGTCCTGCAACGTAAACTGGAGGAGTAGTCTGACTCAGGGTTCCATGTCGAACAGCCCTTTGGGCTGGCCGGCTTCGGGACGGGAAGCAGCCGCCTCGGGTTTTATCAGCTCGATTTTTGCCTTTGCTTCCTGCAACCGTTTTTTGCACTGCTCTGCAATGGCGATTCCCTCTTCATAGAGGTCAATCGAGCGTTCCAACCCGGTATCGGGGTTCTCCATGGTGCGGGTGATCTCTTCGAGGCGGTTGATGAGTGTCTCGATCGATGTTTTTTTTGATGCGGTGTCGGCCATATGGCGGCGGTGTTCAAGGTTAGGCGTTCCAACATAATAGGTAAAGAGCAAGAGTATTTCAAAAAGGCAGGTGTATAGGTGAAGTTTGTTGATAGCGCATCCATATTTGTACAGGCCGGCGAAGGCGGACGGGGCTGTGTGAGCTTCCGCCGCGAGAAGTTCGTGCCGAAGGGCGGCCCCGACGGTGGTGACGGCGGGGACGGCGGCAACGTCTGGCTGCGGACGAACAGCCACCTGACGACGCTTCTGGATTTCAAGTACAGGAAAAAGTACCTCGCCCCCCGCGGATCCCACGGGCAGGGCTCCCGGAAATCAGGCCGGAAAGGCGCCGACATTTACATTGACGTGCCGTGCGGTACGCTGGTTCGCAACGCTGCAACTCAGGAGGTGCTGGCTGATTTGACCGGGGAGGGAGAAGAGGTGATGATTGCCCGTGGCGGGCATGGCGGAAGGGGCAACCAGCATTTCGCAACATCCACGAACCAGGCACCCCGACGCTCCGAGCCGGGCTGGAAGGGCGAAGAACTGCTGCTTGACATGGAGCTGAAACTGATGGCGGATGTGGGTCTGGTCGGTTTTCCCAATGCAGGCAAGTCCACCCTTATATCGGTGCTCAGTGCCGCCAGACCGAAGATTGCCGACTACCCGTTCACGACTCTCGTGCCGAACCTCGGCATCGTCCGCTATGAAGAGTACAAGTCATTCGTGATGGCCGACATTCCCGGCATCATCGAAGGTGCGGCCGAGGGCAGGGGGCTGGGACTGCAGTTCCTCCGCCATATCGAAAGAACCAAAATTCTTGCCGTTCTGGTATCGGCTGATTCAGAGGACCCAGAGGCGGAATACAATATGCTGCTCGGCGAACTTGAGAAGTTCGGCCGCGGCCTTAACGAGAAGCCAAGGATTCTCGTTGTTACGAAGATGGATATTGCGCCCGAAGACTTCACTCTTCCCTCGCCCGGGGATGGCGTGCATGTGCTTGCGATTTCCAGTGTTGCCGGTAAGGGGCTGAAGGAGTTAAAGGACGAACTGTGGCGTGAAGTTTCGATGCGCGACCGGCCCGAGGAATCTCCGCTCCCGGAGTGTGACGGGGATGCCGTTACGCCATGACGCAGGCTGCAATTACGGTCCGCAACGCCATGCTTGATGACGCATCGGCAATTGCCGCGCTGACGAAGGAATATGCCGGCGAGGGCATTATGCTTGAGCGCCCTCTGGAGAACATTATTGAAAACATCCGCAACTTTTTCATTGCCGAGCATGACGGCGAGGTCATAGGGTGTTGCGCCATCGCCTTCTATACGCCGACACTGGCCGAGATCCGCTCCCTTGCCGTGCTCGGCCGCTGGAAGCTGAAGGGCATCGGCCGACAGCTGGTTGAAAAAGCTGAGTCCATACTGCGGGACGAAGGGGTGTATGAGGTGTTCGTTCTGACCCTCAGTCGGCAGTTTTTTCTTCGTCTCGGGTATAGCGAAGTTGAAAAAGAGTATTTTCCACAGAAGATATGGCGTGACTGCACCCACTGCCCGAAGCTGATGGCGTGCGATGAAATCGCCATGATGAAAACACTGGTTCCGTCAACAACAAACAGTAGCCTGCAGTGATTGTTCATGAAGTCATAGTAAAAAACAGGGCGGGCCTGCACACAAGGCCCGCTGCCGCAGTCGTAAAACTTGCATCCCGGTTCAAGGCCGATTTTTTCATCGAGATGCAGGGCGTTGAAATCAACGCCAAGTCGATTATCGGTGTCATGAGCCTGGCTGCACCGAAGGGGACCAAGCTTACCCTCAAGCTTGCCGGCGAAGATGCCGATGAAGCTGCCCGACAGCTTGTCGAGTTTTTCGAACAGGGGTTTGGGGAACAGTAGCCCGAGCGGCTCCGGGGAGGTTCATTGACGCAGCTGCAGATCGCCCTCGTCAGCCCCTTTCCTCCGCTGAGGGGGGGCATTGCCCATTTCAGCACTGAACTCTCCCGTGCACTCACGGCTGCGAGCCACAAGCCGCTTCACATAGGATTCCGCTCGCTCTATCCCCGCTTCATTCTCCGCGGCCGTGCCGCAGCTCCCCTGGCCACCAGCTTCCCGCAGGATGCTTACCTTGTACTCTACAATCCGCTGACATGGATCAGGGCCTCCCTGAGGCTCCGACGGCTTCGCCCTGATGTTGTGTTGATTGCATACTGGGCTGGCTTTCTCGCTCCGCTCTGTTTCGTGTTTCATCGACTGACGGGGCTCAGGACCGTGGTTCTCCTTCATAATCTTTCCTCGCACGAATCCTTTTTCTTTGAACCCTTGATGCGTCGCATCCTCAGCTTTGCGGCTGACGGGTTTATCACCCTGTCGCCGTCCGTCGACCGTGCTGTGGCATCGGCCCTGCCCTCCATACCTCGCCTTATGCTCAGTCATCCCGATTACCCTCCGGGAGCCGAACTTCCGCAGAAAGGGGTGGCGCGCCGGACCCTTGGGCTTGATCCGGACGGGCCGCTGCTCCTGTTTTTCGGCTATGTCCGCCGCTATAAAGGGCTTGATCTGTTGCTTGAAGCGCTCGCACTTCTCCCTTCACGCACCGGACTCCGTCTTGTTGTGGCCGGCGAGTTCTATGAGCCTCTGGAGCGATACCGGTCGTTGATTTCCAGCCTGGGTATCGAAGACCGGGTCTCCCTGCATCCCGGGTACGTCGAGCCAGAGCGGAGTGTGCTGTATTTCGCGGCAGCCGATGCCTCGGTGCTGCCATACCGGAGTGCGACGCAGTCGGGCGTAGCCGGGCTTGCCCGCGGATACGGCCTGCCGCTTATCGTCACACCTGCAGGGTCGCTGGCCGAAGCCGTTTCTGCAGGGTCGGGAGGTGTTGTTGCCGACGCGTGCTCCGCCGAAGGGATTGCCCGTGCAATCGAAGCGTTTCTTGATGCTCCGGGCGGGGAGCAGCGGCTTTCGAAAGGAAGCGGCAGCATCTCATGGACTGAATTTGCAGACGCAGTTGCGGTTTTTCTCGGGGATGCACCGGAGGGCGGCCGATGACCAGCCCGGCCTGCATCGTGGTGATTAACTGGAATGGGGCTGACGATACCATCGGGTGCCTTCGTTCGCTAGAGCCTGTTCGCTCATCTGGCTGCATGGTGCTTGTGGTCGACAACGGCTCCGATGATGGATCAGCCGGCCGGATCCGCATGGCCTGCCCAGAGACGGAGGTGCTGGCGCTGCCCTTGAACCTCGGTTACGGGGGAGGGTGTAATGCAGGGTGTCGCCGTGCGGAGGAACTTGGTGCTAAGGCGGTGATTTTTCTGAACAACGACACACTGGTGGATCCATTGTTCGCAGTATCGCTCCTTCTGGTGCTCTCTAGGGACCCGACGGCGGGGATGGTTGTACCGAAAATCCTTTACGCAGACAGGCCGTGCAGGATCTGGTATGCCGGGGGCGAGGTTGATCTGTCGCGAGGAATGGTTCGGCACACGGGAATCCGGCGGAAGGATGGCCCTCGCTATAGTCAGTCGTCGCATACCGGGTATGCGACGGGCTGCTGCTTTGCCATGCGTACGAGGGATTTCAGGGCTGTTGGAGGCTTTGACGAGGGGTTCGGTATGTACGCCGAAGATGTTGATCTCTCCCTCCGGGTCCGGGAACTTGGCTTCAGTATCGACTATGAACCCTCTTCTGTGGTATGGCACCGGGTATCGGCATCCTATAGAGGGCGCCCGCTCAAAAAAATCTGGCTCCGCTCAATGGGGATCATGCGCCTGCTCCGGAAGCACGGTTCATGGACTGGCATGATGTTGTTCATGCTTCTGGAGCCTTTCCGCCTTGTCAGGGGGGCCGCATCCTTGGCTGCTGTTCGCGTGATGGGCGTGCTTCATGCAGAAGCACGCAGCAATGAGGAGGGTGCGGCATGAGGGCTATAGGGACATTCAGAACCAGCATTGATGGTCGATATCTTGCCGAAGAGGCCCATCGGGTTCGGTGGGAGAAGAGTGTCCGGTTCCTTGAGGGGTGGAGGGTTCCAGCCGGGCTCCATCCTGCAGGGCTCGATCTTGGTGACCGGACTCCCATGACGGAGTTCGCCGAAGCGTTGTTTGGCTGTATATTCGACTCAAGCTCGGTGGATCTTGATGAAGAAGCGCTCTCTGGCAGCTATGGGGTGGTGACCGCATTTGAAGTGCTGGAGCACCTGTTCAACCCGCTACATGCACTGCTTGAAGTGAAAAATGTGATGGCGGGTCCCGAGGCGCGCCTGTTTGTTTCCATGCCGCTTCGTCAGCCTGAACTGCTCAGCAGTCCGGAACATTTCCATGAAATGAGTCGAACCGGAGCTCTCGCCCTGTTTGAGCGGTCGGGATTCAGGGTGGAACGGAGTGCTGAGTTCCGTATCCGTCGGCCGCTCTTCTATCTCAGTGGATTCAAGCCGCTCCTGCGGTTCTTTTTCGAACGGGTGCAGGTGTATGAGTTATCAGCAGCCGAAGTCCGAAAAACATCAGCAGCCGAAGTCCGAAAAACATCAGCAGCCGAAGTCCGAAAAACATCAGCAGCCGAAGTCCGGAGAGAATCCGCGGCCGAAGTCCGGGGGGGTGGTGTGTGATGGATCAGCAGCCGAAGTCCGGAAAGCATCAGCAGCCGAAGTCCGGAGAGAACCAGCAGCCGGGAGACATGAGACGCCTGGTGTGGTTTTCCGAGGTGCAGTGGGATTTTCTTTCCACACGGAAGCAACGGCTTCTTGCACGGTTCCCTGAACACTGGACGATCCTCTTCATTGAGCCCTTTGCTCTCGGTCGCCGGAATCACTGGCTGCCGGTTCGACGAGGCAGGGTGTGGGTTGTCTCTGTTCCGTTTCTCAAGCGGGTCCCGTTTCAGATCGGCCGGCTCCTTGATGTTCCTGCCATTCGCATGCTTGCGGGACTTCCCGGTTTGCTGTTGATGCATTTCTGGATATCAGTGCTGGGGTTTGGTGGTCGCCAGCGCATCATTGGACTGAGCAACCTCTACTCGGCGGGGCCTGCTTCGCGCCTCCAATGCAGCCTTAGATTCTACGATGCCAACGACGACCATCTCGCCTTTCCCGGGACACCCTCCTGGCTAAGTCCGGAGCTCAAGCGCTGGCTTGGTTGTTCTCAGTTGGTTTTCAGTGTGAGTCGAACCATGACAAAGCGTCTTCAGCTGCCCTCTGAGATGAGGGTCGTGGAACTTGGCAACGGTGTGGAGTTCAGTCATTTTGCTGCCATCAGGGCCCTTGTTCCGGGATTGCCTGCTGGCGCGGGCGGACCAGTCCTCGGATATGCCGGTGCTATGGACTGGCTGGACATAGCGCTTCTCGTGCGGACTGCGGCAGCCTGGCCGGACTGCCGGATTGTGCTGGTCGGTCCCGCCTATGAACGGGGTTGGTGGGAGCGGCAGGACAAGCTTCGGGCTTTAGGGAACGTCACCTATGCTGGCCTTGTGGGGTACGCGGAGCTTCCTGGCTGGGTGCAGCATTTCGACCTTGCGCTATTGCCGCTTGAGCGGAGCCCGCTCAAACGGGCCTCCAACCCTAACAAGCTGTATGAATATGCTGCCGCCGGCGTTCCCGTGCTTGCCATCAACTACTGTGATGCCGTCGATGATGCTCGCGGGGTGGTGATGGTTGCTGAAACGGAGGATGAGTTTGTCAGTATGGTTCCTCAGGCACTTGGGGATAACCGGCGGGAGCTTCGCCAGGAATTTGCCCGCCGCCATAGCTGGGACGCGCTTGCTGCCGCCATGGTCAACGAACTTGAGCGGACTTCAGGGGAGGGCAGGCTGTGAGCAGAAGTCTTTCGATTGCCGCTGGCGCGGGGTTTTCCTTTGGCGGCTATATCATCGGTCAGGTGGTGCGCTTCATTTTCAGCCTAGTTGTGGCTCGATTGCTTGGCGCCGATGCACTCGGAACCTATGCCCTCGCGATGGCCGTCATACAGATTGCCGAAGTTGCGGCCATCGCCGGTCTTGATTCAGCTCTGCTCCGTTTTGCGGGCATGCACCGGACTGATCTCGTCAGGAGGCGTCGGGTCATCGGGTTTGTGCTGAAAGCCGGGTTCATACTCTCCATTGCAGTTATGCTGCTGCTTGAGCTTTTTGCCGGCAGCTTTGCCGGTATGCTCAACGGCGGCAGGATGCTCCAGCTTGCCATCACCTGCTATGCGGCTGCGGTGCCGTTCAATGCGGCCACCATGCTCTACGGTCATGCCATGCAGGCAACGGGACGCATAGAGCCGAAAATCATCGCCACCCAGGTGCTCAGCCCAGTACTGCTCCTCTCTTTCACGTTGCTCCTGAACGCTTTCTCGGGACGGGAGTCAGCACTGCTCTTTCCTTTCGCCCTCTCGGCTGCCGTGACGTTTTTCTGGATCAGGCCACGGCTCCGGGACATTGCCGGGATGGAGCCGGGAGATCTACGCAGTGCTCCGGTTGAACTCCCTGTTCTTTCATATGCGATGCCGTTCCTTCTGGTGTCTCTTCTCAGTATGACGGCCCACTGGCTCGATATTGTCATGCTCGGCATGCTGACAGATCCCGGAACGGTGGGCCTTTATCACCCCGCAGCACGGACAGCAGGTCTCATCCGGGCAGTCATGCCGGCCTTTGCCGGAATGGCGGCGCCGATATTCGCAGAACTCCATGCGGCCGGAAGCAGAGTGGAGCTGGAGCGTATGTACAGGCTCGTCACCCGCTGGATGGTGACGGTTGTCGTGCCGCCGGTTCTTCTGTTCCTGCTGTTTCCCGCTCCGGTGCTCTCCGTGTTCGGAGTCCATTTCACCAAGGCGGCATTCGTGCTCGGGCTGCTGACGGCGGGGGCCTTCCTGCAGGCTCTGTTCGGTATCTCCGCTACGTTGCTCGCCATGGCCGGGCACTCCCGCCTCAGCCTTCTGAATGCACTTTCCGCCCTTATCATGCAGGCCTCGCTGAACCTTCTCCTGATTCCCCGGATGGGGATAGAGGGTGCAGCCGTTGCCGGCCTTGTGGTATTTGGTGTGCTGGCTCTGACGAGGCTCATCGAGGTACGCCGGCTCCTTGGTATGCACCCGTTTTCCCGTTCTCTTTTGAAGCCGTTTGTCGCGGGCTCAGCTGCGGCGCTGCTACTGTTCATATTCCGCGGGTGGCTTCTGATGCTGCCCCTTCCCGCCTTTCTTGCCATTGCAGCCGGTGCCGCCATCGCAGTCTATATCGGGGTTTTGCTGATTCTCGGGTTGGAAGAGGAAGACCGGGAGATTATTTTACGTGCAGGTTTCATCATCGGGCGGGGACGCTGACCGCCGCAACGCTTTTTAGATACCCAAGAGGCTTGAAGAACAGGATCTTTTTATTACTTGCCGTTACCTTCGGCTACACTTTTCTTGCTATCGCCATGTATTGGCCGGTGGCACTGTTTTCCTATGTCCCTGCGGTCCCCGACAGCCTGGTGCCTGGCGCCACTGCCCTTGCGCTCAGTAAACTGCAGGAGGCTACGGGCCAGTATCCGCTCTGGCAACCGTGGGTTTTTTCCGGGATGCCGACGGTCGGTGCATTCAGCTATCTCAGCGGTCTTTATTTCCCCAATGTGCTGTTATCTCTTTTCAGTCTGGAGGGTATGCAGCTGCAGCTTCTCCATCTTGTTTTTGCTGCGCTCGGAACATTCGTGTTTCTCCGGAGGGCGGGTCTGGAGTCGCCGGCGGCGTTTTTCGGCGGCTCGGCGTTCATGCTGAATCCTTATTTTTCGGCCATGCTGGTCCATGGCCACGGCAGCCAGCTGATGACGGCGGCATACATGCCCTGGCTACTCTGGGCGCTCATGCGGGTGGTGCAGCATTCGAAACTTGAGGATGCGGGTATTCTTGCCCTTATCGCGGGCTTCCAGCTCCAGCGCGCCCATGTCCAGATAGCCTGGTATTCCTGGCTGCTCCTTGCCATCCTCGCTCTTTTCCTGTTTGTGAGCATGAAGGCTCAGTTCCGGGAGAAGTTCCGTCTTTTCGGGCTCGTTTCCCTCGGGCTTGCCTGTGGTGTGGCCATGTCTGCGGCAATCTACCTGCCGGCATCAGCCTATGCACCATTCTCGGTTCGGGGCATGGCCGGTGGAGGAGGGGGTTCGGCAATGGAGTATGCCACACTCTGGTCGATGCACCCCATAGAGCTGTTGACCTTTATCGTTCCCGGCATGTTCGGGTTCGGGGGGATCACCTACTGGGGCTTCATGCCCTTCACCGACTTCCCGAATTATGCGGGCATTCTTGTCCTGCTTTTTGCATTCGTCGGTGCGTATGCCGGCAGGAGGGAGCCTGTGGTTCGCTTTTTTATCACCGCTGCACTCCTCTCCCTCTTCCTCTCTTTCGGCCGGTTCTTTTCCCCGGTGTTCGAGCTTTTCTATTATGTAGCGCCGCTCTTCAGCCGGTTCAGGGTTCCGTCCATGGCTCTTCTCATGCTCTATCTTTCGCTGGCGGGTCTGGCCGCTTCGGGTCTGGGGGCACTTTTAAGGTCTCGCCCTGAACGCCTCCACAGGCCCCTGCGCTATGCATCCCTTGCATTTGCCGCAATGCTTCTTATTGCACTCGCTGCCGGCAGCGCGCTCGAGGGATGGCTTCGTTCGATGTTTCCTGTTCCCGCTGTCTCGAACTTTGATTTCGCATTGCTGGTCAATCGGGCCCGTATCCAGGGGGTCGAGAACGGTGCTCTTCTCCTCGCCCTCATTGTCGGTGCCGGGCTTCTGCTTCTCTGGCTGGGCCTGAAGCGTTTCATCCCGTTCAGGACCGCATTGCTGCTTCTTGGCGCTCTTGCGCTTGGCGATCTCCTTTGGTGCAGCGTGCAGGTTGTGTATCCTTCGCCATCCTCGTTCCGCCCTGCATCTCTCGTTCCGCAGGATGCCGTTCGTCCGGCGTTCGCTCCCGATGAAGTCACACTCTGGCTTTCACGCCAACAGGGTCCTTTCCGCATCTATCCCGCTGGCAGCCTTTTCGGGGAAAACAAGTTTGCGGTGTTCGGTATCGAGTCGGTCGGGGGTTACCACCCGGCAAAGTTCAGCCGGTATGAGGAACTGCTTGCAAAAACAGGCAATCTTGCGAGTCCTGAAGTCCTGAGAATGCTCAATGTCCGTTTTGTCCTCAGTCTGCAGCCGGTCCTCCATCCTCTGCTCGAGCCGGCAATGGAGGGGGAACTTCGGCTTGCATCCGGTCCGGTCAGAGTCCATGTTTACCGCCTTCAGGGCTCCCTTCCGAGGGCTTGGGGCGCATTGCGGGCTGAAAGTGCGGACGGCCTTGATTCGGTTATCGCCGGGCTTGAGTCTCCAGCCATCACTCCGGGTACGGTGTTTGTGAGCCCTTCGTCCCCCATCGCCGGACGCACATTCGCACCTGCCGAGGTGAAAATCCTCGACCGCACTGCCGAGTCCGCCCTCATCGAGGTGTCGGCTGAAGGGGAAGCGCTCCTTGTCTTAAGTGAAATAAACTATCCGCTTCGCTGGAAGGCGGAGGTTGATGGAAAGCCTGTTGAGATCGAGACCCTCAACGGACTGCTTCGCGGAGTCGTGCTTCAAGGCGGCACCAGCATGGTCAGGTTCCATTACGACCGTACAGGGTTCGATACGGCCCGGAATGTGTCTTACGCTGCATTCGGACTCGCTTTCCTCATGGCGCTCTCCGGCGTGCCATCCCGGTTCGCGAGGAGGTCGTAATGGACGATGTGGTATATTGAAGGAAATGTTACTCTGTAACAGGCGCCTCTGGATCCATGCCGAAAGGGTGCCGCCAACGATGAGAGAGACGTGAAAAAGATCCTGTTCCTTGCTGCCAACTACCCCCCGTACATGACCGACGGCGCTTCGCGGGCTTTCCGGATGGCATCGCGCCTTCCCGGCTACGGGTGGGAGCCCGTGGTAGTCGCCCCTCCACTGTTCAACAGGACAGGTGGAGAAACTGCCAGGCCGGAGCCCCTGAAGGAGCCGGATCCCATTCGTGTCTACAGGTCGGGTGAGGCTGTCGCGCTCGGCGATGTTGATGAATGCACGCTCGCAGCGTTTGCCCGTGGAGAGCGGATTGTGCAGGGCGGTCTTCTCTCGGGGATGCTTCCCTCGATCTTCCGGGAAGTCCACCCATGTGCGGTATGGGAAAAACAGGCTGAGGTAGTTGCCCAAAAGGTGATGAAGGAGCATCCTGACATCGAGGCCATCTACGCACAGGGACCGCCCTCGGCTCCAATCCGTCTGGGCATGGAGCTTTCACTCCGTCACGGCGTGCCGGTCATGTTTGATCTCACAGCACCCCTCGACGCGCCCCGCCCCTGGTCTCCTCTTGGTGACCTGCGCTCTGATGAACTGTTTAAGCTCGAGCAGAAAGTGCTCTGCTCCGGGTACGGTGTCATCACACCGACCCGGGCACTGAAAGAGCATTTCCTGAAGAGGCATTTCGGGAAGGTCGCACATGATGACATCACCATCATTACCGACTGCGGCCCCGTTGTCCCGACCGCAGCCCCACCATCTATTTCTGCCCACGGGCGACCGCTTTTCATCATCGAGAGGGCCGATGAAAAAGGGGCGAAGGTTTTTTTTCAGGCGCTCGCGACCGTCATGAGGGAGTGTCCCGGCGGCTCGGCATTCAGTGGCAGTACGATTGTGGATGCATCCGGTGGAATGGTGCCGAAGCTGCTCCGCAAGGTTGGCCTCGAGGGTGATCTTGCGCTCTGCTGCACGTTTTCGGAAGACCAGGAGCTCGAACTCTGCCGCAGTGCATCAACGGTCGGGGTTGTGAGCGGAAGCTATGAAGAGAACGAGCTCTGGCTGCCGGATCGACTCATTGACGCAGCACTTATCGGGAGGCCGGTTTTTGCTGTCGCTCCGGCGGGAGTCGCCACCCGTTTTACTGAAAACGCTGGAGGGTTCCAGGCTTCTCCAGACAACCCTGTGGCCCTTAGGGACATGCTCTGCAGTCTTTCATGCGCTGTTGACGGCGGTGTTCCGCCAGCCCCTTCTGTCGAACTGATTGCCCGCCACTCCGAGAGTGAGGTGCTCTCCGAGATGGTGAAGGCAATTGCCCTTTTGCTGCCACTTTGAGTAGTGAACTTTCGAGGATTCCGCAAGAATGTTCAGTTTTCCTGTCATATCCCGGATGGCATACCCTCCGAGCCTGTTTCGTTTAAATCCTTTGGAAGCCCAGTGGGATAGCGTCTTGGGTGGATTTGAGAAATCGTTAGGGTAAATATTTTTCATCATGAAAAATGATGTTTTCCGTTTTGTTTTTTTTGTAATTCGCTTACATTGGTGGTCCTTATGGATTTTTATGCCAGGCAACAGTATCATTAGCGGTTTTTAAATAGAAAGAGAGTCATAGTATGCCGACGATTCAGCAGCTCATCAGGCGCGGAAGAAGTGTGAAAGCGTCAAAAACAGCCTCACCGGCGCTTGAGAAATGCCCGCAGAAGCGGGGAGTGTGCACCCGCGTGTACACGACGACGCCGAAAAAGCCTAACTCGGCGCTTCGCAAGGTTGCCCGTGTAAGGCTCTCGAATAAAATTGAAGTTACAGCCTATATCCCCGGCGAGGGTCATAACCTTCAGGAGCATTCCATTGTCCTGATCCGCGGTGGCAGGGTGAAGGATCTTCCTGGTGTCCGCTATCATATCGTTCGCGGTACCCTTGACACCTCGGGTGTCTCGGACAGGAAGCAGAGCCGTTCGAAGTATGGTGCCAAGCAGCCGAAAGCTGGCGCAGCGAAGAAGTAAGGGATACAATCGAATCTAAATCCAGTTAGGAATCATGTCGAAAAAAGGTGGCTATAAAGGTGTACAGGTTGATCACCGTTACAATGACGAGAGTGTCGCGCGTTTCATTAATGCGGTGATGCTTGACGGTAAGAAGGATGTTGCGACCAAGATTGTTTATGATGCGTTCGCAATCATCGGCGAGAAGATGGTTGACGAGAGTCCGCTTGAGGTCTACCGCCGTGCGATGTCCAATATCGCTCCTGTCGTCGAGGTTCGCAGCAAGCGGGTCGGCGGCGCGACATACCAGATCCCGATGGAAGTCAAGCCTTCACGCAGGGGAGCCCTCGCGTTCCGCTGGTTGAAGCAGTATGCTACCAAGCGCGGCGGCCGCTCGATGGCCGAGAAGCTTGCAGCAGAGCTCATGGACGCTGCTTCCGAGCAGGGTGCATCGGTTAAGAAGCGTGACGAGGTCCACCGTATGGCCGACGCCAACAAGGCATTTGCGCATTTCAGGTTCTGAGGATAGTTCTTACGACAGGTATCAATAGACTAAATTTTTGTTATGACCAGGCAGGTTGCATTAGATAAGGTTCGCAATATCGGCATCATGGCTCACATCGATGCCGGCAAGACTACGACCACCGAGCGTATCCTGTATTATACAGGGCGTCTGCATCGTATGGGTGAGGTGCATGACGGCGGAGCGACGATGGACTGGATGGATCAGGAGAAGGAGCGTGGCATCACCATCACTTCGGCTGCCACAACCTGTTTCTGGTCACCTAAGTTTGGTAACTACGAGGGCGAGAAGCACCGCATCAATATCATTGATACTCCGGGCCATGTGGATTTCACTGTTGAGGTCGAGCGTTCGCTTCGAGTTCTTGACGGCGCGGTTGCGCTGTTCTGCGCTGTCGGCGGTGTCGAGCCCCAGTCGGAGACGGTCTGGCGTCAGGCAAACAAGTACGGAGTGCCGAGAATTGCCTATGTCAACAAGATGGATCGCACCGGCGCCGACTTCTTTGATACCGTAAAATCCATCAAGGAGCGTCTCAGCGCCAACCCTGTGCCGATCCAGATCCCGATTGGTGAAGGCGAGATCTTTGCCGGATTCGTCGATCTTATCCGTATGAAGGGCATCATCTACGATAAAGAAGATGGCAGCACCTATGAAGAGGTTGCGATTCCTCATGACCTCGAGAACGAAGCCCGCACTTGGCGCATCAATATGCTTGAGGCTGTGTCCGAGGTTGATGAGAGCCTGCTTGAAAAATATCTGAACGGCGAAGACATCACCGAAACGGAAATCCGCAAGGTGCTCCGCCAGGCGACCCTCAACGTCTCCATTATTCCTGTCCTCTGCGGCTCGTCCTTCAAGAACAAGGGTGTGCAGTTCATGCTTGATGCCGTGGTCGACTACCTTGCGTCTCCGCTTGATGATGGCGAGGTCGAAGGGCACCATCCGCGTACCGAAGAGCCGGTTGTGCGTCACCCTAGTGACGAAGAGCCGTTTGCCGGTCTTGCCTTCAAGATCGCAACTGACCCGTTCGTCGGCAAGTTGACATTCTTCCGAGTCTATTCCGGCACCCTGAAGGCAGGAAGCTATGTCCTGAACTCAATTACAGGAAAGAAAGAGCGCATTGGCCGCGTGCTGCAGATGCACTCCAACAAGCGTGAGGATATCGATTGTGTATACGCAGGCGACATCGCCGCGGCTGTAGGCCTTAAAGAGGTCCGCACCGGTGACACGCTCTGCGATGAAAATAACCCGGTCGTCCTTGAAAAGATGGTTTTCCCCGAGCCGGTGATCCAGATTGCCATCGAGCCGAAGACAAAGGCCGACTCTGACAAGCTTGGCATGTCGCTCGCAAAACTTGCCGAGGAGGATCCCACCTTCCGCGTCAAGACCGATGATGAAACTGGTCAGACGCTGATTGCAGGTATGGGTGAACTCCACCTCGAGATTCTGGTCGACAGGCTGAAGCGTGAATTTAAGGTTGAGGCCAATGTCGGACAGCCGCAGGTCGCCTACCGCGAGACTATCCGAGCCAAGGTGGACTTTGAGGGAAAATTCGTTCGCCAGTCGGGTGGTAAGGGTCAGTTCGGTCTTGTCAACCTTACTGTAGAGCCGCTTGAAGAGGGTAAGGGATATGAATTTGTCGATGCCGTCAAGGGCGGCGTGATTCCCCGCGAGTACATCCCTGCGGTAAACGCCGGTATCCAGCAGGCGATGAAAGACGGTGTCGTTGCCGGCTATCCGATGCAGGATATCAAGGTTACCCTGTACGATGGAAAGTATCACGATGTCGACTCATCGGAAATGGCCTTCAAAATCGCCGGTTCGATCGGTTTCAAGGGCGGTGCAAGGAAAGCTTCACCAGTCCTGCTTGAGCCGATCATGAAGGTAGAGGTCATTACCCCTGAAGAGTATCTTGGTGACGTGATGGGTGATCTTTCAAGCCGTCGCGGCCATATCGAGGGCATGGGTCAGAGGGCCGGTGCGCAGTTTGTCCATGCTAAGGTTCCGCTTTCTGCGATGTTCGGTTACTCGACCGACCTGCGTTCGATGACCCAGGGTCGGGCCAACTACTCGATGGAGTTCGAGAGCTACCGTGAGGTGCCGAAGAACATCGCCGATGCGCTGCAGGAGAAGAAGGTTACCAAGGATGAGTATTAATTGACGGCAATCAGTATTTAATCATTACAACCAACAAACAGACACAGACCGGAGATACGTTATGGCAAAAGAGTCCTACAAGAGGGATAAACCCCATGTCAATATCGGTACCATTGGCCACGTTGACCATGGCAAGACCACGCTGACGGCAGCAATCACCTTAGTTCTCTCAAAGAAAGGCTTTGCAGAGTCGCGCGCATTCGGCGATATCGACAAGGCTCCTGAAGAGCGCGAGCGCGGTATCACCATTTCCACCGCCCACGTCGAGTACCAGACCGAGAAGCGCCACTATGCGCACATCGACTGCCCCGGCCACGCTGACTACATCAAGAACATGATCACCGGTGCTGCCCAGATGGACGGCGCTATCCTCGTGGTTGCCGGTACCGACGGCCCGATGCCTCAGACCCGTGAGCACATCCTGCTTGCCCGTCAGG
>FUWD013231046.1_pt1 | contig 34866 bp, 36 predicted proteins | sample 1063281 | NCBI WGS metagenome assembly FUWD01 (sample SAMEA79048168, study PRJEB19326) | metagenome | biome: marine | reverse complement strand
AATGACCGTTCCGATGCTGATGCCGAACGGTCCAGCAGCCGCTATAGGCATGGCGCTAGGCGCCAAGGGTGGAGCAAGAACCGCGGTAAGCGCATGCGCTTCCGGTAACGAAGCAATTGCGAACGCTTTCCATAGAATTCAACGCGGCGAAGCCGATGTGGTAGTCGCCGGGGGTGCCGAAGCGGCAATTCATCCGCTTCCAATCGCTGCCTTTGCCGCGATGCATGCCCTAAGCAGAAAAAACGAAACGCCTGAAGGGGCATCCAGGCCCTACGACATTGACCGAGATGGATTTGTGATGGGTGAAGGTGCAGGAACCCTGGTTCTGGAGTCACTGGAATCTGCCCAGTCTCGAGGAGCGAAGATCTACTGCGAAATCGTCGGTGGCTCGGTAACAAGCGATTCTTTTCACATCACAGCGCCAGATCCCGAGGGCGCTGGGGCCGCGAGAGCGATGTTGGACGCCTTGGAACAGGCAGACGCATCCATAGCAGACGTTGAGCATGTAAACGCTCACGCAACATCTACACCGGTCGGAGACATTGCCGAGTACACGGCTATAAATAGAGTTTTTGGAACCCACACAGAGAACTTAGTGATAGCCGCTACTAAGGCTTCCACTGGGCACCTGCTTGGTGGAGCTGGAGCAATCGAGGCCATCTTTACCATTTTGGCTCTAAAGCAACAGCAGGTTCCTCCAACTATCAATCTTGACAACCAAGATCCGGCAATTCCGTTGAATGTCCCAAGGTCGATCACACGCCTACAAAGGCCAGAGGCAGTCGCCATCTCGAATAGCTTCGGCTTTGGGGGTCACAACGCTGTGCTGGCGTTCCGCAACATCTAGACGGCTTTCGGTAACAAGCGCACACCTTCAGGCGATAGCCTCAAGGGTTCAAAGACATCAAACCAGGCCTGTCCCTCAGCCATCCTTATGAGCCTTGCGAATTCAGCCATGTTGCCCTGAGACTGAAAGATGAATCTCTGGATTTGCCCGAGCCTAATAACTTGCTCCCCGGCCGCGTCAATACCCTGTCGATGGATACCAAGCCGCGGGTGAACTAGGTAGCGCTCGTTTTCAGCCCCTCGGCTTTCAATCTCACAAACTATCCCGTGCTTAAAAAACTCAGATGCCAGATCAGCACAGACGCCAGCAGGGCCTTTAAAGCTTGTTTGGAGTTGGTAGGTAGAAGGTGCTGCGGGCTGAGCAAACCAGGCTCTGGACGCAGAAAACTCTGCAAGGATTTCATCTATTTCCTTGCACTTATCTTGCGGGCAAGAAAGAACCCACAAAAGACAGTTGTCCAGTTTTCGACCTCCGATTCAGATAAACATCTTCCCCAATGTCCTGAATCGTTGCCTTGATGATAAGCCTCGAGCGCTAGAAAAGTCAAAATGTTATTGAGCCACTGGGCAAGAGCAGCAGCCTAGAGAGGTTTCAGCCGATAACATCTAGGGGTTATGAGCAAACTTTATTTTCGCTACGGCGCCATGAATTCAGGCAAATCCACTGCCCTGCTTCAGGCTGCCTACAACTATGAGGAGCGATCTCAGCACGTCCTGATTGCCAAGCCATCCGTGGACTCCAAGGGCGATAAGTCCATAGTAAGCAGACTGGGCGTATCTAGAGACGTTGACTTCCTGATTACCCCGACTCAGAACCTGCGCGAAAAGTTTGCAAGTGAAGCCGAGTCTCTGAACCGGGCTGAAAACAAGAAAATAGCTTGTTTGCTTCTAGATGAGGCCCAGTTTCTGACTCCGGAGCAAGTCGACCAGTGTCTTGAGATTGCCGTGCTTGACGGTGTCCCGGTTTTGGCCTATGGAATCCGAACCGATTTTAAGACCCTGAGCTTCCCTGGAAGCAAGAGACTGCTCGAGATTTCGCACAGCCTGGAGGAACTAAAGACCATATGCAGATGTGGTCGAAAGGCAATGTTCAATGGGAGGCTATTGAATGGGGTATTCGTCTTCGACGGTGAGCAAGTCGCCATTGACGGGGACCAGGTCACCTATGAATCCCTTTGTGCAAATTGCTACCTAGAAAAAACAATTTAGGCCCGTCACGCTTAGATAACAATCGGCCCTTGACGAGGGCTTCCAATTACTGCCAGGCATAGTCTTGCCCTACAAGACCAATTGGGTCTTGCCGCTCTCGAAGAAGTTTCGAAGTGAGATGTTTCCACATTGAAAGGGGACACGTGAAAAGCAAATCATTATCGGTTCTAGCAGTTGCTTCAGCTGCAGGACTTTTTTTGGCAGGTTGCGCCAGCACCGAAGCTGAGACAACAACACCTGCCGCAACGCAGACGACAACGACCACTACAACTGAGGCGGCAGGTTCAATGCTAGACAGCGTTATCGCTGCAGGCTCAGTACGTTGTGGCACTCGAGACGCTCTCCCGGGCTTTGCAGTTCTAAACGACGCCGGTGAGCACGTTGGATTCGACTCGGACTTCTGTCGCGTTATCGCCGCAGCGGTCCTGGGAGATGCTAATGCTGTTGAGATGATTGATCTCGAGACCGCAGACCGCTTCACAGCACTTCAGAGCGGAGCTATTGATGTCCTAGTACGTAACACAACTTGGACTGCGACGAGGGATGGTAGCGAGGGTGCAAACTTCCTTCAGCCAACTTTCTACGACGGTCAGGGAATGATGGTTACCTCGGACAGTGGTTACAGCAAGATAAGCGCAATGGATGGTGCAATCATCTGTGTAGCCAAGGGAACAACTACAGAGGGCAACGCTGCTCTTGAGTCGTCGCGCTTGGGTCTCAACTGGGAAATCCGTTCATTCGACGAGACCGACCTAATTCTGGAGGCTTTCCTTGCCGGACAGTGTGACGGATGGTCATCAGACGTCAGCCAGCTAACCGGGCTTCGATCTGCGTACCCGAACGGAAGTGAAGCTCTGACGATTCTTCCAGAAGTGTTCTCGAAGGAGCCGCTAGCCCCAGCAGTGCTGGACGGCGACACCGCTTGGGCACAGGCAGTCAACTGGGCAATACTGGCAACGATTCAGGCTGAAGAGTTTGGTATCACCAGTGCAAACGTTGACAGCATCCGCGACACGACAGAGGACGTCGGAATACTTCGTTTCCTTGGAGCAGAAGTTCCAGGTAGCGACGGAGCCGCCGTTCTAGATCCAAACCTTTCATTGCCTACCGACTTTGCTTACCAGGTAGTCAAGCAGGTTGGAAACTACGGAGAGATATTCGCACGTCACCTAACCCCACTGGGTCTGGACCGCGGTCTGAACTCATTGTGGAACGACGGTGGAATTCTCTACGCACCTCCTTACCGTTAAATAAGCAACGTCATTACGACAACAGGTAACTCAATTGAGGGCTCAATAATATGAGCCCTCAATTGAGCACACCCAGTAAAGTGCCGTTTTTTAGGGACATTAGAACCCTCAAATGGGCGCTCCAAATACTGGCCCTGTTGGCAGTGTTCGCAATGTTCTATTGGCTTTACGGCAATTATCAAGAGAATGTAGCCAAAAGTAGCATTCAAACCGATCTTCGCTTTCTCGACAATCCAGCAAACTTTACGATTCCAGGAAACGACCTGGATCAATCACAACCGGTGCGAGACGCATTCGTCGAGGGTTTTCTGAATACCCTCCGAGTCGCATTTATAGGTATCGCACTCGCCACAATCCTTGGCACCTTGATCGGTATCGCAAGGCTCTCTAAAAACTTTATGGTCAGAACACTCGGAACTGTTTACGTCGAATTAGTTCGAAACCTGCCACTACTTCTCTTGCTGACATTCATGAACCTCGCGGTAGTTCTGCAGGCTTTCCCCCGAATTGAAAACGCCTGGCTGCCACTTGATCTTTTCGTAGTGTCAAACAGAGGCATTGCCATCCCCTGGTTCATCGGTTCTCCCGCACAGCTAGGAATCGGAATCCTGAGTGCGGCACTACTTGCATTCGTGGTGGCCAAAATTCGAATCAGACAGGCAGATAAAACCGGTAAGCAAGACTGGGCGTGGCTGGTTGGCATAGCTACATTCGTAGTGCTGGTCATTCTGATTTGGCTGCTATTCGGGTTCGGCTGGGAGTTGCCATACGTCGATGGCCGAGGAACAACGGGTGGACTAAGGCTTGACCCGTCCTTCTTCGCTCTGGTGGCATCATTGGTTATCTACACGAGCAGCCACATCGCGGAGATTGTTCGCGGTTCGATTCTTGCTGTCTCCAGAGGCCAAGGGGAGGCTGCGGACGCCATCGCACTGAGCGGTTCTCAAAAAATGAGACTAATTATTCTTCCTCAAGCATTTCGTATAGCAATGCCGGCGCTCGGAAATCAATACCTGAACCTAATAAAAAACTCATCATTGGGAGCAACAATCAGCTACTTCGAGCTTACTCAGATCGCTCAAATCACTGTGGGCAATGGTTCGCCGGCGGTTCCGGCTTTTTCGCTTACCCTGTTGGTTTATCTAGCAATTTCGCTAGTCACTAGCCTTATTGTGAACTTTTTTAATCGAAGACTTGCACTGGTGGAACGATGATTACTTGGATGAGAAGAAACCTGTTCAGGTCAATTACCGACACGATACTCACTGTAATTTCAGCGAGCACATTGGGCTACGTGATATTTCAGGTGTTTCAGTTCGTATTCATCACTGGGCGCTGGGAAATCATTCAAGTCAACCTGAAAATACTCCTAGTTGGCCGCTTTCCAGAGGAGCTGATGTTCCTGGTGGGTTTCTCAATCTTGGCGACATGCTTCTCCATAGCTAGCCTCGCTTCGGGGATGAATCGACCACTCGACCAACCGCCGACTCTTGCTGGAAAGCTATGGGAGCTATTTCAGCGTTTTGGGTTAATTATTTCAACCTCAGCCTTCTTGATAGTTCTAGCTGGAGATCTTGGGCGCCGTTCTGTTCGGTGCATACGTGGTGCTTTCGATCTTCGCAGGAACACTCTTCGGAAGAGCCAGGCGAACTACCCATCTGAAAAGACTTCCCGGGTGGTTGTGGGTAGCAATAAATGCCACGCTGCCTCTAGTTCTAATTTTCTTGACAATGGGGCAGGCCGCGCTCGAAGAGTGGGGCGGGTTCCTGATCAATTTCTACCTTGCCGTAGTTAGCATCGGGCTGAGCTTCCCGTTGGGCGTTATGTTGGCACTTGGCAGAAGGTCAACCTTGCCTCTTCTGCGCTGGCTATCCACCGCATACATTGAGCTAATTCGGGGAGCTCCACTTTTTGTTCTTCTGCTCCTAGCCGGTGTTGCCCTGGAGTTTTTCATACCAGCCAGCATCGCCCCCGACGCCATCTTTAGGGCGGTAACCGTGTTCACTTTGTTCACTGCCGCATACCTTGCAGAGGTTATTAGGGGCGGCTTGCAGTCGATACCCAAGGGCCAAGCGGAAGCCGGTAAGGCGCTTGGGCTATCCACTTTTAGGATTACATTCCTAATCACTCTGCCCCAGGCTCTAAGAAACGTTATCCCAGCCCAGATAGGTCAATTCATCTCGCTTTTCAAGGACACTACTCTTGCGGGTGTCGCACTCAGCGTATTTGACCTACTAAATGTTGGCACTGCCATCACTAAGCAGGATGATTACCTCGGCCAAGGCCTGATCTATGAATCCCTAGCGTTTGTGGGACTACTGTTCTGGGTTGGGTCATATGTGATGAGCAGAGAAAGCCAAAGAATCGAAAAGAAACTAGGAGTTGGTATTCGATGAGCAATGAAGTATTTAAGGATGCATCCAAGATGTCAGGTGGACGCGAATCCGACGATGCCATAATCATTATCGAGGGCGTCTATAAGCGTTTCAAGGACTTTGAGGCGCTGAAGAACATAAACATGCAAGTTGGGCGTAAAGAGGTTGTTGTAGTTATTGGCCCTTCGGGCTCGGGTAAATCGACTCTAATACGTTGCATCAACAGGCTCGAGGCACACGATGACGGCCACATCTTGGTGGATGGCACTGCGCTGACAACGGACATTCGAAACATTCAGGAAATTCGAAAAGAAACCGGTATGGTCTTCCAAAACTTCAACTTGTTCCCCCATCTCACGGTCCTGACAAACGTTGCAATCGGCCCCAGAAGGGTTCGCGGTCTATCCAAATCTGCTTCTGAGGAGCTTGCAATGGAACTGCTAACGAGAGTTAAGATTCCCGAGCAGGCAGACAAATTTCCGGCCCAACTATCCGGGGGTCAACAGCAGCGCGTGGCACTAGCAAGAGCATTAGCCATGACGCCAAAGGTGATGCTTTTTGATGAGCCCACTAGCGCGCTCGACCCGGAAATGATCAATGAGGTTCTGGACGCAATGAAGGAGCTCGCGCAAGACGGGATGACCATGATTGTGGTAACCCATGAAATGGGCTTCGCCCGCGAAGTTGCCGACCGGGTTGTATTCATGGACAAGGGTGAAATAGTCGAAGTGGGGACGCCATCGGAGATATTTGACAACCCCAAAGAAGAGCGAACCAAGAAGTTCTTGTCGCAGATTCTGTAGCGGGACTACGCCAAGTTTCACTCAATTTGCTTGAAAGAGTGTCATCTGTAAGCCTTGCCAACGGAGGCTCATTATGAACAAACTCAATTTCCTGGATCGCTTACTCGAGACGCCGCCGATAATCCTCTCCGGCGGATACCTGTTTGAAGCTGAGAGGCGCGGATACCTAACCGCAGGTGAATTTGTTCCGATGGTAGCACTCGAGCATCCGGAAATTCTAAAGCAAATCACGACCGACTTTCTCAGAGCAGGCAGTGACATCGCTCTCGCATTTACCTATAACGGTCATCGTGAAAAGATGAAGCTTTTAGGGCAGGAGGATCTGCTTGAGCCACTAAACAGGGCTGCTATGGCAATCGCCGTAGAGGCGGCTAACGAACAGCGAGCAGCTCAGTCACGAGACATTTATGTAGCAGGAAACATTTCAAATTCGAACATCTTCGACCCAGCTGATGAGTCTTCGAAATCGGCAGTCCGAATGATGTATCGCGAGATGATTAGCTGGGCGAAGGAAGAGGGCGCCGACCTTATTGTGGCCGAGACTATGTACTACTTCGAAGAGGCAAAGATAGCGCTCGAAGAAATACAGCTCGCAGGGCTGCCCTCAATCATCAATGTTGCGATTTTCGCGAAAGGTGTGCTGCGGGATGGAGTTTCAGCGCAGGATGCATGCAGAGCTCTGGCTGAAGCTGGGGCCGATGTGGTGGGAACTAACTGTTTTCACGGTCCCCAAACAATACGACCCATAGTGGAAGCAATAGTCGAGGCAACCAGAGGGCATTACGTTTGCGCCATGCCGGCAACGTATCGCACAACCGCGAAACACCCAACGCTATTTAATCTGCCCGACCCACTAAACACGGCAGTTCTCCGGCATGAGAGAACCTTTCCAGACGCGCTGGAAGCTCAAAATTCCAACCGATATGAGACCGCTGAGTTTGGAGAATTTGTGCTTGGCATCGGGGTGAAGGTCATCGGTCTTTGCTGCGGTGCAAGCGTTATCCATCATCGACAACTGGCCGAGTATCTTGGAAGAGAGACTTACTTATCTAAATACTCCCCCGACATGAGCCGGCATTTTCTGTTCGGGGACGAAAAGGCCATTCCGGCTAGCTCGGCAGAGTTTGGGCCTCAGGCCTAATCGGCCATATGGTCTAAACCCCAATCGGCCCAACACCGAGCATAAGCAATATTGCGTTCACCAAACATGCCAGGACCAGAAGTGGAAAAATTACCCTTGGTGGGGTCGGCCTAAGGCTTAGCCAAGACGCAGTGCCAGCCAACAAGACCGTAGCCAGCAGGCCAACTGTGCCAACAAGCATTGCCAAGGTGTCGCTTTGAAACACAGCAATGCTTGAGGCAAGAATTGCTGTAGCAGCAATTACCAGTGCAGAAACCCTCTGGCCGACAATGTGCGGAAGCGCTCTGACTCCGGTCGCTCTGTCCTGCAGCAAGTCCGGCAGAGTGTTCGCAAAGTGCGCGGAGACTCCCAGCAGGGCTGCAACAACCACAACCCATGCCGGAGGCACCCGGCTCTCCTCGAGGCTCAATGTCACAAAGACCGGCAAAATACCAAAGCCAACCGCATAGGGAAGAACTGAGAAAACAGTTGCTTTGAGCCCTAGGTTGTAGACCCAGCCGGCAATCAGCATAAGTACCATCCAACCAACGCTCTCCCAGCCGAGCAAAACCGAGACGACGAGCGCCAGGACACCTGACGCAAAAGAAGAGTTTCTAACCAGCGAAACGCCTAACGAGCCCCGTGCCACAGGCTTGTCGGTACGTCCGGCAGCGCGATCTCGCTTGTGGTCCAGCCAGTCGTTTGATAACCCCACCGAGAACTGCTGCAACAACACCGCGAGCCCCACTAATGCGACCCTCTGAGTCTCCAGCCCGATACCAACCGCAAATAGCGTGGCGAAGAGCGCCACTGCGAGCGAGGGCATTGGGTGGGTGGATTTGAGAAGAAAACCAAGTCTGTTTGCAACCATAATTAGCGAGCCAAGCGATTGACAACCGAACCAAAGACCCACGGAAGCCTGCTGGCCAGCGGCACAATGGCCATTCTGATAGGGGAATTCGCCGCTAAAATTAGACCTTGAGTCAGAACCCGAAAGTCTCTACTTACTCGGCGCCAAGCTTTTTCATAACTTGCTGGCTTGTCACTCAAAATGCATTCAATCGCCACTCGTGCTTGAGCGAAACCAAGCCTCAAGCCTTCACCAGTAATTGCATCCACATATCCGGACGCGTCGCCAACCAAAAGGATGCGACCCTTGGTGCGTGCAGTGGTTAGCTGAGGAAATGAGCCCGCTCCACTTCGCTGCGACGCCGGTGAGGCACCTCTTAGCCTTCCCGCGAGCTCTGGGATGCTAGATATGGTTTGCTCAAAGTCTGTCGACTTTGGTCCTAGGACTGCAACGCCGACTTGATCTTCTGATACCGGGGTTATGTAGACCTCGGCGGTCTTGGTGTAAAAGACTTCAATGAATTCGGACCAGGGCTCAACGTGGAAATGCTGCCTTATCCCAAAGCGTTTTGACCGCCTGGGCGAAAGCACCTTCACTAGTCCAGCAGCCTTTGCAATACTAGAATGCAATCCATCCGCGGCTATCAGGTACCGACCTTGGATGCTATTACCATTTGAGCACGATGCAACCAGACCACTTTCGGTTTCCGTCACGGAGCCGACGGATGCCTCGACAAAAACCACTCCAAGTTCTTCTGAGCGAGACCTAAGGCTGCCGTGAAGCTCAGTGCGCCTAACGCCTTTTCCTACACCACTCGAAAATCGGTGAGACACAGCGTGCCCACCACTTCTGTATGTGACTCCGGCAAGATCACGCCCCTTGGGAAAAACACCCAACCTAGCTAATAGCGGAATTGCACCGGGCATTAGGCCCTCACCACAAGCCTTGTCAATTATTCCACTGCGCGGTTCGACAACCACAGCCAATAGGCCGCTCAAACGGGCCTCAATGGCCGCTGCCATGCCCACCGGGCCTCCCCCGACGACTATTACGTCGTAGTTGTTCATCTCAAGCCCTTCAAAGCCTTGTTTTCGGCGGGGATCCTGAGTCCAAGAAGCAATACAGCGTTGATAACAGTGAACATGATTGCTGTAATCCAAGCCGAGTGAACCATGGGCAAGGCGATACCCTCAATTGCTACGACCCAATAGTTAGGGTGACGAAGCCAAGGCAGCGAATATGGACCTTTTCTCACAAGCTGCGCACCTGGAATCACGATCACCCTGGTATTCCACTGGGACCCAAGTGCCCAAATAAACCAATACCTCGCCGCTTGACATCCGATGGCAATTGCAAGGAATCCCCAGCCCGGAGAACCAAGAAATTGGCGGTCAAAAAGAACAACTTCGATTATGGCTCCTCCTAGTAGACCGGTGTGCAGGGCAATCATGAAGGGCAAATGACCGCGACCGTATTCGATACCACCGGTTGTAAAAGCTAGTTTTGCATTTCTAGTCGAAACAACAAGTTCGTAAATCCGCTCTGCACCCGTTGCCAAAATAAGACCGATGAATAGCATCACACTGACAGTAAAGATCATGTCCACTCCAACAAGACAAGCTCAAGAGAGACTCCGGGGCCAACCGCAAACAGCAAGCCGATTGTCGCCGAAGGTTGCTCAGAAAGATCGTTCAAGACATGAAGAACTGCGGCTGAGGACATGTTTCCCGCTCTGGCCATAACATCCCAGCTCGCGGACAAGTCGGAGTCGGCTAAATCAAGCGATGAAGCAAATGCCTCAAGAATTTTGGGACCCCCCGGATGCGCTATCCAAACGTCTATGTCGTTGCGAGACAGCCCATGTTGACCTAGAAGGACATCCACCTCGGCTGCGAAGTTTTCAGTTATCATCTCTGGTACACCGGCCTCAAGCATCAACGAAAGCCCGCTGCCGCCAACCTTCCAGCCAATCAAAGATTCAGTATCAGAGTACAAAGTGCTTCTGCTGTCTTTGACCGAAATCCCATTCAGGGCCTTAGGGTGCTCACCACCCACCATCACGACGGCAGCTGCGCCGTCACCGAAGATTCCCGTGCCAACGTAGTTGGCCATCGATCGATCCTCCCACTGGATAGTCAATGAACACAGCTCCACGGAGACTACTAGCGCCACCGCCTTTGGGTTACCCAATAGATAATCAGCGACTCTAGCTATTCCCGCAGCACCCCCAGCACAGCCAAGGCCAAAGCTGGGAATCCTCTTGAGGTCTGACCGGAAACCCATTCGAGCGGCAAGCAATACATCCAGTGCAGGAGCGCCGACACCGGTTACCGTGGTGAAGAAAAGATGATCAACTTCGTCGGCATTTAGCCCGGTTTCATCAAGCGCCCTTCTGGTGCAGTCCTCCACCAGCGCTAGGGCATGTTGGACAAAAAGTCCATTAGCACTCGTGAACGAATCGATATCCGTGTATTCCGAAATGGGTAAAACAAAGTGACGCTGTTCGATCTTGGAATTGCTATGAAGGCGCTCTAAGACGGCTCTAGTTCCGTCAGTGGGTGCGAGCCTGGGTGCCAACGCGGAAGTTACCTCAGATTGAGAATGAACATGCTCAGGCAGGGAAGTTTTGACCTGAATGATCACTGCCGGCATTCACACACTCCAATCCACAAGTTCAAGTGTAACCAGGCGAGAGACATGCAACTAAGTCGGAGCCATCGAAACTTATCCCAATACCCTGCTAGCAATCCAATGAGTGGGGCGTGCGGGACTTGAACCCGCGACCGAACGATTATGAGTCGTTTGCTCTAACCAGCTGAGCTAACGCCCCCAACCCACTAAAGCTTAGTCACCCAACTGCAATGAAGCAGACAAAGTGCGCCATCAAGCCCGAAATGCTATAGCAGGTTCGGGATCTTCTGCTCGGCAGCGAGATTGGCCCTTCTAAACACGAGAGTAACCCCGGTTGAAATCAACACGATGAACAAAGAGTAGAGCGCGGGAACAAGCAGAATTTGGTCTACTCCAGGATTGTCGATGTACACGGCGACGATTACAGCGATTGCTAGCGGCCCGTTGTTGATTCCAGTCTCCAGAGAAATGGTTCTCGCGTTCATTGGGTGCATTCGAATCAGCTTTGCCAAGTAGTACGCCACTGTGATCCCGACAAGACCCATTCCAATCGCCACTACGTAGGTTGGCCACTCGGTTGTCATGAGCAGCTCCCAGTTGCGTGGAACCCAGATAATGATAAGGAACGGGATGAAGATAAGCCCAAACACTCCACCTATCAGCTCCAGAACAGCGCCCACGTTGGCACTCAAGCGGCGCACTAACATCCCCAGGCCAACCGGAACGATGAGTCCGAAGATGACTAATGCGAGCTCGCCGAACTCAACGCTTAGAGACTCGTCCAGACCCAAGAAGTTTGAGTAGATGAAAAGCACCGCAGGTGTCATAACGAACGCCCAGAGAGTTGAATTCACCGTCATAGTCACGCTCAAAGCAAGATTACCCTTGGAGAAGTAGGTGAAGAGGTTAGAGGTAGTGCCGGCCGGTACGCTTCCCATGATTAGCGCTCCCAGAGCTACCAAGAGTATGCCCTCAGTTGAAGAGAAGGGAAGCAGCACGGTCACGATAAGAACGTAGGCAGTAAGCGGCATGATGCCAAACTGGGTGATCCAGCCGATAACTAGGCCCCAGGGGCGTCTAAGTGCAAGTGCGAAGTCCTTGGGAGTAAGGCCAGCACCAAGCCCGAACATAATAATGAGAACAAACGCTCGCAGCAGAGTCTGCTCCATCTCATTAACGACTGTTGGCTCATTTGCCGCTTCCGCTGCCAGGATCATTAAATTTCTCATGGCTATGCTCCCTTGCCGTCGTTAGATGAAGATGCGGAAGCGAGTGCTCCGTCTCTAAGTTCTCTGCGCAAAATCTTTCCGATTGGACTCTTAGGAAGCTCGTCTACGAAGATAATGTGGTGCGGAACCTTATATGCTGCCATGTGCTCCCGGCAATGAGAGACGATATCTTCAGTGGAAGGTGCGGGCTGTGAGACCACGACATAGGCCCAAACCCTCTCACCGCTGTTCTGGTCTGGAATGCCTATAACTCCGACCTCACGGACGCCGCTAACATTTGCAATCCGCTCTTCGACTTCGTTCGGGTAGACGTTGAAGCCGCTCACCAGAATCATGTCTTTCTTGCGATCAACTATGGTGAAATAACCATCGCTATCGACTTGGGCTATGTCGCCAGTTTGGAGCCATCCATCTCGCAGTGCTAAGGAGCTTTCGTCAGCTCGCTGCCAGTAGCCCTGCATGATCTGTGGGCCCTTTGCAATAAGTTCACCGGGTTGCCCAATTTGAACATCATTGCCCTCTTCGTCCACACAGCGGACCTCCGTCGAGGGAACTGGAATCCCGATGGTGCCGTCTTTCTGCAGTCCACCTAGAGGATTAAAAGTCAAGACGGGAGAAGATTCAGTAAGGCCATAGCCTTCGACGATCGGTGTTCCAGTTACCTCTCTCCAACGCTTAGCAACTGACTCATGCAGAGCCATTCCGCCGGCTGCAGATGCCCTCAAATACTTTGGCGGGCTGTCCGTAAACCAGCGCTCATTCAATAGCGCGCTAAAAAGTGTGTTTACACCTGATAGCCAAGTCACCCGATAGTTCTCAAATGCACGTTTTAGGTTGCTAGGTGGTCGTGGCGATGGAACCAGGATGTTCCGGGCCCCTAGGTGGTAGAAACCCAGGAGATTTACCGTGAAAGCAAAAATGTGATAGAGCGGAAGAGCAGTTAGAACGATTTCCGCCCCTGGCCTCATGTACGAGCCGCACATAGAAATCATCTGAAGAGTGTTATTGACTAAGTTCCCATGGGTCAACATTGCACCCTTTGAAACACCAGTTGTGCCGCCGGTGTATTGAAGAGCGGCAACTGTATCGGGCCCAACATTCTCAAGGTATCCAGACAGCTTGTCGTTGGCTGAAGCTTTCTTTCCGAGTTTCAGAGCGTCCCTGAAGCTAGTGTGCTCTACCTTGATTTTTGGGAGCGTCTTACTCCAATACTTCTGAGTCAGCTTGATGATCCCGGCAACGGGTCCGGGGAAGAACTCGCTCACACTAACGGTGACAACGCTTTTTATCTTGGTCTTCTCAATGATCCCGGTCAACCGATCGGCGAACATGTCGACTACAACTAATGCACTGGATCCGGAATCAGAAAACTGATGCAACATCTCTGTTTGCGTGTAAAGAGGGTTCGTGTTCACTAGCACGCACCCGGCCTTCAAGACACCAAATGCCACTATTGGATAGCTCAAACAATTCGGCATTTGAACCGCAACGCGCTCACCAGATTTGAGCCCCGCTTCCTCACGAAGATAAGAGGCGAAGTCGTCGCTGAGCTTGTCAACCTGCTCAAAGGTCAAGGACCCGTTCATGCCATTGGGCATGCACTGAGTGAAGGCGGTTGTCTTTGAGTAGTTTTTTGATGCTACTGCCAGCAAATCCGGAAGGTTACGAAAAGAGTGAGATTCTAACTCGTGAGGCACGTCCGATGGGTAGTGATTGAGCCAAGCGTGCGTTGTCATGAAAGCCCTTCGCCTAAGTTGCCAGCTTCGAGACAATGGCCCCGACGCTGGAGAGTTGCCTCAATACTAATTAGATTTTTGCCAACTTTGTCAAACATCGAGCATGCTCGACGAAAATTGAATTCAGGAAAACCCTGAACGTTAATTTAGGGACTATAACCAATTAATCGTCACGTTTGCGTCGAAATTTCTTGGCAGCGTCGCCTAGTTCGCTTCGAAACTCGGATAGTTGCTCCCTGACCTCTTCGCGCACCTCGCTTAGCCTCTCTCTGGCCTCATCGGCCGCACCAGAGAATCTTCCTCGTGCGCTCTCCGACGCAACCTCTGCTCGGCGCCTTAGGTTTAGGGCTTCTGCCCTAAACTCCTCCACGCGTTTTCTAAGGGAGGCCGATAAACGACCAATTGGCAGAAGGTACTCAGGCTGATTATCGGCTGTAGTTGGAACGTCCGCACCTGTGCCCCGATAAAGGTCTTCAAAGATCCTTATGGTTGTTGCGATGTCATGCGACTGAATCAGATGCACGGAGTTTTCACTGAGTCTCGCAAGCTCTTTGCCGTCCGCCGAAAGCACAAGCTCTAAACGTTCCTTCAAGGCATCAGCGTCGTCCGGGGGGAATAAATACCCGTTGTCGCCGTCGTGAACCAAATGCGGAAGTGCCATGGCATCCGCGGCTATGACGGGTCGCCCAGAAGCCATGGCCTCCATAGTCGCAATCGACTGCAGCTCGGCTATTGAAGGCATTACAAAAACAGTGCAATTCTCATAAAAGCCAGCAAGCTCTTGGTCGGTAACATGCCCCAAAAATTCGACGCGATTTGAAATCCCAAGCAAACTGGCCTGACGCTCAAGACGCTCGCGCTCACCCCCATCGCCAACCAGTCGAAGTTTTAGATTTGGGAACTTGTCTAATTTGCTTATGGCAATCAGCAAAATGTTAATTCTTTTCTCGTCATCCAATCGACCAACGAACAGTGCCACCGGCTGCTTATTTTGAGTTGGAGTCTGGTTGGCAAACCTTGTGGCATCTATGCCGCAGCTGATCGCCAGAACGTCCTTGACGTGCGCTGACTTCTCTAAAAGATCGGCAGCGCGTCTCGTGGGCGTAGTTAAAGCGTCCATCTTCCGTAAGACTCTGCCAGCATCCCCCCAGAGAATCTTGATGGCAAGCGAATGCATAAATTTCGGCAGAAACGAATACTTAAGTAGGTTCTCAGGCATCGTGTGATTGGTGGCAATCCTTCGAATCGACATACCTCTGGTCGCGCTCATCGCGAATCGTCCAACCATAAGGTGAGACTGTACGTGCAAAGCATCCGGTTTTTGCTCAAGGACAATTTTTTTGATCGCCCTGGATAGACCAAACGGAGAAGTTAATCGATGACTTTTATGGTTCGGCATCTTGTGGCTCTTGAGTCGGTGCACGGTCATTTTTGCACCGTCATGCTCTTCCACCCTTGTGCCAGAACGACCGTCGAGACTGGGAGCAATGATTGCCACTTCATTGCCGTTTCTAACAAGACCGCCGGCTAGTCGTTCAGCAAACTTTGCGGCTCCGTTAATGTCGGGGGCAAAAGTGTCGCAGGCTATGAGGACCTTAATCGGTTGGCTCACTGCTACCCTTCTTGGTCAACTGCGGGTGAAATCTATTCAAGGTAAGTACTCCAGATATAGCAATGATACCCGCCACACCGTAACCGACGACTTCTCCGAGACTTGCCGCCTCGGCCTCACCAAGAATTGCGATTGCGATCATGACAGCAACAGCAGGATCAATGACAGTCAGGCCCGCAATGACTAAATCGGGAGGTCCAGATGCGTAAGCGTTTTGGACGAACCAACCACCCAGCACCGTCGCGCCAACCAGAGAAACCAGCGCAAGCAGGGTGAGCAGGTCATAGTCCTCTTGCAAGATTCGCTGAATCACAACCTTCGCAAGCGATGCTACGAAACCGTAGAGGACCCCTGCTCCAAAAATGTATTGCAGCGCGCCCACTTTGCCCTTGGATCGCCAAAACAACAGACCAAACATTGCAAGTAAGACAAACAGTATGCCGACTACCTGAAGTAGTTTTTCGTTGCTCATTTCGACAGCCACAGCACTAGAGGCTGCGACTGCAACAAATCCGCCCACGCCTATGGTCGTTAGGGCAATAGCAACAAAAGTGCTCGTATTAAGGCGAACCCTATAAATCCTGGCATTTAGTAAAGAGGTCATAATAAGCGCGATTGCGCCGATCGGCTGAACCACGATCAAGGGCGCCAGCGCCAGCGCTGAAAGCTGAAAAAGAATCGCCAGAACCAAGAAGCTTGTCCCAGTCAACCATCTTGGTCTTCTCAAAAGATCAGCAATCTGCTTGAGACTCAAAGATCCCGGCCTTGGCCGGCTCGGCGCGTGATGTTTAGTAACTGCGTCATTTTGAAACTGTGCACCAAGTGAGAGAAAAATCGCTCCGATAACAGCAAGGCCAATAGCAAATGCCCTAACAATCTCGGGTGAAAACAAACCTTTTCTCCTGTCGGACTGGAAGCCCTAAAAGCCTAGACCACCAAGCTGAAATTCCTCCGTCAGATTGAGTAAAATAGGGGCGTGACCTTGCATGCAATTCGAATAACCGGCGACCCAGTGCTTCATACACGAGCTGTGGAAGTCCTGGCGATAGATGATTACATCCGCGAGTTGGTCGCCGACATGTTCGAGACCATGGATTCGGCGCCCGGCGTAGGCCTAGCTGCCACTCAAATCGGAGTCGGACTCAGAATATTTGTTTACTCTTACAGCACTGACAATGAGGAAATACGTGGCGTTGCGATCAATCCCCAGCTTTCTATCTCGGAATTTTCTGACGAGCAACTTGACGAAGAGGCTGATGCCGAGGGTTGTTTATCGATTCCCGGAGAGAGGTTTCCTCTCAAACGAGCGAACCGCGCCTTGTTGATGGCAACTGACCTAGAGGGCCAAGGCTACCAAATAGAAGCCGAGGGCTGGCTTGCTCGAATCTTTCAGCATGAGTTTGATCACCTAGAAGGAATGCTCTACGCAGACCGGCTAGTGAAGCCTCATAAGAAGCTTATGAAAAAAGCCATCAAAGAAAATGAGTGGGGTAAACCTGGACTGTCATGGTTGCCAGGCGAGGACTATCTAGAACCCTAAAAACCTTAAGCCCGCAGCCACAACCGCACCGGCTAGCACGACGAAAATGTATGGAACCCGCATAGCCAAAAGAGCTCCGGCCACAACTAGAGCGGCTGCTCGAGCGTCAAGAACCAAAACGCTCTGAGATGAAAACCCCTGAAGTACTACAAGTGCTGCGAGTAGAGAAACAGTCATGCGCTCGGCAATAAGCCTTCCACGTTTACCGATAAGCCGATCAGGAATCAAGAAACCTATTATTTTCCAGGTGTAGACCGCCAACGAAGCGAAAATTACAGTGCTGATCATTTTTTACCCCCGATTGGGAGCAAAGCGACAACGGCAGCAAGCAAGACAGGGACACCGGCCGGTGTGAGGGGAATTGCCACTAGTGCAACCAGCGCTCCAATGCAGGCCAAAGGTAAGTTATTTTTCAATCTAGGCCATAGCAGCCCTAGGAACGCGGCCGCGGCGGCGCCATCCAGACCCCAGGCCTCAACTGACCCAATAAGGTTTCCGGCTAGTGCCCCAATCAGAGTTGCTGTATTCCAAAAAATAAAGACCGCGCCGCCGGTTAGCCAAAAGCCGAGTTTTTGATCACGCAGGCCTTCTTGGGCCGCGGAAACAGCGTTTGACTCGTCAATCGTCAACTGCGCTGCCAGCAGCCGCCAGAGCCCTCTAGGACCAATCACGGCATTCAATCGAAGTCCATAGAAAGAGTTTCGGACACCCATCAGCCAAGCCGACGAAATTGCGGTGATTGGTGCTCCCCCAGCCGCGATGATCCAACAAATGCAAATTGACTCGCGCCGAAAACATCACCAGGCTCAGTAACATGACGGAAGGAACTCCTAGGCCTGCAGCAGAACCGATAGCGCCAAAGGAAACGCCGTAGAGGCCAGTTGCTAGACCTACGGAGAGTGAAGTGGAAATTACTTGCCTGCTCATGCCTTCTCCAGGAAAAGTATGGCTCCTCGGCTTGGACTCGAACCAAGAACCTATCGATTAACAGTCGATTGCTCTGCCAATTGAGCTACCGAGGAATGCATCCCTAGAGACACGGCACAACATTAGCAGATTCGTGAGCTATTTCATCAACTCACGACGTTCTGATTCCAAAGCCATCAATTCTTGCTGGACTTGACCCAACTGTTCCGGGCTGGCGGTCGAGTCGATTCGTCTAAGCGCAGCCATTAAATCGACTTTCTCGCGAGCCAAGGTATTGAGCATCGCTGTCCTTACGACACCAACCGCGTATTTAGAAAGAGCCTCCTCGTTAGCTACCGGAAGGTTCGCAAGGGCAAGAGACCGAATCACTTCCAGATCCTCTGCTAGAACTTGAGTGGCCAATAGATTGGCAAAGTCACCCTCCGCTAGGTGCATCGAGTTCATGTTCGCCACCTCGAGAATTCGATGATGCTGAGCGACGGTAAACCCCGAAGCCAACATGCGACGAAGCTGCTCGGGACTGAAGGCGCCGGGGGCTTGCACCAATACCTCCAGTACTTGCCGCTCCATTCGAGCCTGCGGGGTAACCACCTCTGACGCTGGAATTCCAGCTTGTCTCATGGGCTCTACTCGCTGCTGGACCTGCTTCGTCACGTCTGCCCGAACCATTTGCTCTACTTCAGAAGAGTCAAGAGACACCCAATCCGCTAGCGCCTTTACATAGCCTGACTTGAGAGCCGAATCCGTAATCTCGGCCACAACTGGAGCCGCTGCCCTTGCCGCAGCAACTCGTGAATCTAGGTCCCCCAGAGAAAATTGGCTTATTCGATGGCGAATAACGAACTCAAATAATGGCTTTTTGGAGCCCAGCATCTTCGAAATTGCCCCGTCGCCCATTTTCTGACGAAGGTCCGCGGGGTCAAGGCCATCAGGCCCGCTCGCGACAAAGGTTAGGGCATTGAACTTTGAGCTGTCTCCATAGACTCGAAGGGCAGCCTTCTCCCCTGCGGCATCCGGATCAAAAGTGAAGATAACCTCTGCCGGATCGCCCCTTTGCCCCAATAATCGATTGATTATGCGAATGTGCTCTTCGCCAAAGGCAGTGCCACAAGTTGCGACCGCAGTCTCCACACCGGCTAAGTGACAGGCCATTACATCGGTATAGCCCTCGACGACGACAATCTGTCTTGACTTGACGATGGCCCTTCGGGCTAAATCAAGGCCGTATAGGACGCTCGACTTACGATATACGGGGGTCTCAGGCGTGTTTAGGTATTTCGGGCCCTGGTCGTCTTCGTAGAGTTTCCTGGCACCAAACCCAAGCACTTGCGAGTTTGCGTCTCGGATCGGCCACAACACGCGCCCACGAAAGCGGTCATAGCCGCCTTTGTCACTCTCCATCGCCAAACCGGCTAAGACCAGTTCCTGCATCTGGTAACCGGCAGTCGTAGCCGCATCTATCAGGTTCTGCCAGCCCTTCGGGGCATAGCCGATTCCGAAAGTTACAAAGCTTTCCAATTCAAATCCGCGAGACAGCAGAAAGTCTTGAGCAGTCTGGCCTTCGCTTGATTGCAATTGTCCCTGGTAGTAATCCGACGCGAATTTGTTTAGGGCTAGCAACCTGGACCTTGATGAGCCCTCGTCGGTTCCCTCCTCAAACTTCAGCTGATAGCCGACCTTGTCCGCCAACCGCTGCACCGCATCGGAAAAGCTAACCGACTCGATCTCCTGAATGAACTTGTAGACATCGCCACCAACTCCACAGCCAAAGCAGTGATAGAACGCGGGGTTAGCTCGAACGTTAAAACTGGGTGATTTCTCATCGTGGAATGGGCATAAACCCTTGAAGGAGCCCGAACTTGCTGCCTTTAGGGCAACGTAGCCGCCAACGATCTCAACAATATCAGCGCGCTCTTTTAGCTCCTCAATGTCCCCTTGGGATACTCGACCAGCCATAGATGAATCCTATGCTCTTGTGTTGCGGTGAAGAGCGACCGCTGCAGGGTCAGTAAGAGATGCCACGTAATCGACGATGACTCGTTTCTGAGCCTTGTGGTCTTTCGCCCCCACCCATGCCTCAGAACCGGTCGAGTCGAGTCCGGCGCCGTTCTTGGCTAGCAAGGTTTCAGCAAGCTCCACGAGTAACGTCCGTTGGTCCTCATAGTAAGGCTGCCGCGAATTTTCTGTCATCACTGAAGAAGCAACGATTCCTTTTAGCACGGCAATCTCGCTCTTCACGCGGCTCGGAACGCTAACGCTGGCACTAAATCGACTCAAGGTGCCCTTTTTTGACTCTTCCAAGACGGCACTGGTAGTTCGGGACACAAAAGAACCAATTAGGTCACTGGCTAGGTTTTTTAGCCGCGCCAAGTCTCTCGGTGATCCATCAAAAGTTTTGAGCCAATGACTTGAGGACTGCAGGGATAAAAGGGCCTCCTCTAGCTCGGATTTCGAATAAGAACCCTCAGACCACTTGCCTATGTCCTCAATTAGGGCGTCGTTTGACGTGACAACCGAAATCAACGCTGGATTCACAAACCCCTCCACTATTGAATCCTCGAAATCATGCACGGAGTAGGCAACATCATCAGCGAAGTCCATAATTTGAGCCTCTACGCACTTCATGCCCTCAGGTGCTTGATGCCTCATCCAATCAAAGACTTCTACGTCGTCGTCATAGACACCAAATTTTGTAACGTTGTCGAATTCGGCTGCTCTAGACAGTGGCCACGGATACTTGGTAGCCGCATCCAAAGAAGCTCTGGTTAGATTCAAGCCTCTTGAGGTGCCACTGTCGTCATAAATCTTTGGTTCAAGCCTCGTTAAAATCCTAAATGTTTGAGCGTTCCCTTCAAAGCCCCCGATGTCGGCGGCCCAAAAGTTTAGAGCCGACTCCCCGTTATGACCAAAAGGTGGATGACCAAGATCATGAGCTAGGCAACCCATGTCTACTAGATCTGGGTTCACTCCCAGTGCTGTTGCCAGCTCCCTACCAACCTGAGCAACCTCAAGCGAATGAGTAAGTCTCGTTCTTGCAAAGTCCCCAGAACTTGGGGAAAGGACCTGAGTCTTAGCGCTCAGCTTCCGGAACGCAGCAGAGTGCAAAACTCTTGCTCGATCGCGCGCAAACTCTCCGCGACCCTCCATCTGAGACCCGGGTTGGCCCACAAAACGCTCGAGATCTCGAGGGTCATGGCCGTTTTCTGCCTTGGCAACCATGCTTATCCTCCTGAGACCGACAGCTCTGCGAATTCCAGCTGAGATCGATGAGTGTCGCTCAGGTCCCTGGAATCCAGCCAGCCTTCCGGCAGTGAACACTTTTTAAGCGAGCCGAGCCTACCCCGAGGGCCCTCAGCTTCTTCGCCCGGGTAGGGCGTATCTCGCTCTAGCAAGCCCAGTAAGTCAGACGCCTGCTGCAAAGACTCGACTCGTGCAAGGTCGGCCCTAAATTCTCCACCAACCGGGTAGCCCTTGAAATACCAAGCAACGTGCTTCCTGATATCTCGGCACGCCCTGCCTTCCTCCTCGAAGAACTCAGTCAGAAGTTCGGCGTGGCGATAGAACGCGTCGGCCACCTGACCAAGTGAAGGCATTACTTCTTCTACCTTTGGATTCTTGTCACCAGCTAGATAGCCTGCTATTGCCCGCTCAAGATCCTGGAACAGCCATGGCCTACCGAGGCATCCTCTGCCAACAACAATTCCATCCACTCCAGTTTTATCCATCATTGACACTGCGTCCTGTGCCGACCAAATATCACCATTACCAAGTACTTGAACATCCGGCAGTGACTCTCGAAGTTGGGCGATGGCGTCCCAGTCTGCTCTTCCAGAGTAGAAATCTTCCGCGGTTCGTCCATGCAGCGCCACGGCAGTGACTCCTGCGTCCCGAGCAGCCTTTCCAGCGTCCAAAAACGTCAGATGGCCTTGATCTATGCCTTTACGCATTTTGACTGTCACCGGGATAGTTCCCGCTGCCTTTACGGCTGATTGAACAATGGCCTCAAACAGCTCTGACTTCCAAGGTAAGGCTGCTCCCCCACCCTTTCGGGTGACTTTCGCAACCGGGCAACCGAAGTTCAAGTCAATATGATCTGCTCGATCTTCTTGAACGAGCATCCCAATGGCCCTAGAAATTGTTGTGGGGTCGACTCCATACAACTGGACTGACCGAAACTCCTCCGACTCATGATGCCCAATAAGGCGCATTGACTCCTCGGTTCTTTCAACCAGTGCTCTGGAGGTAACCATCTCCGAGACAAAAAGGCCATTGCCGTACTCGCGACAGAGCCTCCTGAAGGCGGTGTTAGTGATGCCGGCCATTGGTGCCAGCACAACTGGCACCTCAAAGGTCTTAGTTCCGTACGTTAGTCCCAATTAACTAACTGAGTCTCTCAAATAGGTAGCTCGCAACCTTGTCCAGAGAAACTCGCTCCTGAGCCATTGAATCACGCTCTCGAATAGTCACGGACTGGTCATCCGCCGTCTCAAAATCAATCGTTATGCAAAAAGGGGTTCCGATTTCATCTTGTCTTCGATACCTGCGGCCAATGGCACCCGAGTCATCGAAGTCAATGTTCCAGTTCTTGCGTAGCTCAGCCGCCAAAGACTTGGCAATCGGATTTAGAGCCTCGTTCCTGCTCAGCGGCAAAACAGCCGCCTTTACAGGCGAAAGTCGATAATCGAGTCGAAGCACGGTTCTGGTATCAACTCCGCCCTTCGCGTTAGGCGCCTCGTCCTCGGAGTACGCATCGACCATGAACGCCATTAGAGACCTGGTGAGTCCCGCCGCTGGCTCAATAACGAATGGAGTCCAGCGCTTTTCCTCGGTTTGGTCAAAGTAGCTCAAGTCAACACCGGACGAAGCCGAGTGAGTCTTTAGGTCAAAATCGGTTCGGTTTGCGATTCCCTCAAGCTCACCGAATTCTCCACCCTGAAAACCAAAGCGGTATTCGATATCAACGGTCCGTTTGGAGTAGTGCGACAGCTTTTCCTTCGGGTGATCGAAAAGTCGAAGGTTGTCCGGGTTAATTCCAAGATCTAGATACCAGTTATGGCGCTGTTCGATCCAATATTCATGCCATTTTTCATCTTCGCCTGGCTTTACGAAAAACTCCATCTCCATCTGCTCAAACTCGCGCGTGCGAAAGATGAAGTTACCAGGAGTGATTTCGTTGCGGAAACTCTTTCCCATTTGCCCTATTCCAAATGGAGGTTTCATCCTTGAAACATTTAGAACGTTGTTGAAGTTCACGAAAATACCTTGAGCAGTCTCGGGCCGAAGGTAATGCATCCCGGTGTCATCATCGACTGGGCCCAGCGAGGTCTTCAAAAGACCGTTGAAGCTCTTTGGCTCGGTCCAAGAGTCCTTGGTCCCACAGTTGGGGCAGGCAATTTCTGCCATCGACTTGGGAGCCCTGGACTTTTTTTCTTCAAATGCCTCTTCCAGGTGATCCTGACGAAAACGCTTGTGACAGCTGGTGCACTCAATCAAGGGATCAACAAACGCCTCAACGTGACCGGACGATTCCCAAACCTTCGTCGGCAAAATAATTGAACTATCCAGCCCAACAACGTCATCTCTTCCAGACACCACAGACTGCCACCACTGGCGCTTGATGTTTTCCTTGAGCTCCACTCCGAGAGGGCCATAATCCCATGCCGATCTCGATCCTCCGTAAATTTCGCCAGCCTGAAACACAAAGCCTCTGCGTTTTGCAAGCGAAATTACCTGGTCGAGCTTTTGATTGGCCATTATTCTCCGGGGATTATTTATTGGATGTCTAGCGGTTCCCTAGTTTAGTGGGGCATCTAAGGCGCCACCGAAGCGGCGCTGCCTTCTTCCGAACTCACCGATAGCCTCCCACATTGACTCACGCGTGAAATCAGGCCACAGAACATCCATGAAAATCATCTCCGCGTAGCTCGATTGCCAAAGCATAAAGTTAGAAATACGCATCTCTCCGCTCGAGCGCAAGAACATGTCAACGTCCGGAAGCTCCGGAACATAAAGTCTCTTTTGGATCGTCTTCTCGGTTATGAATTTGGGAACTGATCCACTGACGGTCACCTCATGGAGAATCTTGTTTACCGCAGCAACTATCTCCTGCCGTCCACCGTAGTTAACGGCCATGGTTAGGACCAATCCAGTGTTGTTCTTGGTCATTTCCTCGGCCACACGAAGCTCACGCACGACGCTAGGCCAAAGCTTGCGCTCCGAACCAGACCAACGGATGCGTACGTTCCACTCCATCAAGAGGTCTCTTCGTCGCCTCAAGACCTCTTTGTTGTAGCCCATGAGAAATTTCACTTCTTCGGTCGAGCGCTTCCAGTTCTCGGTAGAAAATGCATAGGCAGTCAGGCTCTCGACACCGGCGCTACTCGCGCCTGCAACAGCCTCCAATAGCGCCGCCTCGCCAGCTCTGTGACCCTCAGTGCGAGTAAGACCACGCTCATTGGCCCACCGGCCATTCCCGTCCATCACCATAGCGATGTGTTTGGGAACAGCGCTAAAGGACGGCATGCTTCTTAACGGGTCATTATGTTTTATCAACTTCGCTCCACGTGCTCCAGGGATCTAAGTCCCCTTTCAAGCTGCCACTGCAAGTAGCCAGCCACAACAGCGCTCACGGCAGCACGCGTTGCCAAGTTAGCGCGACCAACGCTTGGCCAATCACCGATAAGCAGCGCGCTAATGTGCGAAATTCCATCGACCCCAAGACGCACGGACCCGGGCAAAGTGCACGATTGGCAACTGACAGACCCGGAATGAACAGAAAATGAAACAGTCTCGGTTGATTCGCAGCCCTGACACTGGTCAATATTGGTAATCCAACCTGAGATTGCCAATGCCCGTAACAGGTACGAGTCCAGAATCTGATCGGAAGCGTGCTCTTTAAGGGAAAGAGCCCTGAGGGCACCAATCACGAGCATGTAGTGCTGGGAGGAGGAATCCTCACGCGTGAAACGTTCAGCTGCTTCAACAACAGCGCTGGCTGCTGTGTATCTGGCGTAATCCGCGACTATCACGGAGCCGTAGTTAGCCAGTTGCTCAACCTGAGAAACAGTGTCTAGGTTTCTGCCTTCGTAGAGCTGCAAATCCACAACATTAAACGGCTCTAACCTTGCACCGATTCTGCTGCTAGTTTTTCTAACACCCTTCGCAACCGCTCGCACTTGACCGTGATTTTTTGTCAACAATGTCACTATGCGATCGACTTCCCCAAGCTTGTGGGTTCGGATGACGACGGCTTCATCTCGGTAATGCGGCATAGGTCAAGTATCGCAAGAATTGCGGGTTTAGCCGGTAACTGCGGTCCTTAGAGCTCGATTGGTTGAGCTAATTAGTGCCTTTAGAGACGCTGTAGCAATATCGCCATCAATACCGACACCCCAAAGCACATTCCCGTCAACCTCGAGCTCGATATACGCCGCAGCTAGAGCGTCGCCTCCGGCGCTGAGCGTGTGTTCAACATAATCAAGAAGCCTGATGTCAGAACCCTTATCACTCAAGATGGCAATGAAGGCCGAGATGGGGCCGTTACCAGTCGCAGTAGCTGCAAACTCAGCTTCTCCATCGCGCATAACCACGTCAATTTGTACAATGCCATCCATGTCAGACTCAGTCCGCATCTTCTTCAGTTCGAAGCGACCCCACTTAGGCTGCTCGATCGACGCTGGAAGATACTCGTCCTGAAAGATTTCCCAAATCCTCTCGGAGCTGACTTCCCCACCGGAAGTATCTGTGTAGCCCTGAATGACTTTTGAAAACTCAATCTGGAGCTTACGAGGCAAGTCCAAGCTGTGGTCGGTCTTCAATAGATAGGCCACTCCACCTTTACCGGATTGGGAGTTGACTCTAATGACGGCCTCGTAGTTCCTGCCAACGTCCTTTGGGTCGATTGGTAGGTAAGGAACAGCCCAGGTGTGCTTATCGACCATGTTTCCAGCTTCAAGAGCATCTTTGGCCAGATGGTCAAATCCTTTTTTGATTGCATCTTGGTGAGAGCCAGAGAATGCCGTGTAAACCAAGTCACCGCCGTAGGGACTACGTTCAGGAACCTTTAGTTGGTTGCAATATTCAACGGTCCGCTTGATTTGATCGATATCTGCGAAATTGATCATCGGATCGATCCCTTGGCTAAATAGATTTAAGCCCAAAGTAATTAAATCAACGTTTCCAGTTCGCTCGCCATTTCCAAAAAGACAGCCCTCAATGCGATCGGCACCGGCCAGGTAGCCCAGTTCTGCTGCGGCAACTGCTGTCCCTCGGTCATTGTGCGGATGCAGGGAAAGCAAGATTGCCTCTCTCGGGTGAAGCCTTCTCGACATCCACTCAATCGAATCCGCGTAGACATTCGGTGTTGCCATTTCCACGGTTGCCGGCAAGTTGACTATCAATTTGCGGTCCAAAGTCGGTTTGATAATGTCTGCTACCGCGTTACACACTTCAAGTGCGAACTCGAGCTCAGTGCCGGTATAGGATTCCGGCGAGTATTCGTAGAAGACTTTTGTTTCGGGAATGCTGGCCTCTAGCTCTAAGCACTTCAAAGCCGCATCGGTGGCGATCTTTTTGATTCCGTCCTTGTCCTGCCCAAAGACGACTCTGCGCTGTAGCACCGAAGTTGAGTTGTAAAAATGCACGATTGCCTGCTTTGCGCCAGCTATCGACTCATATGTTCGCTCAATAAGGTGGTCCCTGGACTGAGTCAAGACCTGAATCGTCACGTCATCGGGGATCAAGTCCTGATCAATAAGTAGACGCACGAAGTCAAAATCAGTCTGGGAGGCAGAGGGAAACCCAACCTCAATCTCCTTGTAGCCCATTGCAACCAAAAGCTTAAACATTTCAAGCTTTCGCTCGGCGTTCATTGGGTCAATCAGCGCTTGATTGCCATCACGAAGATCAACAGCGCACCACTGCGGCGCCTGAGTAATTCTCTTAGTGGGCCAAGTTCTGTCTGCAAGCTCTACTGAAATCTGCGCGTGAAAAGGTTCATAACGCTCAAATGGCATTTTCGATGGTTTTTGGTGATTTTTCATTTCTCTCCGCCTAAATCTGAATTGACCGCAGGTTTGCACCGCGACGAGATTGGGCCGTGGCTAGGCCTCGTCGCGGCCAATAAGGAGGAGGTTAAAACTCATGTTCTCAGGCTAGCACCTGAGGACCAGTTGCGCTAGAACCCGAGTTTTCCAAGCTGCTTAGCATTTCTTTGCCAGTTTTGAGCAATCCTGACTTGAATTGCCAGGTGAATGGGCTCATCCATCAGAGCCTCAATCTCGCGCCTTGCCTTTTGACCGATGGTTTTTAACATCGAGCCGCCCTTGCCGATGATGATTCCCTTCTGGGAATCGCGTTCGACCCAAACCGAAACGTGAACGGTGGGCTTTTTTGTGTCGTAGAGAATTTCATCCAGCGTGACAGCAAGCGAGTGTGGCAGCTCATCATTGACTAACTCCAGCGCCGCTTCTCGAACGAGCTCGCAAATCCGATCCTCAAGAGGCTCTTCACTAACGACGTCCTTCTCATAGAACAATGGACCAACCGGTAAATAGCCAATCAGAAGGGTCTCTAGAAGGTCAACCTGCTCCATGGTTGCGGCTGAAACCGGAACAATCTCCTTCCAGTCGTGCAGCTCTGCGACTGCCATTAGGTGTTGAGCAAGTTTTTGCTTAGATACGGTTTCGCACTTGGTGACAATTGCGATTTTCTTGGCACGACCGTATTTGGCAATGTCCGCAACAATTTTTCGATCACCCGGCCCAATCTCCTCGTTGGCCGGAGTGCAAAAGACAATTACATCCACTTCGTGCAAAGTAGAGCTCACAAGGTCGTTTAGTCGTTGGCCTAGAAGTGTCCTTGGCCTGTGAAGACCAGGGGTATCCACCATTATTAGCTGACCAGCCTCCGAGGTCTTAATTGCTCTAATTGCGCGCCTGGTTGTTTGTGGTTTAGAGCTAGTGATGGCAACTTTTTCGCCCGCAATGGCATTCGTGAGCGTTGACTTGCCAACGTTCGGTCGGCCCACGAAGCTTACAAACCCTGATCTAAATTCACTCATCTAACACGAGTTTACGAACTAATACGCTAAGCAGTTGGCCTTTCTTGGCAACTACGCGCTCGGCAGTCAGCATTAGACCCTGCACCTCGACTGTTTCCCCGCCCACAGGCAGCGCTCCAATTGCCTTGACTAGGAGACCGCCGATTGTGTCAACATCATCGTCATCAAGCTCAATCTCGAAAATTTCAGCAATTTCGTCCAACGGGGTTCTGGGTTGGCACCTGAAAGTTGTTTCGGAGAGTTTCTCGATTCCGACGACCTCACGGTCGTACTCGTCTCCAATTTCACCAACGAGCTCCTCAATCAGATCCTCCACGGTCACGATTCCAGCAACCCCGCCATACTCATCCACGACAATCGCAATCTGAGTTTTTACGCGCTGCATTTCTTGAAGCAGATCCGCTACCGACTTGGATTCCGGTGTGAACAGGGCCTGTCTTGAAGCATCTATGGCTTTTTTGACCGACAGTAAGCCCGGGTCTTGATGCACGACGCGCGCAAGATCCTTCAGGTACAGCACACCAACAACGTCATCGACGCTCTCCCCTACAACCGGCAGCCTCGAAAACCCAGTCGCCATAAACGTGCTCAATGCATCCTCGAGCAACGCATCGCTGTCAACTACTTCCACGTCTACCCGAGGAACCATTACCTCACGGACCACCGTCTCGCCAAACTCCTCAACAGAGTCCAGAAGTTCTTGCTCATACTCTTCGGCCACCTCAGGCGTTACAAGCCGGATTGAGGCAACCAATTTGCTCCACCATGTCACAAGCCCGTTTGCGTTAGTGGATAGTTTCTCGGCAAATTTAGCCCTGCCGAGAATTCGACCAAGTAGCTGCTGTGCAAGCAAAAGTCCGAGCAGGCCTAGAGCCAAAATGTAACCAAGATTGCCGGCTTCCACTGCAAAAACCAGCCAAAAACCGGCTAAAGCGCTCAATAACAGCGCCCTGGCAATAGATAAAGCTCCTGCCCTGGCGTCTTCAGCAATTTCTAACGTCGTCTGAATGGCGGACAGGATGATCAATAGGGCCGCCAGCACTAAACCTGAGATTACGAAAATCAAGAGGTTTCCGATTTGTAGAAATCAGTTAGCAAGTTTTTTTGCAGATCAAACATTTCTTTTTCTTCGTCCGTTTCAGCGTGATCAAAGCCAACCAGATGAAGCATGCCGTGGGTGACCAGCAGCAGGATTTCATTGATTGTTTCGTGACCAGCTGTTATAGCTTGCTTTGTTGCAACCTGCGGGCACACGACTATGTCACCCAAAATTCCTTCGGGTGAGCTGTTCCGGTCCGTACCCGGACGCAATTCATCCATCGGAAAACTCAAGACATCAGTTGGTCCTGGTTCATCCATCCACTTGATGTGCAGGTCAGTCATCGGCCCTTCGTCAACAAACGTAATCCCAAGGTCCACTAATTCGTGTAGTTTCAGAGCTCCACGAACGAAATATGCCAGCTCGAGCACTCGATCAGTATCCACAGAGATTTCTGATTCATTTGCTATCTCAACACTCATTTGATTGCCGCTCTGTCATAAGCCTCGACGATTCTTGTGACCAGTTCATGCCTAACTACATCTCTGCTTGTTAGCTTTTGAACGTTGAGTCCTTCAACATTAGCTAGCACGGTCTGAGCAATCCCAAGTCCAGACTTCCCGCCAGGAAGATCAATCTGAGTAACGTCACCGGTTACAACCATCTTGGAATTGAAACCCAGTCTTGTCAGAAACATCTTCATTTGTTCACCGGTGGTATTTTGCGCCTCGTCAAGAATTATGAAGCTGTCATTGAGCGTCCTACCTCGCATGTAGGCAAGAGGCGCAACCTCAATAACGCCGGCTTCCATAAGCTTGGCTGTCACATCTGGCTCGAGCATCTCCTGAAGTGAATCAAATAGCGGTCTTAGATATGGATCGATTTTTTCACTGAGTGTCCCAGGCAAAAAACCAAGCCTTTCTCCAGCCTCAACGGCTGGACGGGTAAGGATTATTCGGCTGACTTCTTTTCGATAAAGTGCCTCCACAGCCTTCGCCACCGCCAAGTAGGTTTTCCCAGTGCCCGCAGGTCCAATCCCAAAAGTGATGGTGTGCTGGTCAATGGCATCTAGGTACTCTTTTTGGCCGGCCGTCTTAGCCCTAACCGTCTTAGCAGGCGTGTTTATCGTGCTTGACGCAAGTATCTTTGCAGCTGGCTGCTTTTTATTGTCCTGAATAATTCGTATCGTCTCTGACACGCCCTGAGGATCTGGGCTTAGGCCCTGCTTTATCATCTCCGCAAGCTGCTCGAACACCTCAGAAGCTAGATCCAACTGAGCCTGATCACCCGTGAGATTAAAAACATTCCCCCGATTTTGAATGACTAAGCCCGGAAGCTCAGCCTCAATTCGCTTCAGATTCTTGTCTTGCTCACCCAAGAGATCAAGGAGTGCTACTCCGGTTATTTCGAAACTTGTTTTAGCCACTAGCTGGACTGCTGACTAAGAATGTGCGCGTGAGTGTGAAAAACCGATTGCCCTTCACGCGCACCGGTATTGAACTGAAGCTTGAACTGGCCATCAGTTTTCGTCGCTGCAACCTTTTGTATCAACTCGAAAAATCCTTTGAGGCTAGAAGAATTATCAAGCTGAAGAATATTTTCACTGTGAATTTTTGGAACCACCAAAATGTGTACCGGAGCTTGCGGGTAAAGATCCGGGAAGGCTATGGCGTGGTCGTTTACAGCAATCAGCTCGGTCGGAACCTCGCCAGCGACTATCTTGCAAAAAATGCAGTCCACGTTTTCCTCCTTCATCATTTTAGCCACTAGCTCCATTGCCCCGACAGAGCCATTAGCGCTGCAATAGCTGCAGGCCCGGCGCTTGAAGTTCGAAGAATAGTTCCACCGAGCCGGACGCCCACAAACCCTTGAGACGCAAGACTGTCAATTTCATGCTGTGCAAAACCACCCTCTGGTCCCACCACAATCGTCACTTCATTCTCCAGCTGCCGTCCAACGATGCTTGACGAGGCCTGGGGATCTAGTAGAAGACCTGTGCCGATAGGTATCAACTGCTTGAGAGTAGAAAGGTCGTTGATATCCGCCCTAAACGCCTGCTGAGATTGCTTCATTGCGGAAATAGCGATTTGGTTCCAGCGCTCCCGATTTCTTGACGCCTTTGCTCCCCACTCGACCACTGATCTTGAGGCTTGCAGTGGAGTTATGCTCGAGACTCCCAATTCAACAGCGGTCTGGAGAGCAGCCTCGTCTCTGCCGCCTTTAGCAAGTGATTGTACAAGGTGTATCGCGGGGGTTGACCTGGCTGTTACTTGGAATGATTTTGGTTCTAGCTGCCCTGTAGCGGCATTCGAAACTGTGGCGGTCAGCACTCCACCGACACCATTCGTTATGGAGATCTCTTCCCCATCTCTGATCCGAAGACTCTTGAAATGTTCAAGCTCGATATGGGTGATAACCGATGAAGAATCGGTAATGCTTGGGTCATAAAACCAATGCACTAGAACCTGCCTCTAGCACGGCGACTGCCAAGTCTCGGCGAGTCATCCTTGTGAAGCGCCTTAAGTTTTTTGAAAAGATCTTTTTGTTTTCCGTCTATCCGGTTTGGGGTCAAGATCTTCAGTTGCAGTAAAAGGTCTCCGCGACCACGCCCGCGTAGCTTATTCGACCCAAGACCCTTAAGAGTTATTACATCCCCGTGCTGAGCACCTGCCTTCACCGTAACAAGTGAAGGGCCATCCAGTGTTTCGATTTCGGTTTCGAAACCAAGGGCTGCATCCGCGATTGGAACCTCCAGCACAGCAACCAAATTGTCCCCATCGCGGCCAAAAATCGGGTCGGCGCGAACCGAAACCTCAAGGTAAATGTCACCGCTGGGTCCGCCTCCGAAACCCACTTCACCTTGACCTGGTAGGTGCAAACGCAAGCCGTCGGACACTCCCGCTGGGATATTAAGATCTAGATCTCTTGAGGCTCTGACTCTGCCTTGGGCTCGACATTCAACGCAAGGATCTGGAATCACTTGACCGGTTCCCCGGCAAGTTCCACATGGTGCAGTGGTGACCATGGCCCCCATAAATGACTGCACCTGACGCCGAATCTGGCCTGACCCTCTGCAGATGTCGCAGGTTTGAGCACTTGTCCCTGGGCGACAGCAGCTACCCTTGCACTCCTCACAGAGAACCGCGGTGTCTATGGTTAAGACTTTGTTGGCCCCGAAAACTGCCTCTTTCAAATCCAAGTCCACCCTCAGCAGGGCATCTTGACCCCTTTGAGACCGGGACTGCGGTCCACGTTGGCCTCCGCCACCGAAGAAATTGTCGAAAATGTCACCAATGCCAAACCCCTCGTTACCTCCTCCGTCGTAGCTTGCTCTAGCGCTGCTGTCACTTAGAACCTCGTAAGCGTGCGTGACAAGCTTGAAGCGCTCTTGCGCCTCCTTAGCCGGATTGATATCGGGGTGAAGCTCTCTTGCCAGTTTGCGATATGCCTTCTTGATTTGATCCTCGGTCGCATCTCTTGCGACTCCGAGAACTTCATAGTGATCGCTCAAGAATTTGCCTCCAGTACATTGCTTAGATATTTTGCAACGGCTCTAACCGAAGCTATGTTCCCGGAATAGTTCATTCTTGTTGGACCGAGGACGCCAATTTTAGCCAGTTCGGTTCCCGAGTTTTCATAACCTATGGCCATCATGGTTGCATGCTGTACCCCAGCAACCCCGAGTTCAGAACCAATCTTCAGGCCCACCCCATATTGATCGGTTTGCATTTCTTGCATCAAACGAAGCATTACGACTTGCTCCTCAATCGCCTCAAGAACACTTGAAAGCTCGCCACCAAAATCTTCATCGTGCTTGGCCAAATTTGCGGTGCCCGACAAAACTAAGCGCTCTTCCCTGTTGGCATCGACCAAAGACTGAAGTTGTGACACTACCCTGCCAACAAAATCTCTTCGGCTGGGAGCAAATTCGGCTGGGAGCTTATCCAAAATTACTTTTACATCAGTGAAGTTTGCACCGACCAGCATCCCGTTTAGTCGTCCGCGCAACTCGGTAACAAGATCAATTTCGGCTGGAGCACTCAGATCCACCTGAACCTGCTGAACTCTTCCTTTTTCAGAAATGAGCATCACAACAAGCCTTAGCTCGGCGATGGGTATTAGTTCAACGTGGCGCACCTTGGCATTGCCAAGCGTTGGATATTGAACAAGCGCCAAAGTGTTGGTGAGCGCGGACAGCGATCTGGCAGTTTTCTCTACAATCTCGTCCAGGTCAGTCGCACCGTGCAAGAAAGTCTCAATCGCGCTGCGTTCTGAGTGCGAAAGTGGCTTAATCTCTCCGAGCTTGTCCACGAAAAGTCGATAGCCCTTTTCGGTTGGAATTCTGCCGCTTGAAGTGTGTGGTGCGGTAATTAGGTCTTCTTCTTCTAAAAGGGCCATGTCGTTGCGAATTGTTGCGGCGGAGACACCCAGCGGATGTCTATCAAGAAGGGACTTGGAACCAACAGGCTGGTTCGAGGCTATGTAATCCTCAACAATTGCCCTCAAGACCTCTAGGGATCTGTTGGGAATCATTAGCACTGACCTATCATGAGTGCCAAGTCTATTCAATAAGTGCTAGTTCGTCAGCAGCTGAAGCACTATGCGATCAACAAAAAGCCTGCCGGAAGCGGTGACAGCCAGATTTTCGTTCTCAATCTTCAAGCTTCCATCCAGAACAAAGGGCATAATCGTGCTTTCCAAAATACCGAGCTCAGCCAATACTGTTTGAGGAATTCCAGTGCTGGTTCGAAGCTCCAGCATCAAGCGCTCCTCGAGGTTGGTTCGCGCATCAATGTATTCGATTCCTGCAACAGGCGAGCCGTTCGCAAGCTGCTTTTGATAACCAAGAGGATGCTTGGTGTTCCAAAACCGATTTCCACTCAAGTGTGAATGGGCTCCCGGGCCAAAGCCCCACCAATCAGCGCTGCTCCAATAAGCGTGATTGTGCTTCGAAGGTTTACCCCAGTTGGCAACTTCATACCAAGGAAGACCATTGGCCTGAAAAACTTCGTCCGCAATTTCAAACTTTTCTGCGTCCAAATCATCATCCGTTGGAGGCAGTTCGCCGACCTTGATTTGCCTGGCAAGCTTTGTTCCCGGTTCAACAATCAAGGAGTAGGCAGAAACGTGTTTGGTGCCCATCGACGCGGCGATTTCAACAGTAGTTTTCCAAGAATCAAGCGACTCCTTTGGAGCACCGTAGATCAAATCGAGACTGCTTTCTAATCCAAGTTCGGCTGCGGCTTTCAAGATTGGGCCAACCTTGTCAGGATCGTGAACTCGCTCTAGTGTCGCCAAGACTTTTGGGTCGAAGCTCTGGACCCCCAGGCTGATTCTGTTTACACCTATGGCGGCCAGTTGCTCTAAATACTGAGGACTTGCCGATTCAGGGTTAGCTTCTAGTGTTATTTCGATGTCCGGTAAAAAACCATAATGATCTCTCAAGCTAGACATGATTTGCTCAATTTGATTGCTGGTAAAAAGCGATGGTGTTCCGCCACCGAAAAATAAGGTAGAAAGACTTCGCTTCGGGTAACCCGAGTTTTTTAGAATCTTCGCACTGGCATCTATTTCGGTAATTAGGGACTCGTGGAAACTTGACTGGGATAGCCCGCCGATTTCCTTGGCGGTGTAGGTAT
>FUWD013171513.1_pt1 | contig 34920 bp, 30 predicted proteins | sample 1063281 | NCBI WGS metagenome assembly FUWD01 (sample SAMEA79048168, study PRJEB19326) | metagenome | biome: marine | reverse complement strand
CTTCCATGGCCAGCATGGTCTGTGCCTTTTTAGAGGTATCCAGATATGGCCCATATCCAGCTTGAAATTCTCCGTATCCATAATATGCACCACGGTCCCTTCATCGGCATCATAGGTGCGGTCCGTATCCAGCCACCGAATGGTAAACGAATCCCCTACATTCAGCTTGGTATTGCTGGCCATTCCTTTCCCGATCAGTACTGGTATAGCAATATCATCATGCCCGGCCAGTGCGTCTGTTGGCATGTTAACAATGTTCTGATCTGGTGGAATGCCCTTCATGATGGCCGGCATAATGCGGCCACCGGGATAGATGGAAGCCTGGCTTACCAAAACCGGAAACGCTTTTTTCTGATCCACCAGTGATTGTACATCCCCGGGCAAATCAGAGTGAGCATCTTCAAAGGTCATGGGGTCCAGAGGGTCATATTCCGGGTGCCAGTAAGCGCCGCCTGCGATTTCCGTATCCATGGTAACCTGCTTGGCGTGTTCCAGCATACCTTCATACATAGCAGACATGAACAGGATCAGAAAAAATGAAAAGGCCGTCACAAGAACATTCAAAAAGGTGCGTAGCCTGGCACCCAGTAGGTTTTTCAGTGCAATTTTAAAAAGCATCCCTATTCACTTACTTGTGGATTATCGATTTTTTTATCTTCTATTATTTGACCGTCATCCAGATGAATAATGCGCCACAGGTAGGCCATGATCTTTTCATCATGGGTGGCAAAAACGAAAGTGGTGGTAAGTTCTTTGTTTAAACCCACCATAATCTCCATGATATGATGCGAATTCTCGGCATCCAAATTGGCCGTGGGCTCATCTGCCAGAACAAGTGCCGGACGGTGAACAATGGCCCTGGCAATTGCTGTCCGCTGGCATTCACCTCCACTGAGCATTGCCGGGCGGGAATCACGCTTATCACTCAGGCCAACCCATTCTATAGCCTGGGTGACTGTATTTGCCCGTTCCTTGGGATCCACCTTGTTCAGGATCAGAGGCAGTTCAACATTCTCAAAGACGGTGTAGACAGGAAGAAGATTATAATGTTGGAAGATAAAACCCATATGTGTACGGCGCAGACGAGCCCGCTCACCATGAGAAGTGTTAGCCAATGATTTACCCAGAACAGCCACTTCACCTTCACTTGCTGAATCGAGGCCACCAATAATATTAAGTAGTGTCGTTTTGCCTGAGCCAGAGGGTCCAACCAGACCCATGAATTCCCCTGTGTTCAGGGTCAGGTTCACACCCTTTAGAGCGGTGAAAAAATCAGCACCTACAGGAAAACGCTTGACCAAATTTTTTATCGTTATAACACTATTGTTTTCCATCTTTTCCTTCCTAATGGTTGTAGATAAGCATGAGCTGTAAACCGTTCCCAAAACCGGCCAGACTGCGCGGGAGATACTCCTCCGGCACATCATATTCGACCCTTTTTGGGTTCGCTGACAATAATAAATTTACACTGAGATTATCAAACGTAATGCCCCACCTGAAAAAGTGGAACATTCGCTCACTTGTCCAGTCTATATAAGTGATGGCCATAAGCTGATGTAAAAAACCCAGAGGCATACTTGCCATGAAAAAACTGTATGTTTGATCATCAGTGTAAGAATTATTCTGCGACGAGCGGATATGCATGGATTCGCTCATGATGAGGATCCCGGTGAATAGAGGGATTGTAAAATCACCGCCCAGAGTGGCCAGAGTATACCGGTTATTACCGGAAAAATTAGCATTGTCAGAAAAAAGTGTCGCTCCTTCAAACCAAAAGCCTATGAAACCATCATAACGGTAATCCAAGGCGGCCCGTTTGTGGGGGCCGGGCATGACCACGGGAAAAAGCCCCACTTGCTGAGGACTTATTAACGGATCCTGATGGAAGGTCATGCCCCACTCGCCTGAGGTGGTGGACAGTTCCATCCGTCCACCATAAGAGAGGGTATCCTTTTCACTGTTAATAATCCAGCTCCAGAGTGCCACCGATCCAGAAGGAAATAGTCTCAACCTGAAAGCTTCCACTCCATCGGTCTGACCCGTGGGGTCACGAAGGTCCAAAGTATCAAACCAGGAGGTGGGACGCAAAAACTGAGCCGGGCCGAAGGCTATTTTTTGCAAACCCAGACGAGCCTCAACCCGCTGAGTTGAATATCTTATCCACCCACGATAAGGCTTTTCAGCACTGGCCAAAAGAACCTCCCCCGAGTAAGCTCTGCTCACGCGATAGGCCCATTCCATATCCAGTAGCCGTTCATCATTCAAGGGGCGATAGAAAGAGATTGTCGGTATGTAACCTAATTGGGTCTCAACAGAAGAACGTCCCTCTGCCGGATCATCGCCAAGTATGCCACCGCCCCATAATTGGCCTTTAAGATCTATGGACTGAGACAATGCCAAAGAAGGTAGAGTAATAACCATGGTTAAAATGGCAGCGGTGATAATTGATTTAATCAATTTTATTCAACTTCCCCTTAGGCAATAATAATTCTCAGTTGGGAATCATCGTCCGAAGATCTGACGCAGGTCTAGTCGCATCATTCGGGCACTTTCATGACTGGGATCTAAAACTACCGCTTTCTCTACAGATGCCAAAGCTTTCTCACCCAACTGTAGCTTCAGGTAAGCCCTCGCCAGATAAAAATGTGCCAGCGCAATGGAGGGATCCAGTTCCACAGCCTGCTCATAATGATACCGGGACTTTTTATAATCACCCTTGCCGTAATAGACATTCCCCATATTGAACTGACCCAATGAATAATGAGGATTAATATCAACAGATTTTTCATAGGCCTCAGCCGCCTCACCCCTTTTCTCCTGATCCCAGAGAAGATTTCCGTAGTTAACCCAGAGCGTCCAGCTCATGGGGTCTTCTTTCAAAGCCAGCTTGAATGTCTGTATTGCCTTACGGTTGTCGCCATTTTGCTGGAAAGCAAGAGCCAACATTTGTAGCGTAACACCATCATCAGGTTTTAATTCCAAAGATTTTCGGTAAGCCGCCACGGAATTCCCAAACTTCCTACCACCCCGGTAACTGCCAGAATGAGGGTTGGATAAATCACCAAAAAATGCAAGGGAGAGGGCCCATCGGTCACGGACCTTATTTTCGTCTGGCCCCAACTTTGAAATTTGATCTTCCAGGAATCTCCTTGTCTTTTCATCCGACCCCTTGATTAGATGAATAGATGCCAAAGAGAGGGCCTTTACATCCAGATCAGGTGATGAGGTTAATGATTTTAGCTTACTCATGACTTCAGGCGGAACAGTATTCATATCAGGTTTCAACTGATTTTCAAAGATATGGGAAAGAGCGGCGAATGTCATGGCAGGTGGCTCTTCCGTTGAACCCACAAGATCAGCAGATAGTGACGGTATTGTCATATTGATATTTTTCATCAGTTCCGTCACCAACCGCTTGTGAGGCTTAACTTCCCCATACCACCTGTCCACAGTTTGCTGAAGGGCTGACACTCCCATCTCATCATGACACTGGGAACAGGCGTTCTCCAATCCCAATAAATCATCAAAAACGGGCCTTGGAATACTTATAGTATGATCAGAGCGTGCATAACGAAGCCGCTTACCGATAGCATTTTGCTGCAGATACGGCATATGACAGGATGTGCACCGGCTCCCCTCCGATGTTTCCTGGTGGAAGGTGTGGGCCTCAATCTTCACTGCTTTTGAGGCGTGGCAGGCGGTGCACTGACCGTTGTCAAATCTCCCCTGAAGCTCCCCACCGTTGATATCTCTGTATGAGAGTGAATGAGGACTATGGCAGTCGCCGCAGGCCATGGAGCCGTTGAGGTAACAGTCACTGAAGATGTGGTTCTGCTGATAACCGAAGGCACGGATACGACCGTCCGGATGGTACCGCGTTTGCCCAAGTACAGGGAGCTTCAGTGAATAGTGTGCCTCCAAATCTTCACCTGGAAGATAGCCTGTGGAAATTTGATCTTTTAAAGCATGACACTGAAAACAGACGTTCAGCGCTTCATCCTTCGAAAGAGTTGACAAGCTCGTCAAACCAATGTCATTACGGGATTTCCAATCCGATTTTCGTGTGATATCCACATGGCGCCGGCCAGGGCCGTGGCACGATTCACAGTTGATGTCAAGCCCCATAAAACGGGTCTCATATTTCTTCTTACTGTAATCGAATATCAGCTCGATCTGGCTTCCGTGGCACTGCTGGCAACTTTGGGACTGCGCCTTCGTACCCAGGGGGCGATTCGGTGGCCACTCACTGAGACTCAGCATGGAAAGATCTTTTGATATGGGGACCCACCCTTGCCCAGTGGACGTTTCACTGAACCAGACGCTGTCGCCACGGTGGAAATCGAAGGGAACCAGTCGCATGGTTCCATCAGAAAACCGCGAAAAGTAGGTCTGAGTACCGCCTCCTACCATATGTCCCTTCCCTACCACACCGTCCACCTTAATATCCTTCTTTTCTCCCAGCCACTCCACAATGAACCTGTAATCTCCTTGTTCGTCACGGAGTGGTGTTACTGTAGCATCAGCATAGTGCCGCGGTTGTCCGTCAAATCGTCCGATGACCAATTCCTCCGAAGGCGTACCTCCTGCCTGCCCATGGGTCGATTGGCGCCATTCATCATAAATAGCCTCATGGCATTCGCTGCACACTTTCGAGCCTACAAAATCCTCGAACTCAACCTGGGTACTCTCTGTTGCCTTAACGGGGGGGAAAGGGCGGTATGCTTGTGACAAGGCAAGATCAAAAAGAAGGAAAATAATGAATGTAGACCGGAAGAGCTGACTCACTGTGACTCCGACCAATCCGGTCCCTGACATTGACAAAACTTTCTTATCTCCTCCACCAGACTTTGCATATCATGAGGCGAAAGGGTCTCTCCCCATGGCGGCATGAAGTGATGTCTGTTCAAAACAGCCCCGCCAGCGTGGATGCCGTCATACAACGTGTCATTCGGCCGCTCACTCATAAGAACTGGGTCGGAATGGGAAATGGGTGTCTTGGGAAGATAACGCGCATTGAAGCCGTCACCGCTCCCGGTGAGGCCGTGACAGACGGAGCAGAATTCCCGGTATACACTTCCCTTGGGATTATAGGGTTCGTGATCAATAAGAGAGAGATAAGAAAGGTTTTCGGATTGGGATACTGCACCTTTGAGATAGTTCCCCATGAGTCTCGCTGTCTCCGATGGCAGCGGTACTTGCGGCATAATCGATTCAGGAACCAGCATCCTGGGATTGAGGATCATCATATCAACAAATGGTGCCTTTAAGCGACTAGCAGCGTTGGTGAGATCGGGACCAATCTTGCCGCCCAGGTTGCCCAACCGATGACAACCGAGGCATGACAGCTTTTCCTGCAAGAGTGACTCCGCTTTTTGTTGAGAAAATGCTGAAAGATTATCTGGAGTACCTGATGAACCTCTACTTCCCTTTTTCACAAAATGTTCTGTTAATGCTTCTACTTCATCATCAGTAAGCCTGTAATCGGGCATGCGACTGCCGGATCCCGGGAAATAACCGAACGGCCGCACAGCATGAGAGTCTGACAGATATCCGATCAACCAACCCCGCCGGACCCGCTGTGATTCAATCGACAGATCGGGACCGTTACGTTCAAACCACGGCTCCAAGCCATCAAGTGTATGGCATGCCTGGCAGTTCTGGGACTGAACAATAGTGCGACCGGTTTCAGCAGTTACTTCTGGATATTGGCGGCGGATGGCGGAAAATTGCTTTTCTCCATCTTTAGCTTCATCTGAAGTAAGTGCCATAAAATAATCGACAACAGCATCAATCCGTACAGATGCATCGGGAGTGACAGGTTTGTAGTCTCCGGTGGTTGCATTGACCTGATAGAAGTAACTGGGCATGGCCGTATCGTCGCCATCAAAAAGCCGGGGTGCTATCAAGTACTGTTTGAGCCAGTCCCTGTTTAGTCTCATGCCGGCATCGGTGAGATCGGTGGAACTGTTTTGCCCTTTTCCATTGAGACCATGGCAGCGTGTGCACTCAAGCTCCCCCTCAATCAACCGCTCGGCCTCCAGCTTAACATTGGAAACTGAACCTTTCGGTAAAACAGCCAGGTTTACACTTTTCTTCTGCTCCATGAGATAAAGTGTTACAGCTAAAGCTTCCCTTTCATCAAAGTGAAATCCCGGCATGCGCGCCGCACCGACATTGTACCGGATACGTTTTGGACTCTGAAGAAATGTGTAGATATATGCCGGTCGGTACCTCAGTCCCGCATGGCTCAGGTCCGGGGCCATTTTTCTTATATCTGGATTTTGCCTTACACCAAGATGGCAATTCCCACAGGCCAAGGATGTCAAGAGGCTGTCGGCAATGCTCGTCTGCGCTGAGATAGCGGTCATAAAGCAAAGTAACTGGGAAAAGAATATGTTCTTTATCCAACTCATTCGATTCCTGTCACGGTTTAAAAACATAATAATTAGAGCGGACTATGGCCGAGAGCAAGACTCAGGCCTGTGGGAAATATTGAATTGTATGGATGACGACTTGGTGTATTTTGATACATATGTAATTCATCCAACCACTTCTTTGTAGATCCTATAGTTATTTTGTCCCATCACTTTTTCAAGTTTGCGTTCGGAAAGACCTCTTTTTTTAAGACCATCCCAAATCACTTCCATGCGCCGGGGACCGTTAAGTTCATCCATGAAAAGTGGCCAGTGGCTTGCATCGAAATTGTCGCCTTCTTCCCGTTTTAGTTCTGCAATATATTCATCAGACATTTCAATTACACGGTGATCACGATCACTGCCAATGCTTACGTGGTCAATACCGGCGACTTTAATAGCATGTTCAATATGGTTTAGATAATGTTCAAAAGCTCCTTCCCTAATATTCGTCACAAACGGTCTGATCTGACATATGCCAATTACACCACCCTTCTTTGCAACAAGCCTCATGTTTTCATCCGTGGTGTTTCTGGCATTTTTATACACCGCCTCACAGGCTGTATGAGAGACGATGACCGGTACTTTAGAAGCGTCAATCGCGTCGGCCATAGTTTGCATGTTGGCGTGAGAGAGGTCAATCAACATACCAGCTTCATTCATTTTTTCAACAAGCTCAAGTCCGAAATTGGTCAAGCCGGCGCCCGTCCTTTCTTTACATCCAGCACCAGCCCAATTTTGATAATTGTAGGTTATTTGGGTTGAACGAACACCTAGTCCATAAAACATGTCGACCAAGTCCAAGTCACGGCCAAACTGTGTAGAATTTTGGAACAAATAGAATATGGCAAGTTTGCCTTTTTTACGGGACTTATCTATATCTGATACCTGGATCGCTTTCATGTACAAATCGGGGTGTTTTTCAATAAGACGATCATAGTGTAAGATTCCATCTTTCGCTGCTTCAAAAGCTTCATGTTCAAAAGTTTTAGGATCACAGAGTGTGACAGTTATGGCATTTAGACCGCTATCCAAGATTTCCTTGACCAATTTTCTCGGATAGACATCACGGATTTCTCCCATGGCATCAAAAACCAAAGATTTCTGAGTAGGGGTGGATTGATATTTTGAAGACGCCAAAAGGCCAGTTCCCAAAGCCGAGTAGCCTATAGCAGCGGATGCTATCTTGATAAAATCCCTGCGGTACATTTTCATATTTAACCTCCCTAGAAGCTTGTTGGAATATGCTCTAGTTCAATTTACTGTTTGATAAAATTACAGACACTGAGTTCAATCTGTTATTTTTTACTGTCACAATCCACAAATGATAATATTATAACGGAACTTCATTATATATAGATTCTTCGGTGAACCACCATTAATTGAACACCTTTGCCGTTGTTACCACGGCAATTAAATTCTGTCCCTTCTTATGAAACTCCACTGGCAAATTTTTATCGCTATGGCGCTGGGAGCCGTTTTTGCTCTTGTCTTGGGCGAAAAAGCGCTCATTGCCGCACCGTTGGGAACGATCTTTATGCGGCTTCTCAAAATGATCATCGTGCCGCTCATTCTAACCTCAATCACCTCTGGCGTGGCGGGACTAGGCGATCCCAAAACATTAGGGAGGGTAGGAATAAAAACGTTCGGTTATTATTTATTGAGTTCCATGCTTGCCATTCTTATCGGTCTCGTCCTCACCAACATCATTCAGCCCGGTGTCGGTGCCAAAGTCCCCGATACGGTGGAAGAGTTCGACCCATCCCAACTCCAACAACCAGATGCCCTGGGAAACATTTTTGTAAGAATGATCCCCACAAACCCTGTGAAAGCCGCGGCTGAGGGAGACATTCTAGGTGTGATCTTCTTTTCCATAATATTCGGTTTTGCTATTACTCAACTCAAGGGAAAGCCTCATGATTTCCTGGTGAATCTTTTCGATAACAGTTTCCAAGCCATGATGAAGTTGACCCACGCCATCATCAGGTTGGCACCCATCGGCGTCTTTGGCTTGATTTCAAATGCCGTTGCCACAGCTGGTTTTGAACTTTTCAAGGCTGTAGGAATGTACATGATCACCATCGCTTCAGGCCTGACGATTCACTTCGCAATCGTCCTTCCTTTATTGCTTTTTCTCTTCACAGGTGAAAGTCCTATGAAACACGGTCGTGCAATGATGTCTGCCATGGCTACAGCATTTTCCACCAGTTCATCAGGAGCAACACTTCCTGTAACAATGGACTGCATAGAGAATAATGTTGGTGTCTCAAATAAGGTCACCAGTTTTGTCCTCCCATTGGGAGCCACCATAAATATGGATGGAACCGCCCTCTACGAATGTGCCGGCGTTCTCTTCATCACGCAGGCAATTCCGGGCATTGATCTTTCCTTTTCTGCTCAATTGGTAGTAGTTATTACCGCCTTTTTGGCTTCCGTGGGCGCCGCGGCCGTTCCCTCAGCCGGATTGGTTATGATCTTCATCGTTCTCAATGCGGTGGGGCTCGGAGACCATCCAACTGCCGCACTCCTTGTGGGAACCATGCTCGCTGTTGACAGACCACTGGATATGTTTCGCACCGTAGTAAATGTAACAAGTGATAGTATCGGTACTGTTGTAGTTGCCAAATCTGAAGGGGAAACAGACCTTTACAAGGCTATATAAAATCATCTCGCCCCTTCCAAGTCCTCGTACCTAGCAGCCCTAATAAAAACTGATTGACTTTCTAATCAGTCTTCTCCACTTTCCAGCTCCATTTATTTCGTGGGGTTAAATAAGAATAAGGAGTTTAGTATGAATCTGTCCATTCGTTCTATTGTTACAATTACTGTCACTTTTTTGATGTGCTCCGGAGCCTCTGTGCTGACAGGAGAAAATTATGATGAATCCCTCTATAAAGCACTGAAATACAGGAATATCGGTCCTTTCCGGGGAGGTCGATCGGCGGCTGTTGCTGGAATTCCTGGAAATGATAGGGTCGCCTATTTCGGCGGAACTGGCGGTGGCGTTTGGGAAACTAAAAGTGGTGGCTCTAACTGGAAAAATATTTCTGACGATTTTTTCGGCGGTTCCATTGGGGCTGTGGCTGTCAGTGAGTGGGACCCCAATGTTATTTATGTCGGCGGCGGGGAGGTGACCGTTCGAGGGAATGTTTCACACGGCGATGGTGTCTGGAAATCTACTGATGCAGGGAAAACCTGGAAACATATGGGTCTAAAAGACAGCCAGAGAATTCCCCGAATCAGGATTCACCCTCGTGACCCAGACTTGGTTTATGTCTCGGCCCTGGGACATCTTTTCGGACCCAACAAAGAAAGAGGCGTTTTCAGAAGTAAAAACGGTGGAAAAACCTGGGAAAAAGTTTTGTACGTCAGCGATGAGGTTGGAGCTTGTGATCTTGTTCTTGATCCCAACAATCCGAGAATCATCTATGCCTCCATGTGGCGGATAAAGCGGACTCCGTACAGCTTGTTAAGTGGTGGTGAAGGATCAGGGCTTTGGAAATCTACTGATGGAGGAGACACCTGGGCCGAGATCACCAGAAATGAAGGTCTGCCAGAAGGTAATGTGGGAATTATCGGTGTGGCAATTTCTCCTTTAAACTCGGAACGAATCTGGGCCCTCATTGAAAACAGAGAGGGGGGACTTTTTCGTTCTGATGATGGCGGTGAAACTTGGACAAAAACAACTTCTGACAATAACCTAAGGCAGCGAGCCTGGTACTACACTCGAATTTATGCCGATACTCAAAGCGAGGATGTTCTTTATGTGCTGAATGTTCAGTTCTGGCGTTCTAAAGATGGAGGTAAAACATTCAATTCAATTCGTACCCCCCACGGTGACCACCATGATCTTTGGGTTGATCCCCTGGATGCCCAGCATCTTATTATTGCCGATGACGGCGGCGGTCAAATCTCCTTTGATGCAGGTGCCACCTGGAGCACATACCACAACCAGCCCACGGCCCAGTTTTACCGTGCCGATGTGGATAATCAGTTCCCCTACAGAGTTTATGCCGGTCAGCAGGACAACAGTACCGTTGCTATCGCCTCCAGAACCATGGGAGGTGGAATTACAGAACGAGACTATTACTCCGTTGGTGGTGGTGAAAGCGCTCATGTCGCTCCTCACCCGGAAAACGCCAATATTGTTTATGCCGGTTCATACAGTGGTTATCTGACCCGATACAATCACACCACTGGAGAGCGGCGCAATATTACTGTCTTCCCCGATAATCCTATGGGCCACGGTGTAAAGGATATGAAGTACCGTTTCCAGTGGAATTTCCCCATTGAATTTGATCCTCACGATCCAAACACGCTTTATGTTGGATCGCAACACCTCCACAAAACCACAAACGAGGGGCAATCTTGGGAGGTGATAAGTCCCGACTTAACCACCAATACAGTCTCAATGCAGGATCAATCAGGTGGTCCCATTACCAAGGATGATACAGGTGTGGAATATTACTGCACCATTTTTGTTATCACCCCTTCTCCCCATGAAAAAGGGGTGATCTGGATTGGTACGGATGATGGCAAAGTACACATTACTCGGGACGGAGGGAAAACATGGAAAGATGTTACACCAGGCAATATGCCGGAATGGAGTATGGTAAACAGTATTGACCAGTCACCTCATGATCCTTCTACTGCTTATATGGCTGCAACCCGGTATAAGCTGGATGACTTCAAACCATACCTATACAAAACAACCAATTACGGGAAATCGTGGAAGCTCATCACCACTGGCATTGCAAAAGACGCTTATACTCGCGTTGTACGGGAAGATCCGACCAGGAAAGGGCTTCTCTATGCAGGAACTGAAACAGGTTTGTATATTTCCTTTGATGATGGGAAAAACTGGAAGCCGTTTCAACTGAACCTCCCGGTCGTTCCCGTTACAGACTTGCTGGTGAAGGAAAATGATCTGGTGGTGGCAACGCAGGGTCGAGCTTTCTGGATTTTGGACGACCTCACTCCCTTATATCAGCTTTCCGGGAAAATTTCAGGCGCCAAGGCACACAGGGGATAGGGATACCTACCGCCTGCCTGGCGGCGGCGGGTGGGGTGGGCCAAGTCCTAACTCCGGTGCTAATCCTCCCAATGGTGTTATGACTTTTTACACCTTGTCCAAAGAACTGGATGAAGACGGTGAGTTCACGCTCGAATATCTGGAATCAGATGGTGATGTAATCAAAACTTTCACTAACAAGAAAGATAAAAAGAGTTCTGAACCTACCGCCGAAACTAAAAAAGGGATGAACCGTTTCGTTTGGAATATGCGCTATCCTGACGCAAAAAAGGTCCCTGGTGCTGTTATGTGGGGTGGAACCCACATCGGCCCTAAAGCTGTTCCGGGAGAATACCAAGTAAGGATGACTGTAAACGGAAAATCTCAGATCCAGTCTTTCAAGATCCTGAAAGATCCGAGGATTTCCACAACACAGGCTGATTTCCAGGCTCAGTTTGATCTCTTAATGGAAATCCGGGACAGGACATCTGAGATCAATCAAAAAGTCATCACTATTCGGAGTATTAAATCTCAAGTGAAGACTCTGGCTGATCTAATGGAAAAATCTGGTTTTGAGAATGAAAATATTGCTACGGCTGGAAAAGAACTCTCAAAACAATTGTCAACAATCGAGGAAGAACTGATCCAGGTAAAATCTAAATCGAGACAGGATCCTTTGAACTATCCTATTAAACTAGATAACAAGATTGCTGCCTTGGTTGGCGTTGTTTCAAGTGTTGACGCCAAACCAACCTCACAGTCTCATCAGGTTTTGGATGACCTTGTAGCCCAGGCCGAAAGTCATTACACACAACTGGATCAAGTGCTTAATAATGACCTGTTGCAATTCAATGAAATGATAAGTAAAGCGGAAATCCCGGCGGTGATGATCGGTTCCGAGGACCCCGAATTAATCTGGCCTAAAGAGAGATAGATAACCCGGCATTACTATCCATTAGTTGAAAGATCCCGCAATTTCCAGTTTGCGGGATCTTTTAGTAAGTAGGAAGAGTGGGCTCTATCTCAAGGGCCCACGCGTGAATTCCGCCCACCATACTTTTTACATTCAAGAATCCTTGGTTGAGCAAATAGACAGCAACAGCGGCCGAACGTACTCCCTTATGGCAGTAGACAACCATGGGTTTTTCCTTATCAAAATCTGAAAGTTTGGAGGGCACTTCCTCCATTGTTACATAGTATGATCCATCAATGGTAACCAAATCACTTTCCCATTTCTCACGAATGTCCAACAAAGTAAACGGATCTCCCCTTTCCCGCATAGCATGAACTTTTGTTACAGTGATTTCAGGAACATTCACGGCACTGAGTCTCCATAGCAAAAATATGGTAAATTGATCTCAATGAGAAACCTGAAATATCTTGGTCCAGCGGCCATTGCGTGCGCGGCGGTACTATGGAGTTTTGACGGTCTGTTACGTCAGTATCTATCGGAAATCCCCTCTCTTATGGTGGTCCTGCTTGAACATTTTTTCGGCGCTGTGTTACTTACTCCCCTTCTCCTTAAAAGCTGGAAAGAAGTAAAAACACTCCCCAATCGTGCTTGGGTTTCCGTTCTCTGGGTTTCACTCTTTGGAGGCCTTCTTGGCACTTTTTTCTATACCAAAGCACTGAGTTACGTGAATTACATCGATCTTTCCGTGGTCGTATTACTGCAAAAATTTCAGCCCTTCTTTGCTATCGGACTCGCTGCCGTTTTGCTCAGAGAACCGTTGACAAAAAACTATCTTATCTGTGCCGTGGCTGCTATCGTAGGAGGTTATCTTGTAACTTTTCAGAACGGCTTGCCTGTACTGGCGATGGATGACAAAACAGTTATCGCAGGGCTCATGGCACTCTGTGCTGCTTTTGCCTGGGGAAGTTCCACAGTGCTGGGAAAGCACGCTTTGAAGCATCTTTCCTTTTTTTCACTGACCGGACTCAGGCTCTGGATAACCACCTTTATAACGGCTGTTGTTATACTTTTTATGGGCAATTCTCCCATCAACGTCAGTTTGAGCAAAATTGAATGGCTTACTATTGTGACCATCGTGCTGTCCACAGGAACAGTTGCCCTGTTTATTTATTATTACGGATTAAAGCACGTTCTCGCAACACATGCCACCATTTATGAACTGTTCTGGCCACTGTCAGCAATGCTAATTGATCTGTTCATCCGGGAAAGGACACTCATGCCGGGGCAGTTTATGGGAGCACTGTTACTTATAGGTGCTTCAATCTTTCTCTCCCGCCAACAGAAAAACAGTACTTCATGACCGATCAGGGTTTTGGCCTCAAAGAGCATAAACATAATCTCATTATTAACACTATACATGAAGGATTCTGGGGATTTGGGATCGCTTTTCATTCTACTTATGCCGTGGTTCCACTTTTTCTCAAACTGCTAGACGCACCTCCTATTATAATAGGCTCAGCTGCTGGTGTATTTACTGCCTGTGCCGCCTTACCGCAGATAACCATGGCCTTTATTGGTCAACGGATTCAAAACATAAAAAAAGGGATTGTTTTGGCTCACTCCGTCATGATTCCACCAATATTATTGGCAGGCTTTATTTTCGGTATTCTTGCTCCTACTGGGCCCAACGTCTGGGCTATTTACTTTGGATGTTTCGTGTTATTTTCCCTTGGGGTTGGAGTAGTGTTCCCCATCTGGGCCGATTTCCTTGAACTTGTTCATCTTCCGGAACGGAGGGGTGAATTTTTCGGAATCTCTTTTGCCATAACTAATGGTGCAGGATTCCTTGGCGGGTTCGCTGTAAAAAAACTGTTAGAATCGGTACCCTTCCCCTCCAATTTTGGATACGGTTTCCTGATATATTCTGTCTGTATCATGGCTGCCGTGGTCCTCTTTGTGGGCTACCGGCTCAAACCAAAAAAAACAAGAAACCCAACCGGGATTTCAGACTGTTCCGTAATCAATTGCAATTTGTGCTCAAAACAGACGACAACTACAGACGCTATCTCTTCAGCCGCATCTTACTTACAGCAAACTATCCGGCCATATCACTCTATGCTGTGTATGCCCATGAGAAGCTTCAATTTGATGTGAGTGAAGCTGGAATTTTTACAGCCATAACTGTTTTGCTTTCAGGGCTGTCCAGTTTCATCATGGGAAAGATCGGTGACAAATGGGGACATAAACATGCGTTGGTATTTGTATTCATCGGTTACCTCGCAGCTCTGGTTACAGCACTGAATACGAAAACGATGATGAACACCTATCTCATATTCGTCTTCCTTGGTATCGGGCAAGGGGGATTTCTCACAACTGCCATGAGTCTCATTTTCGAATTCGCTGGTGATGAAGGCGATAAGAAAATATATTTTGCACTAACAGACAGTCTCACAGCACCGTTCGTCGTCATATTTATCATTCTGTCCGGGATTTTCATTCCCAGTCACGGAATTGCAACAGTCCTTGTAGGTCTTGGCTTCTTCATTCTTTTAGGCATTTTGTCACTAGCATTTTTTACTAAAGAACCAAAAACCGCAAGAACTGAATTTGCTCCACCAGAAATGGTCATGTAGCATTCATGATTTTGTTTGTTCTTAGTCTTCGTCGCCTTCTAAATTCCCGTAGTTCCTAGTCATCATATGATAAAACGTTATAGAAATTTTTTCTTTGTAATTCTTTGCCTATTTGCATTTGGCTGCAAAGACGAACCTCAGCGCCATTTCAATCTGGGAAACTGGTATTACCAGAAAGGGTTGATAGATGACGCTATCCTGGAATACCGTGAAGCGATTCGCCTCTATCCTATTGAAGTACGCATGATGAAACGCGATGAGTTGGATATGGCTGCCAAAGCACACTACAATCTCGCCATAGCCTATTCCAAAAAAGGTTGGTACGACTACGCTCTAAAGGAAGCTGAAACCACGTTTGATATGTGGCCTACAAAAGAAAACTATGAAATGGTGGAACTTCTCAAAAAACGCCGAGGCCTGGAAAGACTCAATATAGAAACGGAAACTTAAGCCGCTTCCTTCCCAGCAACTTCCAATCCAATAATTTCAACAACTTTTCCGGAAAGCCATGGTGCGCCGAGGCTGATCCAGATTCCGATAGTCGCTAAAGTAATAAACAGAGTCCCTTCTCCATCGGCAGCCAGTGGCGATGCAATACGATAGATTCCGTAGAGTCCGGAGGCACCGATTATTACCACCACTGCCCCGGCAATCGTGGAGTGGGAAAAGGATGGAATATTCATATAGTCTGCAGCGGTGGCACCCGCCACCAATCCGAACAGAGCACCCATAACTATTCCGGAATAAGTAACCGAAAAGAAAAGACCAAACCAGAGTGTCAACACCAGAAAAATTCCCGTGGCGGGCAGCGCCGAAAAAGAAAGCTGACTCCGTTCCATTCTCCCATTCAAAAATATGAACAACATGAGTAAAATGGCACCGATTGTCCAACCCCCTGCCACATCACCTGGCCAGTGTACACCCAGATAAAGGCGAGATAGGCCAATGAAAAAAACTGTAAGGCCGGCAATTGCGTAGTATTTTCTCAAAGCCCATGCCAGGTATCCCCATATCACCACGGCATGCTGGGCATGTCCGCTTGGGAAAGCAAACCCGTCAGCTTCAATAAAACCCACATTTTCTGGACGAGGAAACTGCAATACCTCCTTCAGAACAAAATTGATATAGATACTGGTACAAAGAAGAACTGTGAGCCTGATGGCGCTCGATCTTTTCCAGAACCAGAAAATGGTAGGAAAGAACACAACATAGAAGATATCATCACCCAGCAAAGAGGCAAACCGCATAAGGTAATAAACAGCCGGATGGTCCAGATCTTGGAGGAACTCAATAACCTGCAAGATTACTGGTCTCTCGTTTCTAAAAATAAATTCTTCATGGTGAGGTAGTTATCACCATCATTCTCTGACGGGTCAGGATTGAATGATGTAAGGTTCACCACCTCCACAACATTCCCATCTCTGTCCAGGACAAACAAATCACGTATGATCACCTCCCACGATTCCCACACTCGCTGATCTGCATTATCCTGAGCCCAAGGCAATATCCTTCCGTCAATCATGCCTCCAAGCGATTTATCTTCATAATCGATACCATTGATTCCCAGGATATGAACATCAGTTATCCCTTCGGAGTGGAGTTCCAGTAAAAGGTCATTCAGGACACCGAACCGGTGTCGGCACATTCCTCACCCCTGGTCCCCAAAATAGTATCCTGAGACTTTCCCCTCATAAGTGGAAGGGCCTATGAACTGCTGGTAAGTTGGTGAATTAGGGTTTAGATCCTCCAGAGAGAAATCAGAAGCTGACGGATTGCTTACCGTAGGGTTCTTTTTTGAACACGCAACAAAAGTGAGAAACCCCGCAACGATCCACAATGACAGTTGACGAAATTTCAGAGAGTTAGAAATATAACACATCTTACATCATATGAATGTGCCAGATCGGTGCTCCCCTCCGTCTGTGTAAACGATGGAACAGTTAATGAAGTCAGCACCTGGTTGAAGCATAAGTTGCACAACATTAGCAACGTCGTCTGGCTCCGTGGTTCGGCCCATGGGATTACGCTTTTTCGTTTTTTCTACCCACTCTTCCCAGTTTTCACTGATCTTTGTGAGTGCCCGCGTCGGCGTAACGCCCGCCTGGATACAGTTGGCGGTAATGCCGTGTTGACCCAATTCCCATCCTATCTGTCGAGTAATGCTCTCCAACGCAACCTTGGCTACACTGACTGGGCCATACCCATCCATGCAAAGATAATTACCCTCGGAAGTGAGTCCCAGCACTCTGGAGCCGCTACCTAGGAGGTCAGCATCAAACAGTTTCTGTACCCAGTAAAGAAGTGATGTCCCCATGACATGTACCGTCATATCCATCTGTTTCTGGGTAACGGGACGCTCGCCGAAAAAATTGGTGGTTGTACCGAAAGCAATGGAATGAAGCAACAGTTTCAGTGGTTCGCCACCGGTAATCTCTTTAATCTGGGGAATAAATTCATCCATAACTTCGCTGTCAGCTGCATTTTTATTAAAAAAGTGGGCGCGGCCGTCGTTAAGTCCTTTCAACTCCTCGCAGAATGATTCAGCTTCTTTCTTGATATCTCCACGATCAAAATGAAACCCGATAATCCCGTAACCATCTTCCGCTAGTTTACGGGTGGTAGCCCCACCATGACCTGTGGAACATCCCAAGATTAATACCCACTGTTTCATTGCTAAACTCCTTTACTAAGTGAGGCAATTTATTCCAAAACAACCCCCCCTCAAAAGGGTAACCCGCCATAGGTAAAAAATCAAAATGAACGTAAACTTCTAGTCTGATTACATGCAAACTATCAAAAGTTTATGGAGAAGAAACAAAGCTACAATAATACAGACTTGATGAAGTGTGCGGACGGTGTTTTTGGTTCCGAGAGTGGAAAGCTTCCTCTCCCTCCAATGCTAATGGTGGACCGCATAAAGAAAATCACTGATGACGGTGGGAAATTCAACAAGGGGTTTATCCATGCGGAAATGGATATCAACCCAAATAAATGGTTTTTTGATTGTCATTTCAAAGACGATCCCGTCATGCCTGGTTGCCTTGGACTTGACGCCCTTTGGCAACTTACCGGTTTTTTCCTGTCGTGGATGGGTGGGACAGGCAAGGGTCGTGCTTTGGGCTGTGGAGAAGTGAAATTCAAAGGCCAGATTCGGCCTCATCACAAGAAAGTGACTTACCGACTCGACATCAAGAAAATCATCACCAAACCGATCTGGATGGGCCTCACGGATGCCACAGTAGAAGTGGCAGACAGAACAATCTATTTTGCAAAAAATGTTCAAGTGGGACTTTTCGAGAATCTCGTCTATCCTCCTCCCCCTGGAGAAACTGAACCCTTTTAATTGATGAAAAGAATTGTCGTAACAGGGATCGGGATTGTCTCAAGCATAGGCAACAATCGCAATGAGGTGCTGGATTCATTAAAAAACCAGAGAAGTGGAATCGAATTCAATCAGGAATATGCTGACTTGGGATTCCGTTCACACATTTGCGGTACTATTACAGCAAATATCAAGGAGCTGGTGCCCCGCAAGCAGCTCAGGTTCATGGGTGACGGGTCAGCTTACAGCTATATTTCCATGGCCGAATCTATTGAAGATGCAGGTCTTGCTGAAGAAGACCTGGCCAGCGAAAAAACGGGGCTCATTATTGGATCAGGTGTCGCCAGTGGTGCTCCTCTTGTTGAAATGGCTGATACGCTACGGAACAAAGGTGCCCGGAAAGTTAATCCTTTCTACGTTCCCAAAATTATGTCCAGCTGCAACGCTGCTAACCTCGCTACCGCTTTCAAGATTAGAGGTTACAGTTATACCATCAGCTCGGCCTGTGCCACCAGCGGCCACTGCCTCGGCAATGCTTACCAGTTGATTCAAGCTGGAGAACAGGATCTTATGTTTATCGGGGGTGGAGATGAAGTAAGCTGGATTGTATCTATCGCCTTTGATTCCATGGGAGCTCTAAGTTCCAATTTTAATGATAATCCCCAATCTGCCAGCCGTGCTTATGACCGCGACAGAGACGGTTTTGTTGTATCGGGAGGCGGTGGCACTATCGTTCTTGAAGAATACGAACGGGCGAAAGCCCGGGGTGCTAAGATTTACTGTGAAGTAACCGGCTACGGCATCAGTTCTGATGGGGATGATATGGTTCGGCCATCCGGAGAAGGGGCGGAACGTTGTATGAAAATGGCACTAAAAACTGTGGACGGTCCCATCGATTATCTAAATGCTCACGGCACATCCACCCCAGCCGGAGACATCACGGAACTGACCGCCATTAATAATGTTTTCAGTGGCAACGGTCAACTGCCTCACATCAGTTCCACCAAGTCACTTACTGGGCACGCTCTCGGTGCTGCAGGGGTCCATGAATCCATCTATTGTATTCTTATGATGGAGAATGATTTCATCTGCCCTTCAGTAAATATTGAAAATCTTGACCCTGAAGCTGATGGTTATCCCATCGTACTTGAACCTATGAACAATCACAGCCTCAACAGTGTAATATCTAACAGTTTTGGCTTTGGCGGCACAAACTGCTCTCTGATATTCAGTAAAATATAAGTGCCACTCCAGTGCGGCATCATAGGCCTTCCCAATGTGGGAAAGTCCACTATCTTTAATGCTCTGACAGCTTCGGCAGTGCCGGCTGAGAATTACCCTTTTTGCACCGTGGATCCAAATGTTGGAGTAATGCCTCTTCCTGATCCCCGCCTGGAAAAGATTACCACCTTTTTCCGCCCGGAGAAAATCACACCTACCACAGTTGAGTTTGTGGACATCGCTGGCTTGGTAAGGGGAGCCAGTGAGGGTGAAGGACTGGGCAATCGCTTTCTGGGGCAGATCCGGCAGGTAGCAGCTATCATTCACGTAGTGAGATGTTTTGAGGATCAAAACATCTCACATGTGGAAGGAAGTCTCGATCCAGTAAGAGATGCCGAACTGATAGAAACAGAACTCCTAATGAAAGATCTGGAAACTATTGAGAGGAAGATTGAGAAAGCCGCTAAGGAAGCAAAGTCTGGCGACAAACAACATAAGACAGAGCTGAATCTCCTGACTCGACTATCGGAACACTGTAACGCCGGAAAGATGGCTCGAACTTTTGATTGTATGTCTGAAGAAGTGTTGATTATAAAACAACTTCATCTTTTGACACGAAAACGAATTCTCTATGTGGCCAACGTGGATGAAGAAGAAATCACAGCTACTCAGCGGAGTGAACAGACACAGGTCCTGTTCGACTTTGCTGAAAAACAAAATAATATTGCTATCCGCCTCTGTGGAAAACTGGAACAGGAATTGGCAATTCTCGATTCCACTGAACAGGCGGAATATCTCAGAGGATACAATTTACCTGAGATTGGGCTCCACAAACTTATCCATGCTGCTTACAGCCTGCTGGATCTTGAAACATTTTTTACCGGCAGTCCAAAAGAGGTTCGGGCCTGGACAGTCAAAAAAGGAACCACAGCTCCAAAAGCAGCAGGAGAGATTCACACCGATTTCGAGAGAGGATTCATTAAAGCGGAGGTGTATCGATACAACGACATGCTTCAATATTCTTCAGAAACCGCTCTCCGGGATGCAGGAAAAATCCGTATGGAAGGACGAAATTATGTCGTCCAGGATGGCGATATCATTTTCTTCAAATTCAATGTGTAAGTAAAACGCCCATGTATTTTTTTATGATCTTGATATATTTCCTTTCATTTTTCAGCTTTGTGGTGCTGGCACTTGCTGGTCTGCAAGGTTTGCTCGAGTTCTCAATATTTGGTGTTCATCACGCTTCATTCGGTTTCGTTGCTGCCATACTCTATCTGTTCACAGAAGTGCTTGTTATGTTTTTCTTTGTCGGAACAGGTGTCAGCATTAAGGAGTATGTCCAGGAAAACAGCGCCGATATCCAGTTCCATCAACGCTCCGTCGATATCAAACGGAAGCTCTACCCTCCAACGCTTTTGAATGTTTTTCTTGTCATGATTACTTTCATTATAGGCGGAGGCGTTGATACCGGATTGATCCCGGGCTGGATCCATGGTCTTCTGTTCTATATTGCTCTCATTCATTTCTTCAAAATGATCAAGATTCAACACGACTCTTTTCGCGAAAATACGGCAATTGTGCTGGAAATGACCGGGGTGGTGCATGACTCTGGCACTGTAGCAAGCTGATCTCGTAACAGTCCGCGATTCAACTTGACGATACTTTGCTGAACCTTTAGATTCTCGCTTCAGCCTTCAATTTATGATCAATTTCACAACTTTTGGTGAAGACCATCTGGCCGTCCTCGTCAGTTTGGCACTTACATCGGCACTAATCATTATGGCAGGCAAACGAGGGACACCTGAAACAAAAGATATAATCGCAAAAGGACTCGCTGTTACTCTGATTGTTCAGGAGATGGCTATGCATGTGGAAGCAGCTATAACAGGTTTATGGACCATTCAGACCTACCTGCCTGTCCATATGTGCAGTCTCAGCATTTACCTCACCGGGTATGCTTTATGGACAAGACGTGATATGATTTTTCAGACTTGCTACTACTGGTCTATAGGCGCCGTTCATGCCCTCGCCACACCAAACATTGAGTCATTCTTTTCACCATTTAGAGTTGTACAGTTTTTTACCAGTCACGGATTGATCGTTATGGGAGTTCTTTACCTCACTTTTGTGTACAATATGAAGGCCACCTGGCACGGTCTTCACTTAGTTCTGGGTATCACCATTGCAGTGACCGCCTTTGCGGGCTTTGTTAACTGGCTTATTGATGCAAATTATATGTTCCTTTGCGAAAAACCTGTAGGTGAAAATATCTTACATATGATGCCACCTTGGCCGTGGTATATTGGTATACTCATTATTGTGGTAGCTGCGCACTTCTATCTATTTTATTTACCCTTTAGAATTGCTGAGTTACGATTGAAACGGAACAATTAACTTTAAAAAGGAAAGAAAAATGACTTACAGACGCACGATATTTTTTACCCAACTGATCCTCCTAGTTCTGACTGGCTGCCAAAATACATCTCATGAAGAATATTCTATCAGTCAGTTCATAAAGACCACCTCAATTCGAGGGAGCAGTTTCTCTCCGGATGAATCAGAAATACTCTTTTCCAGTGATGAAACGGGGGTTTTTAACGCTTACACTATCTCAGTCAATGGAGGTAAGACAACGGCACTTACAACATCCATCGGGAATTCCATTTTTGCCACCACATTTTTTCCCAATGACAGGCGAATCCTCTACCGTAGCGATCAGGGTGGGAATGAGATTTGGCATATCTATCTCAGGAATGAAGATGGATCCGCAAAAGATTTAACACCTGGAGAAAATGAGCGGGCTCTATTTGGCGGTTGGGCATACGATGAAAAAAGCTTTTTCTATACCTCGAACAGGCGCAACCCGAAATATATGGATGTCTACGAGATGGATATCGAGACGTTTAAGCCAACGCTTATTTTCAATAATGACGAGGCACTCAATTTCGGGGGGATCTCCAATGACAAGCAGTATTTAGTATTTGGCAAAACGGATACGCGTGACAACTCCGATATTTACCTTTATGATCTCAAGGAGAAAAATCTGGAACTCATTACTGAACACGAGGGGAATATTAATCACTATCCGGCTGAGTTCTCAACCGACTCCAAGCAACTTTATTACCTTACTGACAAAGACAGTGAATTCAATTATCTGGTCGAATACGATATTCAAACCGGTAATAGAAAAATCTTTCAAAAAGAGTCATGGGACATTGCATATATGTATTTCTCTCGATTGGGTAAATACCGTGTGTTGGGAATCAATCAGGATGCTCAAACTGTCATCAAAGTATATGATACCACAACTGAGAAACAGATCTCACTTCCCAAGCTTCCGGCAGGGAACGTCGCATCAGTCAGCATCTCAAAAAGCGAACAACTCATGTCATTCTATCATGGCGGAGCAAAATCGCCTTCTGATCTGTATGCGCATACAATCGGAGAAAGAGGATACAGCAGACTAACGAATTCGATGAGTCCTGAAATCAATCCATCATATCTTGCCGAAGCTGAAGTAATTAGATACAAATCTTTTGACGGTATGGAAATTCCTGCAGTCTATTACAAGCCTCCTAATGTTAAACAAGGTGATAAAATCCCAGCTCTTGTCTGGGTTCACGGCGGTCCAGGCGGTCAATCCCGCGTGGGCTATCGGGCGCTCATTCAATACCTTGCCAATCACGGTTATGCCGTACTTGCCGTCAATAATCGTGGCAGCAGCGGCTACGGCAAAACTTTCCAAACTTTGGATGACCAAGCCCACGGTGAAGGCGATCTGGATGACTGCGTTTCGGCTAAAGATTTCCTCATCTCTACCGGTTATATTGATGAGAACAAGATTGGTATCATCGGCGGGAGTTACGGCGGCTACATGGTGATGGCAGCATTGGCTTTCAGACCTGAGGATTTTGAAGTAGGTGTCAACATTTATGGTGTCACAAACTGGATCCGTACACTGAAAAGTATTCCGCCGTGGTGGGAAGCTGCAAAGTTATCACTTTATAAAGAAATGGGTAATCCCGAAACACAGGAAGATTACCTCTATAACATCTCGCCACTTTTCCATGCGAAAAACATTGTTAAACCGGTCATGGTGCTTCAAGGTGCTAACGATCCCAGAGTCCTGCAGATAGAATCGGACGAAATGGTGGCCGCTGTGCGTAACAAAGGCGTGGTTGCCGAATACATCGTTTTTGAAGATGAAGGACACGGCTTCGTAAAAAAAGAAAATCAAATCAAGGGATACGGGGCAATCCTACAATTTCTTGATAATTACCTCAAAAAGAACTCATAGCTATTCACAACATCTACTCGGCTGAGACAAAGGACTATAAATCTATCTGTCGCCTCCTGACCGATAATGATCTTCCTTTGAAAGGGGTGAAAGCAAGTCTTAGTCACTTCATTGTTAAAAAGGCGGAAGATGGAATCATCGGTGTGGCGGGTATGGAGCTCTACCCGCCGGACGGACTGCTAAGGTCAGTAGCGGTTGAGCAATCCAAGCGTTATTCCGGAATTGGCGCTGAGCTGTGTGCTGATCTTCTTGAAAAAGCGGGGCTGTGGGGAATTAGCAATGTTTATCTGCTAACAACCACTGCGTCAGACTTTTTCCACAAGCTCGGCTTTGAAAAAACTGACCGGGACAGTACTCCGAAAAGTATTCAACTAACAGAAGAGTTCTCAAATCTTTGCCCTTCTTCGGCAACCTGTATGATAAAGACCGTGTGACCGGAGACATTGATGAATAGCCCGAATCAAGAAGCGATAAAACTCCTTAAAGAGTATATCACCATTAATACCGTCAATCCGCCTGGAGATGTTACACCGGCGGCTAACTTTCTCAAGGAGATCATTGAGAAAGAGAATATCCCTGTTGAACTGTACTGGTCTGACAAATCAACAGGGCGTGTAAACCTGCTTGCCCGATTGAAAGGATCGGGTGCTAACAATCCCCTATTAATGCTCCACCATATGGATGTTGTCCCTGTGGATGAACGGGGGTGGACTGTGGAACCTTTTGGCGGTGTTGAAAAGGACGGCTATCTCTACGGCCGGGGCTCTCTCGATATGAAAAATTACGGTGTCGTTCAACTCATGTCCATGCTACAACTTGTCCGTCAAGGAGTTGACCTTGACCGGGATCTATTATTCCTGGCCGTCTGTGATGAAGAAATCGGTGGTGAATTGGGTGCAAAATGGATGGTGGAAAATCATTGGGATGACATGGCACCTGAATTTGTTCTGGACGAAGGGGGATTTGGGACCGAAGGGTTTTTTACCAAGGACAACCGGCTCATCTTTTCCGTGGGTGTTGCTGAAAAGCAAATGTTCGCACTCAATCTATCCATCAGGCGGCCACCGGGACACGCGTCCATGCCACCAAAAGAAAATGCAAACTTCATTCTGTCCGAAGCGTTAGCCCGCGTTGCGGCTTACACAACACCAGAAAACCTCACCCCCGTAGCAAAAGAAATGGAGAATCGATTGGGCGGGCTTGAGCAAACGGTATACAACAATGCCGTCAGAAGAAACACCATATCACTCACTGTCTTGAAAGGATTTGTGGGTGATCCCCCAAAAACAAATGTGATCCCTGAACATTCAGAGGCAGTCCTGGACTGCCGCCTTCTCCCTGAACAAGACAAAGATGAGTTTCTGGAAGAGCTTAAGAATGTCATTGATGATAACAGAATTACCATAACTCCAGTTCTGGAACCAAAATGGGGATCTGTGGTGTCTCCTTATGATAGTGAGCTTTTCCGAATCATTGAAGAAGAGACAGCTAAAGCCTATCCCAATTCTATCACACTCCCCCACCTGGTCATTTACGGAACGGACTCGAGATACTTCCGCGAAAAAGGTGCCTCCTGCTATGGCTTTTTCCCGGGACCAGTGAGTATGGAGGAGTACTCCCGGATCCACGGCAATGATGAGCGTATCAGACTGGAAAGTCTGAGCAAAGCGACGGATATCTACTGTAGTGTGGTGAAACAATTCTGCGAAAAACGGTAAGGAGAAACGATGCGATATAACAGATTGATTTTGACTTTCCTCATTGCAATAGTCCCTGTTTTGGTTATTTCTCAACAACCCTCTAAACAAGAATTTCGGAAGCAGGTACGTGAATACCGTATCGCTCACGAACAGGAACTATTCGATGAACTGGTAGAATGGCTCTATATCCCCAACGTGGCGGACGATCAACCCAACATCAGAAAGTGCGCAGCGTGGCTGAAGTCTGCTATGGAACGGCGGGGAATCACGGCAAAAATTCTCAAAACGGGCGGAAGTCCTGTGGTTTATGGCGAGCTGAATGTACCGGGAGCTAATCGGACCATCATGTTTTATTCCCATTACGATGGTCAGCCTGTTGATCCGACGAAATGGATCGATATGGAACCGTTCACACCGACCATGCGTCCCGGCAAAATGGAAGCCGGATCCACGGAACCCAAACCTATCCCGTTACCGAAAAAAGGTGAAAAGATTAATGAAGAATACCGCCTCTATGCCCGATCCGCCAGCGATGACAAATCTCCTATCACTGCATTGTTAGCAGCCATTGATGCAGTAAAAGCTGCAGGATTGAGTTTTGGTGCAAACGTCCGGTTCATTTATGAAGGTGAAGAAGAGGCCGGATCACCATTTTTGCAATCATTCGCTGAAAAGAATAGAAGCCTTTTCGAAACAGAAGTACTCTATGTCTGTGATGGCCCCATGTATTTCAGCAATCAACCCACACTGAAGTTCGGTGCCCGAGGCATTACCACCATCGATATCACCGTTTATGGCCCCAACGTAAATGTGCACAGCGGCCACTACGGAAACTGGGCACCCAACCCCGGAATCAAGCTGGCCCGCTTGCTCACAAGCATGAAACATGAAAACGGCAACGTCAAAGTGAGAGGCTTCTATAATACAGTAACACCACTAAGTCGGCGTGAGAAAGAAGCACTAAAAACCATTCCCTCTTATGATGAAGAACTCAAACAGCTTTACGGTTTCGCTCAGCCTGAAGGCCGCGGGGAAACTCTCATGGAGAGGATTAATCTTCCTTCATTGAATATCCGTGGTTTGGAGAGTGCGTGGGTTGGTCCTCAGGCGAGAACGGTGGTCCCTGCTGAAGCAACGGCCGCCATCGACATCAGAATGGTGAAAGGAAATGATCCAGATGATATGGTAAACAAAGTGATTGAACATGTGAGGCGAGAAGGCTTTCACGTGGTTTCTGAAAATCCTGATCAGAACACGCGGATGCAATATGCTGACATAGTAAAGATCGTTAAGCGAGGCGGTTATCCTGCGTCTCGCACATCAATGGATCTGGAAATCTCGCAACTCACCATCGAGGCTCTTTCAGATTACCACGATGAACCGGTGGTGTTGGTTCCCACAAGCGGTGGTTCAGTCCCCCTCTACATCTTCACTCAGATACTGGATGTCCCCACTATCAGCGTTCCCATCGTCAATCATGACAACAACCAGCATCAGCCCAATGAGAACATTCGCATGGGCCACTACTGGCAAGGGATTGAAACTCTGGCCGCTCTGCTGGTTTATGTGAAATGAAAATAATTCCATGAGATTTCTTGAAGTCACGGTCGTTTTACTGTCCGCTGTTTTGGTAATGAACATGTCCATAGCAAAATCCCGGCGCAAAGGGACAAGCTCTCTCCTCTTGATAGTAATTCTCATAACGCTTCTCCACCTTCTCATAGAAGGATACAGGTGGCAGATGGTACCGTCATATTTACTTCTTGGGCTTTTCACCTTGATCAGAAACAGAGAATCTCAAAAAACTGCTACAGTAGTGATATCCATTATCTGGACTTTCTCTCTATTACTACCGGCAACAGTTCCCGTCGTTAAATTGCCAAAACCTACAGGGCCTTTTAAGGTCGGCACAGCCATATTCCACTGGACAGACACTACCCGCACCGAATGGTTCACAGAAGAACCTGACGATCTCAGGAAGATGATGATACAATTGTGGTATCCTGCCAAAAATAACTTCCGCAACAAAGTGTCACTCTACATTGATCATATTGATCTCCGTGCCCAGGCTATTAGTGATCGAGTGGGACTACCGTCTTTCATGCTAGACCATCTCAATCTTGTGAAAACGCATTCACTCATAGAGGCGTCCCCCATTGATAGCAAAGAGCTATTTCCCCTCATCATCTTTTCCCACGGGCTTGGGGGTATGCGTAATCAGAACACTGTACTCATGGAGGAACTCGCCAGTGCTGGCTATGCAGTGGTTGCTATGGATCATCCCTACGATGCAAACATGACTATTTTCCCCCCGAACGGTGAGGCATCTGCCGAAAGAATTGCTGATTATCGATCAGCCATACCTGAAGGTACGGCCGATTCGATCTGGTTTAAAATCCGTAACCGCCAGTTGGACACTCGCATCGCGGATGTCCTTTTTATCCTTCAACAACTGGAGACTGTCGATACACCTCTCCTTTCTCGCATCAACTTTCAAAAGATCGGAATTGCCGGTCACTCATTTGGTGGCGCCACAGCTGTCCTTTCCGCCATGCAGGATCACAGGTTTAAAGCTGTTGTTGCTCTTGATGGATGGTTTGTTCCTCTCGCCATTACGGACGCTGAAGCCAAGATGGACGTTCCATTTCTATTTCTCGGTCAGATGTCATGGAAAAGCTGGAACGAACAACGTCACAGACATTACCTTGACCTTATCATGTCCCAGAGCGGAGTAAATGCGTATCACCTCTCCATAAGAGGATCCAAACACTATGATTATGCTGACATACCCTTATTTTCCCCAATCATGCAAATTTTGGGTTTGGTCAGTTCCTCAGATGGTCGAAAAATGGTAGAGATGGTAAATCGAACTACTTTGCAATTCTTTGATCAATTCGTCCGTGGCAACACTACAATTGATTTTTCAAATTTGCGATTTTCTTCCTCCATCCAAATACGGAGGGGACTGGCAACTTCTTCTTGATGACTCCGATGCTCAGTCATATCTTTCTCGCTTCTTCTAGTAAGAAGTAGAAGATAGCAGACCGATGAAAACCGGATACCAAAAAGTTGGGCTCTGGCTGGGTCCTTTGGTCGGCATTACGCTGATATTGTTACCACATCCGGAAGCTATGTCACCTCCTGCGTGGCGGACAGCAGTTGCAGGGATCTGGATGGCCATTTGGTGGTGTACGGAAGCTGTGCCTGTTGCAGTGACAGCTATTCTACCTCTTGCTCTTTTTCCTCTTCTTGGAATCGGTGACATAAAACTGGTTGCCGCGCCTTATGCCAATCCTATAATCTATCTTTTTATGGGTGGTTTTGTCATTGCCCTAGCTATTGAACGGTGGAACCTCCACAAACGCATGGCTCTTACTATCCTCACTTCTGTGGGAAACAGCGGTCGGTCTCTTATCGCCGGGTTTATGTTTGCAAGTGCCTCAATCAGTATGTGGGTAATGAATACATCTACCACGTTAATGCTACTACCCATTGGCGTCTCTATCATCAAGATCGTTTCCGAGACAGCTGATGAAGTAAGCAATGAGGAAAAACACAACTTCCAGCTGGCCTTGTTATTGGGTATCGCCTACAGCGCCACCATTGGCGGTATGTCGACACTGGTGGGAACAGCTCCAAACGCACTCCTGGCCGGTTTCATGAAAGAGAACGGTTTCGCCGAGATTGGATTTGGGCAGTTTATGCTTGTGGGTTTCCCGCTAACGATTTGTATGCTGCCTCTCTCATGGTTTGCACTTACACGAATCGTGTTTCCCGTGAATTTCATCACTTCCCCCGAAACTCGCCGTGTGTTAACAGAAATGCGAGCTGACCTCGGTCCCATGAGTATCTCTGAAAAACGGGTAGCAGTTGTTTTTGCTATGGCAGCGTTTACATGGATGACCCGACCCTTGCTAAACACTTTGCCCGGATTATCCGGACTCTCTGATGCAGGTATTGCGATGATTGCTGCCATTACCCTCTTTCTCATTCCAAGCGGCCAATCGGATGATCCATACCTCATGAAATGGGAGATCATGCCAAAGCTGCCGTGGGGTCTTTTACTTCTATTCGGCGGAGGGCTGAGTCTCGCTTCTTCAGTAACCCGAACCGGTCTTGCCGATTGGATTGGAAATAGTCTCATAGTTCTGGGGGAGGCTGGGACTATAGTACTTGTGGTGGTGATTACAACACTCATCGCGTTCTTAACGGAACTCACGAGTAATACCGCTACAACAGGAACTTTTCTTCCTGTTGTCGCCGCGTTGGCCATCGGCATCAATGTGGACCCATTAATCTTTACCCTCCCAGCTGCCCTAGCTGCCAGCTGCGCCTTCATGCTGCCTGTGGCCACGCCTCCGAACGCCATCGTTTATGGATCGGGATATATCCGAATTCCGGAAATGGCGAAAGCGGGGTTATCACTGAACATTATAGGAATCGTTTTACTATCCATTATTGCTCTCGTCCTCACTCCAGTAGCGTTTGGTTAATTTAGAGGCCAAATGACCCAAAACATCTATCTGAGAAAACAGTTTTTCAGAAGAATTCTAAAGAATCTGCCACACCTCCTTTTGGCAATTGGTGGCGTGTGGGGACAGACCTATTTCCCGCCTTACGGCCAATGGGAAAGACAACAGCCAAAGGACGTGGGCGTCAATTCCCGGCTTCTGGAGCGTGCTGTGAAGTTCGCCATTGAACATGAAAATCAAGCACCAAGAAAACTGGAAGATTTTATTAAGGCCACCCTTACTCAGGAACCGCACGGTGATATAATCGGCCCCACAAAAGAGCGAGGGGAAATGACAGGGCTTATTGTCAAGGATGGCTATATCATTACTGAATGGGGGGATATTGATCGTGTCGATATGACATTTAGTGTTACAAAAACATATTTATCCACCACTGTGGGGCTTGCTTATGACCGTGGAATGATACGGGATGTTAAAGATCGTGCTCAAGGATATTTACCTACTGATCATTTCACAGGAGAACACAATAGTAAGATCACCTGGGATCACCTGCTCCGGCAAACAAGTGACTGGCGCGGCACCTTATGGGACAAACCAGACTGGGCCGACAGACCTCCGCGGGACGCTTCATGGGACGAGATGCAAAATCAGCCTCTCAACGAACCGGGTGCCCATTATAAGTACAATGATGTCCGGGTTAATCTCTTGGCTCTGGCTGCATTGCATGTTTGGCGGAAGCCCCTTCCGCAGATACTCCGAAAATATGTGATGGATCCCATTGGTGCCTCAAATACGTGGCGATGGCACGGATATGAGAATTCCTGGGTACTCATGGATGGCCAGATGATGCAATCTGTCAGCGGTGGCGGTCACTGGGGTGGTGGCATGTGGATCAATGCTCTGGATCATGCCCGCTTTGGATATCTTTTCTTACGCGAAGGAGAATGGGATGGGCGGCGTATTATATCAGAAAAATGGATCGAGATGGCAAGAACACCCGGGCCCGCCAATCCCCGCTATGGTTATATGAACTGGTTTTTAAATACCCCGGTTGAAAGGGATGGGAAAACCACCTTGGCTGTTCCAACAGCACCAAAAACAGCTGTCACTTTTCGAGGAGCGGGGTCCAACATAATTTATATAGATTGGGACAATGATCTTTTGGTGGTTGTCCGGTGGATCGACCGCAAACACTTCAATGAGTTCATTGAAAAAGTGCTCGCATCCATCAAAGATTAAATTGTAACCCATGCTCTAGGAGGATTGGACATGAAGAACTATACAATTGTTTCATTGATTTCATTATCGCTCCTCACCGCACAGACAACAACTGTTGAGCGCCAGGCCGCCAGCGATATTGTCAAAAAAATCGATCAATTGCAGTCAAAGATTCAGCCTACACAAACGGCAAAAGAGATGGCGGCAAAAAAAGATCGAGATAGAGACAAGGTTCTTAAAAGAGTAGAAACACTTTGGGGCGACCAGCTTCGTGATCTGTCTGATCATATAGGGCAGAACCCTGAAATCGGTTTCCAGGAATATGAGTCCGTAGACACTCTGACCAAAGTTCTTCAAAACTTTGGTTTTTCAGTGACAACAGGTCAGGCAGGTTTGGAAACAGCATTTGTTGGTGAGTGGAAATCTCCGGCCAGGGGAAAGGGGCCCACAATCGGCCTTTTTGCCGAGTATGACGCCCTCCGCGGTACTAAAGAACCGTTTCATGGTTGTCAGCACAACGGCCAGAGTCCGGCAGCTTTTGCCAGTGCCGTGGCCGTGGCAGAGTTCATGGAAAAACGCAAGCTCCCCGGAACAATAAAGATTTTCGGAACACCCGCTGAAGAAATGGGACCCCCGGCCAAAGTGATTATGTTTGAGGCAGGTGTTTTTGATGGTACTGATCTCATCGTTCGCAGTCACGGCACGGGTGAGACGACACGAAACAAACCGGGCTTTGGTGTCTGTTGTCTTAACATCAATGAAGTAAAATATATTTTTGAAGGACGCCCAGCCCATCAGCGCAGTTCCTGGAACGGTCGTAACGCCCTTACAGCTGCTGTTCAGTTTTACACCACAGTGGATCACCTACGTCCCACATTCCGGCCGGAAGCGGTAATCCAAGGTGTTATCCCTGAAGGTGGTGTTGCGCCTAATGTTGTTCCTGACCGAGCTGTAGTGGATTACTACATTCGCTACCCCGATGAAGTTTACCTCGCTCATATGGATGCCATGATTGCCAATGCCGCCCGTGGCGCCGCTCTGGCTACCGGTACAAAAGTAACTATCGATAGATATGGTGAATACAGAGACGGAATTACGGTTGGTTCTTTGGAAGAGTTGTCTTTTGCCTATGCGGAAAAACTGAATGCTCCTGAGATTAATCCCGAACCGCAGCGACCAGCCGGTTACGAAGAGACCGGTTTCGTTACAAGAAAAATTCCGGGCGTCAGCGTCAGTGTTTATAGCTCGTCAGCACCAGGACACTCCTATGAGCGTTGGCTCGATTCCATGAAAGAGGTGGGTCACACCGGTTTCTTGCTGGACGCTAAAGTGATGGCAGCGATCCTCTATCACTATTTGACAGATGACGATTTCAAAAAAACTGTGCATATGGAGCACAAAACCATGGCCGGACTGTTCCAAGACTATCTCGATGCTCTGAAAGATGCGTATAAAGATGAATTGGGAGATACATCGAAATAGCGGATGAAAAAAGTTGATTATAAGAAAAAATTAAAACACCTCTACGGTCCATCCTCAAAAAAAGTCGTCATAGTGGAGGTCCCTCCCATGAATTACCTCATGGTGGATGGGGAGGGTGGACCCGCCGCAGAAAGCTACCAGCAGGCCATTGAAGCACTGTACGGGCTCTCATTTACGGTAAAGTTTGACGTAAAAAAAGACGTCGGCCCGGATTATACGGTCATGCCACTGGAAGGGCTTTGGTGGGCAAAAGATATGACAGCGTTTTCCTCGGATAGAAAAGATGAATGGCAATGGAAAATGATGATCATGCAACCAGATCATGTCACCGCCAAACATGTGAATGCGGCTACAAAACAACTCAGGGAAAAGAAAAATCCGTTGGCACTAGACAAGATACGATTTGAGTCCTACCATGAAGGTCCCTCAGCTCAAATCTTGCACATCGGACCTTATGATAAGGAAGGTCCCATCATTACACTAATGCACAAGTTCATTGATGAGAACGGCTATCAGCTCCACATGAAGCACCATGAAATTTATCTTAGTGATCCACGAAGATCGAAACCGGAAAAACTGAAAACTGTTTTACGTCAACCAGTAACGAAGGCGTAACAATGCAAATTTGGATTCAGTGGCCACAAGGAGAAATCACCGCCACTCTTGAAGATACTCCTACCTCGCGTGCTTTATTAGATGCTCTTCCCTTTGAATCGTCTGCCAACACCTGGGGAGATGAGATCTACTTCTCTGTGCAACTATTGACTGATCTGGAAAAGGACGCTCAGCAGGTGGTGGACCCAGGCACTGTCTGTTTCTGGACGGAAGGAAACGCCTTGGCCATCCCTTTTGGCCCAACTCCCATAGCGGAAGGAGACGAATGTCGACTGATAACAGCATGTAATGTTTTGGGAAAAGTAGAAGGAGATCCAAAAACGCTGAGTTCAGTCATTTCAGGAGCGGACATTTCTGTGGAACTCTGCACAAATTAATCTGGCACTTTTTTCCCTCTATTAAAGGCAACTCATTTAAGCTTTGAGCCTTCGTGGTCTTTTTCATTTAGGAGTAATCTACATTGCCTGGGGCAGTACCTACCTCGCCATCCGGGTAGCTGTGCGGGAAGGGGCAGGATTCCCGCCTCTCATTATGTCCGCCATGCGTGTGTTTGCTGGGAGTCTCATTCTTTTCGCGATGGTGGCTCTTTTCCGGAAGGGTAGAATAATCCCGAAAGGAAAGGAATTAGCCGTGGTGATAGCATCAGGTCTGCTTTTGTGGTTGGGCGGGAACGGTTTTGTAGCAATTGCAGAAACAAGAGTCCATTCAGCATACACCGCTGTTATAATTGGCGCTACGCCTCTTTTGGTGGCTATTATGGAATCACTCCTTGATCGCCGCAAGCCTTCTATCACTTTATTGGGATTCTTGTTTATTGGAATTGGAGGCGTGGCAGTTCTAAACGGGCCGGCACTTACAAGTGGAAATCTTGGCGATCTGTGGGCTGCGGGCATACTGATAATCGCCTGTATTAGTTGGGGATTAGGTTCAATTATTCAAAGTAGAAATAAGACAGGGATGACACCTGAGGTTAGTTCTGCCTGGCAACAGATGAGCGGAGGTTTTGGACTTACATTGTTTGCCATCATTACTCATGAACCTTTGCCCGCCCCCACAAATGAAGCCTGGATAGCCTGGGGTTATTTAGTAATCTTTGGTTCGGTGATCGCATTTACATCTTATGTGAAAGCATTGAGGATACTCCCCACGAGGATCGTCATGACCTACGCCTATGTCAATCCGGTAATTGCTATTGCTCTGGGATGGATTATTCTGGATGAACCGATTACAGGATATACCATAGGCGGGACGCTCCTGGTCCTGCTGGGTGTAATGGGCATTTTCAGGGAAAAGAAGCGTATTGCGTGACCATCAACACTTTTGGGTTGATGGTTCTGTCATTACATTCTCAGCGTAGTACAAGTGAAAGAAAAATTGAGGTAAAAAATGTTAAAACAAATTAATCGAATCACATGCTTCATACTTATATCGATGGTCTCTTTGGCCAGTTCAGAGACCAAACGGGCTATGACAATCGTTGATCTAATTAATGTCCCTTCTTTGGGCGATCCACGACTGTCTCCTGATGGAGGTCAATTGCTTTACACTACTTTCAGAACCCGATTGGAAAGAGAATAAGCGGATCGGCCACATCTGGCGAATCAACAGTGATGGCTCAAA
>FUWD012818029.1_pt1 | contig 35010 bp, 37 predicted proteins | sample 1063281 | NCBI WGS metagenome assembly FUWD01 (sample SAMEA79048168, study PRJEB19326) | metagenome | biome: marine | reverse complement strand
GGTTGCGCGCCTGCACCTCGAGCAGATCGGCGTCAAGCTGACCACCCTGTCAAAGGAACAGGCCGAGTACATCGGCGTTCCGGTACAAGGCCCGTACAAGCCCGAGCACTACCGCTACTGATTTGCATGACAGCAGTCCCTCCAGCGGGACACGGAAAAAGGCGGCTTTCGGGCCGCCTTTTCTGTTTTCAGGAGGAAAACAGGGAGAGGAAGAGGGACACGGCCGGAGAGGGTGTCCGGAAGGGCTGGGGCGGCAGGATTCGAACCTGCGGATGTCGGCTCCAAAGGCCGATGCCTTACCACTTGGCGACGCCCCAAAAGAAGGGTTCCAGTATACGCATATTCACCGAAATTCCCAACCGCCTGGCCACGGCAGCTCCCCTCTCCATTGAGGTTCAGCACTTTTCGTGTATCTTTATCAAAATGCGGCGGGGCGCCACTCCCCCGCAGTAGAGAGCCACCGCCAAACCATTTCCCCGATGACCAGAATAAAGATCTGCGGCATAACCCGGATGGAGGACGCCCTCTCGGCCGCCCGCTGCGGCGCCGATGCCCTAGGGTTCAACTTCAGCCAGCAAAGCCCCCGCTGTGTCACGACGGATGCGGCCCGGAGCCTCGTTCGCGGCCTGCCCCCTTTTCTGGAAGCGGTCGGAGTGTTCGTTGAACAGCCGCCCGAAGAGGTGGAGGAGATCTGCCGGTACTGCGGCCTCGGGATGGCGCAGCTGCACGGAAGCCGGTACGGGGACATGGAGACGAATGCAGTGAAAGGGGTACGGGTGCTGAAGGTATTCCGGCCGGAAGCGGGATTCACTCCCGATGTGGTTCGGAGTTTTCAGCAGGCCACCGGCGTCAGTGCATTCCTGTTCGACACCTACCGCCCTGGCATGGAAGGAGGAACGGGAGCGCTGATGGAAGAGACCATGGCGGAGATGATCTTCAGCGCTCTACCGGAGGGATGCTTCGGTGTTCTGGCCGGAGGCCTGAACCCGGACAACGTCGGGGAAGCCATCCGTACCCTCCACCCCTACGCAGTCGACACGGCCAGCGGCGTTGAAGCGGCTCCCGGCCGTAAGGACAAGCTGAAAATGCAGGCGTTCGTTCAGGCGGTACGCCAGGCCGACAGAAGCTGAACTGTCAGCCGACGAAGCGAATCTGTTCGAGAATCAGCTCGGAAGCCGTATCGGGCAGTTCGAGCGTTATGAGGTGGCCGCACTCCGGAACCCCTACATACCGTCCTTTTCCTGTCATCTCCTGCAGTTTGCGGGTATTTTCAGCCGTCATGATACCATCACCCTCGCCCGCCACAAAAAGAATAGGGGCGCTCACCGCCATGACCATGTCGGGCACTGAATCAGTGGTTTCCTGCGCGGTGATCTGGCCGGTGGTCTGTTCGATGGCTTCGGAGGCGCAGAGACCGAGGCTCTGGAACCCGATCAGGATGTCATGCTGTGTCACGGTATTGCGGGCAAGCACCAGACGCGCAAACACATAGGCGGGAAACCACCAGGTGAGCTTGCGGAGCATGATGTTGAAGACGAAATTGATGGTGCCGGGAGCAAAGCTTGCAATGAATTCACTGTTCGGCAGGTAGCCGAAGTTGAAAAAGGTCATGGAGCGCACCCTGTCAGAGTGGTTGCGCGCGTAGTCAAGCGCAACAAGCGCGCCGAAGGAAAACGCCGCCACATGGAACCGCTCGATTCCGAGCGCATGCTGGAGTCCGTCCAGATCGTGGGCGAACGAGTTGATATGGTAGTGGTTCGAGGGGTCGTTTGCCGACCAGCCGTGGCCGCGCATGTCGTAGGCGATGGTGCGCACTCCCGCCTTGTTGAGCGAGTGCACCACGTGGTGCCACCACATCCACCAGCAGTCCCATCCGTGGATGAGCACGATGGTCTCTTTGGCGTCCTCGGGCCCTGAGACGTGGTAGTGGTGGACGATGCCGTTCACCTCGATGAAGCGGCTGCCCGCCGCCAGCTCCAGCTCATAGGCCGCCCGCCGGGCTGCATCCCGGTCATCGGAAGCCACATCGCGACGAAGCCGGTCGCAGTATGCAATGAATTTTTCTGTCTGAGGTGCAGATGGGGGAAGGGGTGCCATATGAAGTCGCGTCTGGTGAACGAATCAACTGCTGCAACATTGCAATATAGGGGAACCGTGCCGAATCCCGCAATACTTCGGCATCGCTTTATTTCAGCATCCCCGGAGAGTGGCGGAAAATCTTTTCGCACTCGCGGCGGATGATCTCCTGCTGCTGCAGAATCAGCTCCGGATCGACCGTAAAATGGTTGAGCAGCTGTGAGAAGATCTGGATGGATGTCTCGAATTTCTCCGTCACCACCACATCCGCCCCTGCCGAATAGAGCTCATCGATCCGGTGAAGGGTACGCGAGCGCACGATGATGAATGCTTTCGGGTTGATCTGGCGGATCATGCCGATACTGCGCCGGACGGCCGTCATGTCGGAAATGCCGAGCACCACGGCGCGGGCGTGGTCGATGCCGGCACGGAGCAGCGACTTCTGCTCGGTGCAGTCGCCGTAATAGATCGGTTCACCTTTGCGGCGCATGGTCCTGACGAGCTCCCGATCGATTTCAAGCACGGAATAGGAGATGTTCGTGGCGTGCAGCACCGCAGCCACGTTCTGGCCGTTGACACCAAAGCCGACGATGGCTGCGTGGATTTCACCGGCACAGATGATCGTGCTGTCGGCCGGGCGGATGGTAGAGAGCGGGGCATCGCGCGACACAAGGGGAATGAAGCCGAGGGCGGGAGCGACCTGGTCGGCAATGCGGGGGGCCAGGGCGATCATGGCGGGAGTGACGATCATCGTCACCACGATGATGGCCAGCATCGCCTGAAACACCTCATGGTTGATGACCCCGTTGGAAAGACCGCTATCGGCAAGTACGAACGAGAACTCTCCAATCTGCGCAAGCGCCATGCCGGCCATCAGGCTCACCCGTATCGAATTGCCGAGAAAGACCGACACAATGGTCACAAGAAGCCCCTTGACGAGCAGCACCCCGAGAGCCATTGCGGCAAACAGCGGAAGATTGAGCATCTGCACGTCCAGAAGCAGACCGACCGAGATGAAAAAGATGCTGGTGAAGGCTTCACGGAAGGGATCGATTGTCACGCTGATCTGGTGGCTTTCATCGGTACTGGCGATGACCATGCCGGCAACGAACGAACCGAGCGCGAGCGAAAGCCCGGCCAGAGAGGTCAGATAGGCCGCACCGAAACAGATGACGAGTGCACCGATGACGAGCACCTCACGGGCGTGCAGGGAGGCGATGATGCGCACCATTTTGGGCATGAAGATCCGGAAGCCCAGAAAGATCCCCGAAGCAAACAGCACAATGAAGCCGATCTTGCGCAGCACGGTTTCAAGCGAAGGCACCGCGTCGGGGTTGAGGAAACTGATGCCGATAATGAGCGGTACGATGGCCAGATCCTGAAAAATCAGTATGCCGAGCGCGATTCGGCCGTGCGGGAGTCCCAGCTCGTCGCGGTCGGTAAGTATCTTCAGGCAGATGGCCGTACTGCTGACAGAAAAGGCGAAGCCGAGGAATATGGCGGCCGACGTGCTGATTTCGTGGCCGATGGCAAGCATCAGCCAGTATGCCAGAAAGCTGATGGCCAGGCCGGTGAACACAATCTGCACCACCCCGCCGACAAGCACGATCCGCCGGAGCCGTTTGAGGTCGTCGAGGGAAAACTCAAGGCCGATGGTGAAGAGCAGGAGCACCACACCGAGCTCGGCAAGGGTGGAGATGAGTTTTTCGTCATACACGACACCGATGCCCGAAGGGCCAAGGAGAATACCGGTAAAGATGAGACCGATGACGGGCGGAATCTTCAGCCGCTGGAACACCAGAATGATGGCGACGGCCATCGCGCCGATCAGGACCAGTTCGCCGAGAAAATCGAATTCGTGCATAAGAGGAAGTGCTTTATCGAGAGGGAGGGGGCTCCGCTCAATGGTAGCGTTCGCCCGTACTAATAGGTACTGTTTCCGCAGTGAAATACCAACAACTTTCAGCCCTTTGGCAGCATACGGGCACACAGAACCACCAGGGGGAACTGAAGCAGAAAGAAATTGCACTGCAGGGTGCCGTGATATTGATAAAACACTCAAAAACGTTATATAGAAATCCTCCCGTCGGCCTTTGTGGGCCGGCGGAGCTGTTCATTTCCATTTTTCCGGCGCACAACCATGTTCAAACCCAAGTTCTTTACCGTTCTTCCCGGGCTGACGAAAGAGCAGATTGCCAAAGATGTCATCTCGGGCATTCTTGTCGGCATCGTCGCTCTGCCGCTCGCCATCGCATTTGCCATCGCCTCGGGGGTCTCCCCTGAAAAAGGCCTTATCACCGCCGTCATCGGCGGGTTCATCGTCTCGTTCCTCGGCGGCAGCCGGGTGCAGATAGGCGGACCAACCGGGGCGTTCATCGTCATTCTGTACGGCATCGTCCAGCAGTACGGCGTCAACGGCCTCATGCTCGCCACCCTCATGGCCGGTGCCATCCTCATCCTGATGGGTGTGGCGCAGTTCGGCTCCCTCATCAAGTTCATCCCCTACCCGGTCATCGTCGGCTTCACCACCGGTATCGCCGTCATCATCTTCTCTACCCAGGTCAAGGACCTCCTCGGCCTCGACATGCCAACCGTCCCGGCGGAGTTCATCGAGAAATGGCATGCCTACGCCACCCATCTCACCTCATTTGATCCGGCCACAACCCTCACCGGCGCCCTCGCCCTCCTCATCATCGTCTTCTGGCCGAAAGTCTCCAGGAAAATCCCGGGCTCCATCATCGCGCTCCTCGTCACCACCGTCCTCGTCCAGGTGCTGCAGCTCGACGTCGCCACCATTGAAAGCCGGTTCGGAGAGATCCCATCCAGCCTCCCCGCACCCTCCCTTCCTTTTTTCGACTTTGAGACAATCCGCAACCTCATCATGCCGGCAACGACCATCGCCCTGCTCGGAGCCATTGAAGCGCTGCTCTCGGCAGTCGTGGCCGACGGCATGATCGGCAGCCGGCACAAGTCGAACATGGAGCTGATTGCACAGGGCGTGGCCAACATCGTCACCCCGCTCTTCGGCGGCATCCCCGTCACAGGCGCCATAGCCAGAACCGCCACCAACATCAAGAACGGAGGGAGGACCCCGATTGCCGGCATCGTCCATGCCATTACGCTGCTGGCCATCATGCTGCTCTTCGGCCAATGGGCAAAACTCATTCCCATGCCGACGCTTGCAGCAATCCTCATCGTCGTTGCATGGAACATGAGCGAATACCATGTCTTCCGCCAGCTCCTGAAAAGCCCCAAAAGCGACGTCATCGTCCTTCTGACCACCTTCAGCCTCACCGTGCTCTTCGACCTCACCGTCGCCATTGAAATCGGCATGCTGCTTGCCGTCATCCTCTTCATGCGCCGCATAGCAGAACTCACCAACGTCGGCGTCATCACCCGGGAACTCAAGGACCGGGACGAAGAGGACGATCCCAACACCATCGTCACCCGCCGTGTCCCCGAAGGGGTCGAGGTGTTTGAAATCAACGGCCCGTTCTTCTTTGGTGCCGTATCGAAGTTCCGCGACGCCATGCACATCATCGAAAAAGCTCCCAAAGTACGCATCGTCAGGATGCGCCAGGTCTATTCGATTGACGCAACAGGCCTCAACATGGTGAAGGACATGCTGGCCGACTGCCGAAAGAGCGGCACAACCCTCGTCCTTTCGGGCGTCCATGCCCAGCCGATGTTTGCGCTGCAGCAGTATGAGCTCCATGACCAGATCGGCGAAGAGAACATCTTCGGCAACATCGACGATGCACTCGACCGCTCACGCGAAATTCTCGGGCTTCCCAAAGAGGGCCGGAAACGCGACTTCGTACCCTCAGTGCAGAGCGAGAAACAGGAAGACTGATGACCCCCGACAAAAGAAACCCACCCATAAAAAAGACCGACCCGAAAAGCGGTCTTTTTTTATTTATTCCGGAACGAATAGATTTTACATTAAATTATTAATGCTTTAAGCGCTTTGCATATAAATTAATTCAGCGAAAGACCGAATAGAGATAAAAACAAACAATATCAGGAGCATATCACCATGAACATACCATTCCGCCCGCTTGGCCCCGTCATGCAGCTCCTTCTGGAGCTCGGACATGAAGTGACCTACGCCTACGATGACCTTGTCTTCATCAACAACAACGAGTTCCTGCTCCAGTTCGGCAGCACGGGGCCGTCGCTCAACCTGTTCTTCAACCATGAGTGCCCGAAACAGACCATCGAGCACATCGAGCAGAGCATCATACCCGCCGCCGACCGCAAAGGGATTTCAATTACCCGCAAAGGCGCCTACAAGCTGACAGGACAGGATGACGAAACCATGCAGGTTGAATTTTTCGACCACTGAGGGCTGCGACCATCAAACGAAGCAGCGCTCCGGCTCTCTATAAACCGGCCGGCAGGGGAACCATTTGCCCCGGCCGGCCGGTTTTTTATTTTACAGTGTCTATGCATTTCAAGACAACCCTGCACCGATGTCAACCTGGTACGACAGCCTCATCAAGCCGCCCCTGACTCCTCCGAAACAGGTGTTCGGACCGGTATGGGCGGTGCTCTACATCCTGATATTCACCTCCCTCATGCTCTACTTCCTGACTCCCGCAAAACCGCAGTTCACCTTGACCACCATCGTTCTCATCGTCCATTTCACGGCAGGGTTCAGCTGGACCAGCCTGTTCTTCGGGCGGAAACAGATACTGCCGGCTTTGGCGGACATCGTGCTTATGGACATCACCCTCATCGCCATCATCCTGCTCTTCCTCCCGGTGAACCCTCTTTCCGCATGGCTCCTTCTCCCCTATCTCCTCTGGTCGCTTCTGGCCACCTACCTGAACCTCGGCTTCTGGCGGCTCAACAGAAAATCTCCGCCCGGACGCGCTTGAAGAACCGTGGGGGTTTGCTAGATTCCTTGAAAAGAGCCTTAAAAACCACCCGACACCCCGTCATGAAACATGCAGAAGCCCGACCCGGAAGAACCTTCGTCATCCGCCTTGAAGATGGCGAAATTCTCCATGAACAACTTGAAGCCTTTGCTGAAAGAGAGGGCATCACGCGAGCCTCGCTCATTGCCGTGGGAGCGGCCGACAAGGGCAGCCGCCTCGTCGTCGGGCCGGAGGAAAGCAGGGAAAACCCGCCGAAGCCGATGACGCTCGAGCTCTACGACGCCCACGAAATCACCGGTACCGGCACCCTGTTCCCCGACAGCAGCGGCAAACCCATCCTGCACATGCACATGGCCTGCGGACGGGAGGAAAACTCCGTTACAGGGTGCGCACGGGCAGGAGTGAAGGTATGGCATGTGATGGAGGTGGTGCTGACGGAACTCCTCGACACCGAAGCCCGGCGCATGGTTGACCCTGTGACGGGCTTCGAGCTGCTGGAACCCTGAGCACCTCCGCGGAGCACTCAGGGAAAGAAGAGAGAAACAGAGAGCGATACCCCTGGCCTCGTCAGGCGAAAGGGTTCAGGTGCACCTGCAGCGAAAGGGATTCGGCGATGGCAGGATGGACCACCCTTCCCTGCCAGGTGTTGAGCCCCGCCACCAGACCCGGCATCATCACCATGGCGCTCTCGAGACCGAGATCCGCCATTCTCCGGATATAGGGAAGGGTCACGCCCGTAAGGGCTTCGGTCGAAGTCTGCGGGTAGGCGGCCGGCATGTTGGTCACGCAGTAGTGGAGCACCCCCTCTTCGATGAACACAGGGTCTTCATGGGTTGTCGGCCGGGACGACTCGAAGCATCCCCCCTGATCGATGGCGATGTCGACCAGCACCGACCCACGCTTCATGCTCCGGAGCATTGAACGCAGGACCAGTTTCGGCGCTGCGGCACCCGGCACCAGCACCGCGCCTATGACCAGATCGGCGGAAGCCAGCTGTTCTTCGATATGCTGGCGGGTTGAATAGAGGGTATGGACCTGGGCAGGAAGAGCGGATTCGAGGAACCGCATCCGCTCCTGTTCGAGTTCAAGCAGGGTTACCGAAGAGCCGAGACCGGCAGCAACTTTTGCAGCATGCATGCCGGCCGAACCGCCGCCAAGCACCACGACACTGGCTGGAAGCACACCCGGCACGCCGCCAAGCAGCCTGCCCTCTCCGCCAAACCGGCTGCTGAGGAAATAGCCGCCCATCAGGACACTCATTTTCCCCGCAATTTCACTCATGGGAGAAAGAAGCGGCAGGCGGCCGTTCTCCTGCACCGTCTCGTAGGCAATGGCGGTCACCTCCGCCTCAAGCAGCCTCCGGGCCAGCTCCGGGTTGCCGGCAAGGTGCAGATAGGTGAAGAGCACCAGCCCCTTGCGGAAATACTGGTACTCCTCCTCCACCGGTTCCTTTACCTTCACCAGGAGATCGCACCGCCACACCTTGTCAGCAGAAGCACTCACCATGGCTCCGGCCCTGCGGTACTTGTCATCCGTAAAGCCGCTCTTTGCACCTGCACCGGACTGCACCACCACCCGGTGGCCGCCCGCCACAAGGTGGCGCACGCCTGAGGGCGTGCAGGCAACCCTCGTTTCAGCCGTTTTGATTTCCAATGGAATGCCGATCTTCATGCCGCCGCTCCGTTTATCGGGTGCAACAACCCCGGTTTCCGTCGTTATCCTTCAATATACGGATTCAGCCGCCACAACACCCGAATCCGGATTTTCACTACATTGGAAAAACAGTCAACCGGAGCATGCACTCCATAACCCTGCGCCAATGCCTGCGCCAATGCCGCCACCGATCCCGCAGTTCATGCTTGAGCTCCCCTGGTGGCTGGCTCTCGGAGCCGCCATCCTCGGCGTCTCCCTTCCCTCCATCCTTAGAAGCTTCCGCCCCCGGACCCTCATACCCTCGATACTGCTGACGCTCGCATCCATCGGTGCTTCGGCCATATTGGCGGGACCCGCTGCGACGGCCGCTGTCATTGTAATTTCGGCAGTATGGGGTGTCATAGCGGCCCTTCTCGCCATCTTTTTCGCAGGGCTCGGGGACCTGACGAAAAAACGCTACTGACGACTCTCCGATCTTACCCCTCAGACGTCACTTCACCCCGACCCAGGCCGGCACGTATTTCCATGCGTGGCGCATCGCCAGGTCGTGTTCCCGGAAATCGGGGTCGTGGCGGGCAACGAGCTCCCAGAATGCTTTTGAATGGTTCATGTGCACCGTGTGGCAGAGCTCATGCACGATGATGTAACGGACCAGTTCCGGGGGGAGAAAGATGAGCTTGGTGTTGAGGGTGATGCGCCCTCTGGATGAACAGCTCCCCCAGCGGGAGTGCTGGATCCTGACGCCGGAAGTGACAAAGCTGAACCCCAGGCTTGAAGCAGTAGATGCAAGCAGGGGCAGGAGACTCTCCCCCGCTTTCTTTTTGATCCACATCTGCAGCACGGCAATGGCGGTATCAGGATCCGAAGCATCAGCTGGAAGGACAAGGCCGAAGGGCAGGGTGCAGAGATCCTCAAGCAGGCGGCGCCGATTCCCCTCATACGACACCAGCCACTCCTCCCCGATGGCGTTCAGCCGGACCATGCAGGGCAGACCGTTCTCCAGCTCCGGCTGCGCTTCTGGCCGGTGCCTGTCGAGCTTCAGCGATGTGCGCTCGATCCACTCCCGGTGGCGCTCGACAAGGGCGGGAACCTCCCGCCGGTCGAACCCCAAGGGAATAACCACCACCAGCCCCTCATGCGGCATCATCCTGAGCCGGGCGCTGCGGGCACGACGGCTGACCTTCAGCGTATAGGCAATGGGGTCTGTAGAGGGTTTATGCATCGGTGAAGTCAATGGGGGATAAGGGCAGTACTCCGGAGGAAATGCGCAGGCGAGCCAAACTCATGGGCGCCCCCGTAATGCGGGTTACAACAGGCTCCGTCAAACGAACACCCGACCCGGCACATGACCTATACAAAATAACACAAGCCGGCACCATCAACAACATGGGGATCAACGCGCTTTTGCATGAGTGCGGGCAGAAGAAAAACATCAGCATCATTCTCGCAGAATTGTCCCCCGAAAACACCCTCATGACCTCGTATCCGGATAAGGCGAAGCGAGAGGGTTTCGATCATTTTTGCGACGCATATGCGACGTTAAGTTGGCTCTATGATTGTGGCTCATTATCAGCATCAGGTCGACTTGTTGCTCCGGGTGTTACCGCTCGTTGCATCCGAAGCCGTGTTTGCGTTGAAGGGTGGGACCACCATCGGGATGAAACCTTTCTTTCTTGCAGAGAGTTGATATAGATGTTAACTTTGGCCATGCGCTCAATCATTTTTTATACAACGCCATCGGGTCAGTGCCCGGTAAAGGATTACCTCACCAGCCTCCCGGACAAGGATAGACAGAAGGTTGCCTGGGTGCTGACACTTATCAGGGATTTTCAGATTGTTCCGAAGGAGTACTTCAAGAAACTGCAGCGCACAGAAGGCATCTGGGAGGTGCGCTCCTCGCATGGAGGCAATGCGGTCAGGCGGTCAGGCTGTTAGGATTCATGCACGAAGGCAACCTCGTCGTCCTGACCAACGGTTTTTCCAAGAAATCACAAAAGACACCGGCGCAGGAGATCGCGCTGGCCGAACAGAGAAAAAAAGATTATGAGAAGCGACAGGAAAAGGGATGAACTGCAGGCGTTCATCGATGAACAAAAAGCCACCCGCCCCGGCTTCGCTGAAGGCTATGACGAGGGGTACCGGAATTTCCGCATCGGCGTCATGCTCAAACAGGCCCGACTCAATACCGGCATGTCACAGGTCGAGGTGGCAGAGAGGCTGAAAACCCACAAGTCGGCAATATCCCGCATAGAGAACCATGCCGAAGACGTCAAGCTCTCCACCCTCGTCAACTACGCCGAAGCGCTTGGCAAGAAACTTGACCTCCTCATTCATTGAATGGCCGCCAGCCTTGAAACAGGGCTGGCATCCATACCTCTCCTCTCTCATTACAGCAAAGCCCTATTCAGTATTTGAATAATCAGTCATTATGTGCTGTAAGTGATTGTAATGCATGATATATCATTCCATCATGCATGAGGCTGGATTGGGCATTGATCGTGTCGCCGAAGGCCCGGGACGCCCTGTCGAAAAGGGGAACACAGTCTTGGTTGGCAGCTCTTGCCAGCGGTTTGATCCGAATGACTCTCTATGGCCCGATTGAATCGGGTGCGGCCCATGATCAGGCCCATGATGAGGCCCATGACCTGAGCGCTTCCGGGGGCAGAAAAGGGGGTCCGCAAGGCCTTGGCGCATCTGTTCCAGGGTCACATATCCGATGCGTGAATGGCAGTGTTCCTCGTCAGGAGAGAGGTTCCGGAACGATGTCAAAACAGCCGAAACCCTTTGAATACAAGGGGAAAAAGAAAACCCGTCTACCCAGAGGATCACTCTGGAGAGACGGGTTGTCATTTTCAAAATGGTGGAGATGCCGGGATGTGAAGTCTCCCTTTTCACAGGCGTCTCCGGCAGTAAAAAAAAGCTGGTACCCAAAACGGTACCCAAAAAAACCGGACAAACCGGAACTCAACTTGGAGTCGAACCAATATAATATGGGACTTTTTTCTCAAGAAATAGAGATAGCTCAAAAAATTCCCGCCGAAGCATGGCAGGAGAGATAGACCCGGCTCCGCCTACAACCGGGCACAGCACCTTGAAGAACGCACAAGGATGATGCAGACATGGGCCGATTACCTTGACGGGCTCAAAGCCTGACCGCTGAAATATTCTATTCGAAAAAGTCGATATTTTACAATTAGTTACGAACTCAGCCGGCACAATCGAGAGTACCTATACCGATAACCAGTTGAATTTATTTGACTTATAACCGGACACTAGTGATGCTTTATATATGCCACTGACTTCGTCTGTGTAGCCGAGAATAAAAGTTTTGCCTGCGGTCAAAACGGGCGTGACGAACTCATCACTGTAATTTGTTGATGTCACCAAGTATTCAGTCGGCAGCTCATATTGTGTCACGTCACCGAGAGGTAACCACGCCACCTCAACCCCATCCAGCAGCTTTTCCATAAAGTCATTTTTCTGTGTCTTCCGTGTATTCCGTGGTTCCTTTTCCATAAGATTACTCATGGCCATCCTCCTGACCATGATCAGGCAGATGCAGCATAGGCGCATCTTTGGCATTCAGGGAAGAAACCACTTTTTTTCCGGTTTTGGCCTCAAGCTCCAATCGTGCGTTTCGGGCGACTTCCCCGCCTTGCCGGGCAACCTGCTTATGCTCTTGAAATGAGTCCGGATCGGTCACTTCGGAAATTTCTTTGGTGGAGAGTTCAGCCAGCATATTGAGAACCAGTTCTTTATTGGTCATGTTGTCCCGCAGGTTTTCCTTCTTGAGTCCCTTGAATTTTTTGTACTCCCTGGCTGTCTTGTCCGCCCATGTTTTATAGATAATGTCAGTGAGTGCAGCGAACTGTACCCCTTCCTCCAGACCGTGCTTTTTCCATTCGTCCGTGAGTTCCTTGCGGATTTCAATGGATTTCAAACGCTGGTTGATCCAGTTGTCCGAATAGCCCAGGCGTTTGTAGTCTTTCATTGCCTGTTCAATCGAGAGTTCCGGGTCCTGAATCTGGTCGATACGTTGGCTGGCGACCTGTGCCATCCACAGCTTGAACGGCTCCGCTTTGGGTGACGGAATGGATTGGATCAGGCGGAAGAGCTGCCCGGTATCGGCACAATCGGTTTTTCGCATTTTGCCGTCAGCCGCCTGCATTTTGAAACCGTGACAATCTGTCACGGTTTGATTTCCCTCTTTTTTCAGACGTTCTTTGAGTTTACGCCAATATGCAGTCGGGTTCACGCTGTCGGTTAATACGGCCACCACATCAACAATGGAAAAATACCATTCTTCCGTATCATCATCCCACAAGGTACGAACCTTGCGGTCTTCAAAAACTTGAATCGCCTCTTTTTTGCTCATGTTTTACTGCCCTCCGACCTGTTTTCTAATCCCGTTGAATTCGACGGGATTCATGTAACTGGATTCCGTTAGATTAAAGACGCGACGAATCATTTTCGTCACCTCCTTCAATCTCTGAAACAATGGTATCAATGTCCGAGCGTAGCTGGTTAATCCTGGCGACGGTGGTTTTCAGCTCGGCATTGAGCTTTGCAATATCAATCACTTCACGGGGATCCTTGCCATCGACATAGTTGGAAACCGAGATATTGTAGTCGTTTTCGGCAATGAATCTGTTGTCTCTGAACGAGGCAAAATGCTCGGCATCAGTGCGGGCAATGTAGGCCGCAAGGATTTTTTTCCGGTTGTCGTCACTGAGCTTGTTCTTGTTCCCATTGCGGACAAACTCAGCGGTGGCATCAATAAACAGGACCTTATTGCCGGTCTTGCTCTTTTTGAGCATGCGGTACCTGGTGAGTTGCAGCCCTGAGGCTATTTCGGCTCGGTGGGCGTTGAGGAGCTGGAATTCGGTTTTGATGGCTTCGCCGCTGTGGGGCTGGGTGCAGACGCTACGGATAGAGGTGAGGTGCGGCAAGTCCAATTTCCAAGTATAGCCTTCCACCGTCAAAAAGAGCCTACGGACATGACGCAGGCGTTCCCGCTTTAACCTGTAGTGTTGAGAGTGCGCAATTTTCTTTAGCATTGGCACCAAAAATTTCGGGTTCTGGAATCCGGTATCCATAAAGGTCCCCAGAAAAGCGGGACAAGAGCAAACCATGAGGGACTCATGGGGAGAGGACAGAAACGCCAAGACACCATCAGAATAGGGGGCCTTGGAGTTGACAGAAATAAGAAGGAATGTGTGACGGGTGGAGCTTAGGGGATGTGAATTCTCCCTGTTCACAGGCCTCTCCAGCAACCAAAAAAAATCTGGTACCCAAAACGGTACCCCAAAAAACCGGACAAACCGGAACTCAGCTCCGATTCGAACTCATCGAAATATGCAACTTTTTTCTCAAGAAATAGAGCAGGCTCAAAAAATTCCCGCCGAAGCATGGCTGGATAGATAGACTCGGCTCCGCCTACAACTGGGCAACGCCTAGAGGAACACCATCCTCATTTATTTCGCATCGGACAGGTATTGTCCTTCGTCTCCCCCTACACGCGTTTATCGGCGCACTCAAAAAGTACCCGACACTTCGCATCAGCATGGACGGCCGGGGTAGGGCCCTTGATAACATTTTCGTCGAGCGCCTCTGGCGCAGTGTCAAGCATGAGGATCTCTATGTGAAGGGGTATGGCTCCCCGGCAGAATTACAGCAGGGATTAAAGGAGTATTTTGTAGATTACAACAGTGTGCGTTCACATCAGTCTCTGGACTACAGCACTCCTGATGAAGTGTATCGTTCAGGCCAAGGCGGCGGGGCCCACATCGTTGACTATAGTGGTCCCCGATTTTTAGACAGCTGTTTAAGTTGGTAACTTGCTCAAAAAAGAAACAATTAAATGACCAAAAGGAAATGCTACAGCTCCAACCACCGCGACCCTGAAGGGCCGATGGTTGAGTACCAGCAGGTCGTCCACCAGCTCGAAGCGGCACAGGCAGCCTTGAAGGCCGAGTTGATGGCCTGCCTGGGGGGGAAGGCTTGAGCAGGAAGAAAAAGACCGGCAAGGAAGTATCTATCGTTCGCTCTTCGGCGGCGGAATACCTGACCTTTGTCGCGGCCAGCGGCAGCGGTGGTGTCGAAGCGGTGTATGCCGACGAAAGCATCTGGCTGACCCAGAAAATGATGGGTGTGCTTTACGATGTTGAGACCCACACTATCAACTACCACCTGAAAAAGGTGTTTTCAGACAGTGAGTTGCAGGAGGATTCAGTTATTCGAAATTTTCGAATAACTGCCGCAGACGGCAAAAACTACAACACCCTGCACTACAAGCTTCCCGCCATCATCGCCGTGGGCTACAAGGTCAACTCCGAGCGCGCCGTGCAGTTCCGCAAGTGGGCTACGACCATCATCGACGAGTACACCATTAAGGCCTACGTGATGGACGACGAGCGCATCAAGGCCGGAGGCTCCATCCTGACGGAACAATATTTTGAAGAGCAGTTGCAGCGCGTCCGCGAGATTCGTCTCTCCGAGCGCAAGTTCTATCAGAAGATCACTGACATCTACGCCACCGCCATCGACTACGACGTCACCGCCCAGGCCACCAAGCGCTTCTTCGCCACCGTGCAGAACAAACTCCATTGGGCCATCCACGGCCAGACGGCGGCGGAGGTCATCGTCAACCGCGCCGACGCCGAGAAGCAGCACATGGGGCTGACCACCTGGACGGATGCCCCGAAAGGGAAAATCCAGAAGTTCGATGTCAGCGTGGCCAAGAACTACCTGACCGAAGATGAGATGACGCAACTGTCCCGGCTGGTCAACGCCTATCTGGATGTGGCCGAGGACATGGCCCTGCGCAGGATACCCATGACCATGCAGGACTGGGAAATCCGTCTGGACAAGTTTATTGAAGCCACCGATCGTAAAATTTTGCAGGATGCAGGCAAGGTCACGGCCGAGATCGCCAGGGCCCATTCTGAAAGCGAGTTCGAGAAATACCGCATCGTCCAGGACCGGCTGTTTGAGAGCGACTTCGACCGGATGCTGAAACAGATCGAGGCCATTCAGAAACCGGAGGGCGGCGATGAATAGGTAGGCTGCCCAACTGCTGGAACAGCACTTCGACACCGCCTTTGTCGTGCCTGACCTGCCTGCCGGGACCAGCAAGGGTGTGATCAATACCGTCTAATGAATCTTCAGGGGAAATGAATTGACACTCGGACATTCAACACTCCGCGGCCACGTTAGCCAATCAAGGACACTGGGAAGTGGCCCCCAATTTTTAGACAGCAGTTTAAGTTGGTAGCTTGCTTGTGCGTATTTGATCTTCCCAGGTTTTGGGCTGCTTTGTGAAGGGGGATGCCATATATAATACAGCATAAAAAAATAACCCGCCAGTTTGAGGGCACGCTTGCGCGCATAGCCTTAACGGGTTTTGTTACCTAAAATGTAAAAAATGGCCCCAAGTAATTCAAGCGAAATACGCGAGGACAAGTTAAGAGAGAGTGGTAAATGACGAGTGCAAAGGTGAACGGGAAACGTGTTCATCCCAGGAACCAGCGCGGGAATCATGTCGATACCGCTTAATTCATCACCATAAAATGATTTAACTATTATTCAGCAAGCCCTATCTTAGGCATTGGTACCCAAAAAGATTGGAACACCAACAGAAAAGGTGGCACACGGAGGGAAGAGCAGGAACGAGAAAACCCCCAAGACGCTTATAGAATAAGGCGTCTTGGGGGTTTGTCGGTAAAACCAGGGACATGTGACGGGTGGAGATGCCGGGAGTCGAACCCGGGTCCAGAACATTGCTCGATAAAGCCACCACACTCATCTCCGGTGCTCGGAGTTTCGCGGGCCGGAACTGCACCGGCAAAGGCCGTTCCGCTAGCCCGAATTGATACCCGCCTGCCCCTTCGGGCGAAAACAGACGGGGCTTACTTGCGCGAGCTGAAGCTCAAGCGCGGTTATGCCATCCTGCGGTTTCAGAGTAAGCGCCTCGGCCGCAGGACGATGGCTGATTAATTAACTTTTGCTAATCAGGCAGCCATTGCATACGAATAATCGTCTGCATGTATTGTTTGCATAGACTTCTTTAACGAGTCCATCCATGCTGAAACTCGGAGTGCAACTCTATCTTACACCTGCCCTGTCGAAAGCCTGTCATCCCCAGTAAAATCAAAGAACATGTTGCCTTTCGGCAATGGTATATATACTTTTCATTCAACACTAACAACAGCAATAACCAGGCAAGCGTTCCCCATGCTGAAAAAGCTCGACGGAAAGAAAGTCCTCCTGTGGGGAGTCATTTCATGGCTGGCAGCCATCGTGCTGCTCGTCATCTTCGGGGGATAGCCCCCCACAAAGAGAAGGCACGCCGGACTCAGTTCAGTCCCGGCAATTCAGGCGAGTTGGCAATCAACTGGTACTCCCCTCCTTTCGAGCGCACCGTACGGCTCCACATCCTCTCGTACTCACCGCTGAATACCATTGCAGGTGTTGCATCGGCCGTGTACCACGACCCCTCTTCGAACTCCGCCTCGAGCTGCCCGGCACTCCACCCGGCATAGCCGAGAAAGAAACGGATTTCTGATGGCTTCAAAACCCCGGTATTGAGCAGATAACCGAGTTCCTCACGGTCACCGCCCCAGTACAGGCCCGGAAGAATCTGCTCCGAACCGTCAATGAGGTCGCCGCGCATGTGCAGGAAGTGCACCGTGTTGGACTGCACCGGTCCGCCCATGTGCAGCGGCTCGTCGACTTCGTCGAAGCCGGCAACGGCCTCCCGCACCTGAAACTCCATCGGCCGGTTGAGGATAAAACCCAGTGAGCCCTCGGGGTTGTGCTCGCACATCATGAGCACGGTCCGCTTGAAATTGGATTCCAGCAGATTTGCCGAAGCGATCAGCAGTTTGCCGGCAGCAAGCCGCTTATATTCATTGAACACACCCATCCCTCACATACCTCAGTGTTTCGTTCCCAGCCACTCGAGCACTTCCCGCGGATGATCCGCAGCCTTTACCTTCGGCCAGACTTTCTCGATTATTCCCTGTTCATCGACAAGATACGAGACCCTTGAGGTACCCATGTACTCCCTGCCCATGAACTTCTTCTGTCCCCAGACACCGTAAGCCTCAACCGTCTTTTTCTCCTCATCGGCCAGAAGCCGGAAGGGCAGGCTGTACTTGTCGGCAAACTTCCGGTGGCGGGCCTGGGGATCGACACTGACCCCGATGACATCCACGCCTCCAGTGTTAAAGTTAGGCAAATTATCACGAAAAGCGCAAGCTTCGGCCGTACAGCCGGGCGTATCGTCCTTGGGATAAAAATAAATGAGTACCTTCCTGCCTCGGTACTCTTCAAGGTTCACTTCTCTGCCGTCCTGGTCCCTGCCATAAAGAGGGGGAGCCGGAGTACCTGGTTCTAGCAATGTCATATGTACTGTCTGTTGCTGTTTAAGAATGCATGATTTATACTGGAAGAATCGGGATGCGGGGTAAATAGTTTCCCCGTCGAACCACTGACACTCTTGAAATGAAGCCCTACGCATACTGCCCGCTCTGCGGCAAAGAACTCAACCCGTCATTCCTTGAAGGGCGCCATCGGATGGTCTGCAGGGAATGCGGATGGATACACTACAGCAACCCGCTTCCGGTGGCGATAGCCTGCACCCTGAACCCGAAAGGAGAGCTCCTGCTCATACGCAGGGCACATGAACCGGCCCTCAACGAATGGGCGCTGCCGGGCGGGTTCCTGGAATCGGGAGAGCACCCCGAAGAGGGGTGCCTGCGGGAACTGAAAGAGGAAACCTCGCTTGATGGCAAAATCGACCGCCTCATCGGCGTCTACCACCGGGAAAGCACCATGTACGGCTCGCTGCTCGCCGTCGCCTACGCCGTCACAGCCTCGCATGAAGACATCCGGATCAATCACGAGGTATTCGAAGCCGGATTCTACCCCGTTGAGCGGATGCCGGAAGTCCGCATCCCGCTGCACCTGCAGATCATCCGGGAACACCGGGACGCCATGGAGTCAAAGAGCGCCTGAAGCCGCCCCCTCCCCACGACTTTCCGGACTGAGGGCCCCGGCAAGACGGCTCCCCGCACGCTCGATATCGTACCCGCCGGGATTCTGGAAGACCCGCAGCTCAAACCATGGAAGCACTGCCAGCACATGGTCGAAGATGTCGGCCTGCACCCCTTCATACGCCGCCCACTCCTTTTCCCGGCAGAATACGTAAATCTCGATCGGAATGCCCCCTGCGGTCGGCTGCAGCTGGCGTATGATGAGGGTCATGGAGGTGTTGATATTGGGATGGCTCCTGAGGTAGGCTGCAAGATAGGCACGGAAAGTACCCAGGTTGGTGAGCCGGCGGGCGTTCACCGGGGAGGTGTTGCCGTCCTGGAACCTGCTGTTCCACTCGCTGAGCTCCCGTTCCTTTTCCTCAAGATAGCCTTTCAGCAGGCGCACCTCCCTGAGCTGCATGAGCAGCGCTTCGTCGCAGAAACGGACGCTATGCATATCAATCTGCACCGAGCGCTTGATGCGCCGCCCTCCGCCCTCGCTCATCCCGCGCCAGTTCTTGAAGCCCTGGGAAATCAGTGAATAGGCCGGAATGGTACTGATGGTCTTGTCCCAGTTCTGCACCGACACCGTCACAAGCGAAATATCGATAACATCACCGTCTGCCCCATACTGGGGCATTTCGATCCAGTCGCCGACCCGTACAAGGTTGTTGGCCGAAAGCTGCACGCCGGCTACGAGGCCGAGAATCGAATCCTTGAACACCAGCAGCAGCACGGCCGTGAATGCACCAAGGCCGCTGAGGAACACCACCGGAGACTTGCCCATCAGCTTCGACACCACCACAACGAGAGCCACTGCGAGGGCCAGCGCCTTCAGCACCTGCATGAAGCTCTTCACAGGAAGACGTGCGGCTGAAGGACGGGTTGAGAGAAAATCCTGCATGGCATCAAGCAGGGAAAATACCAGCATGACAAGAGCAACCGTCAGGTAGAGGACGGCAGCGTCCTTCACGAACGGCACAAACGCCGGGTAGTACTGGAGGAGTGGATCGGAAAGGATGTGCAGGAAAATCGGCGGCAGAAGCCGTGCCAGCCCCGAAAACACGTTGCGCCGGACCAGGATATCGTCGAACGTCGTCACCGTCCTCAGGGCAAAGGCGCTTATCATTTCAAGAAGCACCCGCTTGAAGCCGAGTTCGAGAACGATGATGAGAAGAAGGGCGACGGCCACGGCCGAAAGGGTGGCGAACAGGGCGGAGAGGCCGGCGTCAAGACCGTAGGAAGAGAAAAAATCAAAGAGCAGCTGCATCATGAATCAGGTTCTCGTGTTTGAAAAGTCACTGGCCATCGGCAGTGTGACGCTGAAGGTCGAACCGCGATTGAGGCGGGAACGCACCTTGATGTCGCCCTTGTGGGAAAGGACGATATGCTTCACGATGGAGAGGCCGAGGCCGGTGCCGCCCAGCTGGCGGGACCGGGCCTTGTCGACACGGTAGAAGCGCTCGAAAATCCGGTCGAGGTCCTGGTGCCCGATCCCGCTGCCGTTGTCCTCCACGTCGAACTGGACCGAGTCACCGGTGCGGAACGCGCTGAAGCGAACCCTGCCGGTACCGGCTTCAACGTACTTGACTGCATTGTCAAGCAGGTTGCGGACGACAATGCCGAGATAGGCTTCATCTGCCAGGACCGGAGGAAGACCCTGCGGAATGCTCAGTTCAAACGTCACCTCTTTTTTGGCGAATGCCGGCCGGAGCATCTCCATGGAATTCTCGACCACCTTCGAGAGATCAACCGGGCCATACGTATACTCGATGCGCCCGGACTCGATTTTCGAGAGATCAAGCACATCGTTGACGAGCGCGGTAAGCTGCTCGCTCTCCTGCAGGATGATGCGCAGGAACGCCTGGGCGTGTTCGGGATCATTCATGGCGCCGTCAAGGAGGGTTTCGGCGTACCCCCTGATGCTGGTAAGGGGGGTTCGCAGCTCGTGCGACACGCTTGAAACGAAATCGCGCCGGATCCGCTCAAGGTTCCTGAGGCGGGTAATGTCATTGAGTACGAACACCGAACCGTCGAACTCCCCGTCCCGAACCACCGGCATGGAACTGATCTGCATGGTCCGTATCCCCTTGACCGTCGTTACCGCCATTTCCTCCTTCAGAACTGCGGTACGGCTCCGGTGAACCCTATCGATGAGGGCGCGGAGCCCGCTGTCGCCAAGCATGGTGAGCGGCCGCGACTGGAACATTGCGCCACTCAGACGAAACATGCGGGCGGCTGAAGGGTTCAGAAGAATGATGTCGCAGGCGGAGTCGGTAACGACAATCGCCTCACGGATGCCGGAAAAAACCGCCCGGTACCACTCTTCACTGCGGCTCATTTTCCGGATCTCTTCCGACATGAAATTGCAGGCCCGGGCCAGCATGCCGATTTCATCGCGACGGTGCGAGGGAATCGTACCGGAGAAATCCCCATGAACACGCTTCTCTGCCGTTTCGGCAATGCGCCGCAACGGGCGGGCGATGAAAAATGCGGTAAGAAGCACCACCCCGAGAGAGAACAGCAGGGCGAAAAAGAGCCCGCGCTCTATCCCCTTACGGACACCGGCTTCGAACAGACGGATATCGTAGAGCGGCTTGGCAAAACGCAGAACGGCAAACGGACGGGGAGAACCAACGGCAACAGCCATATAGAGCATCTGCTCCTTGATGGTCCGGCTGTAGCGGGCATTCTGTCCGAAACTGCCGGACAGCGCCCCCCTGACCTCAGGCCTCATGCCATGGTTCTCGATGCGGGAGAGCTTGTCCCTGTCGATGTATGAGTCGCCGATGACCCGTCCATCGATTGCAATGAGCGTCACCCGTAAGTCGAGAATGGAACCGATTCGGTCCGCCCAACCGTCGGGGTCGGCCTCTACGCCTGCACGGGCTGCCCCGCTCTTGAGCATTTCACGGTTCAGCGCAAGCTCGCGCTTGAGCTCCATGCCGATGCTCGTCTGCAACACCTCGCGCAACTGGCGGCCGAGCGTCAGGTAACTGACGATGACCGTCAGAAAAACAATGACACCAAACACAGCACCAAGCCTGAAGGAAACCCTAGCCTGCATCAGCCTCGTCCCCCGTCTTCCTCGAACTTGTAGCCAAGACCCCTGACCGTCTTGATTTTCGCCCCCACGGCTCCGAGCTTTTCACGGAGCCTCGTGATATGGGTATCTATCGTACGGGTGTTGATGGTGCGGTCGACGTCCCAGACGTCGCTGAGCAGCATTTCGCGCGACTGTGCCTGCCCTTTGCGCTTCAGGAGCGCGACGAGGAGCTTGAACTCCATCAGGGTGAGCACCAGTTCCCGGCCATCGAGGGTGACGGCATGGCGGGAGATGTCGACGTCGAGAGCGCCCGAGCGGAGAGCATCGCGGAACACGCCGCCCTGCCGGCGGTCTCTTTTCAGGACGGCCCTGATGCGCAGCGTCAGCTCTCTCGGGCTGAACGGCTTGACCACGTAGTCGTCTATTCCCAGCTCGAAGCCGAGGATCTTGTCGATCTCCTCACCCTTGGCCGTCAGCATGATGATGGGAATATCCTTATAGATCTGGTGCTGGCGGATCTTGCGGCAGACATCGAACCCGTCGATACCCGGCAGCATGATGTCGAGCAGGATGAGATCGAAACTCCGCATCGAGAGCTGCTCGAATGCATCTTCGCCGTTTTCTGAAAACTGGCATTTATAGCCTGCCTTTTCAAGGTTGTAGCCGACCAGCTTGGCCAGATTGCGGTCGTCCTCGACAACGAGAATCAATGGATCAGACATGGGAATGGGGGGGATGGTTACGGTTTTTTTGCAATGTACGCATAAATACCTGCTAATCCAGAGCGTTACGGCAGCAGGGAACCCGGGGGATCATCACCCGGCCTTCCAGCACGCAGCCTCGTGGCCGGGAGAATAGGCAACGAGTTCAGGCTGCTCTTTGAGGCAGTGGCTATCGGCCATGGGGCAGCGCGGCGCGAACCGGCAGCCGGGCGGGATATGGATTGCGGAGGGCACGCTGCCCTCGATCACATGCAATCGTTCCTCATTCGAGCCAATCCGCGGAATGGATTTCAGGAGCCCTCTGGTATAGGGATGGAGGGGGTTGTCGAAAATCTCCTTTACCGGCCCTTTTTCCACAACTCTGGAAGCATACATCACCAGCACCTCTTCACAGAGTTCAGCAACGACACCGAAATCGTGGGTGATGAGCATCACGCTCATCGCGGTGTCAGCCTGAAGGCGGGCGATGAGGTCGAGGATCTGCGCTTGAACGGTGACATCGAGCGCTGTTGTGGGCTCGTCGGCAATCAGGAGCGACGGGCTGCAGGAAAGCGCCATGGCGATCATCACCCGCTGGCGCATCCCGCCGGACAGCTCATGCGGCCAGGCCGAAAAACGGCGTGCAGGATCTGCAATGCCGACCAGGCGCAACAGCTCGACGCTACGATCTTTTGCTTCAGCCTGGCTGATATCCTGATGAATGAGGATCTGCTCCATGATCTGCCGCCCGCAGGTAAAGACGGGATTGAGGGAGCTCATGGGCTCCTGGAAAATCATGGCAATCTCGTTGCCGCGGACCGCCCGCATTTCCTCCTCATGCAACTGCAGAAGGTCGCGGCCCTTCCAGAGGATCTCGCCTCCGGCGAAATACCCTGGGGGGGTTGGAATAAGACGCATGATGGAAAGCGCGGTCACCGACTTGCCGCTTCCCGACTCGCCTACCACACCGAGTGTCCGGTTCGGGGCAATGGAAAACCCTACCCCGTCCACAGCCTTTGCCGTACCGGCATCGGTCGAGTAGTAGGTCCTGAGGTTTTTCAGTTCCAGAATTTTTTCCATATATAGGAGTCTTTCCTGCCCAGCCGGTTACGCACCACCTTTGCCCTGCCCGGTGCGGATCATGGATGAAAATATGGTTTGTACGCATCATATGAAAACAATTACGGGCCAAGCCCCCCCAAGCACCCTCCTTGTCAGGAAAAAAACCGGATTCCTTACCGAGGCCGTGCGCCGTTCCGAGCCCTTCATCCGACTGCTTGATGCCCTCGGAGCACCCTTTGGCAGCGCTGAAAAGGTCCCCATTTCCGGCATACGCGGCTCACTCGGACCGCTGCTTGCCGCAGCGCTGCACGACGTATGGAAAGGTCCTGTTCTCGTGATTGCAGGAGCGCAGGCCTTCGACGTCTACGACCACGACCTTCCTGCCCTCACCTCCGAAAAAAAGGCCTGCAGCACGGCCGACGGGATTCCTGCAGCCATCGGAGCGCTCCGGGGAAAGGGCCTGCCTATCATCCTCTCCTCGTTCAGCGATCTTCATACGTCGCTCTGCCGGCCTGAGGATGCCTCCGGCCGGATACTCCGCATCGAAAAGGACCGGGACGCCGGCTATATGAAGCTGAAAACGTTTCTTGAAAACAACCGATTCGTGCACCGCGAGTTCGTCGAGGACGAGGGCGAGTATTCCGTCCGCGGCTCCATTGTCGATGTATTCCCCTACGGAACGGGTGAACCGGTCCGGATTGAATTTTTCGGTGACACCGTCACCTCGCTCCGAAGCTTTGACATCAACAGCCAGCTTTCCGGCAAAACGCTCGATGCGGCCGAACTCTCGGCAGACCTTGCCGGGGAAGGTACGGAAGCGGCGGCGACGATGCTCGACTACCTACCGCCCTCCACGCTCGTCATAATCGACAGCACTCCTGAACTCCGGGCTGAGGACGACGACCGGGAGCTCGAGGCGGCACTCGGACAGTTCCTGCAGATCGAGATCGGGCCCGCCAGAGATCGGTCCATCGACTTCCAGTCAGTCGAACAGACCCGTATCAACGCCAACTTCCGCATGTTCGCCACCATGCTCAGCCGACGGGAGGATCCGCAGCGCCAGAGGGTGTTTGCCGCCTCCAGCGAACGGGAAGTCGGTGAGCTCGCCGACTTCCTCACCGAGGAAGCTGCCGAAGCCGGAGAAGGCGCACTCGAGGAAATCTTCTGGGTGCCGGTAAACCTGCACAGCGGGTTCCGCTATGCAGGGATCGACCTCTATACCGAGGCTGATATCTTCGGCAAACTGCACTCGCGCAGGGTGCGCAGAAAACGCAAGATCAAGGGAATCTCCCTCAAAGACCTCCAGAAGCTCAAGGTCGGAGATCATGTCGTGCATGAAGACTACGGGGTCGGAATCTTCCGTTCGCTGGAAACCATCACCGCGGGGAACTCCGAGCAGGAGTGCGTGCTGGTGGAATATGAGGGGGGAGATCAGCTCTTCGTCAATGTCCAGAACATCAACCTTCTCTCCAAATACGCGGCATCCGAAGGATCCAAACCGGTCCTCTCCAAGCTCGGCAGCCCGAAATGGGCGGCAAGAAAAGAAAAGGTCCGCTCGAAGATCCGTGACATCGCCATCAACCTCATCAAGCTCTATGCCCAGAGGAAAATGCAGGCCGGATTCGCATTCGGTCCCGACTCCATCTTCATGCGCAAATTCGAGTCTTCGTTCATCTTCGAGGAGACCCCCGACCAGCTGAAGGCCATCGAAGAAGTGAAAAAGGACATGCAGGAACCGCATCCGATGGACCGCCTCATCTGCGGCGATGCCGGATTCGGCAAAACCGAGATCGCCATGCGGGCGGCGTTCAAGGCCGTCGAATCCAAAAAGCAGGTGGCCATACTCACGCCGACCACCATCCTTGCGCACCAGCACATGGAGACCTTCAGCCGGCGATTCCTGAACTTCCCCATCACCATTGCAATCCTGAGCCGCTTCGTCCCCCGTGCGGAGCAGCAGGAGACCATCCGCCGCATCAAGGAAGGCAAGGTAGACATCGTCATCGGTACCCACCGCCTCGTTTCAAAAGACGTCCTGTTCCGGGACCTTGGCCTGCTCGTCATCGACGAGGAGCAGCATTTCGGCGTGGAAGTCAAGGAAAAGCTGCGCGAACAGTTCCCGGGCGTCGACACCCTCACCATGTCGGCAACCCCGATTCCGAGAACCCTTCAGTTCTCAATGCTCGGAGCCCGCGACCTCTCCATCGTCTCCACCCCGCCAAAAAACCGGCAGCCGGTGGAAACCGTCGTGACAGACTTCGACAGCGAGCTCATCGCATCTGCAATTGAGCGGGAGATTGCAAGAGAGGGCCAGGTCTTTTTCCTCCACAACCGGGTTGCCAGCCTCGGTGAAATGCAGCAGATGCTCCATGACCTGGTACCACGCGCCCGGATTGTCTTCGCGCACGGGCAGATGCCGGCACGCGAACTCGAAAAGATCATGATGGATGTCATGCAGGGCGAGGTCGATGTCCTCATCTCGACCACCATCATCGGCTCGGGCATCGATATATCAAACGCCAACACCATCATCATCAACCGGGCCGACATGTTCGGCCTATCGGACCTCTACCAGCTCCGTGGACGTGTCGGGCGCAGCGACCGGAAGGCCCACTGCTACCTGATCACCCCGCCACTGCATACCCTCAAGCGCGAAGCCATACAGCGCCTGGCCGTCATTGAAAGCTTTACCGAGCTCGGTTCAGGCTTCAGCATCGCGCTCCGTGACCTCGACATCCGCGGCGCCGGCAACCTCCTCGGTGCCGAACAGTCCGGATACATCCATGACCTCGGCTTCGACCTCTACCAGAAAATGCTCGAGCAGACTGTTGCCGAACTGAAATCAGGCGATTTCAGCCACCTCTTCACCGGTGAAGCCCGGCCTGACCTGCCGGAGAAGTCGACCGACATGTCCTTCTTTTTCGACGCCCTCATTCCCGAACACTACGTCACGGCAACCCACGAGCGGTTCATGTTCTACGAGAAAATCTCCCGTGCCGCCGCAGCCCGGGACGTCGAGGCCGTCGGGACGGAACTGCGGGACCGGTTCGGCCCTCTTCCCGAAGAGGTCGAAACCCTTCTGCTTCTGGCAAAGCTGAAGATCACGGCCTCGCCGCTCGGTCTTGAGAAAATCGAATTGCAGAAAAAAACCGCAACCCTCATCCTCCCCGACGCCAGAGAGGAAGGCCCCGTACAGGGCAAGGAGTTCCTGCAGCACCTTTTCACCGCCGTCCAGGAGCCGATTCTCCAGCCCTACGCCCCGGCATTCAGTTTCGAGAAGAAAATGAAACTTGTCCTCCATCACCCGCCGGGATCCGACACCTCACCGACTGAGCTTCTGAGGCGCTATACCGCGCTGCTTGGAGAGCTCGACACCGCCTCCAGGGAAGAGAGGGCAACGGAAAACTGATTCACTTCGCTGTTTTTTTCACGGCAACTTTTTGGCGTGCACCCAGGGTTACTGTGTCTATTGGATCCAACTGTATGAACAAGAGAACAATAGACCATATACCCATGAAAATCATCATAAACGACAGGGAACATGACGCAGAGACCGGTGAACGCCTCATAGACGTGGCCCGGAGCGGACATGCCCATATAGGATACTTCTGCGGAGGCAACGCCATCTGCCAGACCTGCTATGTCAAGGTCCTTGAAGGAGCCGAACTCCTCTCTGCTCCCGGTGAACCAGAAAAAGCGATGCTTTCTGAACGGCTGCTTGCGGAAGGAAACCGGATGGCATGCCTCGCAACCATTGAAAAGCCCGGAACCATCAGGGTGCTCTCAGCCGTGGAGGAGGTCAAGCGGATGGCCGAAACCGATCCGCTGCAGCTGCCGGCCTACTCGGCAAAGATGGGATGGGAAGCCCTCGTTGCTTTTCCGTCCACCATCGCAATGCAGTTCGAGAGAACCCGGGAAGGCCATCTCGATGCGCCCGGCATCCTCCGGGACATGGCCGGAGCCCTGCTCGGGGCGTTTGAGCTTGCCCTGGCCCTGCTCTTCGGCTCAAAAGCCGGAAAAGAACCCGCCGGCGACTGCTGCAATGCCGACAAGGCGGAGGGCTGCAGCTGCAGCTCCACCAACGGCCACGGCGTCCGCAGGGCTGCATGAACGTCAGGACCCCCGCCGGCCTCTGCATGAAAAAAAGGGCCGGTGGGGCCTGTCCTGAAATTGATTATATTTTCATCGATCCCCACCATGACGGCAACCCATGTGACACTGACGGACAGCGAAGCGCAACCATAAGGCAACCAACAAAGACAAACGGAGACGATCATGATCATCCATGTGAACCAGAGACCCTGTGAAGCACAGACAGGCGAACTGCTGCTCAAGGTAGCCCAGCATAATAAAAGCCATATCGGCTACATCTGCGGAGGCAACGGCATCTGCCAGAGTTGCTTCGTATATGTACAGGAGGGAATGGAGCACCTCTCGCCCTTGAGCAACGTCGAAAAAGCCTGCATTTCCGGGAAACTGCAGGCCGAGGGCGGAAGGCTGGCCTGCCAGACCGTCATTACGGGAGAGGGCACCATACGGGTGCTCACCCGCGCGGAGAATCTCCGCCGCATCGTGCTCGGCCTGAATGTACCGGGCTTCATCACCTATGCACAGACCATCGGCTACAACGTCCTGAACAAACTGCCGGACTGTGCGGGAAGCGCATTCGGACGTATCAGGAGCGGTGAACTCAATCCGGGCGACTCGCTGCGCAAAATCGGAGCCGGGCTCGGCCATGCATCCCTCTTTGTCTCGGCAAGTTTCATGGAGACCTTCGCATTCATGCAGCTTCCGGCTTCCCTCGTCACCAGCGGAGCCAAAGGAATGTACGACATGGCCTCCGGCGCCGTCTGCACGGTTTCGGGCGGAGCACTGCACCTGCCGGGCTCCACCTGCGGGCACCATGAGCCGGATAAAACGGCTTCGGTTCATACGGTAACAATCTCCGGGCGCTGAAGGGCGCCCGCCATCCCCGAACCCCGATGGGCTATTCCTCAGACCTGGAGAGCATCGAGTACGAACTCGGAGCCAAAACCCTTGAACGCTGGCTGCTGAAGCCGGAGAAGACCATGAACATCGTCATGGGCATCCCCAAAGAGCGAACTCAGGACGAACGGAGGGTTGCCATCTCCCCCGCAGGGGCACAGATCCTCAGCGAAAACGGTATCAGGATCATGGTGGAGGCGGGCGCAGGACGGTTCTGCAACTTTACGGATCAGGATTATGCCGAGGCCGGTGCACAGGTTGCCGAAACCCCGGAAAAACTTTACGGGGAATCGAACGTCATCGTGAAAGTCGCCCCCCCCCGACCTGAAGAACTGCCGCTCTTCATGCCGGGCCAGATGCTCATCTCCGCACTGCACCTCGGAACCCTCTCGGAAAACCTCATCAAGACGCTCATCGACAAGAACATCACCGCCCTTGCGTTCGAGTTCATCGAAACCCGCGACGGAGAGCTGCCGATTGTGCGCACCCTTTCTGAAATTGCCGGTTCTCTGGCCATACAGACCGCAGCCAAGTACCTTGAAACCGGCTACGGCGGCAGCGGAATACTCCTCGGCGGCATAGCCGGAGTACCGCCGGCCCACATCACCATCATCGGTGCCGGCACGGTAGGGCTCTTCGCAGCGCAGGACGCACTCGGCCTCGGAGCGCAGGTCACGGTCATTGACAAGGAGATCAACCGTCTGAGAAGATTCGAGGCGTTCTTCAACCGCCATCTGGTCACGGCCATCGCAAACGACCATTACATCGCAGAGCTTGCCAGAATGTCGGATGTCATGATCGGAGCCCTGAGCCCGAAACAGAAAGTGCAGAAACCACCGGTCAGTGAAGCGGTGGTCAAAACCATGAAACCCGGATCCGTCATCGTCGACGTCTCGATAGACCAGGGCGCATGCTTTGCCACAAGCCGCCACACCTCTCACACCAATCCGATCTACGTCAAGCACGGCGTGACCCACTACTGCGTACCGAACATTCCCTCCGCCGTCGCCAAAACGGCATCCTTCGCCCTTACAAACACACTGCTCCCATTCCTTCTGAAAATGACGGAGCATGAAACCATCTCCGACATCCTCTGGAAGAGCCACAGCCTCCGCAAAGGCACCTATGTCTACAAGGGGTACATCACCAGAAAGATCCTCAGCGAACTCACCTTGTTCCCCTACCGCGAGATTGACATGCTGCTTGCATCCTCCGGAAGAGCCATGCCCTGAAGGTCGAGTGGCCCCATTACTCCAGCGGCACGAGCGGCCGGCCGAATCGCGAGGCGACGAGTGAAGCGCATGAGACTCCGGAATAGGTCACGGCAATCACGCCCTGCCCCGGGAAGGTGCTGTCGCCGACCATAAACAGATTCCTCAACCGAGTAAGATTCTGCGGCTTCAGGAGGATGTTCTGACCCGGCTTCAAGAGCGGACCGTAGGAGCCCTTGTACCGGTTCAGCCAGCGTTCATGCGTCAGCGGCGATGCCGATACCCGTACCTTCACGCCGCTTCCGATCCCCGGCATGAGACCCTCAAGACGGCCCATAAGCTCCGCCTCCATGGACTGCTTCCTGCGGGTGTACGCTTCGCTTCCCCGCTCCATGCCTTCCCACCGCTCCGCCTCGTCCGTGACGAATGCATGCACGACATGGTGGCCCGGAGGAGCCAGCGAGCGGTCGAGGAGCGACGGCACCGAGCAGTAGAGCGTCCCGCCCGGCCGGTCGAACCCCTCCCATGCATCCACCTGCACGTGGTGGACATGCATCCCCTCGGGCACCACTCCGGCCTCGACGCCGAGATAGAGCTGGAACCAGCTCGGTGCCCGAAGGAACCGGTGTTCAGGGACCCTGAAGCGGCTGTCATCGACAAGGCGGTTGAAGGTATCCCAGATGGTGGCATTGCTCAGAACCGCGCCGGCCCGCAGTTCCTCTCCACCCTCAAGGCGCACGCCGACGGCCGCACCGCCCTCGACCAGGATCCGCTCCACCCCGGCCCCGTAACGGACCACGCCGCCGAACTTTTCCAGCCCCTCGACAAGAGCCCGGGGAATCGAACCCGATCCGCCGAGGGGATAGTTGATGCCACCGTGGTGGCGGTCGGCCAGGCAGATGCCGGCATTGACGAGTGGCGTTCCGATTGCGTCCTGCAGGGCCCATGAGTATGCCTCGATGTCGATGAAGCGCAAAAGGGCCGGATCGCTGATATGACGCCTTGCCGTACGGCCCATAGAGCGGAAGGTCTTCAATGCCAGCGCGGCGGTTTTGAGCGGGTATGCCGCACCGACCGAAAGCAGGTGACGGGGGTCTTCAAGGGAACCTGCCGGCAGGGAACTGAGAATGTCGTATACGGCTTCGAGCTCCCGGTAAAAGCGCTCGATGCCCGCGGCCTCATGCGGGAATGCGGCGGAAAGCTCCCCGAGAAACCGCGCCCGCTCGAAATGCGCCCGGAGGTCCAGCCCTCCGGGCAGGTGGTAGTGTATCTGGACCGGATCGGGAACCGATGGAACCTCGACACCAAGTCGACGGAACACCCTGGTGTGGAGGTTGAGGGTTCCGCTGCGGCCGTTTTCGGCGAAACCGTAGAAGACCGAAGCCCCGGCATCGAACGTATACCCCTCACGCCGGAACGACGAACAGCTGCCGCCGGGCTGGCGGCTCTTTTCAAGGACGACGACCCGGAACCCCCGCTCCTGGAGCAGGGCAGCGGCAGTCAGACCACCGATGCCGGCACCGATGACCAGGATATCTGCAGTTGCATCAGCCAGACTCATAAAAGGCGGATTTAATGGTGAAGGGGTGTGATGGGATGCACTCGCTTAAAAATAAATCATTTAATTTTGTTTAATTTACTCATGAAGAGCGAACTGCATATCATCTGAAACGATTTCTGAACCAGGAAGCCTACAAGCACATGACCAGAACCGATCCGACCAGACAAAGCTCCCCCGAACAGAAAAAAAACACGCTGAGCGCCGAAGAACAGAAAAAACAGTCCGAATTTCAGCAGGAAGCCGTCGTTCATCTCAATGCGCTCTACAACTACGCGCTGCACCTCACGATGAACCCCGATGACGCCAATGACCTTGTTCAGGAAACCTATCTCAAAGCTTATAAATTCTTCAGTTCCTTCGAGCGGGGAACAAACTGCAAGGCCTGGCTGTTTAAAATCCTCAAAAACAACTATATCAACCGATTCCGGAAAAACTCGAGAGAGCCGGGCAAGGTAGATTATGACCTGATCAAGGATTTCTACCATACCATCAAAGACACCCGCAGGGATTCAAGCGAAACGGAAACCGACTATTTCCACACCCTGCTGCATGAAGAAGTCTATACGGCGCTGCAGTCACTTCCCGAAGAGTTCAGGGAGGTCATCCAGCTCTGTGACATCGAAGGCTTCACCTATGAAGAGATTGCAAATATGGTCGAAAGCCCCATCGGAACAGTCCGCTCCAGACTTTACAGGGGCCGCAAGCTTCTTCGGGAGCAGCTGGAAGGATATGCAAAAAAGTTCGGCTTCAACACCGAAACAGGCAGATAGCACACAACACCCATACAGACACAACCCATTAATCTATGAACTGTAAAACAGCCCGGGTACTGATGAGCGCCGCAGTGGACGGCGAACTCACAGGAAAGGAGGAAGAGGGGCTCCGCCTTCATTTATCCCAATGCAGCGACTGCAGGATGGAATACGAGGAGGCGAAAAAGACAAAAATGATCGTTAAAGAAAAGATTGTCCGCTTCAAAGCCCCCCAGTCTCTGGTCGACTCCATCATGGACCTCTCGTTCACGTCTGAGAAAGAAGAACAAAACACCCTCGTTTCCGAATGACTTCCAGTGGTCATTCGGACCGGGATCTAAATGCCTTTTTGGTTTGAATTGTATGAATTTATAGCTATATAGGCTAAGCATGTCCGAAAAAGGATACTGCGTAACACTTGACAGACAGCGGCCGGCAGACGCCGCGCAACAATAGCCTTGAGCATGAGCAAAACGGTCAGCATCTCAGAAGAAGAAGTTAAACGGTGGAACCTCAACATGCCGGACGAAATGCTTGAGGCGGTATCTAACCGCTTCAAACTGCTCTCCGAGCCGATGAGGCTTAAAATCCTCCGTGTACTCTGTGAAAACGAACGCACGGTACAGGAAATCGTCAATGCCGTCAATGCCAGCCAGGCGAACATCTCCAAACATCTGGCCCTCATGCACGACAACGGCGTCGTCAACCGTCGCAAGGAAGGCCTCAAGTGCTACTACCGCATTGCCGACGACAGCATCATCTACGCCTGCTTCCTGATTTCAAAAAGCGTTGTCGAAAACCTCCAGGACCGCCTGAGCTGGGTCCAGAAGGTCAACAGCAACCTCAACAGCTGATCCCCCTTCCTGCCGGGCGGCGCACCGATGCCGCCCCGGCTCCCTCTTCATCTGACAGAGAAGACAGACTTTCCTGTCACATATCTGACATTTCCATCCTATATCTGACACCAGTTCGCTGAAAAAGCGGATTGGCACGCTATTTGTACTATTACTCCTGATGAGCGTCACGCTCACGATGAACCATACGGAACACCGAAAACCAGTTGAATAAAAGGAGAATAGACATGCTTGTACAATTGGCAAAAGACCCCCTGAAGCTTTTCGACGACATATGGTCCGGCACCCAGATGCCGTCCGCTCCTGCATTCAAGGTCGACATCTCTGAAGACGCCACGGCATTCCACCTTGATGCGGAACTTCCCGGCATTGAAAAGGAGAAGATTGCCCTGAACATCGAGGATGACGTGCTCACCATCAAAGCCGAAAGGAAGAAGGATGCCGTCGAGACGGAAAAAGATTACCACCGGGTCGAGCGCACCTACGGAAGCTTTTCGAGGAGTTTCAACCTTGGAGAGATGATTGACCAGGAGAACATCGGTGCAGAATTCGACAACGGCGTTCTGCATGTCACACTGCCTAAAGCGCAGCCGGTCAGGAAAACGAAGGAGATTTCCATCTCCTGAGTGTAAGGATAAAACCGCAGAGGGGCCCCCGCGGTTGAATGAGGGGGCCTTTGGATTAAACATCATAACAAAAGGATACTTTCATCATGGGAAAAATCATCGGCATTGACCTTGGCACGACCAACTCATGCGTGGCGGTCATGCAGGGCACACAGCCAACCCTCATAGAAAACTCTGAGGGCAACCGCACCACCCCGTCAATGGTGGCCTTCACCAAAACCGGCGACCGCCTTGTCGGACAGGCAGCCAAACGCCAGGCCATCACCAACCCGAAAAACACCATTTTTTCAATCAAGCGTTTTATCGGCCGCAAGTTCGACGAAGTGCCGAACGAAAAGAAAATCGCACCCTATGAGGTCGTTAACGAAGGCGGAGAGGCCCGCGTAAAGATCAACGACAAGACCTACTCCCCGCAGGAGGTCTCGGCAATGATCCTGCAGAAAATGAAGCAGACCGCAGAGGACTTCCTCGGTGAAAAGGTCACGGAAGCCGTCATCACCGTGCCGGCATACTTCAACGACGCACAGCGCCAGGCGACCAAGGATGCAGGACGCATTGCAGGGCTTGAAGTCAAGCGCATCATCAACGAACCGACGGCAGCCGCGCTTGCCTACGGACTCGACAGAAAACAGACCAGTGAAAAGGTTGCGGTCTTCGACCTTGGTGGCGGAACCTTCGACATCTCGATTCTCGAGCTCGGAGACGGCGTCTTCGAAGTGAAGTCGACCGACGGCGACACCCATCTCGGTGGTGACGACTTTGACCAGAAGATCATTGACTTCCTTGCCGATGAGTTCAAGAAGCAGGAAGGCGTCGATTTGCGCAATGACGCAATCGCTCTCCAGCGCCTGAAAGAAGCCGGTGAAAAAGCAAAGGTCGAGCTCTCCTCGAGGACCGACACTGAAATCAACCTGCCCTTCATTACGGCGACGCCCGAAGGACCCAAGCACCTTGTCATCAACCTGACCCGGGCCAAGTTCGAAGGCATGTGCTCTGACCTCTTCGACAAGATCCTCGAGCCCTGCCGCCGTGCGGTGAAGAACTCGAATGTTGATATGAAGGATATCGATGAGATCGTCCTCGTCGGCGGCTCGACCCGCATCCCGAAAGTACAGGCCCTCGTCAAGGAGTTTTTCGGCAAGGAGCCCAACAGAAGTGTTAACCCTGACGAGGTCGTAGCCATCGGTGCTGCAATCCAGGGCGGCGTATTGAAGGGTGATGTCACCGACGTCCTCCTGCTTGACGTCACACCGCTCTCGCTCGGCATCGAAACCCTCGGCGGCGTCATGACGAAGCTGATCGACGCCAACACCACGATTCCGACCCGCAAGCAGGAGGTGTTCTCCACCGCCGGCGACAACCAGACCTCGGTCGAGGTTCATGTGCTGCAGGGTGAGAGGCCGATGGCTGTCGACAACAAGACGCTCGGACGTTTCCACCTTGGCGATATCCCGCCGGCACCGCGCGGCATGCCCCAGATCGAGGTCACCTTTGACATCGACTCCAACGGCATCCTGAACGTTTCGGCCAAGGACAAGGCCACCGGCAAGGAGCAGAGCATCAAGATC
>FUWD013229583.1_pt1 | contig 35121 bp, 38 predicted proteins | sample 1063281 | NCBI WGS metagenome assembly FUWD01 (sample SAMEA79048168, study PRJEB19326) | metagenome | biome: marine | reverse complement strand
AACAAAAGACTGGTGCGTGCGATCCCTATGTTAAGCGGTGCAAAATAGGCACAATAAAAACAAGAAAACTGGCACGTGTGTGTCCAAGTCCAAGTCTAAATCCAAGTCCCTGAGTTTTCACACAGCCAAGGGTAAAAAGCCTAAGTCTAGGTCTAGGTCTAGGTCTAGGTCAAGGTCTAGGTCCAATAATTCAATGTTTGGACGTTTTATGTTTTAAGTATTGAGTGTTAAAAAATCAAACATGTCTTGATATTGTGTGTTTATTTTTTGAAAGACAAAGCATTCGTTAAAATTAACATGAATGTGGCGATGTGTGTATGTTTTGCATACAAGTGCTGTACCTAAAGTATTAATATTGCAAAACATGGCTCCCCGATTTAGAGTAATTTTATTAGGATTGTTTAAATCAATCCAGCGAATATGACAACCACACATTAATGTATTAACATTATCAACGTATAGGTAATTTGTTAGTTGTAACATCATTTTATTCATATCTAAAGAAGATAATAAAAGATTATTTAAAGCCGAAATCATGTCGTGCTCTTGTGTAGATATTTTACTCAAGTATTCATTGTTTTCAACATCTAAAGATACTGAGTTTGATTCGCACTCATTGTCTGATTCCAAATTTAAATTAGATTCAGTAATTTCAAAATTCTTCATTTACTTGATGAAGAATTTTATTTAATTTGTTACTAAAATGTTTAAATAACTTAAATATAAACAATATAAATATATAATATGGGCAATACTTGTTGGTTTAATACTATTCCTACAAACCGTGTTCTGTTTGCATTGAATCTTACAACTTTAGAAAAAAATTGATAATTTACCTTTGGTTCCACGGTTTGATTTATATACAGGTCCAAGAGGTATAACAAAATTTGGCTCGATTAATTTGTGGGAGTTTAAATATGATGAATATAAATATAAATATAGAGCATTTTTTGATCCATGGAAAAAAAATATCCAAGTCATGGTATTTTAATAAATAACGCAACTATAATAATTAACCAGTATTTAATAAATAATCCAGTTGCAGATGGTAGTAGTGAAATATTTGAACGAAATGAGTTAGTACGTATTTATGAATGGCTTAAGAAAATAGAAAATTTAATAAAAGAAAAAAAATTAATAAACATTAGAATTATTTTGGTTAATTTAAGGGATGATAAAACTTTTAGAAAATATAGGTATAAACCATCAAAAGGTTTTGATAAATATGCATACGAACTTTATAAAATTCAAATACAACATGATGCAGTAGTTTATGATTTATTGAATAAAGCTCCTAGAAATATGTGGGGTGGTTATAGTAATCAAATTACAATGTGGTGATTAACACGTCCACTTATTTCCGCACACTAAGCACGAAATAAACACAGTCATGGGCTCATCCGCACTTCTTATTTGCATTTGATAATATCTTGTTTTATTTATATGGCATTTACCACACGTAAATTGATCAGTCATGGACACATCATTACATTCAAGTTCCTGCTTTTTAATAAACTCCCACGCCTGAATGATTGTAACCCATAATTCTGGCTTCATTTCCGTGTGTTTCATAAATGCAAGTTCGTGTGCTAGTATTTTTTTAGACAAAATACTTTGAACAAGTAATGGGTTTTCTTTTAAATTTACATATATACTTCGAACCTTGTTTTTATAAATAGTTACAAAATAAAAGTTGCTCCATTCGTAGATAACGTCATTTTCCTTTGCATATTGAATGGAATTATTAAATATTCCCTTTTCTAAATTTACCATAGTTTTACTCAGTTCAATTTCATTATAGTGTATTTGGTTATCATTTGTAAAAACTTTAGTTAAAAGTTCACGAGTTTTAAGACGAATTGGTTCTTTAGCTTCAATTGTCATATTATACTTTAACCAATGATATATTTATAAATCATTTTTTATAAAAATGATTTTTTTTGTTTATATGTGACATTTGTTAAAAAAAATGAATGTTGAATTACCAATGTGTTTAATTGATTGGATTGATACCAATGACATAAATTGGCATTGGTTGTCTGAAAATAATTCTCAAGGTGCTATTCAGTTGTTCAAAAAATATCCAGAAAAAATAGATTGGGATTGGTTGTCTAGAAATCCGTCAGAAGGTGCTATGCGGTTGCTAGAAAAAAATCCAGATAAAATAAATTGGGATTGGTTGTCTTACAATACGTCAGCTATGCAGTTGCTAGAAAAAAATCCAGATAAAATAAAATGGAGAAATTTGTCTTTAAATCCGTCAGCAATACACTTATTAGAAAAAAATCCAGATAAAATTAATTGGAGAATGTTGTCTGCAAATCCGTCTGCTATTAACTTGCTAGAAAAAAATCAAGATAAAATATATTGGTATAATTTGTCTGGTAATTCGTCAGCTATACACTTGCTAGAAAAGAATCAAGATAAAATAGATTGGTTTCGATTGTCTGGTAATTCGTCAGCTATGCGGTTGCTAGAAAAAAATCAAGATAAAATAGTTTGGTATATCTTGTCTCGTAATCCGTCAGCTATACACTTGTTAGAAAATAATCCAGATAAAATACATTGGTCTCAATTGTCTAATAATACGTCAGACCGTGCCATGCAGTTGCTAGAAAAAAATCAAGATAAAATAAATTGGAACTTTTTGTCAAATAATCCGTCAGAAGGTGCTTTGCAGTTGCTAGAAAAAAATCAAGATAAAATAAATTGGCTGTATTTGTCTCAAAATACGCACATATTCACGTATGATTATCAAAATATGAAATTAAACTTTTTAATTTTTAAGGAAAACTTGATGAAGAATCGGTTTCATCCCCGCAATATATCCAAGTTTAAAGATTGGGGATTTAATGGGTTTGATTGAGTTTTATTCCGATTTAAATTAAAAAGTTTGCACTCACTTTAAGTAAATAATCTTGTTTTTTATTATTAATAAAAATGATTTTTTTTGTTTGTATGTGACATTTGTTAAAAACAATGAATGTTGAATTACCAATGTGTTTAATGGATTGGATTAATACTGATAAAATAAATTGGAATTGGTTGTCTAAAAATCCGTCAGAAGGTGCTATACGGTTGCTAGAAAAGAATCCAGATAAAATTAATTGGTATATGTTGTCTAAAAATACGTCAGAAGATGCTATGTGCTTGCTAGAAAAAAATCCAGATAAAATAGATTGGAATGAATTGTCTTACAATAACTCAGAAGGTGCTATGCGGTTGCTAGAAAAAAATCCAGATAAAATAGATTGGAATGTTTTGTCTTTGAATCCGTCGGCTATTCAGTTATTAGAAAAGAATCAAGATAAAATACTTTGGAGTTGGTTGTCTTGCAATAAGTCAGCTATACACTTACTTGAAAAAATCAAGATAAAATACATTGGTATTGGTTTTCCAGAAATCCGTCAGCCATGCACTTGCTAGAAAAAAATCAAGATAAAATAAGTTGGCAAATGTTGTCTGAAAATCCGTCAGAAGGTGCTATGCAATTGCTAGAAAAAAATCAAGATAAAATTAATTGGTATCGTTTGTCTAAAAATCCGTCAGCTATAAACTTAGTGGAAAAAAATCCAAATAAAATAGATTGGGATCACTTGTCTTGCAATAAGTCAGCCGTGCACATTCTAGAAAAGAATCAAGATAAAATAGATTGGGATTACTTGTCTTGCAATAAGTCAGCTGTGCACATTTTAGAAAAGAATCAAGATAAAATAGATTGGAATCACTTGTCTTGCAATAAGTCAAAATGTGCTATTCAGTTGTTAGAAAAAAATCAAAATAAAATTAGTTGGGAAAATTTGTCTTATAATCCGTACATATTTAAGTATGATTATCAAAATATGAAATTAAACTGTATGTTATTTAAAGAAGACCTGATGAATAATAGATTTCATCCTTGCAATATATTCAAGTTTAAAGATTGGGGAGTTAATGGGTTTGATTGAGTTTTATTCCGATTTAAATTAAAAAGTTTGTACTCACTTTAAGTAAATAATCTTGTTTTTTATTATTAATAAAAATGAATTAAATACAACTTTGTAGATTTGTTAGTACATAACGTTTAAAAAACAGTACATTTAAAGATGATTCAGATTCCATTTATGTTTACTCCTGATTATTTTATAAGTGCAATACAGCCAATATATATGGATACTGGTAAAAAAACAGAGCTACAGTTTGTTTTTCCACCAGTATCCGTTGCACCAAAAGATGTAAAAAAGCAATTACCTCAGCCTCAAATGTTTCATGCAGGCAACAAAACGCATGATGCCATGTTTGTTTGTTTTTATGTTTTGCTAAATGGGGTGATGAAATATCATCAAAATACTCGCAGTTGGAATATTTTAGAGCGACAGCACAAGATATTATTTGCGGAAAAACTTAGAACCGACGAAAACCGTGTATTACTAAATCAGGTTTTTAACAAGGTTTTTGTCGGAAAAATAGATGACGAATTGACAAACACAAATACCCCCACAATAAGCATAAAAACATTTGCTGCGATATGTTATATGTCCAGTGTATCGGTTATGGTAATTGATGACAACTTATATTCTATGACAATAATTCAGCCACATGGTACGGCGTTTCCAAAACATGCTTTACATATTAAAGATGGCTCTGTGTATATTATGTGGGACGAATGTTCTGTGAGTAAATACGACGATTGTCAGTATGTAAATACTACAAATTTGGGTTTTACGGCTCAGCTGATTGACCAGGTGGTTGAAAAAGAAAAAGAAAAAGAAATGACAAAAAATATTAAAGCCAATCAAACAAATGCAAAGAAAATAGCATCAGGTAATTTATTAAAGGCAATTGGCAGTTATCGCATGGAAGAGTTGCAGGTTATGTGTGTTGAGTTAAACATTGGTTACATGGACATTCCTTTTACTGGAAAAAAGGTCTTGAAAAAAGATATTTATGATTATATAAAAACAAAAAAACCTTAATACAAAAATAAAAATGATTTAAATATGTGTTCTTTTTTACTGTAACCCAACAACAGTAATCAATTAACTCATCAAATCATTTTTAAATCATAATGTCGTATTCTCTCAACAACAAGATGGTCGTTCCTTCGAATGATGCTATATTTTCAACCAAGATTGAGATGAACCTTCACAACTGGTCTGAGCAAATCACCGAGAAAATGGTCAAGGAAGTGTTTGACATAAATGATGTAGGTAATGTAACTAGTCTTGTATTAGACAAACAGCACGCAACTGTAACTGTCGACATGTGGTACCATACACAGAATGCGTGCGAGTTGCTTTATGCTTTAACATTTAACAAGTTCTTTGATGTTCGTGTAAAGAATACTAAACTTAAAGGGGCTTATGATAAACGTCCCGTATTTCTTCTGTTTACGGTAACAGATGAAACGAGACGCAAAATGCAAAACATTAGCGGTCCACCTGGATTGAAGAAAAAAGTGAACACAGTTGCTCCTTGTATGCCGTACATTCGTCAGCAACATGTGTAAAGGTAAGTAGTATAGTATAAGTATTAGAATAGATGTATGTTTGCGCAAGTAAAATTAAAAAACAAGTTGTTTTTTCGTTCTGTTCACAAGTTATTATAGCATATTTCGGCAACAAATTTGCGTATTAAACAACAAACTGATTTGTAATTAAAATTTAACAGAATACTCTGTGTCCCAGTGCGGTAATCCCGTAATTAATTCTTGGTGGTTACGCATTTTTTCTAGTTGCTGGGTTCGTATGGTGGATAAAATATACTGCTGTTTGTCATAGTCTTTGCGAGCTTTGTCTTCTGGCGTTGGCTTGCCTTTGTACTTGTACATGAGAATAGACCCAACTATAAATAAAAAAAAAATAAAAAGACAAATGTTAAAAATACCATTATAGTAAACAGTTTTCATGTGATGACTCTGTTGTAGTTTGCTTGACAAAAAAATGCGGACATTATTTTCAATTAAATTTGGTGTTGTATTTCCTAGGTTTGCTAAATAGTCCATTAAGTTTATTAAAGTTGTAAAATACAGGTATGTATAGTAGATACATTTTATTTTGGAAATATTTATAAATTCATATATTTATCTAGAATAAAAATATTACAACTAACAAAAGGATAAAATACAATGAAACTGGAAGTTATTATTTTTGGAATTACTGGACTTTATATTTACAATACTTTTTATGATAATAAATTCAGCAAGTACATTTTTTCATGTAAAAAATACTTTCAAATGGCAGGTATTGCCTTTGCCGCATACTCGCTTTATATCATGATTCGTAAAAACCCTAACGATACAAAAAATCTAATTCTTTACGCTAATAATGCTGTTAAACACTTACCTATCGACAAGACATCCATGGATATGCTAACGCCCATTTTTGACTTTACCTCGGGAAACTCTAGTTTTATGCAAACCATGAACTCTGATATTTATGGAGATGATTACCAACCAAATATTTATCCACAAAATGGTGGTCAACAACCTTATCAAAACAAAAAATCAACAAAACGCTCTGTTAGTGAAACAAAAAAAAATATGTAGCATATATGCAAGATTGGAAATGTGGGTCTTGTGACGCAAAACTAACACATACATTTGAAATTGATCACAAGATTCGTCTCGAACATGGAGGTGGAAATGACGTGTCAAACTTGATTGCAATGTGTCGCGAATGTCATGGACAAAAACAGCATGTGAAAATATGTAAAGTTTATCAATCAAAATCAGTGTTAAACCCATTAATCCTCCAATCTTTAAACTTGGATATATTGCGAGGATGAAACCGGTTTTTCATTAAGTCATCTTTAAATATTAAACAGTTCTGTTTCATTTGTATATAATCATACGTGAATAAATGCGGATTTTGAGACAAATTATACCAATATATTTTATCTGGATTTTTTTTGAATAACTGTATGGGATGTTCAGACCGATGGAAAGACAAACCCAGCCAGTTATTAATTAGATTTTGATTTTGTTCTAGCAAGTGTATTGCCCATTCTGATCTATTGTAACACAATTGATACCAATCAATTTTATCTGGATTCTTTTCTAATAACTGTATTGCTGACGGATTTTGAGACAACAACATCCAATCAATTTTATCTGGATTCTTTTCTAATAACTGCATAGCCAATTTTGACCTATTAGCAGACAAATGACGCCAATTTATTTGATCTGGATTATTTTCTAATATTTGCATTGCTAACGGATTTTGAGACAACCCAATCCAATTAATTTTATTTAAATTCTTTTCAAACAATTGTATAGCATCTTCTGTTGGATTACCAGACAACTGTTTCCAATCGATTTTATCTGAATTATTTTCTAACAACTTCATAGCTAACGGATTTCCAGACAACACATACCAATCGATTTTATTTGGATTTTTTTCTAGTAAGTTGATAGCACCTTCTGACGGATTACCAGACAACCAATCCCAATGTATTTTATCAAGATTATTTTCTAACAACTGCATGGCTGACGGATTTCCAGACAAACCAGACCAATATATTTTATCTGGATTTTGTTCTAGCAACTGCATAGCACCTTCTGACTCATTGAAAGACAACATATCCCAATTAATTTTCTCTTGATTTATCCAATCCAATAAACACATTGGTAATTTTACATTCATGGTTTTTGTTACATTTTAGGTCATGCATTTTTATTTCATTTTTTTAGAAAGTTGGTTATTTACCTACCAATTTAGAACTATATTTATAGTTGAGTTAAACAAGTAAGTTTTAATTTATTTTTTGTAAATAAAATACAGTGACAAAAATGTTGCATTTTATACACTTTTATTTGATTATTAGAAAAAATGAAAAAGAGAATAGAAAGAAAATGTAGTAATATAATACAACGGTTTATGTCTTTAATATCTAGTGCGGACTCGTTTGATATTATTAAACGTAAGTTGTGTTCGTATGGAAAGGATGCAGTTGGCAATACTAATCCATCCACACATACTAGAATACCTGGGCTAAGTAACGGTGTTAAAATTAGTGGAGGCAAGTACAATATTTTACCAGAACATGACGAGCTCTTTATAGACAAATATATTGAGTATGTGCTAGTAAAAGGTAATGAAGAATATATAACAGAACTTCAGTTGAACAACGGGTCCGAGCCCATTTTAATTGATTTGGACTTTCGATATCCACTTGACACGCCCGATGACAAACGTCTATACACATCAGACCATATTTCTAACATATTATACTTGTACCTTGACGCATTACCAAAGATATTTAATTTTAAAGAGGCACAGACATATCCTATTTTTGTGTTTGAACGTGATGCACCTTATAAAAAATACAAAAAAGATAATAAAAACGAAGTAACTGAAGTTAAAGATGGGATTCATATTGTGATTGGTTTGCAGTTAGCTCACAAGTATCAAATGTTGTTACGAGCCAAAGTTATTGAGGCATGTGGAAAAGATGAAATATTAAACGACATGAACTTGGTTAAAGATCTTAATGATGTGTTTGATGACACGATTAGTGGGGGCACAAGCGGATGGCAATTGTACGGTTCAAAAAAACCAGGATGTTTGCCGTACAAACTGACACAGTACATGCAGTTAACATTTGACAAAAGTGATGGAGAATTTAGCATTGATCGTCGTAGCGTTGAAAAGTTTTTGTCACCAAAGGATATCAGCAATAACTTTCATTTATTACGTGGAAGATATCCTGACCACTTAAAGCCCGAACTGCAGCCGAATTTGGATATGGTATTAAACAAAATATGCGGAACAAAGGTTAAAGGAACAACACGACCATCTGGAAATAAAAAGTCGAAACTTAGCGTGTCCGCTCAGTTTTTGGCCGATTTAAGTTCAAATGTATTGTCAAATGCAGTAACTGAATTTTTGGCCAATTTAAATGGTCCTGATGCATTGTTCAATATTATAACAACATTTTTGGAATCGTTAAAATTGAGCGAAACCACAGTAAAAGATGCTCATAATCTGACACAGTTGCTTCCTGAAAAATATTACCAAGAAGGCTCACACATGGAGAATCGTCAAGTATCGTTTGCTTTAAAAAATACAGATCCGCGTTTATTTCTTTCGTGGGTTATGTTGCGTAGCAAAGCAGATGATTTCGATTATACTGAGATTCCAGAATTATATGATAAGTGGACAAAATATTTTAACGTGAATGAAACGAAAAGCAATTTAACAATTGGATCGCTTAAGTATTGGGTTAAGACAGACGCACCAGAAGAGTATAAGCTATTTCAAAGCACAAACTTAAATGTTTTACTGGAAGACCTAATTCGCTCATACACAGATGGTAAAGTTGCCAGAATTTTAAAACTTAAGCATGGCGACAATTATACATGTGCAGACATTGACCATAAATGCATGTACATGTTTGAGAAACATCATTGGACAACTGACAAAGGGTATGACCTTCGTAGGTTGGTATCAAATGATCTCTTGCCACTTTTTCAAAAAAAACAGGATGAAGCTGCGGCCGAATGGGTTAGACAATCAACAGAAGAGGGTTCTGATGATTTAGAGGTTGAATTTGAGACAGATTTAGCAGAATCTGGGAAAAATGCCAAAAAAGAAAGCGATTCAATGGCTAGGATTAAAAAGCGAATGAAAAAAATTGCCATGGTGGTAGAAAAGTTGGACAATACAGCAACAAAGAATAATAGTTTTCGTGAATCAATGGAGGTGTTTTACGATCCGAACTTTAGTAAACAACTAGACACAAACCGCTGGGCTATGTGTTTTAATAACGGGGTTCTTGATTTAAAAACTGGCGATTTTCGCAATGGGCGAGCGGATGATTACATATCCATGAGTACTAGGATTGACTACCAACCACTTTCGTATTACACAGAAGTTCACAAAGACGAATATGAAACTACTGTAACCGCAATTAGAACATTCTTTTCCCAGTTGTTTCCAATACCGTCATTAGAGCGGTATATGTGGGATCATCTTGGGTCAGTACTAATCGGCGAAAAAGTTGAGCAGGTTTTTAATATTTATGTGGGTTCAGGCAGTAATGGCAAGTCTTTGTTGACAGAATTAATGAAGTTTTGTATGGGTGACTACAAGGTATTTGCTCCAGTTAACATGTTAACAGAAAAAAGAACTGCTGTAGGTGCTGCAACTCCTGAAACGATGAACCTTAAAGGTGGAAGGTACGCTGTTTTACAAGAGCCAGAAAAAGACATTCCAATTAACGAGGGATTTGTTAAAGAGATCACTGGTGAGGCAGATATTACAGGAAGACATTTATTTGGATCAACTGAAACATTTGCCTTGCAGGTGAACTTTGCCGCTTGTATGAATGCCATGTTTTCAGTCAAGGGCACTGATGACGGTATTTGGCGAAGACTAAAAGTAGTAGCCTTTTTAGCAAAGTTTATTGATAAAGGAGAAAACTATGAGCATGACTCAGATTATATTTTTGAAAAGGACAAAACATTAATTGGTAAATTACCTTTATGGGCTCCTATTTTTATGAGTATGTTGGTAGAAATTGCTGTAAAAAATCAAGGTGTAGTAAAAGATTGCGAAGAAGTCACACGGTATACTACTGAATTTCGTCAGAGTCAGGATGTGATTCGGTGCTTTTTGTCGACCAGAGTTGAACTATGTCCAGGTGGTCAAGTTGGAACACAGAACTTACATCGGGCATTCAAAGAGTGGCATCATACAACTTATAATAATGCCAAGTCTCCAAAAATGTCAGAACTTGATACAGCAATGAACAAAATGCATGGGGACAAGGCAACTCAACCAAATAAAAAGTGGAATGGTGTTCGGGTAATTTTAGAAACAGAAAAGAAAAATGAAGAAAATGGGGCAGAAGTAAAGGAGGAAATAGAGTCAGCGAATGACCTGTAAATATTTACATATATTTTTTATTACGAAAAAATGATTATTTTATTCTTGTATAACAAACATTACACAAAAACTATGAATGTCCAATTACCCATGTGTTTATTAAATTGGATAAGTAAAGAACAGATAATACTTAAATATTTGTCTTTAAATACATCCGAATATGCTATACAGTTGCTAAACAAAAATCCAGATAAAATAGATTGGTGGTGTTTGTCTTTAAATCCGTCAGAAGGTGCCATGCAGTTGCTAGAAAAAAATCAAGATAAAATAAATTGGACACGTTTGTCTGCGAATCCGTCAAAATGTGCTATACAGTTGTTAGAAAAAAATCAAGATAAAATTAATTGGAATTGTTTGTCTTGTAATGAGTCAGAAGGTGCTATGCAGTTGCTAGAAAAGAATCAAGATAAAATATCTTGGCATCGGTTGTCTTCTAATACGTCAGAATATGCTATGCAGTTGCTAGAAAAGAATCAAGATAAAATAAATTGGGATAATTTGTCTGAAAATCCGTCAAAAGGTGCTATGCAGTTGCTAGAAAAAAATCCAGATAAAATAAATTGGAATAATTTGTCTGCAAATTCGTCAAAAAGTGCTATCAAGTTGCTAGAAAATAATCCAAATAAAATAGATTGGGATATGTTGTCTTGGAATAACTCATACTGGGCTGTGCAGTTGCTAGAAAAGAATTCAGATAATATATCTGATTGGGTTGGGTTGTGTTACAATCCGTCCGAAGGTGCTATGCAGTTGCTAGAAAAACATCCAGATAAAATAGTTTGGGATTGTTTGTTTAGAAATCCGTCAGAAGGTGCTATGCAGTTGTTAGAAAAAAATCAAGAAAAAATAAATTGGGATTATTTGTCTCAAAATCCGCATATATTTAAGTATGATTATCAAAATATGAAATTAAACTGTTTGTTGTTTAAAAAAGACCTGATGAAGAATCGGTATCATCCTCACAATATACCCAAGTTTAAAGATTGGGGAGTTAATGGGTTTGAGTAAAGATTGAAGGGTTAATGGGTGTAAATAAATTATATCTAAAATCAAGATGAATGAACTGGTTAAATCCTAATTTTGCATCAATGTCTTTGATTATATCCTCAAAATAATAATAGCAGTCTTTTGATTTTTGATATTTATATTTATGAGTTTCAAAGTAGTCCATTATCTGAGACAGTTGCTCTTGTGAAAAATAGGGACGTGGTTTGCCTGTTAGTTTGTAAAATATTTCATGTTGATAAAGTTTCATATATGGTTCTTGGCTTGTATTTTTCATTGCACGTCGCACATCGCTAATTTTGCACTTGTCAATTGTTTTATCCTTTAAAATAATTAATAATTCATGATGTATTGTGTTTAAGATACTTCTGTCAACATGTGCATTTTGCGGTGTCATGTTGCAAAAAATTGTGTGCAAATGTTTTTTTGGAGTATATGCAAAACATGGGTTAGGTTTGTTTTCAATAATTTTATTATTTGCATTCATATTTAAACTCTTTTTACTGTTGGTATATTATTTCATTTTTTTCATAAATTACAATTAAATAATCTAAATATAAGTTTATAAAGAATATCAAACAAATGTTAATTTACAAGTATGCTCCAACCAAGCTAGATGAATTTGAACTATCAACTGACTTGCGAGATTTTTTTAAAATGTTAATTCAATCTGGAAATTTAAACATTTTGTTAGTTGGTACAAGAAAAACATCATTAATCAATGCACTTTTAAGTGAATACTATTGCAATGTAGACATTAATAATAGTAATAATATTTTGCGAAATAAACATGTAATGTATGTTAATTTTATTCGTGATCATGGAACTACATTTTATAGACAAACCTTGAAAACATTTTGCCAGTCTCACTTTACCATGACAAACGGGTTAAAAAAAACTATTATTTTAGACAACTTAGACTGCGTTAGTATAACTAATGCGTCATGTATCCAGCATATTTGTTATAATCTTATTGAAACATATTCAAATTCAGTAAATTTTGTTATATCATGCACTAACATAAAAAAAATCATGGAAAGTATTCAGTCACACAGCCTTATTATATCAGTTCCTCCATTGTCCAAAGAACAGCAAATAACTATTTTAAAAAATATTTGTGTTCGAGAAAATATTGCCATTAATTCTGATGTAATGGAATATTTGTTAACAATTGAAAATGGCAACATTAATGTTTTGATTAATTATTTAGAAAAATTCAAACTATTAGCAGAAGAAATTGACTTAAAAACTGCAAAAGTGCTGTGTACAAATATTAGTTTTGACATATTTAACCAATATATGGACCGAGTATTAGAGTATGATTTAAGCACAGCAATGGAAATTATGGCAAGTTTAACAGATTTGGGATATTCAGTTATTGACGTTTTGGATACGTTGTTTTTATTTGTAAAAACAAATCATTGCAAGCTAAATACAGAGCAAAAATATATCACATTTCCACTTATTTGTGAATACATTATTTATTTTAGCATAATTCAAGAAAATAATGATGATTTGTTTTTTTTACTAATCGAATAATTCAAGAATTTATTAAATGTAAACAAAAAACTTAAAACAAGTTAAATATATTATTGTATAATTAATTAAAACTAATAACTGAATATGTGTGCAGATAATCAAAAAATGCAAGACCTTGAAGCATTTTTGCGAAAAGAACAGCAAACAAACATGACCAACGGCTCTTGGTCGAAGTTGAGTCGGTCGTTAAAGATTAAAAAAGTATCTGAGTACGCTTTAGCATACAAGATTGAGCACAACCTCACAGATGATGAGGGAGAAAAATTACGAGTATTTTTAAAAGAGTGTATTAACAAGAATAAAATTCAAAAGGTAAAAGATATTTCTTATGACAAAAATACTGGGCACGTAAATAAAATTAATATTCTTGGATACAATGGCCAAACGGGTAAATATACATTAAAAAATAGTGATGTTGTAAAAAAGACTGGAACCTTAAAAAGATCTGTAGTATCATCTAATATAGTACTACCATCTGACAAGGATGCAGTTGCTTGAAAATAATCAACAAAAAAAAGAAATTGTATTTCACCAAAGATTGGGGAGTTAATTGTTTGCCATAAGTTTGCTTGTTCATTTAAATATTATAATATTCGCATATTATAACAATGAGTTATTTAGCCAATCCCAATAGTTCAACAAGTGGTCCATTTAGTACAGATGCTGCGTCGCACAACACTGGGTTTTTTTCTGACAATACTAATCCGTCATCTGTTAATTGCAATGTTTTGCCCGCACCATCTTCAAATGTTATTGCTGCTAGCGGTAAATGGACTGGAGGCAAAAAGCGTTATCGAACTAAACATCGCCGTAAAATTGGTCCAATGCCCAAACCTGGTCGCAGTTGGCAGCATAGAAGGAAATCAGAAAAACGATCTATACAAGCAAAACAAAAACGTGCGTTAGCATCCCTTTGTAAGTGCAATATTTGCACAAAACACAGAAACAAATCTAAAAAGTGTAAAAAGTGTAAAAAGTGTAAAAAACGCACAAAAAAGCATAAACATAAGCGCAGGACTAAAAGAAAAAGCCGTAGACGTCGTGGTGGAACTACCAACAATGTTCCCAACACTCCTAGTTATTCGACTGGAACAGAGTTGCCATATGGATTGTCGGCTTTAGCCAACCCTGCTCCATATATGAAATTAGATAATTGCACTGACAACTACAATCATTACACAGGAGGGAAAAAACGAAGAGGTACTAAACGAAGAGGTACTAAACGAAGAGGTACTAAACGAAAAGGTGGATGAGGTCCAGCCCCAGATATTTCTTCAAATGGAGTCATGTCTGGTGGATGAGGTTCGCATCCTGTAGTTTAAACATAATACTTTTTAAATAAACTTATTTAAACACAGGATATTTTAAGACCAACTAACAAATTAACCCAATTATTTTAAGAATGACGAATTTAGATTTTAAATTCTGACATTAAAATAATTTATCTATTCTTTTTATATTCTTTTTTTTATTTTTTGATTTATGGAAAAAATGATTTAGAAGAATTGTCTGAGTATACATTAGTTATTAAGAACAAATAGACAATGGCAGACACTATCATCAACGCAACCGAATTCGACTTAAACCAAATTGGGTATTCCAAGAAGAAAGCGAATGATTATGGTGGAACTAGTGTAAATGTTTTAAACAAGAGAACTAACTGCGGTTTGCGTTTGGCTTTACCAATGATGATGACTTGGGGTGCAGAAGAGTATAAGGATGATGGAGGTAAGATTAGTTATAGCATGTCTCTGCAGTTTCCTAGTGAAGAGTATTCAGACCCTGAATCTGAGGCTGTGCTTCAGATGATGATTGGGATGGAGCAGAAAATTAAGGAGGATGCGTTGGACAAGTCAAAGGACTGGTTTGGCAAAGAGTATAAGAGCTTAGATATTATTGATGCTCTGTGTACCCCGATGCTTAAGTACACTAAGATTAAGGGAACTCAGGACCCCGATTTTTCAAAGAAGCCAAGTTTGAAGTTAAAGTTGGCATTTTACAAGGGGGAATTTAAGTTGGAGTTGTATGATGAAGATAGTCAGCCATTATTTCCCAAACTTAACTCTACCAAGACACCTCTTGATTACTTACCCAAGTTGTCTAAGGTTATATGTGTCATTCAAACTAGTGGTATTTGGTTTTCCAATGGCAAGATGAGTATCACCTGGAAGCTTTTACAAGCGATTGTCAAAAAGCCTCGTGCTACTATTCAGGGAGTTTGTATGGTAGCAATAAATCCAAGTGACAAGACCAAGTTTGCTGAACAGCCTGATGTAGATGTGTTAGATGAGGATGGAGTTGGTATAGAGATTGTTGCTGATTCTGAAGATGAAGCTGAACATGGTGAGGTTGCTCCTGTTGTTAAGGTTGCTCCTGTTGTTGAGGTTACTCCTGTTGTTGAGGTTACTCCTGCTAAGCTAGTTGTTCCTGTTGTTGAGGTTTCTCCTGGTGTCGAGGTTAGTTCTGCTAAGCCTAAAAAAGTTCTTCGTGCTAAAAGGGCAATTGCTTAAATTAGATTAGATTATAGTTAGTGTCTGTAAATATATGTAGTGTAAAATAGTTATTTTTTTCACATGTAAAAAATAACAATAATTTAATTATTAATATCAATACATTTTTATATTTGCATGATGCGAATTTTTTTTAAAATATTAAACTCGTCTGAAAATAGAAATATTTTAAACTGATCTTGACTTTGTGGTTTAGTTAAATCTACAAATTTGTCTTGTAATACTGTGAATTTAGACGTAATGTTTAACTCAGGTATATAAACTATGTTATAATTATTATTATTATTACAATTGCTAAATATATATCCGGTAAAACTCTGATGTAAAATATCTGGATTATTTGTTACTTTTTCCAATAATGTACATATATTTTGAACTTTCTGAACAGATTTCATTTGTTTGTTTAAATGGTCTATATGATTTAACCATTTTTCGTACAACCCATTTGTTAAATCTAAATTCAAACTTAAAAGACTCATGTTTATTGTATCAACTAGTCGTCGAATTGGTGATGTAATGTGAGCATATGCATCCAAGTTTAACGCAGCATGATGATAACTAGTTGTTGTGTCTGGATTGTATCCTGTGTATTGACCATGCATACATTTCCAATTAGAAATGTACTTGGATATTTCATCTGTATATTTAACATTCGTATCTTTAGATGCTGTCCTTGTTACAGTGCGAAAGATTCCGCATTCTTTATTTATAAGCAGTTTAGCACTCTCTGCATTCATGGCCAACATCATGTGTGCTACCATCTCGTGAGTGTCTTTAATATGGGGAAGCATTCGCTGTAGCAACTGATATTTAGAGTTTTGCAAAAGACACGGCTCTTCATATACAAAATTACGGTTTACATTAATAATGCAATTAAAGTGACGTGTATACGCTAAAATTGATGCCGAATCAAGTCGAAACTCCATGGCAAATGCTACACGGTCTTCTCCTGATTTTAAACTACAAAGTCCTTCGGACAAAATGGGCGGCAGCATGGAGCGTTTTAGCCCTTGTGGTAAGTAAATTGTTGCGACGCGGTCTGATAACGTTTGCCAAAGTGAATACGTGTCTAAAATAACAGGCACGTTGGCAATGTAAATTGTTAAAATACATTGATTTTCTTCATTAACTTTAATGCTAAATGCATCATCAAAGTCGGCACAACCACTTGGGTCAATGGTATATACTATATCTGACAAGCAATCTTGGATACTATACTTGGTTTTCCACTCTTTAGTAAACGTAATATTTTGATTAATTTTTTGTTTGTTTATGCTTTTTGTTAATTGAGTCAATGATATATTGAGTTGTTTACAAATAATTTGATATTCGTAAAATGAATTTAGGCAATTTACAGGTCCAATAACATTGGTCAAGACTCCATACTTTTCATTATTCTCATGTTTTCTTGCAATAATAACATATAAATTACTAAACACTTTGGAAAATCCCATGGTTTTCATCTTGTACGGAACCAACATCGGACTAATTTCATGGTTGTCAGGAATGCACTTATAAATGAGCACATTTTGTTTAGTTCGACCATATGTTTTTTCTCCTGCTAAAATTAAAATTGCTGGTATAGACATTATTGTGTTTGTTTGTATTAATTATACTATATTGGGTTTATTCATTTTTAAAAAAAATGAAATATAAAATATAAAATAATACTATTAACAATATAATGAACGAATCATTCAATCTTACAAAATCTTACAAGAGTATAAACAAGCATCACGAACATGTTGCTAATCAACGTACATATAATTATAAAAAGAAACAATATGAAAAAAAGAAGAATTACACGCGAAACCAGATAAATCGCGATAATTTACTGAATAATTGCGACATTCAAATACTAAATAATAACGACAACATAGATAAACATTTGAGTTATCAGACTGAAGCTGAAAAATTTATCATAAAGACAAAACATTTTCATCATATTATGTTTTTCAATAATTGTAACCGGTCTTTAAATCGTGATGGTTTAATTGAACTTTGTGAGGCAGTTAAGGGTGAAAGTATATGCGGTTGTTGCGACAAAGATATAATGTTAAAAATATGTCGTATATTATCACTTGATATACACCGGGCTAGTTGTTATGGATGTTCGTGTTGTGATGCGAACTTTGGTGATGCGAACTTTGGTGATGCGAACTTTGGTGATGCGAAAATTAATTGTAAAAAATATAAAAATGAAATATAAAAATGAAATATAAAATAATACTAAAATAATACTAAAATAATACTAAAATAATACAGTACAATAATGAACAAATTTACCGAAAATCTCACAAAATCTTACAAGAGTATGAACAAGCATCGCGAACATGTTGATAATCAACGTGTATATAATTATAAAAAGAAACAATATGAGAAAAATAAGCATTGCAAGCGGAGACAAGTAAATAACAATAATTTACTGGAAAATTACGACATTCAAATACTAAATAATAACGACAACAAAGATACAAAAATTTTTAATCACAATGAAGCAGATTTTATAAAAAAAACTAAAGAGTTTATAAAAAAAACTAAAAATTTTGAAAATTTAATGCGTATTAATGGTAAGTATTGTTTAAATGATTGTGATATAATTAAAATTTGTGAGGCAGTTAAGGGTAGACCTATATGTATTTGTTGTGAGGAATGTTTAATTTATAAAACATATGATGTATTATCAATTGATATATCATTATGGCGTGGTTGTTCTGGGTGTCCGTGTTGTGATAATTTCTTTAGTTAAATTGGTATTAATAGTTTTTTATTTAGTACTTGTATATTTTCCAATACAGTTGTGTGGGATTTCTTTCCCATTTTTTATCCCCAGTTTTTATAGCATACATAGCATTGTCGAGTGTAGAAACCAAACTAAGTCCTGCTGATTTAAACAAAGCATCAAAATATGCTTCTTGCTTGTAGTTTCCGATATAAATATCATCTACATACTTTTGCAGTTCTTCTTTCGGCATATTGCCATCACTATGTTCCATCATACGGTATAGGTGATGCTCCCAGTTAATTAAGCATTCAGTATCCTGGCTGTCTGCGTCATGTTCTTTAATTACCAGGTACCCACCATTACGCTTCAAATGGTTCTTAATAAACACCACTGTATTACGAATATTTTCATCTGTCATGTGATGCAATGTTACCATGCAAAATATATAATCTGCATCTTTAAATACATTCGATGTGAGTGCATTAATATTATTTTTATCGGCTTCCTTTAGCGTTTCATAGGTGACAGTTTTTCCGTGAGTATATGTGTATTCAAACGAGCCATTCTCAATACTGACTAAACGGTCTTTTGGTATGCTAAACTTGTCGGAAAAACAGTGCAATAAATTCCCATTACCACCACCAATATCAATAACTTTGGTCTTGTCCGTCATGAATTTTGTTTTTTTCTTTGTTACATGTTTGCTAAAGTAATCCATAATGCGGTCACAGATGAATTCTTTGCCTTCCTCTGGGTCCATTTTTTTTTTATACTGTTTCAGTTGCTCGTCAATGTTTTCTAAAAGGCGAACTGTAGGTCTGGCTGAACTAGCATTCTCGCCTGCATTTGTAATTAAATCTAAAATGTTTTGAATGTTGGGGGATTTTTTGTTTTTTTCCTTGGTTATCTTGGCTAATACATTATGCAGTCTAGAATCATAATGGCAATCTTCTAATGAGTCAACTGTCTCCATGATATCTGCCATTTTTTCTTCACCTACAGCATTACCCAAATACTCTGCAACATCACCATTAACCTTGTCTGTATCTTTATCAGCGGAATGTTTGCTTAATTTTTCAGCGGTTAGTTTCGCAAAGTCTTTTTTTGTATGGTTGCGACTGCGATAAATAAAGTACCTATTAAGAAATGATATTTTTTTTTCAATATCAGTCATTTTGCTTGCATCACCATACTGATTTGACTTGACTGCTGTTTCCGATGCAGTCTTATTCATTTGCTGAAATAAGTCTCCAAACAAGCCTGAACTTTTTTTTAAAGGAAATGAAATAGTGTTTAGCTCAGCGTCCGTTAGTAAATACATGCCATACTCGTTCATAGTATTGTTAAAGAATTCAAAGTTTACTAAATACTCAGATGCCCACTGACCAATACTTTCTTGATACACAGAAATTTCCATACCCAAACTTGTTTCGTCATTTGGAAAAATGCGACGATCTGAGCTGTATTTTTTTACCACTTCCCAGACTAGCTTAGAGTCCTGAATAATTGAATCTTTTGCTCTATCCTTAAGCATGCGAAATATTTCGTTGCCGTCGTAGCATGTAGCAATGTAGTAGCCGTTATTTTTAGTACACTCGGCAATGTTTTCCACGAAATTGTAAAAAGTGGATGGTGTAGCAAACATGTAATGCATCGCAAACTGGCACGATGTTATGTTAAAACCATCTTTTCCTTTGTTAGCCTGGTTCATGACTCCCTTTCCCAGATTTGTTGCAATTTGCTGAGCAGTCATGTTGACATGTTCGCCAAACACTACGTCGTTAATTTCTTTGCCTTTTTTGTCCATAATAGCTAAACCTGAGCGAATGTTTTTTCCACTATCACCTTGTACAAACAAAGCCTTTGGTATTTTATGAAATTTTTTGGAAGTATTTAAATAACGTGAGCATGCTCCATTTAATAAATTGGTTAAGTTATCTCCTGAGTAATCAATACCATAGACAAAACTAAGCTGAGCGTGTATCCATTTTTGCAAATCACCTGCTTTTCCGCACGCTAAATCAATAAGCGTATTTCCTGGCTGACACACACTTTTAATAAGCCACTGCTTCACATATTTGTTGTGAAAATCACGCAACCCTTGTGTTTGCGTTTGTTGGCTTGATGTTTCTGTTTTGTAATACGCATCTGACGGCTGTTCTTGCTCTTCAATTTCAGCACCATTTTCCATTTTTCCATTAGTAATCATGTACTCTGTTACGGGATTATGTATTGATGTCCAGTTGCTGTTGGCGGTTTCAAATGAGTTGCCAAACTGAGGTTTTTTACCTTCTTTGTACTCAGCCGTTTTGTCGTACCTTACCCTCATTGGAATCCACTTGTGAAACTTTATATCATACCGACACTCAATGATTGTATCGCTTTCAAATGGCTGACCTTCTTCGGTAATCATGAGACCATCTTTGTTTAGCAAGATACTGCAATACTGAGCATTTGCGTCATAAGGATTTGTGGGAATAAAGGGAGTGGCTTGATATGTGTTTGAATCCGCATACGAGCGGGTTGGAAAAATGCCATTATATACGTCTTCACAAGGATGGGCAAATATTTCGTTTTGAGAACGGTTGCCACAAAAGAGTTGTAAGTGCTTGTATTCTTGATTTTGTACCAAGGTTAGCATATTAGTACCATCTAAAAACTTGTCAGTTGTCTTGTCTGCACCGCCTTTTGCTTTGTCTTTTTCAGTTATTGCTAGAAAGTCATTGGTATTCATGGATGCAGGCTTCCACTTTAGCGACAAGTCCCATGTAATTTTATGTAAAGGTCCAGTTGCTCCGATTGAGTACCCACCAACTCCAAATGTTGTGTGTGTAAAAATTGCTCCGTCTGTATTGTATGGGTATTCGGCCCCAAGTACTAACTTGCTGGCACGAAATATATTGTACACCGTATTAATGTCATCTTCTTTTGTTAAAGTTCCATCTTTAATAGTTGGGTAAAAACTTTTTGTTTTAAAAATCATGGATGCGTTAACCGCAGTTGTTTGTAATCGAATTGCATTTATAACTTCCGTAAGCAATACAAAACGATATTTTTTTGCCCATTCATCTTTGTTTACTTCTTTTTCTTCACGCTCTTTAGCATCTTTTACATCTTTTTCTTTTTTCTTTGCCCCCCCATCTTGGTCTAAATGTACTGCGTTCAAATCTTCTTGACCTCCAGTTTTTATTTTATCATTATCAGGTTGAATCACATCTTTATCTTGTGTTTTGTCCAAAGATTTTTCTAATACCTTGGGAATCGGCATAAACTTTAAAAATCTTACATCAACACCATTCATATAGTACAGGTCAAACGCAGCATATGTGTTAATAAATTCCTTCTTTTTATTTTGTGTGATGAGTTCTCCGTCAATAATCGTGTTCTTGCAAATTTTGGGATCGCATGATGCACCCGTAAACTTCACCTGCATATTTGATGTAATAAGGTAGATTTTTCCCACTGAGTTTACCAACATGAGATGACGATCGCCATCTGCCTTTTCCGTAACGCAAAATGCACCTGGAACTCGTACGTTTGGAACTTTTAGCTCGTTTTCGTTATTTACAACAACATTGTCGATTTGTAACGTCTTGGACGACGGACCAATAAAGATAGACCTGCGAGCATTATCTTTAGTTCCGCTTGGCAAACCCAAAATAGTCTTGTAGTCGGATAAGACGCTGTCTTGCGTTTTGAATGAAATTGGATAGTTGGATTCTTGAAGTCCACCTAAAATATATTTGATGTACTTTTGAAACTGAGTTATCACCATTTTTTTACATTTGTATCTGTTAATTTTAATGCTATATTCATATCTTGGGTTCCGAGAAAATATTGGCTTCTATTTTTACTAAACTCTATCTCTATTTCATACATATCTATGTTTCGAAAAATTCCTGAGTTTAAAAATGAGCTGTTTTGGTTTGGTGATGACTGCTTTACAGTACTCATATCGATAACTAAATATGGATAGTTTTCGTGAGTAAATGACACACGACGTATATATCTATAAGATTTATCTATTGAATTAAATGAAGTCTTTATGCTTTCCCTCTCTGAGTCGGAAACAGGTTGCTCGGTTGACATCACAATACGAAACGGATACTCATTAGCTTCCGCAAAATCAACAATATCATCACGTGTTTTTTTTTCCATTGATTCAAGCATTTTATCTGTTAAACGACCATTGTTACAATATTGGTATACATTTTGCTCCCCTGTAACAGAAACACGAAATCCGTTGTTTAGCAACACATTAAGCGAACTTACAACTGGCTTACGTGTAAATCCGAGAGAAATAAGTTTTTTTACTACATTGTCTTGGTTAATTTTAGATATTTTTTTAAATCGTGTCTCCAGTTCGTCGGAAATCTCAATTCCGTCTTGAGCCACTCGAATTTTGTCGAGAAATGTACTACACATAGCAGTCATTTTTTGGGTTAAATTTGCAGTAGACATTATTTGATACTATACTATTACTAGTATAATAGATATATTTTGTTTTTCATTTTTCTTGTAAAATAAATATTTATTGGTTTAAAAAAAATGAAATTAAAAAAACATAAAAACAAATAAACAACGTGAGTGTTATGATCAATATACGATATGTTGCGATTGTTATAAAGTATGTATGGCATTTTCAGCTTAACTAAACTTGTTTAGTTCCACCATTATATTTATAACCATAACCTTCTTCAAGCATAATATCATTAATTGATTTTGAGCCATTAACATCATTATACATTGTTACTAAAACACGACCATATTTATCAAAATCACCACATGTAATACGTATAATATTATTTTGCGATAATAGTTCTGCCAATCTATTTTTTGCTTTTACTGCATTTTTTTTATTTCAAGTCGATTTTCTAATTTTAATGAAGGTTTCATTTCTGGAGAATCATAACCTAAACATCGGCATCGATATTTTATTACTTGTCCGTAATAATAAAAACACACACTAAACGTATCTCCATCGTAAATATTACATGGTTTTGCATCAAATGTCTGACCTTTCCATGTAAAATATTTATATTCATCTGGATTGATTTCTGATATTAATTTATCATGTAATTCAATATTTATGATTTCCTTTGACTTTGATGATAAGCATATACCCATATTTAAAGATACTGCGTTTATTATACAAGACAAAAAAATCATTTTTCTTGTAATTATATTTTTAATAAGAATTAAACCCATTAATCCCCCAATCTCTATACTTGGATATATTGCGAGGATGGAACCTATTTTTCATCAGGTCTTCTTTAAACATTAAACGGTTTTGTTTCATTTTATTATAGTCATATTTGAATATATGCGGATTTAAAAACAAGTTACTCCAACATATTTTGTTTGGATGTTTTTTTAGCAACTGTATGGCTGACGGAATTCTAGATAAGATACCCCAAGATATTTTGTTTGGATATTTTTCTAGCAACCGCATAGCACGTTCTGACGTATTTTGAGAGAAATAATACCAATTTATTTTATCTGGATTCTTTTCTAGCAAGTGCATAGCTGACGGATTTTGAGACAAATTAAGCCAATCTATTTTATCTGGATTCTTTTCTAGCAACCGCATAGCACCTTCTGACTGATTATGACACAACCAAGACCAATATATTTTATCTGGATTTTTTTCTAACAACTGCATAGCTGACGGATTTCTAGACAAAATTTGCCAAAATATTTTATTTTGATTTTTTTCTAGCAATTTTATGGCACTTTCCGACCGATTTTCAGACAAATACATCCAATTTATTTTATTTTGATTTTTTTCTAGCAACTTTATTGCACTTTCTGACTCATTTGCAGACAATTCGCCCCAAAATATTTTATCTTGATTCTTTTCTAATAACGGGATAGCATATTTTGACCGATTTTCAGACAAATACATCCAATTTATTTTATCTGGATTTTTTTCTAGCAACTTTATTGCACTTTCTGACTCATTTGCAGACAAATAATGCCAATTTATTTCATCTGGATATTTTTCTAACAACCACATAGCTGACGGATTTTTAGACAAATGCCACCAAGATATTTTATCTGGATTTTGTTCTAGCAATTGTATGGCACCTTTTGATGGATTTTCAGACAAATATTCCCAATTAATTTTATGTGAATTTATCCAATTTAATAAACACATGGGTAATTCAACATTCATAGTTTTTTGTAATGTTTAAGTAAGTGTTTTAATTTATTTCATTTTTTTATAAAAAAAATAATTATTTAAATGCCCATTGCGCTTGTTTTAATAATGTCATGAGTTGTTGTAATATTAAGTGGAATCCACTTTTTAAATTTGGGACTATACTCACACATCATATTTTGAGTTGTTTTTAAATCTACGAACTTGTCCAAGTCTGAGTTCTCAAACTCTGCTTCGTCGTCGCTTTCTTCCAAAGCATCCAAATTTAAATTTTCTTTGACATTTCGAAATATTCCATTCATCATAATACTCGTTTTGTAATTAGGAATATATGCAATGTCTATTTAAGTGCTCTTTAGTTTCATTATTTAATGCGTATAGTTTATATGTGTCTTGCTGACGCTGAGGATACACTTTAAATACAGCATGACTTAGGCGTCGAATATTATTGTTTATGTTTGTATTAGGTTTGGTTAGCACTAATTCATTTGTGTTTTCACCAAGACTTTTTGTAACTAACGTCTTATTTTTATTGGGTTTAAAGTATTTTACAAACTTAATGGGCTCGCTTTCTGAGTGTTCTAAATATCGAAAGCGAATGTACTGCACATTGTACGGCAAGTCCTGCAACTTGGTTAACAGTTCGGAAAACTTGGGATGCATAATAGGAGCACCAAAGTGAAGTGAATAAGTCTGAATCATAAAATCACGTATCTGTTTAACAAACGTATTCTGGTTAAATATATAATGCAATGTTTGCATGGTTTGCTTGAATGTTTTGTGGCCAACAATGTGAGCTGTTTTTAAATCATATATGAAATTACTTGCAAAATAAGTATTTTTGTTTTTAGTTGTTTCTGTAAATAAAATTCCGTGAAAAATATAATGATTTATCCAATTATTGTTTTGCTCAGATATTTGTCCAAGAGATACATAAAATATATTTTGTGATGCTAAGTGATTGTTATTACCAGCTTCAATAAACAAACAAATTACATTATTATTTGTTCGGTTATCATCACTTAATCCAACATGATCCTTAGTGGTTACCCATGCAAAATATTTTATTCCATATGGTATGGCAACATAAATGTCCGCATTTAAAACCTTTTGGTGCAACAAGGTTTCTTGTGAAAGCTCAATTTTAGGAAAACAAGCAACAATTTTTTGCTTGTCTTCCAAACAAGACACAAATACTGACCCAGATACTTGATTTAGGGTTTTTTTTTTGTGCATATTTTTCAACAATTACGTTTCTTTACTACTACCATATACACGTTGTTTCTAATTCATTTTTTAATTAAAATTGGATTCATTTTCTGCATAATTATTCCTTATAAAAACATTAACAAGGCTTTTCAATAAAAATCAATATAAAGATTATAAAAATTATATAATAATAATATTAATATGGATAAACCCATAAAAATACATGAAAATGCTCATGCGAAACTTATGAAAGATATGTCCAATTATTTAGATATATGTAAAACTAACAAGCAAACATGTCAATGTTCTGCTATTTTAGAATACTATCCAAAAGAAACAAATGAATTTAAAAAATGGGCATTTCATTATCAATGTAATGATACGAAAAAAGGTAATGATGTTGTTAAAAATGTTACTTTAAATTTACTTAAAAATGTTGATATTAAAAAAGAAATATATTCAGTTGATAAATAATCATGTGTTAATATAATTACAAAGAAACAATGAATATCGAATTACCAATGTATTTATTAAATTGGATAAATTTAGAAGACCTGATGAAAAATAAGTTTCATCCTGGCAATATACCCAAGTTTAAAAATTGGATGATTGATGGGTTTGAATAATCGACAATATCTTGGTTTGATATTATGAATTAAATAAAGTAATTTACATTTTTTCATTTTATTGTAAAAATGTATTAAAGACAACATTCTACATATATGTAGAATAGAAATATGAACAGTATTGAAGGAGCATCTATTGGAATTGACTTGGGAACCACTTATTCATGTGTTGGAGTTTGGCAAAACGACCGTGTTGAAATTATTGCAAACGAGCAGGGCAACCGCACTACTCCTTCTTATGTAGCATTTAACGATACTGAGCGTCTCATTGGTGACGCAGCAAAAAATCAAGTGGCGATTAACTCTCTAAATACGGTGTTTGACGCTAAGCGTCTCATTGGTAGAAAAATGAGCGACTCGCTTGTTCAACAAGACATGAAACACTGGCCTTTTAAAGTAACTGCTGGTGTTGAAGGCAAGCCCATGATTGGTGTTGAGTTTAAAAACGAGTCCAAGTTATTTTCTGCAGAAGAGATTTCCGCCATGGTGCTTGTTAAGATGAAGGAGACGGCCGAGTCTTTTTTAGGACGCAAAGTTACAAATGCTGTTATTACAGTTCCTGCTTATTTTAACGATGCCCAAAGAAAAGCAACTCAAGACGCAGGACTTATCTCAGGCCTTAATGTGCTTCGCATTATTAATGAGCCGACTGCCGCAGCCATCGCATATGGTCTTGACCAAAAGGGAGAAAGCGAAAAGAACGTTCTTATCTTTGACTTGGGTGGTGGCACATTTGACGTATCTCTTCTTAATATTGATGACGGAATTTTCGAAGTGAAGGCTACTGCTGGAGACACACATTTAGGTGGAGAGGATTTCGACAATCGCATGGTTGATTATTTTGTGCTTGAATTCAAAAGAAAGTTCAAGAAAGACATGTCTGGCTCAACTCGTGCCATGCGTCGTCTACGTACAGCTTGTGAACGTGCCAAGCGAAGTTTGTCGGCATCTACTCAGGCTCAGTTAGAAATCGACTCACTGTTTGAAGGAATTGACTTTAACTCAACGCTAACCCGTGCTAAATTTGAAGAGTTGAATATAGATTATTTTAAAAAGTGTATAGAACCAGTTGAGCGTGTATTGTGTGATGCAAAAATGGCCAAGTCTGATGTACATGAAATAGTACTTGTTGGTGGTTCAACTCGTATTCCTAAAGTACAAGAGATGTTAAGCGAGTACTTTGGCGGAAAGGAACTTAATAAGTCAGTTAATCCTGATGAAGCTGTAGCATATGGTGCAACTGTTCAGGCAGCTTTGCTAAGTGGGGAAGGCAAAAAATCTGAAAAACTCGAGTCATTACTTTTATTGGATGTAACACCTTTGTCTCTTGGTATTGAAACATCAGGTGGTATAATGACTGCTTTAATTAAGCGAAATACAACAGTTCCTGCTAAAAAGAGTCAAACATTTTCTACATTTTCGGACAACCAGCCTGGTGTTCTCATCCAAGTGTTTGAAGGTGAGCGTAGTATGACTAAAGACAACTCTACTTTAGGCAAGTTTCAGTTGGAAGGAATTCCCCCAATGCCCCGTGGAGTTCCTCAGATTGATGTATCATTTGATATTGATGCCAATGGAGTCCTAAACGTATCTGCGGTTGAAAAGTCGTCGGGCAAAGCCCAAACAATTACCATTAAAAATGACAAAAGTCGTATGTCTGCTGAAGAGATTGATCGTTTAGTAGCAGAAGCCGAGCAGTATAAATCTGAAGATGATGCAAATCGAGCACGTGTTGAGGCAAAAAACACGTTTGAAAATTACATATTTCAACTAAAATCTACTGTGGATAAAGATGGAGGTAAAATCACTCCTGAAAATAAGGTTATAATCGAGACCGCATGCAAGGATGCAACCGATTGGTTAAACGCAAATCAAACCGCAGAAAAAGAAGTATTTGAGGATAACCAAAAAAATCTTGAAAAGATTGCTTTGCCAATTATTCAGCAAATGGATAATAACTCAGAGTCCATGCCTAAATCAAACACATCTACTGAAGATACGTCTGTACCAGATGATGGTCCAAGTATTGAAGAAATTGATTAAAAATAAAATACATTGTAAAATAAAAAAAATGAAATATTTGTTGTATTTCATTTTTAATCAATTAATAGTATTTACAACAACAAAAATGTCATCTTCTTCAACAGAAATGTCATCTTCCTCAACTGAAATGTCATCTTCCTCAACTGAAATGCCACCGGATAGAGTATTTGCTAGATTTAAAAGTGTAATAACATCGTATTGGTCAGATCGCCCATCTGACGGATTTCCAGACAACATATACCAATTCATTTTATCTCGATCTATCCAATCTAATAAACACATTGGTAATTCTACATTCATGGTATTGTTTTGTATTTAGCTTACATATATTTATTTCGTTTTATTTTTTTCATTTTTATTTAATAGTTGCATACAATTTAATAAAAAATAAAATAGTAATAAAATACTAATAAAAAGTAACAAGTAATAATATAAAAATGTATCAAAATATTATAAAGATTCTTATTTACAGTGCTACAATTGCTAATGTGTATGTTGTTAATCAAAGAAGTAAAATATTTAAAAAAATTGAAAATGAAAACCAAGTTAGAGAACAAATTATAATTAAAGAAATTAAACACATAATTTACGGTACATTTATGGAAACCTCATTGTCCGCATAGTATCCTGTGTCTACTAGTGCTTTAGTATAATCTTGTCCGCCCCAATTTGGGTCCATAGCACTGTCGCTATATAGCATATTTTCTTCTGAGTTTTTTATTTGGTCTAAAGGCGTTACTGATCCCTGGTAATAACTTGACTGGTCATACGCAGGATAGCCATTTTGATTATACTCTCCGTCCTGTCTTGATGCATCCACTAGTTTTGTAAAACGCAAAGGTAAAGGGACAGGAGTTGATGGACCTAGTCCGCCTTGAGGCTCTGACACACTAGGTCTTGCTTTATATACACGTTCGCCTTGGGCATTGTATGTACTTTGAACATATAAAACAGGACATCGAATGCCTGCACCACGTTGCCACTCTAAAAACTCAGTATACTCTTCTAAATTGTTAAACGTAATCGGGGTTTACACCAGGAAACTTCTGCCAAGTTGGTATTGTACAGGTAAAACATGGCTCCCTTTTGAATAAGTAAGTTGGGACATCGTAGTTCACCATTCATAGTGGTTAGCCCTTCTATCTTGGTTGTATCTTTGTTTTTTGAGTGTTGGCATAAATAAAATAAATCCCGCTTAATAATCCAATAATGCTCCCAACTATAATTAGGGTTTTTTGTCCATGATTTTCTTATTTAATATCAATGTTTATTTTTGTTAGTTTACACTTACAAGATTTGTAAATATATGTTAATCAAAATTAAATTGTTGTCATTACAATAATTAAGGCAATTGTAAAACCCCCCAAACAACTAAATGTATATACCATCTTTTTTATAATACTATTATTATTGAATTCTGGTTGTATTGTATTTGGTAAGTTACTGTTATAATTTGCAATGTCATATTTTATATTATTTTTATTTTTTATTATATTTATTTGTTCATTTGTTAATAAAGTGTTATCTTCATTTAAATCTATAAATCCATTTTCCATATTTAAGCTTATTTCATTCATTTAAACTTTTGTATTTATTTTATTATATTTATATTATTATTTTTTTATTTTTTATTTTTATTATAACTAAAATAAAAAATCATCTAAAAATAACTATTTAAATTTATTAATATAAAACAATGACTGAAGTAATATCATACGCATTTTCAAGTAAAACACTTAATACTAGTAATGATACCTCTAAATATAGCCCCAATATTTCCCTACTAACAAGTCTTTTAAAGTTTTATTCTGACCCCGAACATATTAAGCAACTTTACATGCTTATTTCTACTGAGGACAAAATATCGCTTCGTCTTTTAGAGTGGACTGTTATTGATTATGCTAAAAACGATACACTTGTTATTAATAATGGAATAACTAATCGTTTTTTCGTTCACGTTAACTACAAAGCAACACTATCTGGATATTCAAAAAAACAATTTGACCCCTGTTGTCGCACTCAACGCATTGACATACCATACGAAAACAAGTTACTAAAGACAACCGTGGGTCAAATGAAATTTATTCGCTGGGCAATTGAAAATAAAATCATTGAGTATATCCGCAACAACTTTACCATGTTGTTTAAAGAAATGGGCAATCGAAGTCAAACAAGTAAAAAATCACTCAAGGCAGTTAGTAAAAATGCAGATGGCACAGTTAAACCTGATATTAAAACTAGAAAACGTCGCAATGATGCTTTATCACATACACTTAAAAACTTTAGCGTGGATAATTGTCCAACCACCATTAAGTTTTCAATTTAATTTCTACTCAAACATATTAATTTTCCAATGTTTAAACTTGGATATATTGCGAGGATGAAACCTATTCTTTATCAAGTCTTCTTTAAACAACATACAGTTATCTTTCATTTTATTATAGTCATACTTGAATATATACGGGTTGCTAGACAAACACCACCATTGTATTTTATTTGGATTTGTTTCTAGCAACTGCATAGCACATTTTGACCTATTCATTGACAAGCTACTCCAATTAATTTTATCTGGATTTTTTTCTAACAACTGAATAGCACCTTCTGACGAATTTTCAGACAACCAATCCCAATAAATTTTATCTGGATTATTTTCTAGCAACTGCATAGCTGATGGATTTTTAGACAAATAAGGCCAATATATTTTATCTGGATTATTTTCAAAGAACTTGATAACACCTTTTGACGGATTTTGAGACAAGCCAAACCAATTTATTTTATCTGGATTTTTTTCTAATAACTGCATTGCACTTTCTGACCGATTTTGAGACAAATAATCCCAATCGATTTTATCTAGATTATTTTTTAACAACTGTATAGCACCTTCTGACGAATTTCTAGACAAATAATCCCAATGTATTTTATCTTGATTTTTTTCTAGCAACTGTATAGTACCTTCTGTCGTATTGCAAGATAACCGATTCCAATGTATTTTATCTGGATTTTTTTCTAGCAACCGCATAGCACCTTTTGACTTATTGCAAGACAACTGGTTCCAATTTATTTTATCTGGATTTTTTTCTAGCAACCGCATAGCACCTTCTGACTTATTGCAAGACAAATACCACCAATTAATTTATCTGGATTTTTTCTAGCAACTGTATAGCACCTTCTGATGAATTAGCAGACAAATCAGGCCACCAGATTTTATCTAGATTTATCCAATCTAATAAACACATTGTCAATTTAAGATCCATGGTTTTTATTTAATTATTAGATTAGATATTTTATTTCATTTTTAGTTAATATGTAAAACACATTAAGTAAAAAATATTGCGTAAAAGCAATAATATGCAAACTCGTGGCCACAAAATTAGAAGACGAAGAACAAGAAGAACCAGAACCGTAAAAAAAGGAGGCTACCGTAGAAACTACATGAGCAATCGCAAGACTAAAAGTAAAACTAGAAGTAAAAGAAAGAGTAAAAAGTAAAGAAGTTATTTAGTAATTTAATTTATCTTTTTACTGTATTTAGTTTTTTTGCCTTTATTCAAAGTAACAAAGGCAGTTAATAGTTTTGCATCACACACTAAATAGTCATGTTCAAACAGAACAAGAGAAATGAACTTGGGTTTTCCCATGCTGGCAGTTTTATAGTAAATATAATTGGAATCAGCACCGTTTTTTTTACCAGCACGTATGGATGTAGTAGTAGTAACTTGTCTAATAATTTTCGAATCGGATATTATTTTATTTGCATTATCATCATCATCATTTTTAATTACATCTTCCAAGTAAATAATAGGTTGAGATGTTAATGTTTGCTCTTTTAAACCAGCAATGTCAAGGTCGTTTTTAACAGATATGAAGGCGACTTTTTTGATATGGGTTTTATCGATAATAACTGGTCCGTTTTTACCAATAATAAGTGTAAGATTTTGTTCGGGACGGTTTTTATCAACAATTTTAATTTCAAACTTTGGGGCAATTGAATGAGTCATGTCTTGACAACATTGATTGCACAAAGAGATGTGGGACGACTTGTCGTCGTTGTTAGAACTAGATGCTATGGAATCAAGTTTGATTTCCATAGCATTGGTATATTGATAGTGAAAGAGAGTTGGCCAATTTTTAATACAAAACTCAACCACCAGAGTTCCCAGTGGAAGAATAACCAGTTTGTCTTTTTCTTGACCAAATGTTTTTTCAATTGTAGTTTCTTTAATAAAGTGTTTGGTTGCTGGAAGATTATTTAAAGAGTATTCAACCACGATTTGTTTTTTGCCTAAAATATTTCGCTTAACAACATATTGTTTTTCCTGAATTTTGTCCACAATTGCGGCAAAAGTGGATGGTCTACCAATACCATGGTCTTTTAAAAGTTGAATTAAACGAGACTCAGTTAAATGTGGTTTAGTATGAATTAAGTGGGGACACGCTGTAATAGATGAATATTTAACTGGAACCGTATTTTTAATAGCATGTAAGTAGCGGTATACTTTTTCGTCTTTGGTTTGGTTTAAATTGGGAACCACGCACTTCCAGCCATAAAAGATGACTTGTTCACAAGTATAAACATAAATGTGTTTATTTGGCACTAAAGTAGATAAAGGACAAGTGACTTCAGTTTGTAACACATGAACTTGTGCGGCAGCCATGCAACTTTCTAAAGTGTGATTCCAAATAAGTTGATAAAGAATTAAAGACCGAGCATCGAGTTTTTCAATTGTTTCAACATTAATATTAACAGGGCGAATAGCTTCATGAGCACACATAGTCTCAGCTTTACCGTTGTAAGCAGAATGAGAATCAGACGAAAGTTCAGCAAGGAGTTGTGTGTTGATGTTGCGACCAAATCGACTCTGAACCATGGTGGACGCAATGACTGAAGAAATAAACTCAGCACTGTATTTTTCTGAATCTGTTCGCATATATGTAATATATCCATTTTCGTAAAGAATTTGAGCACACTTCATAGTTTCCTTTGGTCCCATACTAAATTTATTACTTGCGGTTTGTAAAAGACTAGCTGTGCAAAATGGTCTTGGAGGTTTGCGAATAGAATTAGTGCAGGGTTTAACAGACATAACATGGTTAAAATTGACAGAGGAATCTAAGAAAGATTTAACCATGGATGTAGTTTCAAGTTCGGGTTTAAGCACAAAGGGCAAAGCCTCACTAGTAAAAATTGCTGTAGTTTTAAACATCATATCGCCTTGTGCTTGTTTGCACTCAATACAGTTCTCGTAGACAAGACGAAGAGCAGGAGTTTGACATCGACCAGCAGACAAGCCATTTGTTGTTTTTGCATTTTTATTTTTATTTTTATTGGTGGACTGGATTGTTTTAGTAAATGCGGTTCCAAGTATAGGAGAAATGGTAAAACCGATTAGCACGTCGAGAATTTGTCTGCACTGCTGAGCTTTAACTGATGGCATGTTTAATATTTGAGGAAAAGCGATTGCATGCTGTACCGCAGTCTTGCTGATTTCGTGAAAAATAATGCGTTTAACAGTGGTGCAGTCAAGGTTTAATACTTGACATAGGTGCCATCCGATGGCGTCACCTTCTCTGTCATCGTCCACAGCCAAAATAACTTCCTTGCAATTAAAAGCTTGAGCCAGTGTTTTAATTTTTTTAACTTGTTCAGCTTTGGATTTCATTGGCACATATGTGGGAACAAACCCGTTAATGACGTCAATATTGCGTATGTGAGGCAGTTCGCGAATGTGACCAAAACTGGCAACACATTTATAGCCTGGCCCGCAAAACTCTTCAATCTTTTTGCATTTAGCGGGTGACTCAACAATCACAAGAGAGTATGACATTAGTATACGTTACTATATTATATCTAAAGTGTATGTAATATATTTTCATTTTTACTGGTTACATTATTTGGTTTTATTTGTTTAATGTTATTTACTTTGGTTTAGCAAACGATTTAATCCTTGCTCCTCGCATTTGTTTTTTAAACACAGTGGTAGTAGACAACTTGGTTCGGTTAATCATATTCGGGTTGGTCGAACTGGCGGAAAAACTCTTGACAAATAAATTAGCTGGTCCAACTCGGTTACTCATGTTGTTATGTTAGTTGTTTTTTTTATTTTCTGGGTTTTTATAATTAATATTTTTTACCACAACTCACAAATTTAGACGCAGTATATTTATAAAACACATATCGTCACAAATTACAGTTATAATTTATACTACCAAGACGCATTCATACACAAACTACATTTTTTAGAGGGCCGCGAAAATTGCCCATAACTTTTAGTCACGAGATTTGCTACAAGTTTATCTTTTACTTTTTCAACAAGATTACAAAATAAATTCATCTTAAAATCTCAATAAAAAGATGACTAACTAACAAAGTGATTTAATCGGTCAATATTTTGTGTAATATTAATAATCTTATTTTTTTGATTATTTTTTTGATTATTTT
>FUWD013179984.1_pt1 | contig 35244 bp, 27 predicted proteins | sample 1063281 | NCBI WGS metagenome assembly FUWD01 (sample SAMEA79048168, study PRJEB19326) | metagenome | biome: marine | reverse complement strand
TCTTCTTTATGAAGTGGAGNTTAAATGTCCCGAAGTGGTGATGTCTTGGCTGAGAAATACGGCTTTCTATTGGACATGAACAGATTCACAGCGGAGAAGTATCATGGCCATCTTGTTTCAGATTTTCAATTGAAGCTTGTTAAGAAAGGGAAAGTAAATCCCACATTTGAGTTTACTTTTTCAGGGGAGTACGATTTCCCTATCGAGGGATTCAAAATCGTCACTGCCGATGGAACTGTTTTGATGAAAAGTGTGAGAGACAGTGTGTTATCGAAGAGTGAAGAGATGAAAGATGAAGGTTTGGTGAGTTTTGAATGGAATGTTTCCGTTCCTGTTCCTATCCTTGCCCAGATCGTAGATGATCCTAATCACTCATTCAGAATACAGTTCGTCACCATCGGCAATAGGGTGAACCTAACCGGTTACACTACAAAAATGTACCGGGAATACAGAATCCCACAGGTAAGACTAGATAATTGGATAGAAATGGCCGAGCTTACTGAGCCCGTTTCTTAAATTTATTCCTTGGCTTTATAATCTCGCCAAGTCACCTCATTGGTGCGGTAGGATATCCTGGTTCCCTTCTGCTTCTCCACCAAAACACGGTATGTGCCCATCTGCCCTGGTTCCAGCGATGCATCGCTGATCACGCCTGTGGTGAACTTGGTAGTGGTACCGTCAACCATGGCTTCGCCAACCCCTAAGGGATCTGTTGTAGAGGCCCAGAGAAAAAATGTGACTTTCACGAAATCCGCCCGTTTTTTTCCGATGTTTCTTACTCTTCCCAAGAATTCTTCGTAGTTGGGAAACTCTACTTTTTCATAATCACCGACAAATTCTACTTTAGGACCAGGGAAATATTGCTCATCGTATTCAAGAATGTAATTCTGGTCTATCACTAGTTTTCCCAAGGTAGTTTCCATTATGATCACATCCAGAGTTTCAGCAAGTTTGAATCCAACGATAATTGTGCCGTTTTTTAAAGTGATCTTGTGCCGTAGTACAGGAAGCTTCAAAATGTCCAGGACATCTTCATCAAGTTCAGGGAGCCCTTTTTCAGCGATATCGTAGAAGCGGACCACCCCTTTAAGGGAATCGATCTGAGTTCGGAAAAATGACATACTTGTACCCAGTGAAAAGAAAAGTGAATCTGATTTCCCTTTCTGGCTTGTGATGCTGTCAATGATACTTACTGAAAGATTTCCGATCTGATCTTTTAGCGCCGCATCAGTCTGCCGAATGACAGTGCCCATAGAGTCAGCGGCTTGCGCCTGCATGGTACGTGTTGTATCTATTCTGGCACTCATTTGATCGATACGTGATTTACTCTCCTCCAAATCGGTGGTGAGTTTTTTCTCCCGATCAAGAAAAGATACCATTTCCTGTTTGGCCGCACCATAATCGGCCACTGTCTGCCTCAACTCTTCCATCTCTTGCGTCATCTCCTCTACGCTCTTTACAACCTCAAAGAAGAGATCCACCGAATCAGACTCAAAAATAAACGTGCTACCCGTTTCGAGACTATCTGGTGGCAACGGCAAGGCTGATTCGAGGGTACGGAGTTCTTCCATTAACGCACGGGCATTGGCTTCGACGGCACTTTTCTCGATTTCATCCATGACCTCATCAGCAGCGCTGCCAGAGATAGATAAAGAATAACTGGAATATTTGGCTTCCAGATTAATTCTACCTTTAGTTGTAGCTGCGTAAGATTTGCTATCCGTCGGTAGATAACCGATGAATGCGTCCAGGTCAAAAATCAGGTCTTTATAGGTGGCTTCTTCCTGAGACTGGAGACCGGTCATTTCGCTATTTTCACTTGTTGTAATCAGTTCATCAGACAAGGCTGTGATTGTGGCATCTACGCGGCTTTCAGACAGTGTGATAAGAGTGCCGATATTTTCCCGTGCCCGGTTGGCGGTGGGGAAAAACTCCAGTCGCTCCTGGGCTGATCCTTCGGCGGTGGGAACTTGAGCAGTGGTGGCTATCGGTTTAGGCGGTGAGGGGCGGGACTGGGGTGCCTGAGAGCCGCCACATCCCCAGATCATGGCAAGAGCAATGAGATAAAGAAATAACCGGGGGGAATATTCATTTTTCCAGTTTAGAAGCTTCTAACGCTTTCTCTTGGGCGATAAGACCGGCATCTCTGATCTCTGTCTTGTATGTATCATAGGCATCGAGCGAATGAGCCAGCTCAATGATATATGGATAATATTCGTAGCTTTCAGGGTCTTTCAGCATAGGAAGAATTAGTTCGAATGTTCCTGGATCCTTGAAATTGCCCAGATTCAGGATAGCCTTGATTCGGAGTGTCCGGGGCATATTATCTTGCATGGCGATCTCAACAAGAGTCGGTTTCACTACCGGGTCGTTGAAGTTACCCAGGGCATCCAGGAGTGTGCTAAGTAGGGAGTAGTAGGATGCCTGCCCCTGGCTGTAGGTATCCAGCAGTGCGAGGATAAGACGCTCCTCCTTTACTTCCTTCATAGTATGAATAGCGAAGTCCCGGATCTGAGCTTCCATAGAGGGATCGGTGAGCATCTCCACGAACATTTCCACAACCCTGGCATCATTCTTTCTCGCAGCAAGGATTTCCAGTGCACGATTCCTCGCCTTTACATCCAGTGTCTCATCTTTCGCCAGGAAAATGAGTACAGGAATCACTTCATCCTCATCCATAGAAGACAAGGTGTTAGAAACCATGGTGGCGGTGCTATAAAAAGCGGCGCGGCTCCGCTCATAAATGTCAATGAGTGCCAGAACCTTATTCTCGGGCTTCACATTTTTTAGGCTCTTGAAGGTGGCAGCTTGAATTTGTCTCAGTTTGTCATCGACGGCAAAGATTGATTCCATGAGGGCACCTGATGCTACAGGATCATCCTGGAATTGCGAAAGGACTCCCACACTTGTGACCATGAGTTCAATATTGAGTGCTTCGGCTTTTTTCACATATTCAGCGAGAGCATCTAGAGCAAGTGGGTGCTGTGTTTCAGCCATGGCACGGACAGCTGATTTCCGTACATCTAGCTGCTGTTCCTCATCTTGATAAATAGCGATGAGTTCTTCCAACGCACCCATGTCGCCTTGAATGTAGGTGACGCGAAGTTCTTCAACAGTCTGGGGAGAGGCAGTCTCAACATCACCCTTTTTCTTGAAACGGTTGATCAGATTCTTTGCCTGGGAACATCCTGTGGATGAAAGGCTCGTGAGCGCAATCAGCATCACCACAGCCCACCTTTTTAGTTTTGGGTCAATATTCAACTTTCTCATTCTTCCAACTTTTTAGGGACAGACTTTCTCCGTCAAAGAAACCGTAGGAATGGTACTTAATCCAGTCGCCGAGGATGAGAAACTGTCCGTTCTCCAGCTGGATATCCTTATGTTGATGGTAATGCCCAATAATGACATAATCAATATCATTTTTGCATTGCTCTTCAGAGTATTGTATTAGTTCTTCAACGATTTGTTCTTTCTGTTCCGCTGAATAGTGGTCATAGTCATCGTTCCTTGAAAAGTTTTTTGCGATGGCGTAACCAATGTCCGGATGAAGCCAACGATAGAGGAATACAAAAACCCGGTTGCGCAGCACACTCCGAAGTACCCGGTAACCCCGGTCCCAGGACAGCAAGCCGTCTCCGTGGCTTATCAGGAATCGTTTACCTTTTATGTCGAGGGTGACTCCTTCCGGGTATACTTTATTGAAAAGTGTCTCATCTAGGAATTCCCGCCCCCAACAGTCGTGATTCCCCGGAATGAAATGCAGATCCACACCATTTAACTTTGCGTCATTAAGGGCAGTCAAAATATCGAAATACGCTTTTGGCATGACATGCTTGTATTCGAACCAGAAATCGAACAGATCACCCACGATAAAGAGCGTTCCGCCCGTCTTGGAGACGTACCGGACGAACTCAATCAGTCGTTCGCGCTTCTCGACCTCGTTAGCAGAACTGTTCAGATTAAGGTGAACATCTGATATGAAATACAACGGAAGCTTCATAGCACGGAAACTTAGTTTAAGGTTTCTCGTCAATCAAATAAAATGTGGGGAGGAATCTGTGCCGCCTCCCTTGACATAAGATATTTTTCTGCCTATGTTTTACCTTGTATGTAGAGATTGGATTATAAGGAACTCACACTTTTGTATTGAGTAAGAAATAGAGAATGAAAAAAGTTAGTTTAATTATTCTTTCAACTTTCCTACTGGCCGATTTTGCCGCTGCTCAGATTTTTGGTCAGAACAAGGTCCAGTACAGGAAGTTCGACTGGGAATTTATTCAGTCACCTCATTTTGATATTTATTTCTACAAGGGAGGTCAGCCTCTGGCCGAGTTTACATCAGAAGCGGTAGAAAAAGCTTACTCTCAAGTCTCCAAATATCTTGACTGGGAACTCCGTAAGCGTGTTTCCATCATTATCTACAATTCCCACAATGACTTTCAACAGACTAACGTTACCATGCAGTACATGCCGGAGGGTGTTGGTGGTGTGACGGAGCTTTTTAAAAATAGGATCGTGATCCCTTTCGAAGGTTCCTACGATCAGTTTCGTCATGTGATCCACCATGAACTTGTCCACGCCATAATCAACGACTTGATCTATGGCGGCTCAGCACAAAGTATTGTCTCAAACAGAATACAACTGGTGATTCCACTCTGGATGAATGAAGGTCTTGCCGAATACCTTTCCAGTCAGTGGGATACTCAGGCGGATATGACAATGAGGGATGTAGCCGTACACGACAGGATTCCCGAGATTCAGGAACTGAACTATTATATGGCCTATAAGGGTGGGCAGTCCGTCTGGAAGTTTATCGTTGAGAAATATGGCTGGCAGAAAGTGGGTGAGATTTTTGCCCAATCCAAACGACGGCAGAATGTTCAGAGAGGATTTCAGAAGTCTATGGGGCTCGGTTTTGAGGATCTTACGGACCAATGGCATAAACATCTGAAAAAAGAATATTGGCCTGACGTGGCCGGCCGGGATGAGCTTGAAGACTACGCCCAGCAAATTACCGATCACAAAGAGCTTAACAACTATTTCAACATTTCTCCTGCTCTTTCTCCCGATGGTAGCCGCATTGCAATGATCAGCGACCGAAGTGGTTATTCAGATGTTATTTTGATTTCCGCGAATGATGGTGAATTGGTAAAGAAACTTGTAAAAGGAAACAGGACGCCGGATTTTGAAGAGCTGAAGCTTTTGCAACCGGGAATATCCTGGTCTCCGGATGGGAAACGTATTGTTCTCGCTGCAAAGGCGGGCGGTTCTGATGCTCTTTTCCTTATTGAGGTGGATAGTGGAAAAAAGGAAAAAATCACATTTGATCTTGATGGTATTTTCACTGCAGCATGGAGTCCTGACGGAAAAAAAATCGCTTTTATTGGTAACAAGGGCTATGCGAGTGACCTTTATCTCTATAATCTTGAGAGCAAGGAACTGGAGAATCTGACCAATGATGTCTTTTCTGACTCGGAACCAACTTGGTCTCCTGATGGTCAATACATTGCTTTCGTTTCGGACCGTGGTGAATATCTCGAGACTCCCAATGATTATAATATGTTTCAACACGACTATGAGCAGACAGATCTTTTTCTTATGGAATTTGAGAAGAGAACAATTAAGCGACTTACCGATACGTCTTTCAGTGAGAACTTTCCTGTTTTCGCCCATACGTCTAGTGAGTTGGCTTACACATCAGACGCCAGCGGTGTATGGAACCTCTATATACTTGACCTGGATAAAGATGAATCCCGTGCTATCAGCAATGTCCTGACCGGTATCTTCCAGCTCAGCTTATCGAGTGATGACCAGATGTTGGTTTTCTCAGGCTATTCGGGAGTAGGTTGGGATATTTATTCTTTAAGCAATCCCCTTTCGCATGAAGCGATGAAGGTTAAACCTTCTAATTTCGTTCTGACGAGTACGGATGAGGACCCTCTTGATCTTGTAAAGGTTGAGAAAGACACTGTTGGGAATAAGATTGATCTTGGATGGGCAGATAATGCTTTTGCCAGGTGGATTTTTGCTCCGGAATATGCACACTATAATGACGGAATTTTTGATTCGACTACTGTGGAATCTATTGAGCCACTTGCCGTATCGAGTTCCCGAGATTCTGATGGTTCATTCCTTACCCAGACTTATAAAACCCGCTTTACACTAGATCTTGTTAGCGGTCAAGCTATGTACAGCAATCTCTGGGGTGCCATGGGTACAACTGTTTTCGCGTTCAGTGATATCTTGGGAGATCACCGGATTTATGTCGGTACCGAAATGGTGATGAATTTAGAGAACAGCGATTATTTTGTCCAGTACAGCTATTTGAAACCACGAAATGATCTGAATGTCGGTATTTTCCATACGTCCAACATCTTCGGTTCGCAGTGGAACTTTCTGAGGCTAAGATATCTCAGTATGGATCTGTCTGTTTCCAGACCTATCAGCAGATTCCAGCGTTTCGGTTTTGGTCTAACAAATCATTTCGTTAACAGCAGGGAGTATGTTCTTGTAGCGTACAACCAGTACTCTCTCGCCTTTGATGAATCACTACGCCTTTTGTCATATTCTCTGAGCTGGACTTATGACAACAGCCAGTGGGGTTTCACCAGTCCGTCGGACGGCTGGAGGACCAATGCACTGTTCACACAAAGTCTCGATCTTTTTGGATATCCCCTTGATTTCAAGACAGTTCTTTTTGATGCTCGCCGTTATTTCAGAGTTGGCAGACTCTACAGTTTTGCCTTTCGAGCCATGGGTGGATTTAGTTTAGGCGCGGATCCACAGAGATTCTTCCTTGGTGGCACGCAGAACTGGCTATTCGGTACTGGCTACACTGATGGTAAACGCGATCCTGCTCGGTGGAATGATGATGAGGATGCTGACATTTGGGATAGTGAAAACAGTAACTACCTTAAGGATCTGTATTTCTCGATTTTCGTCCTTCCTATTCGAGGTGCCCGGCTGGTGGAGAAAAACGGAACAAAGGTATTTTTGACAAATTATGAGTTCAGATTTCCATTTGTGAATTATCTTGCACTCGGCTTCCCGCTAAGAATCATCCTCGGCAACATTCAGGGAGTTCTCTTTATTGATGCTGGTGCGGCATGGGATGATAATTTCCAGTTCCGATCTACCGATCCAGTCACGGGTCTCACCGATTTTGACGATTTTGTTGCCACCTATGGAGCGGGATTGAGGTTGAATATCGGCTATACAATCATCCGATTCGATGCCGCCAAGGACTATACCATGCACGGTAGTTCCGATTGGCAGTATTATATCTCCTTGGGTACTGATTTCTAGATCACATTTTTTTATCTGACTGTTACTGAATAACATCGAGAGCCTTCTTTGTGCTTGATTTTCCTCGGGGGAATTATCAACTTTATCCCGCTCAGTAATGGCTAAGGCCTCAATCAAAACCGTTTTTCTCTGCTCTGAATGTGGCAATGATTTCTCCAAGTGGCACGGCAAGTGTCCAGCCTGTAATGAATGGGGAACGCTGAAAGAGTACACACCGCCCGCTGGCGGCCAACGGGGAAAAGGGCGGGCGAATACTCCGCCCCTCCTATCTCTTGAAGACATCCTCACCAATGGAGATTCTGAACGTGCTACCACAGGCATCAGTGAACTGGACCGTGTTTTAGGCGGTGGTTTCCTCAGGGGTTCCGTGGTACTGCTGGGCGGCAATCCCGGGATCGGTAAATCGACACTGGCTTTGCAGGCTGCGGCGGCGGTGGGAGGTACAACGCTATATGTTTCGGCTGAAGAAAGTCAGGAACAGATTGGGTTGAGGGCGAAAAGGCTCGGTGCCTCGGGAGAAAAAGTCTCCATTACATCGGAAAATCGATGGGAGAGGATTGAGGAACAGATCAGTTTGCTGAAACCGGAATATTTCGTAATTGATTCCATTCAGACCATTTTCACGGAAGGTGGCGATGCACTTCCCGGTGCCATCAGTCAGGTGAGAGAGTGCGGACAGAAGATCCTTGATGTATGCAAGTCCCGAGGTACCACCGCAATCATTATCGGTCACGTCACCAAGGAAGGCGTTATTGCCGGACCGCGAATGCTAGAGCATATGGTGGATACAGTGCTTTACCTTGAGGGAGACACTCGTCACGACTATCGTCTACTCCGGGCGGAGAAGAATCGTTTCGGTTCTACCAATGAAGTTGGTGTTTTTGAAATGACTGGCGAAGGGATGAGAGAAGTAGAGAATCCGTCTGAAATGTTTTTGGCTGAGCGGCAATCTGATGCAGCCGGTTCGGCAGTTTTCCCCAGTATGGAAGGAACCAGGCCAATTCTTGTGGAAATTCAGGCATTGGCTTCCAATGCCAGCTTTGGAACGCCTCAGCGCAATGTTACCGGCTTCGATCTGAGGCGTCTTTCAATGCTTCTAGCAGTGCTGGAGAAACGGTTGGGTGTAATAGTTGGAACGAGTGATGTTTTTGTGAATGTGGTGGGTGGCATGCGAATAGATGAGCCGGCGGCGGACCTGGCAGTTATTTCCGCTGTAGCATCCAGTAAGAAAGATCAAGCGGTGCCAGGTGATACCGTCCTTATGGGAGAAATTGGTCTTGCCGGAGAATTGAGATCCATAGCTGGCATGGATGGCAGGCTGAAAGAAGCAAAACGGCTCGGTTTCAAACAGGCCGTCGTTCCTCACAAAGGGGCGAAGAAAGTGCAAGGGCTCCATCTGACGACATGCCGAACCGTGTCCGAAGCCTTCAAAGCGATCTTCTGATTGAAACTCCACGGCATTTTTTCGGCGCTGGCTTTTTTACGGCAAATGAAATTTGGTTATAGTCGTTTAACAGCGGTTTTTCTGGCTTGCTTATTCTTTGGGTGCAATGAGCCGTGTTGGGAAGAGGATTCTGCCTGCAAGCTTGAGCCTGATCCGGGACCTTGTGAAGCGGCAATTATTCAATACTATTTTGATAAGCGATCCGGTGACTGCGAATTCTTCTATTGGGGTGGTTGTGATGGGGTTGCTCCGTTCGAAAGTATGGATGCATGTGAAGAGGCGTGTGCCTGCAACAGCGGGTGAGGCATGGGTTTTACAGTAGAATCAGAAGACACTGCTTCTTCAGCTCGCGTTGGTCACCTAGTGACTTCCCGGGGCGAGATACCAACGCCTGCTTTCATGCCAATCGGTACTTATGGTGCCGTTAAGACACTCTCACCAAGAGATCTGAAAGAGGTAGGTGCTGATGTCATTCTGGGAAACACTTACCACCTCTATCTTCGGCCGGGGATGGACATTATCAAAGATGCTGGAGGACTCCACAAGTTTATGGCGTGGGAGAGCCCCATTCTTACCGACAGCGGTGGCTTCCAGATTTTCAGCCTGGCTGAGTTGAGGAAAATCAGCGACGACGGTGTCATATTCACGTCGACTCTTGACGGCAGTGAACATTTCTTGACGCCAGAACTTTCTATGGAGATTCAACTGATGCTGGGCACTGATATTATTATGGCATTTGATGAATGTCCGCCCGGCGGCTCAGATGACGCTACTCTAAGGGGAGCCGTCAAGAGAACGGAAAAGTGGGCTGATCGTTGCTATAAATTCCTGCAGGGAAATGAAGGATTTGGAGAGTCTGGCCCTCATTTTTTTCCCATTGTGCAAGGTGGTGTGGACGAAGAACTCAGAAAACAGAGTGCCGAAACTGTTCTCCCTTTTGCCCAAACTGGAATTGCCATAGGCGGACTGGCTGTAGGTGAAGAAAAAGAAGCAATGTTTGAAACAGTAGTGTTGATGAACGATATTTTACCCAGAGATAAACTGAGGTACCTCATGGGTGTGGGAAAGCCGGAAGATATTATCAATGCTGTGTTAAAAGGTATTGATCTGTTTGACTGCGTCATTCCGACCCGAAACGCAAGGAATGGCCAGTTTTTTACCTGGGAAGGGAAACTCAATATCCACAATAGCCAATTCAACAAAGACTTCTCTCCCATCAGTGAAAATTGCTCCTGTTATACTTGCGGAACATTCACCAGGGCCTATCTCCGGCATCTATTTAAACTGAATGACGTTCTTGCCCTTCACCTTGCTTCGCTCCATAATGTTACATTTTATATCGAACTAATGGACACTATCCGACAAGAGATTGAAGAAGGGACCTTTGCCCCATGGGCAAAAGATACACTCTTAGCAGTCTCTCCTTCAGATGGCTGATATGGCAGTGACACATATTGACAGTTATCTTTATCGATTTGGCGAGGACGGTCGTCCGCTCTACCTGATGCTAAGGCGACAAGTGAAGAAACGTTACGGGCACCTTTGGCAAGGCGTTGCGGGACAGATTGAAGAGGGAGAGACGGCAGTGCAAACGCTCCTGAGAGAGATTGAGGAGGAGACGGGACTTTGCCCGAAGCGTGTTTTTGTAGCCGATCATGTCACGTCCTTCTACCAGAGTTACAACGACAGAATAAACAGTGTCCCTGTTTTCGGTGTGGAAGTGGGCTCACCCAAAGTTCGCCTTTCGGAAGAACATGAGGATTATCAGTGGCTTCCATTCGAGAAGGCGGTGAAGGTACTGATATGGAATGAGCAAAAAAAAGCGCTGTCAGTTGTCAACAGCATGCTCATGTTCGACGACGGCCGGATCGATTGGTCCGAAGTCGAGATCGGTTAGTTTGAATTAGGGAGCTGTCACAAAGAATGACCTAACTCCTTCAGGACCTATCTGAGAAAGACCGGTCAATCCCGTATTAAACCAACCGTAGGCAAAGGCTTTTCTGTTGGCTTTTTTGTTGTTGAAATAACCTTTCATGACGTTGTGCCCACGCACCGCTATCTGTCCCGGTTCGCCGTTAGGTAACTCTTCTCCACTTTTATTAAGGATCGTCATCTCACAAAGGTGGAGAGGCGTTCCGACTGGGATCAGGTTTTCCGTGACTTTTTCACTGGCTTGGAAAAAACTGGCGAAACCCGTCAGCTCCGGCATGAAAAAACCGGTAGTGACTTGGGAATGATTTAACTCTGAAAAAGATGTGTGAGGGACAACTGTCTCATCCGCTTCAGACCCTGGTGTCGGAGTGCAGGAAAATGCAGTGTGGACCGGTTCGCTTAAGTTGTCTGACGAACTATCTTTCGTGAACAAGATTCGGCAGCCGGCGTAAAGGGCGGTCATTACTCCTCCACTGAGGGTCAAGAGCTCACAGACCGGATTAGGGCAAAGGAGGATATCATTGTCGCTAAAATTGAACCATTCGGCAATAGCCATTCCGTTGACTATCAGGTTGTAATGTGAAAGGACAACTGTAAGATCATTTCCGTTGTCTATCCGAAGGCTGTCATCGGCAAGCTTTGATTTTTTGCCCAAGGCCGCTATGTCGGCTTCCCCGTCCAGTGCGTTCTCAAATTCTGTTGGATCGCTGGGAAAAATGGATGATGATAGATTTATTAGATCTACCGTTCCACCCACGGCCCATACCCCGAAAAACTGTGTCAGCGTAATCAGCGGCTCATTCGATGTAATACAAACTGTGTTTCCAAACTCAATCTTATTCCGGCGGAGATAGTTGGCGCACTGGGAAACTCTTTTGAAGAATTGACTAAAGGAAATCTCCTCCCGACCATTCTTACCCTCAATGATGAAAAAAGTTCGATCTCCGTACCGTCGTACCTGCGAATCGAGGAGCGACCTTATACTGGGGTAAGGGACCATGATTTCCGATGGTGGAATCCCTCGGATGGACTGTGCTGATTCTCTCTTAGCTTGAAGTTTTTCGTCCACCGTCAGTCGGGGCGAACTTTGCGGACAATATCGAAAATCTCACTGATCCGAGTGTAGCTGTTTCCTGCCAATCTGCCTAAGGGTTTGAGAGTCTTTATATCGATTTTCCCATCGCGATAGACATCATCATCAATGTGAAAAATCACAATTGTACCGATAACCAAGAAACCAGCGCCGGGGCTATCGTCACCAATTTCCACAATCTGGTTCAGCTTACACTCAAAGCTCACTTTTGATTCGGCCACGCGGGGCGCTTTCACTTTTTCAGATGGAAGGGGGGTCAAGCCGGAAATTTCAAATTCATCTACATCGGGAGGATAATCGGTGGCGCAGGCAACCATCTGTTTGCCTATCTTCTCTGAGACAATACTGACCGTGAAATCTTCTGTCTCGCGAATATTGTTGAGTGTATCTTTGGTTAAACCATCATATCCTCGTCTGCCGGGCGCAAACATGATGGTGGGTGGGTAGGAACAGACCCCATTGAAATAGGAAAAAGGAGCCAGATTTTTTAGTCCATTGCTGGAAACAGTCGAGACAAGAGCAATAGGTCGTGGTACGATGGAACCGATCATCAGCTTGTAATTTTCGGAAAAGGACTGTTTGTTTGGATCAATGATCATTCTTCAATTTCTGGTAAGATTGTCCCTGTCAAAAAATCGGGTCAACCAGATGGCTTCAGATGGTGCTTCAAAGGGCACCAATGAGGAAAAAACATTTTGGTTTTTTGCCAATTGCCCCATGCTGTAGATTTGCGATGAGGAATTCCTTAAAAGAGCTCTTTTGGGTGATGGCATTTTTCAAATGATATCTCAAATTTACATTTAAAGCATCAATGGTGAATGTAGTATCATGAGCCAAAATCAAAATCGGCTTGAGACTATCCTGGAAACTGTGGGTGAAACACCCGTTGTGAAGTTTCAGTGGGTTGGCTCGGAGTTGGACTGCGATCTGTACGGCAAGTGTGAATTCCTCAATGCTGGCGGATCTGTAAAGGACAGGATCGGTGTGAGGATGGTAGAGGAAGCAGAGAAGTCCGGACGGATCAAGTCGGGCGATACGCTTATCGAGCCCACTTCAGGCAATACAGGAATTGGCATGGCACTGACGGCTGCCGTTAGAGGGTACCGGATGATCATAACTATGCCGGAAAAGATGAGCAAAGAGAAGGAGGTCGTTCTAAAAGCCCTTGGTGCAGAAATTGTGAGGACGCCTACGGAGGCAGCCTGGGATGATCCGGAAAGTCACATTGGGATCGCTAAAAAACTGAACGAGGAGATACCTAATTCCCACATACTTGACCAATACAGTAACCCCGATAATCCTGATGCCCATTATCACGGAACAGCGGAAGAAATCCTGACTCAATTTGGGGAAGATCTGAAGATGATTGTCATAGGTGTCGGCACAGGGGGAACCATTACAGGAGTGGCGAAAAGGGTGAAAGAAGAACGTCCCGACATCATCATTGTAGGTGCTGATCCCGAAGGTTCCATCCTCGGCGGAGGTGATGAGGTGAAGTCATATATGGTAGAAGGGATCGGCTACGATTTTTTCCCCGATGTGCTTGATAATGCCCTTGTGGATAAGTACATCAAAACCAATGACAAGGACTCATTTCTCACCGCTCGCCGACTCATCAGCGAAGAAGGACTGCTTATCGGTGGCTCCTCAGGATCGGCTGTCTGGGCAGCGTTGCAGATTGCGGGACGTTTGAATAAAGGAGAACAGTGTCTGGTAATTCTACCTGATTCCATCAGAAATTATCTCACCAAGTTTGTAGATGATGACTGGATGAAGGATCAGGGATTTCTGGATTGATGATGAGCCAAAAGTATCATACAGACTCTTGAAAATGTTCAAGATTTAGACAATGGAGACAAAGATGAAATTTGATACACGTGTAGTCCGTGCCGAGATCGAACCGGATCCCACAACAGGATCGGTCGTTCCGCCGATTTATCAAACAGCCACTTATGTTTTACCGGAAGTAGGCAGAGACAAGGGGTACGACTATACCCGGTCAGCAAACCCCACACGGCAGATGCTGGAACAATATCTTGCCGCCATCGAAGGTGGAAAGTACGGTGTCTGTTTCTCCAGCGGTATGTCGACAGTAGACAGCTGCCTAAAACTGCTTCATTCAGGAGATCATGTCATCTGTTCCGATGACGTATATGGTGGTGTCTCTCGACATTTCAACCAGATCCTTACAAGGTATAATCTCCATTTTTCATATGTGGACACCACTGATCCTGAAAATGTAAAAGCGGCTCTCAAACCCGAGACCAAAATGCTCTGGATTGAATCCCCTACCAACCCTCTCATGAAGGTGACCGATCTTGAGGTCATGGCTGAGATTGCTAAAGAGAACGGTTTGTATTACGGGATGGATTCCACCTTTGCCACACCTGTTTTTCTTCGACCACTAGAATTCGGTGCTGACATGGTGGTACACAGCACAACCAAGTATCTTAGCGGGCACAATCAGCTTATCGGTGGTGCCGTTATCACAAATCGGGAAGACATTTTTCAAGAGATGAAATTTGTTCAGAAAACTATCGGTGCAGTGCCGAGTCCCTTTGATTGCTGGCTCACCATGCTGGGTGCCAAAACGCTTCACCTCAGAATGCCGCGGCATTCTGAGAATGCACAGATCGTAGCCGAGTTTCTAGAATCGCATCCCAAAGTTGCGAAGGTGGCTTATCCGGGTCTGCCATCCCACCCCCAGCACGAAATTGCCAAGCGTCAGATGGACGGTTTCAGCGGTATGATGTGTTTCGAACTGGAGGGAGGCATCCCAGCCGGCAAGATCCTAATGAACAGTGTAGAGCTGTGTGCATTGGCTGAGAGTCTTGGTGCCGTGGAAACCATGATCACTCATCCCGCATCCATGACACATGCAGATGTGCCGGAAGAGGAGAGGCAAGCTCGCGGCCTGACCGATGGCCTGGTGAGATTATCTGTTGGTATTGAAGATCCTGAAGATATTGTGGATGATCTGAAGATGGCACTGGAGAAGGTTTAAAGGAGGCCGCCATGGCAGATAAAGGGCATAAGATAGAGACAAAACTTATTCATGCCGGTGAGCCAGAAACGCGGCCGGCCGGCGCCGTTGTACTCCCTGTTTATCAGTCCGCAACCTTCGAGTATGGCGGTCAGACTAATTACAAAGATCTGAAATATATCAGGCTGAATAACACACCCAACCATGACGCGCTCCACGAGAAACTTTCTGCACTGGAAAACGCTGAAGCTGCCCTCGTCACTTCCAGCGGTATGTCCGCCATTTCAACCACTCTATTGACATTTCTCGGCTCGGGAGATCATCTTCTTGCCCAGAAAACGCTCTACGGCGGTACCTACAGCTTTGTAACTCACGACATTAAAAAGTGGGGTATCGGTTTCACTCTCATCGATCCAGACAGTCATGACACCTGGGAACAGGCGCTGAAACCTGAAACAAAAGTTATCTATGTTGAAACCATGTCAAATCCCCTTCTTGAAGTGGGTGATCTGGAAGCAGTTGTGGATTTTGCCAAGAACCACAACCTCATTTCTGTTATCGATAACACGTTTGCATCTCCGTTCAATTTCCGCCCACCTGAAATCGGTATCGATATCTCCATTCACAGCTGTACCAAGTATCTCAATGGCCATTCGGATATTGTCGCCGGTGCTATAATTGGTCGAGAAGATCTTATTGAGAAAATTATACCTGTGATGAATCACTTTGGCGGTTGTCTTGATCCTCACGCCTGTTTTCTTTTGCATCGAGGTGTGAAAACGTTGGCTGTGAGAATGAAGCAACACAATGAAAATGCTCAAAGTCTGGCAGAGTTTTTAGAGCAACATCCGGCCGTTGAGAAAGTTAATTATCCGGGCCTAGAATCACATCCTCGCCACGATAGAGCCAAATCCCTCTTTAACGGCTTCAGCGGCATGTTCAGCTTTGAACCAGCCGGCGGGCTGGAGTCGGCAAAGCGGTTTATGACCCGTGCCAAATTTCCTGTTTCCGCACCGAGCCTCGGCGGGATTGAAACGCTTATGACACGACCTTCCACAACATCCCATTCCGGAATGACCCCGGAGGAGCGTGAATCGGCCGGTATCAGCGACAGCCTTATTCGGGTCTCGGTGGGAATTGAGGCGGTGGAAGATCTTATAGACGATTTCGATCAAGCTTTATTAAACTAACCCGTGAAGATTCCCGGCCCTCTCAGGGACGCCCGTTTTGTTGAAAGACCAAACAGATTCCTGACAGTGGTGGACATAGACGGTAAACACGTGAAGAGTCATCTTCCTGATCCTGGTCGGCTGAAGGAGCTGTTAGTTCCCGGTGCTCAGCTGAAAGTCCGGCCCAGGGATAGTCAGTCATCACACAGGCGCACTTCATGGACCACGCTTCTGGTAAAAAAGGGACGGAACTGGGTCTCTATCGATTCAACGCTTCCCAACAGGTTTGTCCAGAGTCTTTTAGTAAATGGAGAACTTTCCATTTTTGATTTGTACACGCTGGTTAGAAGAGAGGTGACAGTAGGCAGTCACAGGTTTGATTTTCTGCTGAAAAAAAACGGAAAACCCTACTATCTGGAAGTCAAATCGGTAACGTTTGTGGAAGAGAGTATTTGTATGTTCCCAGACGCTGTTACCGAACGGGGGGCCAAGCATGCATTGGCGCTGGCAAATATGGTAAAAAGTGGCGTTAAAGCAGGGATTCTTTTTGTTTGTCAACGGTCTGATGCGAAACTGTTCCGGCCCATGTGGGACAGAGACCGGAAATTTTCTGAAGCGTTGGTTACGGCTGAAAAGACCGGGGTTGATATTAATGTTATCACAGCCAAGGTGACACCGTCATCCATCACCTATAACAACCAGATACCGTATGATCTGACACCGTTTTGAAGCGTTCTATACTACTTGTCGTTCTTTTTCTTAGGTGTGCGGCAGTCTCCCCGCCGCCAGGAGGGGCGGAAGACAAAACACCTCCGTCCCTCATTGATGTCTCACCACCATCAGGAACCACAGGTACTGAAGGCGGGTTAATACTGACATTGACATTTTCTGAGCGACTTCACGAACAGACAGATGTCCGAAGCATCCGTCTTTCGCCCTCTACAGATGAAGACCTCCAGGTTGATCTGAAAAAAGATATCCTCACCGTTACATTACCGAAAGCGCTGAGGCAGGAGCAGACCTATATCCTGACCATTACGAGAGACATTATGGACGAACGGAAGAACAGGCTCGACAAAACTTACCAACTTGCATTTACCACAGGGAACAAAATTGCCAGCGGGCGAATTTCAGGTACTGTGTATGAACTCGGGGAAACCTCAGCACTGGTTTATCTCTTCCGGCAAAGTGAAGTTGCTGACGACACCCTTTTACTACGTACCCCGGACTACTACACGGAAACCGATGATTCAGGCAGATACACTTTTGATTTTCTTGACCCAGGTAAGTTCAGCGTGATGGCTCACCGGGGAGGTGCGGCCCCGGCGCCACTGACCCCCTCCCGGTCGCCTTACGGCCTCTACTGGGAGAACTCAGTTACTATAGACAGTGAGAATGATGCCGTTGATAATATAAACATCCGCCTTGGTAAAGAAGTGCCTCCATTTCGTGTTCTTTCAACGGTCATGGAAGATGCAAAATTGGGAACGATTACTTTTGTGAATTCTTTCAAATTATCCGAATCTCCTGGTGTTGTCATTGAATTTTCTGATCCGGAGAGTGTCGCACTCATCAAAGCTAATCACATTTTCCAATATCCTAATGAGAGTAGCCAACTTCATTTTATTGTTGATGGGCTGGCGACCGGGCAGGTTTATTCCCTCTCTGTATCTGGTCTGACGGACTCCGTTGGTCAAACGCTTGAAGCAGTAGACCGGAAAATCACAATTCCGGAAAAGGACAGCATCCCGCCTGCGATTCATTCGCCGCTCCCGAATAAACCTGTTGCTCTTGTTCCCGGCAATGAGCCTTTGACATTCCAGTTCACGCGGCTAGTAACCGTTTCGGACACCGATTCGGTCATTACTTTAACTGACAGTGAAGAGACCCCGATTGCAATTTCCCTTTCTCAGCCTGATCCTACGAGGTTGGAAGTAGTACCCGAAACAGGCTGGCCAGAAAGTAAGATATTTGATCTTAAACTTTACGGTTCGAAAATACTATCGGAGGATAACGTTGTTATGGTTGATTCACTGTTTAATTACAGTCTATCAGTCGGAAGAGAAAGGGGGAGTGGCGGACTCTCCGGGAGTGTTACCGGACCCTATGTTGAAAAGACGACCGTGACCGCAAGACCGGTGGAAAAAGACCCGATTTCAGCGACTGTTTCGGTAAATTCCAAAGGCGATTTTCAGATGGAAGAAATACCCGGTGGTATGTGGCTTCTTAGTGCTTTTCAGGACAAAGACGGTAATGGCCGATATACTTTTGGAAAAGCATTGCCCATGGTGCCAGCCGAACCTTTTACAGTGTTAAGTGATACTATTGAAGTGAGAGCCAACTGGGACGTAGAGGGAATCATTATCACCTATCCAGGGAAGAAAAAACCGTGAGATCACAGAAAATGTTTGGAGTAATCATGGCTGGAGGTCATGGAACCCGGTTCTGGCCCGTGAGCAGGAAGAATCGTCCGAAACAGCTTCTGAACATTATCGGGGATCAGACCATGCTTCAAATGACGGTGGACCGGCTCAGAAAGATCAGGTTTATAGAGGATATTTACATTGTTGTTGGATCGGATCTTGCAAAAACAATTGAGAAGGAAGTAGAGGGTGTACCCAAGAAAAATATTATTGTTGAACCGTCCGGAAAAAATACGGCTCCTTCCATTGGTCTTGTGGCCTCTCATCTCCTTGCAAGAGATTCCGACGCCGTCATGGGTGTTTTCCCAGCAGATCACCTTATCGTGGGACACCGCCTTTTCTCAGGAGCACTCTCATCGGCACTGAAGCTGGTAAACTCAGACCATCTCCTGGTGACACTGGGTATTGTTCCTTCATCTCCTCATACAGGTTACGGCTACATTCAGTTTGATATAAAACGAATCTTTGGAAGACGGAAAGGCATTTGGCGTCAAAACTTTTGCTGAGAAGCCCACAACCTCAGCCGCCAAACGATTTCTTGAGAGTGGTGATTTCCTCTGGAACAGCGGTATGTTTGTCTGGAAAGCCTCAGTTTACCTTGAAGCCATGAGGGATCATATGGCCGTTCATCACGAAATCATGGAAGAGATTGGACAGACTGTGGGGACAGGCAAGTATCAATCAACTCTGGAAGCGAAGTGGGACTCGCTTTCGTCCGAATCGGTTGATTACGGCATTCTTGAAAAAGCGTCCAACATTTACGTTGTGAAATCCGAGTTCACATGGAGCGATGTGGGATCGTGGAATTCCTATTTTGAACTATTGCCGAAAAAGGGTGACGGCAATGTTGTGAAAGGTGACGGCCTGGTTATCGACGGTGGAGGGAACCTCATCTATTCTTTGGGTAAACTGACAACAGTTATGGGACTTAGTGATATTGCTGTTATTAACACTGATGACGCCACACTCATCGTACCGAGAGACAGGGTGGAGGAAATCAAGACTATTGTATCAATGGTGAGACAGAAAGGGAGGGACGATCTGCTTTGAAACCGGAAGAACTGTACAATCACTTTGAGGAACTTTCTGATCAACTCAATGTGACCATTCTTGAGGGGAAAGGTGATTTTGAAGGAGGATACTGCACTGTTAACGGTGATCAGTTTGTGGTGTTGAACAAAACACGACCTCTTGCTCAACGTCTCAGGATACTGGCGGTTTCGTTCGGTTCGCTCGATCTGAAAGATCGCTACATGGTGCCGGTCCTGAGAGAATTTGTCGATTCTCATTTATCAGCGACGGAGCGTGCTTGAGGCGAAAAGCCTTGATTTGGCTGACGTTCGTTTTTATACTTCCGTCCCTTGGCGTCCAAGCGGACGGTTGTGTAGAGCTCGGTTTATCTTTTCAAAGTTTTTAGAAAGGAATTTTTATGAGCAATATTCAGACTGAAGATATCCGCAATATTGCAATTGTGGGTCACGGTACGTCCGGCAAGACGATTCTTGCCGAAACGATGCTTTATAACGCTGGTGAGACAAACCGCATCGGAAAAATAGAAGACGGCACGACCATATCTGATTATCATCACCAGGAGATCAACAGGCAAATTTCTATCAGCAACACACCACTGCACTGTAACTGGCTTGATAAACGGGTAAATATTCAGGATACACCCGGTTTCCTCGATTTTCTAGGCGAAGCAAAAAGTTCGCTTCGGATTTCTGATCTTTCTGTTATTGCTGTGCCGGCTACAAGCGGTGTAGAGACAGGGACTGATATTGTGAGCGGTTATGCTGATGAATACGGAATTCCTAAAATGTTTGTGGTGACGATGCTGGACAAAGAGCACACCAAGTTTGATGCGATTGTGAGCGATCTTCAGAGTCATTTTTCACGGCGGGTCTTCCCGCTCACCCTGCCGGTAAATGCCGGGCCGGGATTCAATCAGGTGGCCGATGTTCTCAGAAAGACACTGATGACCTATAGCAGTGATGCCAGTGGCAAGAGTGAAGAGGGTGATCTTCCCGAAGATTTAAAAGATAAAATTGATCAGATGCACGAAGAGCTTATCGAGTTCATTGCTGAATCAGATGACACGCTGCTTGAAAAATTTTTCGATCAAGGTGGACTTTCTGAGGAAGAACTGAGAAGCGGACTTCATGAAGCCATCCTCAGCGGAAGTATCATTCCTCTGGTTGCCACGGCGGCGCAAACCAATGTTGGTGTAACAAGACTATTGGACTTTATATCAAAGTATTGCCCTTCACCTGCTGATGTTGCAGAAGTTAGCGTAACGAAATCTGGCTCAGATGATGAAATGATGATTACAGCCTCTACTGATCAACCTACTTCTCTTTTCATATATAAAACCGTGAGCGAACCACATGTAGGAGAACTTTCATTCTTCCGGGTCTACTCGGGATCTGTAAAAAGTGGTCAAGATCTGAGGAATACTTCTCGCCATTCCAATGAACGAATGGGACCTATTTTTTCCATGAATGGAAAAAATAGAAAAGATGCGGGCGTGCTTAATGCAGGTGACATCGGTGCAGTAGTAAAGCTGAAAAATACTCATACAGGTGATACTCTCTGTGATGCGAAACTGGATATAGAGCTTCCCGGGATTGTTTTTCCCGCACCTTCAATCCATGAAGCTGTGGTTACGAAATCCAAAGGTGATGAAGAAAAAATCGCCACGGGTTTAGCGACCCTTCATGAGGAAGATCCCACTTTTGTTTATCGTGTCGATTCTGAGTTGAAGCAGACAATCATTTCCGGTCTCGGTGAACTTCAGTTAGAAATTGTTGTTGATCGCCTGAAACAGAAATTTAACGTTGAAGTTGACTTGATCGAACCGAAAGTCCCTTATCGTGAAACAATTCGTGGCAAGGGCGAATCGAAATATCGCCATAAGAAACAGTCAGGTGGCGCTGGCCAGTTTGCCGAAGTTTGGATGACCGTTGAACCGAAAGCTCGAGGAGAAGGTGTAGAGTTTTCTAACAGTCTTGTCGGGCAGAGTGTTGACCGTGTCTTTGTGCCATCTGTTGAAAAGGGTGTTAATGCAGCTTGTGTGGAAGGAATATTGGCCGGATGTACGGTGGTGGATGTAAAGGCGAATTTCTATGATGGAAAACAGCACCCTGTGGACTCTAAAGACGTGGCTTTCCAGATCGCTGGGAAAGGCGCATTTAAAGAAGCCTTCATAGGTGCAAAACCTTGTCTTCTAGAACCTATCATGAAGATTGAAGTAAAAGTACCGGAAGATCAAATGGGTGATGTTATGGGCGATATCTCAGGCAGGCGAGGAAAGGTTTTAGGCGTGGACACAGAGGGGGGATTTCAGGTAATCAAAGCTGAAGTGCCTCAGGCAAGCCTTTATCGTTACTCCACGACCCTGAGATCCCTTACAGGTGGCCGAGGAACACACCGTGAAAAGTTCGGCCACTATGAAAATATGCCTGGCGATGTCGAAAAGAAAGTGATTGCTGCGAATACAGAAACAGAAGAAGAAGAATAATCCTTGGATTCATGCACGGTATAGGGTTTTAAAGAAATTTCGCTTTGATCACCCATTCCGATTATCTTATAAATATCTTAATCCGGACATCATTTTATTACTGTAACTCTCCAATAATCCGGATCTACATATTCCATGGATAAACTTTGGGCTCCTTGGCGCATTGAGTACATAAGGGCTCCCAAAGAAGAGGGGTGTATTTTCTGTGATAAGCCTGCTGGAGACGATGACCGAGAAACACTTATTCTGCACCGCGGGGAATACAGTTTTATTTTAATGAACCTCTATCCTTACAATAATGGACATCTCATGTTCGCACCTTATGTTCATGAATCCGATCCATTGAATATTTCTGCGGAAACAAAGTCTGAGATAATGAGCCTGGCAGATGCGAGTATGGAAATACTAAAGTCTGCTCTGAAGGCTGAAGGCTTTAATTTTGGGGCGAATATTGGTAAAGCCGGAGGTGCTGGTATAGCGGATCATCTTCATTACCATCTTGTACCGAGGTGGAGCGGCGACACAAACTTTATGCCTGTATTGGGGCATACCAAGATAGTTATGGAAGGTCTCAGTGAAACTTACGATGGTCTGAAACCAGCATTCGATAAAATAGATGCTTGATTTCTCCCGAACCTGGTTGCCATTTCTTTATCTCTATGGAGTGGGGGGGATAGCTTTCATTGTTGGTATGATTTTGATACTCAGAACGAAAGCACTCAACAAGGAAATAGCTCATCATAGAATCTGGCTCAAGGTGCTTTATTTTGGTTTTGGTTTTTATATCACCTTGCACGCTGTTTTTATCTTGCTAGCGCTGGGGAGTTCCTGATGGATCTGGCTGTTGGCACAAATCTCGACCGTTTCGTCATTATAGTATATTTCGTGATTGTCATGGGCTTCGGTGCCTATTTCGGCAAGTACAGTAAAACAACATCTGACTATTTCTTTGGTGGCCGACGTTTTTCCTGGTGGCTCATAACAATCTCAATCGTTGCTACCGGAATAGGCTCTCATAGCTTTGTCAAATATTCCACCAAGGCGTACCAATACGGTTTTTCATCAACCATGACATATATGAACGACTGGTTCTTCATGCCGCTTTTCATGTTCGGCTGGCTCCCCATCATCTATTATACGCGTGTCGGTTCTATACCGGAATACTTCGAAAAACGATTCAACAAAACAGCAAGATCCCTCGCCACGCTCATGATACTTGTTTACATGATCGGCTACATCGCAATTCAGTTCCTGACGCTGGCAACAGCTCTGTACAGGATCTATGGTATACCACTTATGGCAACCGTTGTGATTATTGCTGTAGCCACCACCATCTATATGCACTTCGGCGGACAAACATCAGTCATCTTCACAGATCTGTTCCAGGGACTCATACTTATCTTCAGCGGATTGTTACTGTTTTTCCTCGGCCTCAACTACCTGGCCGACCACACGGCGTTGGGTGGATTGCAAGCATTCTGGCAAAATCTTACACCTGATCAGAAACTACCACTTGCACATTTTAACCGTCCGCCCGATTTTAATTTTTGTTGGGATTTTTTGGCAGGATGGTATCGCGGGCTCTGTTGGTTTTTTGTTTCTCAATCAAGGATTAATCATGCGTTTCATGGCTGCACGGAGTGTGAACGAAGGTCGAAAGGCTGCAGCCTTTAACGTACTTCTGGTATTACCTATTTCTGCCATTGTTGTTTCGAATGCCGGTTGGATCGGCCGGGCAATAGCTAATGCTGTGCCGGGAGCTTTGCCTGCCGGCATGGAGGGGAATGATGTCTTTGTTGCTGTCACAAATGTGGTTTCCAGCCCAGGTGTTTTCGGATTCATCATTGCTGCACTGTGTGCAGCATTAATGTCTACGGCGGATACGCTGGTGAACGCCTCATCTGCTATTATCGTTAACGATGTGTACCGACCACTGGCGAAAAAAAAGACCAATGATAAAGAACAGCTAAAGATCGCCCGATTCACCTCTATTGGTGTGAAAGTTATAGCGGTGATTCTGGTACCTTTTTTCAATTCATTTGACTCGATCTATGAAGCTCACGGCTGGTTCCACTCAACATTCACACCGCCGCTTGTTGTGGCAGTATTCCTTGGGATTTTCTGGAAACGGTTCACCACACCGGCTGTAATTGCCACGTTTGTATTGGGTGCTGCTCTAATGATTCTGGGCCAATTCTTTCCAGAGCTGGTTAAACCATTTTCACACGGTATTGAATTGAGGCCCGGCCGGGGATATTATTACATAGGCGCACTCTATAATATTGCAGTGTGTGCTGGTGTGGGAGTTATTGTCAGCCTTTTTACTGACCCTGAACCTAAGGAGAAGTTAAAAGGTCTAACGCTATCCGATGTGAATTTGCTCCGGGAGATATTTAAAGGAAGTAAACCGAACGATCGTCTTGGCGAAGGGGTAACAGTACTCTGGAAACTGATTGATAGTGAAGAAGATATTGTTTGCTTCTCAAAACATGAGATGGATAAAATGGCTGCGGAGGTTGGTGATCTTGTCTATGTCTCAGACAGCCGCAAATGGCTCGGGGGACTCAAATCCATTCATTCAGTTTATGGTGAACCCCATGAAGAAGAGGGAATTGTTTATATTTCTGAAGAGCAGCTCGGGCATGGGCAGTTTGTAAAAGATAAATCATTAATAGCTGAAAAGGAGATGTAACATCCTCCTTGGGTGCGCCGGCGTGAAAAGGTAAATTTGTCGCGCTTTAATTGAGATATTCCGGAGTAGCTCAATGGTAGAGCGGGTGGCTGTTAACCACTAGGCTGGGGGTTCAAGTCCCTCCTCCGGAGCAACAAAAAAGCCTCGTTCAGGGGCTTTTTTCATTAATAGAATTATATTTATACCTATTTCTTGGTTTAAATGATTAAAGCTGAATATAATGGGGTAGATTAATATATGTTTGAACTAACTCGTCGAGATTTCCTCCGGCACAGCATCCTTATGGCAGCAGGTGCGGCATTTATATCATGCGATAATGATTCTGAGGAAGAAAACAACGATTCGCCTGGAGCTTTATCAGGCAACAAACCCTCCAAACAGATTATTATTGTTGGCGCGGGTATGTCCGGGTTGGTTGCTGCCTACGAGCTAAAAAAGGCCGGTCATGATGTGACTATTCTGGAAGCGAGAGACCGAGTGGGAGGAAGAGTCTTTACTCTTCGCACACCGTTCTCTGATGAACATTATGCCGATGCCGGAGCTGCTCGAATTCCTCCAGATCACGACATGACACTTGGCTATGTTGATCATTTTGGATTAAAAATTGATCCTTTTTATCCACAGTCTGGATCCTTCGTAGACTTATCAGATGGAACTCGTACCCTGATTTCCACAGACGATTTTCTGGAAGGCCGCCCCTGGCCTGGCTCGGTAAAACATAAAGAATATGTAAAGATTCAAGGGGGTACGGATCTGCTTCCTCAAGCTTTCTCTGAAACACTTACTGATGAGATCCAGCTCCTGAAACCTGTTGAATCCATAGAGCAAAACGGTGATGGTGTGGAGGTGACTGTGATTGGTGGAACCAAGTTTACCGGTGACAGAGTTCTTTGTACTGTTCCTCTACCGGTGCTCAATAAAATTGATTTCACACCATCGCTTTCTGCTGAAAAAGTAGATGCTACGAGTGGTGGCTATAATTATGCTACCTCTACCAGGGTTTTTGTTCAGTTCAAGGAAAGATTTTGGGAAAGCGATGGTCTCAATGGATGGGGCTATACGGACTGGCCGGAAGAGGTCTGGCAGCCAACCTGGGACCGGGATGGACCAAGAGGTATCATTATGTCCTATTTACGTTACGATCGTGCTCTCGAACTGGATGGGATAAGTATAGATAAACACGTGGAGAATGTGCTTAGCCGGTGGGACACGGTTTTTCCTGGTATGAATGATCACATGGAAACCGGAACTTCATATTCTTGGGCACTTCAGGAGTGGTCTGGCGGTGCATGGTCCTCACCAACAGAAGAACAAAGTGAAGCGCTGGCCTCACACATTGGAAAAGCTGAAGGACGAATCCATTTTGCCGGCGAACATGCATCGGATTATCATGGTTGGATGCAGGGTGCACTGGTTTCAGGACTCAGGGCGGCTGGGGAAATTCATGAGGCGGATTGATAATTGAACACATTGTAATGAACGAATCGAGATTATGCTCAAATTGATGCGCTTCAGCGCTTTTTTTTTACTGTTTATTTTCTTCCCAGTTTTTGCTCAGGATCCTCCTGAGATTCATTGGAAAACCATTGAAACCACTCATTACCGCCTAATCTTTGCGGAGGAGCTTTCAATAGAAGCGAATCGGGTAGCAAACCTCCTTGAAGCAAATTATATCAGCACTGGTGGTAGCATGGGAGGTCGCCACAGAAAGCTCCCAATCGTATTGCGAAACCAAAGCGCCATTCCCAATGCATTTGTTTCGTTGGCGCCCTGGAAATCAGAGTGGTATCATGTTCCTCTACCATTCAAAGAAATGGGTTCTACTGAATGGTATGAACTTCTCGTAATTCATGAAGGTAGACATGTGTTTCAGTTCGGACAGGCGGATAGACGAATTAATCGTCTTTTCAGACTTTTGGGAGGTGAAAGGATTCAATCCTTAGCAGGTTTTTTGATGATACCCGGCTGGTTTTGGGAAGGAGATGCTGTAGTTAATGAAACTCTATTGTCTGAAAGCGGTCGAGGTCGTCAACCTTACTTTAATAGAGAAATTCGAGCTCTTCTCTTGGACGGCACACGATACAGTTATCGAAAGGCACTTCACGGTTCCCTTAAGAATGAATACCCAAACTATTATCACTACGGTTATTTAATGTCATCCCATGTATCCAGAAAGTATGGGTCTGAGGCGTTATCAAAAATAATTTATCAAACGTTGAAGTGGCCTATTATTAGGAATCCATTTAATCCTTTCAGTGCAGCGGCAAAAAAAGTGACCGGACGTTCTACTTCTCAGCTTTTTCATGATGCCATGAATGAAATGTCGAATGTATGGAAAAATCAGATTGAGGGTATTCAATTCACTGAACTCGAAGTGCTCAGTCCAGGCAACCTAAAATATAGAACCGACTACCTCTTTCCTGGCTATGACAAAGAAGGTAACCTTTATGCCGTTAAACGAAGTCTATCTCAAGTAGCTTTACTTGTTCAATTAAATGATGGAGTTGAAGAGAAGGTTATTACAGAACTTCCCAGTATAGTTGAGAAATTTGGAATTCACATTGCTGATGGATTTGCTGTTTGGAATGAGATTCAACCCGACAGACGTTGGACAAAACTAAGTTGGTCCAATATAGTTCTGTATGATTTGAAAAATGGTGTTAGAAAACAGCTTACGGTAAAGGCGCGGTACTTTTCTCCTGCCATCTCAGCTGATGGATCAAAAATAGCGGTCATAGAATTTACTGAAACACGAGAATGCTTTCTTGTTATCCTGGATAGAGTCACAGGGAGAATCTTAGACCGTTTCCCCTCGTCTGGCAACACTTCCATTTTGAATCCCCGGTGGTCTGAAAACGGAGAAAAAATTGTTTTTGCCTCACATCAGTTAAATGGAAGGTCAATATCGATAATCAATCTATCCAACGGTGAAATAAAAAAATAAAGCCTGAATCTTGGGAGGATCTGTTCAAGCCAATTTTTTACAAGAATTATATTGTTTATGAGTCATCTTATTCGGGTATTGATAATTTTTACGCGACTGAAATATCGACTGGGGCAACATTTCAGATTACATCGGTGAAAGTGGCTTCATCAAATGCTGTCATCTCAACAAACAAGAAGGATCTGGTATTTAATGATTACACTTCCAAAGGTGATAGAATTGTATCCATACCTATAGATCAAGACCAATGGGTACCCATCGAGTCAGTAAATATACGCAATGACACAACCACTGATTCTTTAATGATCAAAAACCCATCTTCTGAAACTAAATCATTAACTAAAAAGTATGATATAACAGATTACAACCATTTTGGCTCTTTTTTCAATTTTCACAGCTGGGAAGTAATTCCAGAAAAGGTAGAACCGACTTTTTCCATGTTTTCGGACAATGTTCTTGGAACAGCCAGTTTCCATTTTCGAACATCCTATAACAGGAACGAAAAGAAGTTGTTTTCAGAATTACGGGGAGGATATAGGGGGTGGTATCCAATCTTGAGTGGTGGTTTTGGTTGGGGCGAAAGGTTAAATCCAGAGACTTTAGATGTGCCTGTGGGTAGGGCGGACACAGCCAAAAGTCATCTCACTCATTTCTGGCAGGAGCAAAGGTTTGACCTAAGAGTCACCTTACCAGTTATTAATCGATTGATTGGGGTAAAGACAGAAGCTTTAAACATAACAACCACTCTGCAAAGGACGACCACATCCAATCATGAAGTTGCCTTTACATGGCCTGAACGGGATGATCTTCCAGATACTACCCTTGCAAATGAAGCAGCAGACGGTACCATTTTCCCAATCACCCTTGAAACAAACTATGCATTCTATACAGAAGATGCACCAAGAGATGTTATGCCAAGGAAAGGGGCTGAAGTTGATGTGGCCATTACAAATACGCCATTCAAAAGTGAGTTTAAAGGCAGTAGGTCATTTTTCGGTACCGCGGTTTTTCTGCCCGGGTTCTTTTCCCATGATGCTGTCAGAGTTTTCGGTGCCCTCGAGAAAAAGAAAGATGAAGGTTATCCTTTCAAAAGTTTGGTAGAGATGCCATTGACCTATGAGTATGTTTTTCATGAAGAAGTGAAAAGTCTAACCGCTTACTACAGAACACCCCTTTTCTATCCTGATAGAGGTCTGGATATGATGCCTCTAATGGGTTGGCTGAAGTTTGGTTATGTAAAGAGGGTCTCTCTGGACATATTTGGTGAATGGATGCGTGGTAGTGATGGTAAAGCAGCTCAAGATTATCTTACCATCGGCGCTGGATTCACCTTTGAAGCAAGTGCCTTCCACCTGCCGTTCATGTTCCCTATCTCTATTCTTTATGCTTATCGTCCAACTAGAGGTGTCGGGTCAGTCGAATTCAGGCTCGTTTTTTAGCTGACTATGATTAACTCTGGTCGATTTGTATATTCTTTTGAGCGATGAATAAAGCACTATGAAGCGCAGGATTTACCTAGACAACAACGCAACAACGCCCATAGATCCGGTAGTACTTGATGCAATGATGCCTTACTTCAAAGAGAAGTTTGGAAACGCTGCCAGCAGGAACCATCCTTTCGGCTGGGAAGCTGAAGAAGCTGTGGAAAAAGCACGCAAGACAATTGCTGAAAGTCTCAATTGCCGTGCCCGGGAAATTGTCTTTACCAGCGGTGCCACGGAATCTATTAATCTGGCCATTAAAGGGTACTGTGAGCGGAATAGCGAAAAGGGTAAGCATATTATTACACAGGTGATTGAGCACAAAGCTGTTCTGGATACCTGTAAAGAGATGGAAAATCGGGGATGGGAAGTGACTTATCTTTCGGTGAATAAAGAAGGTCTGATTGATCTGGATAATCTGAAAGAGACCATTCGTGATGATACCGTTCTTATCACCATCATGCATGCGAACAACGAGATCGGTGTGATGAATGACATTTTTTCCATTGGAGAAATATGCTTGGAACGGGATATCTGTTTTTTATCAGATGCTGCTCAGTCCTTTGGGAAATTGCCTATTGATTTAGAAGCCATGCATATCGATATGCTGGCTGTTTCGGGGCACAAGATATATGGACCGAAGGGGATCGGTTTTCTTTATGTGCGTCAGCGAAACCCTAAGGTGGAACTGAAACTCCAGATTGAAGGTGGCGGTCACGAGCGGGGTATGCGTTCAGGCACCTTGCCAGTGCCCCTTATCGTTGGGTTGGGGGAAGCGTCTAGACTGTGTTTTGAAAACATGGACGCGGAATCAAAAAGATTACGATCAATGCGAGATAAACTGGTGGCGACGTTAACTGATGAATTACCAGACACTATTATCAACGGCTGTATGGAACAACGACTACCTCACAACGTCAATTTTTCTTTTCCCCACGTGGAAGGGGAAGCACTCCTCATGAAACTGGAGTCCATAGCCTGTTCTTCCGGTTCGGCCTGTACCAGCGCCACGCTTCAGCCCAGTTATGTCATGAAAGCGTTGGGGCATAGTGAAGAACTGGCTCACTCATCTATCCGCATTGCCTTTGGACGCATGAACAAGGAAGACGATGCGGAGATCGCAGCCAAAGAAATCATTGATGCGGTGATGACCTTGAGAGAAAAATCACCCTTCCATCGTATAGTAAAGTCACAGCCGGCCTGATATAAAAAAGAGTTTCCACTTTCCGTATATTTCTTAACTTTCCAAAGAGTCTCTCAGCCGATTGACCTAAGTCGAACCCACCGCGGGTAATTCAGAGGCGATAAGGTCTGACGCCGATACTGTTCTGTTGGAAACGGCAGAATCAGCTCCCGATCCCGATTTCAGCGGGATAGACTTGGAAAGGGACACCGATTTGGTTAGGTCGACAAAAACATTAATACATAAACCTGTCTCGTCTGCCCTTAACGGCAACCTGATTATAGACCAGTTTGGGCGCACGTTTGAATACGTCCGAATTGCACTAAATGAACGGTGCAATCTTCGGTGCGTCTACTGCATGCCTGAGGAAGGGGTCGATTTCCTTCCACAGAATGATCTTCTGACGACAGATGAGATCATGAGACTCATTTCAGTCCTTTCGGAAAACGGGGTGAGCAGGATCCGTTTTACCGGAGGTGAGCCTTTACTGCACAAAGATATTATTTCTCTTGTGGAATGTGCTGTTGGGACTGGCATCAAATCGGTACACATGACTACGAACGGTCTGATGCTAAAAAAACATGTGAAGCCTCTCTTTGATGCAGGACTGACTGGTATCAACATCAGTCTCGATACACTGGATCACCAGAAATTTGTTAAGATTACGCGCCGGGAAGGTTTGGAACAGGTGATGGAAGGACTTCGTTTAGCACTGGCATCGCCGATCCCTTCAGTGAAAATGAATGTAGTCTTCATGAGAGATTTTAATCATAAGGAAATCGGCGAATTTTTGGAACTGACACGAGACGATTCCTTGACGATCCGATTCATTGAACTGATGCCCTTCGATGCGCATCAGATTTGGAAGACTGGAAAATTTTTTGGTGCGGAGAAAATCGAGGAGGAAGTTCGTCGCATCTATCCTGATATCGAGACCGACTCCGGCACCGCTACAGAACACCGCATATTCAAGATTCCCGGTTATGCCGGTAAAGTGGGGATCATTCCCGCCTTTACACGGAGCCTTTGCGGAGAGTGCAACCGTATTCGGGTTACAGCCGATGGAAAGATCAGAAACTGTCTCTATTCAGATGACGAATTTGACCTGAAGAGACTTATTCAGAACGGTGCCACCGACATGGAGATTGGAAAGGAGATCCGTCGTGCCATGTGGATGAAGCCAGAAGACGGATGGGTAGCCCAGAGACAGGGAAACCATGGCAGGGAAAGTATGACACAGATCGGAGGGTGAATTGAGCAAATTTTCTCATTTAGACAAAACAGGTAATGTGAAAATGGTGGATGTTACTGATAAACCAGCTACCGAAAGAACAGCCAGAGCTGAAGGAAAGATCAGTATGAAAAAAGAGACCCTTGCTTTACTTCTTGAGGAGGAACTTCCAAAGGGTAATGTACTGACTACGGCCAAGCTTGCCGGTATCCAGGCGGCAAAAAAAACATCTAATCTTATCCCTTTATGTCATCCCCTGAATGTTTCCTGGGTTGATATTGAGTTTGAGTCTGAGGGGGATCATATTCTCATTAAAGCAGTAGCAAAAACAAAAGAAGCAACGGGAATTGAAATGGAAGTGCTTGCAGCGGTGAGCGTAGCTGCACTCACCATTTATGATATGTGCAAGGCTGTGGATAAGACCATGGTTATTTCAGATATACACCTTGTAGAGAAGAAGGGTGGTAAAAGCGATCACAAAACCGATTACTCTCCCAAAACGGCGATTCTTGTTCTTTCTCAATCGGTCCATGAGGGAAAAAGTGAGGACACGTCTGGGAAAATTTTGGAACAAGGGCTGTCCAAAAACGGGTGCAATATTGACCATACCGAAGTGATTCCCGATGACAGCAAGCAGTTAAAGACGGTCATGAATGATCTCATTTCAAAAGATTTTGAACTTGTGGTCACCTCCGGCGGAACCGGGGTAGGGCCCTACGATGTTACCATCGAAACCATAGAACCGATGCTCTCTCAGCGACTACCCGGTGTTGAACAGGCTCTTCACAGCTACGGTCGAACCAAGACACCGACAGCTATGCTTTCCAGACTTCTTGCTGGTCGAATTGATAACACCTTTGTTATCTGCCTGCCGGGCAGTCCCGGTGCGGCGAAGGATGCTCTTGCTGTACTCATGCCGGATTTTCTCCATGTGTTCCTTATGGTTGAGGGTGAACGACACTAATTATGGAACTCCAGATCGGACTTCTATTTTCACTGGCTGTTATTGCCGCACTTTACGGTTCAGTGGGTCACGGCGGTGCTTCAGGATATCTGGCTGTCTTGTCTCTGTCGATTTTCGCATCTCACGGTGCCATCTGGCTGAAGCCCCACGCACTCTGCCTCAACCTTGTGGTAGTTTCTCTTGGGCTCTATCACTACGGCCGGCAGGGATATTTCAATATAAAGCTGATACTTCCGTTTGTGTTGACGTCCATACCGTTCGCATACCTGGGGGCTTATCTTCCCATTATCGATTGGCTTTTCGATTCACTTCTATCCTTTACTCTCTTGTGGGCTGCCTGGCGGCTCATGATGTCTGTGAAGAATGAAAGTGAAGTTCTCAATCCACCGTCAGCGGGTGTAAGCCTTGCCACCGGTGCCGGCTTGGGATTTCTGTCGGGACTTGTGGGAGTGGGGGGTGGCATCTTTCTGTCACCTTTATTGATACTCAAACGTTGGGCTTCCGCCAAACAGACAGCTGCCGTTAGTGCTTTCTTTATTCTTGTCAATTCTGTGGCGGGAATTGCGGGTGCTTTAATGTCAGACCAGGCAAAGATTGACGGCGATTTGCTGATCCAGTTTGCAGTAGCGGTTCTCATTGGAGGATTCTTGGGCACCCGCTTAGGTGCGAATCATGCTTCAGACCAGATGATTCGCCGTCTTTTGGTAGTGGTTCTTGTGGTAGCCGCTGTTCGCCGACTGTTGGGTCTTGTAGGGTTGTAGCTGTGATATCAGTCGCTGAAGCACATATTAATATCCAGGACCGGATTCAGAGCCCGAAAACTGAAACTGTTTCCATCAATGATGCTGCCGGAAGAGTTCTTGCTCAAGAGACAGTGGCCACCTTTCCTCAACCCCGTTTCGACAACACCGCCATGGATGGTTTTGCTGTCCGCGCCGGTGATACGCAAGGAGCTTCCAGTGCTTCACCTGTTACACTTTCGATGAAAGGCACTATCACCGCCGGCGGTCCGGCCGATATTGTAATCGGTGCGGGTGAATGCTGCCAGATCATGACAGGCGCTCCAATGCCCGAAGGGGCAGATGCCGTAGTGATGGTGGAGGACACTAGCGGATTTGGGGATAGCTCCTCGGTAGATGTTTCCCGGGAAGTGGTTGAAAAGGAGAATATCCGTTACAGTGGAGAAGAAATTGCCGAAGGAGAAACGCTGATTCATCCCGGTAACCGTCTGGGTGCCGGCGAGATCGGTGTTGCTGTCACTTTCGGTTATGAGGAGCTGAAAGTTTACCGTCGGCCTAGAATTTCCATATTTGCAACAGGAGATGAGTTGATTGAACCGGGCGAAGAATTGAAACCGGGTCAGATTTACAATTCCAATTTTCACGTGTTTGCTGAACTATCTGAACGCGTAGGTGCTCAGGTAGCCATGCAGGGCGTATTGAAAGACAACCCGGATTCGCTGAAAAAATTTCTTTCGGAAGCACTTAAAAAGAGTGATCTCATTGTTTCTTCCGGAGGTGTCTCTATGGGAAAACACGATTACGTGAGAGATGTATTCCTGGAGCTGGGCGTAAAAGAACATTTCTGGAAGGTGGCCCAGAAACCGGGGCGACCATTGTTTTTCGGAGAATCAGAGGGGACTCTCATTTTCGGTCTACCGGGAAATCCCGTTTCATCGTTTACCTGTTTCATGGAGTTTGCCTGGCCTACGTGCGAACGGATGATGGGATTAACACCGACAAAAAAGTTACCGCCCGGCTACTTGAGTCTTTCCCCCGGGAAACGGAGAAACGGCGCTATCTTTTGGGGCATGTTGAAATGGACGGCCGAGAGATGGTTGCAAAACCGTCCGGAAAGCACGGATCCCATATGTTTACCTCTGCTCTCATGACCAATGCCATCTTGGAAGCACCAAGAGGTGACGGACCTCTAAATGCCGGTGAAGAGATCATCGCGCGACTGCTCCCGTGGAGTGAACTGCAGTGAACATTTCAGCTAAAGAGTTGGCCCATTGGCTTGACGGGAGCCGCAAGGTTGCTGTTGTGGACGTCCGCCGTGATGATCAGCGGGAGCGGTGGCCATTGGCGGGCATTGACACTGTTGAGGCAGACTTGGAAGAACTATCCCCAGATGATCTGAAGACTACGACTATCCTCGTCTGCCAGTTCGGCATTATTACACAGCGGTGGATTGAATCAGAAGATTTGGATGAGGTGTACAATCTCATCGGTGGTGCCCAGGCGTGGAATGCCTACAAAGCGGACAAACGTGATCTGTCTCGCTACAGCCGTCAGATGGTTCTTCCGGAAATAGGTGAAGAGGGACAACGGAAGTTGCTCGATTCACTGGTAACAATCGTGGGCGTAGGAGGTTTGGGATGCCCTGCTGCGCAGTATCTCTCCGCAGCCGGTGTGGGGAAACTTAACCTAATTGATGGCGATGTGGTGGACATCACCAATCTCCAGCGCCAGCCTCTTTTTAGATCTGACCGTATTGGTGATCCAAAAAGTGATGTGGCGGCTGAAGCTTTATCCGGGCTGAATCCCGACTGTGCCGTGGAATCAATTCACACATTTATTTCGGAAGAGAATTGCCAGAAATTACTGGCCGGAAGCGATGTGGTGCTAGATGCCACAGACACCATCACCGCACGCCGATTAATGGATGAGTATTGCTGCCGGAAATCTATACCGCTCATTTACGGCGGTCTCTACAAGTTTGAAGGCCAAGTCTCAGTCTTTCATCTAAATGGTGGACCTTCATACGCTGATGTTTTTCCAGAGAGTGTTGCCGGGGGCGGCACATGTAGTGACGATGGTGTTCCTGGGATGTTGCCGGGAATTATTGGAAGCATTCAGGCTTTAGAGGCGATCAAAGTCATTC
>FUWD013230742.1_pt1 | contig 35264 bp, 35 predicted proteins | sample 1063281 | NCBI WGS metagenome assembly FUWD01 (sample SAMEA79048168, study PRJEB19326) | metagenome | biome: marine | reverse complement strand
GTCAGGGGTTCGAGTCCCCTCAGCTCCACCAATTTAAGTCGAGGCGCATTGTCCGGGCTAATCCGCTGCGTCAAACCTATAGCTCAATCCCGTCAGCATCACAATGTCCGAATGCCTGGGACAACCTCCTGCTCATTCAATGCCTGGTCAATCGGAACAGGCCATGCGCTCACTCAACAGGAATAACTCGAATCGCAAACACTCATCACAGTTTTCCCCCCTGATATCCCCTCTAGTTCTTCGTCACTCACATCCGCGTCGGGGCCGTCCTTGGGCACGGCGTAGTGCGCACCGGCTGCCTTCTCTTGACCTGCCTCTGCAGGAGTTGCATCCGACATTTTGAACCTCCTTGGTCAGCACGAGAGCAACACCCGTCTCGCTGACCGTTACTCACTGAACGGTACTCGCTGACCGCTACTCACTGGCCTAGGACGCACCACCGTGAAAGCACGGTAAATGTGAAGCCTCTTACTGATGCTGACATATCGCAGCGCGCATTTCCAACAGGCCTACCGGTCCGGGCATTTGCACCTGTAGTCGCTATTTGACGAACACCGGCGGTACTCGTTGGGTTGCTAGCAATTAAGTGCACAGACGAAAAGTAGTGCTGTTCGAATAATTCTCAGGTTGCTTTGGCCGCAGGTGTGTCATCAGTTTTCCATGATCGTAGAGTTGGCTCGTTAATGTTTGGCAGTCTATGAAAGGTTTCCCGTGTCACTCACCCTCCCAACAACCGTTCGTACTCAGGCATATATCGGGGGTCAGTTTGTTGATTCGTTAAGTGGTGAAACGTTTGATTCACTGGCACCGGCTACCGGTCAGGTGATCACCACTATTACTGCGTGCGGGCAAGAAGACGTTGATCGGGCGGTTGCTTCGGCCCGAGCAGCTTTTGAGTCAGGGGTGTGGAGTAAGAAATCTCCCGCCGAGCGCAAAGTGATTATCCTGAAACTCGCTGACTTAATCGAAGAAAATGCAGAAGAGCTGGCGGTAACCGAGTCAATTGATGCCGGTAAGCCGATCACCGAGTGCCGCACATTTGATATCCCTGATGTTGTCAACACTATGCGCTGGTATGCCGAGTTGGCGGACAAAGTATTCGGCAAGATCTCACCAACAGGCCCTGACGCGCTAGGCATGATTGTCCGTGAACCAATCGGTGTCGTTGGTGCGGTGCTGCCGTGGAACTTCCCGGCCGCGATGTTGGCGTGGAAGCTTGGGCCGGCGTTAGCTGCTGGTAACTCGATTGTTGTTAAGCCCGCTGAATTGTCGTCATTGACCACATTGCGTATCGCTGAACTTGCAAGCCAAGCTGGCGTTCCCGACGGTGTGTTCAACGTGATTACCGGCCTAGGTCACGTTGCAGGTAAAGCACTCGGGCTTCACATGGACGTGGACCTCATTGCTTTTACCGGGTCAACGGAAGTTGGTCGTTTCTTTCTGCAGTATTCAGCCCAAAGCAATATGAAGGAAATTGTGCTTGAGATGGGTGGCAAGAGCCCCCAGATTGTGATGCCCGATTGCGTGGACAAGATCGACACGATTGCCTCCGAACTCGCTGAAGGTTCGTTCTGGAACACCGGTCAAAACTGCAGTGCTGGCTCACGCATCCTGGTTCATAATTCGATTCGTTCCCAGATTGTTGTAGCCCTCGCCAAAATCGCCAACAGTCGCGTTGTGGGTGACCCCTCCGACTCTGAGACAGCCCTTGGCCCGGTAATCGAAGAAGCCGCGTTAACACGGATCTTGGGTTATGTTGCCGGCGCAAAGAAGCAAGGCGCCGAAGTTGCTTGCGGGGGAGAGCAACTCTTTGAGGAAACCGGTGGCTGGTTTGTTGGGCCCACGATTCTTAATGGCGTGACGCCTGACATGACCGTCGCGCAAGAAGAAATCTTTGGACCTGTTGTCAGCGTGATTGGTTTTGACACCGAAGAAGAAGCAATTGCGATAGCTAACGGTACGGAATACGGTCTCGCGGCCGTGATCTATACCGACGAATTGGAAACAGCAATCCGCATGGCCCGTGCCGTACGCGCGGGCACCGTTGCGATCAACGGCTACTCCGAAGGAGATATCAGTACTCCCTTCGGTGGTTACAAGATGTCAGGCTTCGGTGGCCGCGACAACGGTATTGAAGCTCTCGAGCAATACACCGAGCTCAAGACAATCTGGATCACCCTTCGCAATGCCTGAGTAGGAATGCAGAATTCCGGCCTTATATTCCATGTTAAAGGCAATAACATGGAATAAGAACCCCGTTATTCCATGTTATTTGGCTTAACCAATGGGTTCACTCTCAAATGCGGGGCCCTTGCGCGTTGCAAGGAAGGACCCGATCAGGATCAGCGGGAAACCGACTACAAGTCCGAGGGTGATCGGTTCGCTGAGCACGATCACGCCCAGGATCACGGCAACGGCAGGGTTTATGTAGGTGATGACTGTGGTGCGGGCTGGTCCAACTTCGGCGACGAGGGAGAAAAACAGGATGAAAGCCAAGGCTGTGCAGACGGCGCCAAGGACGGCAACGGATAGCCATACGTTCACCGGGACGGACTCGGTGGGGCGATTGACAAATGCCAGCGGAGCATAGATAACCGAGTTAATGACCATAGCCATTGCGATTGCTGCCAATGCGGGAGCGGTGGAAAGCTTTTGGGACACAATGATCGGGCCGAGGGCGTAACCCACGACCGTGATGATCAACAGTGAGGCGGAAAACAACTCGGTCCCACTGACATCGAGTCCAACCAGGGCGGCAACGCCGAGAATGCCAATGGACAGCCCAAGGACGCGCATACCGGTAATTCGGTCGTCGATCCCAAGCCGCCACGCAAAAATCGCACTGACAATAGGCACGGCTGCGATTAACAACCCGGTCATGGAACTGCTCAGGCGCACTTCCGCGTACGTCAATGCGCCGAATGGGAAGGCCACTTCAATAATTGCAAAAACAAATACCCATTTCCAATGACCCTTGAGTTTAGGTAAGTAGCCGCGCTTGATCACGATCGGGAGCAAAATAGCTGTGGCGAGCAACACGCGCAGGAAAACAATTACTTCGGGGGAGAGATATTCCACGCTGACCTTGATGAGTAAGTAGGGAATACCCCACACAAAGCCCAGGCTTAGGAACAGGATGGCGCCGCGACGTGACATGGGGGCACACTAGGGCAATGGTGAGCGCCGATGGATCACGCCATGTGTTGTTGCTGGGAGACTCCCTCGCCTTCCAAGGTCCCGAAGGGATCGTCTCCCCGAGTGACCCGCGCTTGTTTCCTAATGTTGCTGCAAGCCAACTGGCTTTACGTCTTGGAGTCCCTGTCGAGATTGACCTCTCGGCGCGCGAAGGCTGGACCTCCCGTGACTCGTGGTGGGCGTTAACCAAAGATCCCGTTGTGTTTGGTAACTACCTGCCCCGCGCGAGTGCCGTGATAATCGAAGTTGGCGGGATGGACCAGTTGCCAGCTGTAATACCTACGTATCTACGGGAAGGAATGCCGTACCTGCGTCCCGGTGGACTGCGCCGGCGGACCAGGCATCTTTATCGAGACTTCGCGCCCAAAATCATGGGTGTCACCGGCGGGCTCATGCGGCAACTTCCCCAGAGCGTCACCGATCGGTATCTCACTCGGATCGTTCAAGCGGTTCGGGCGATTGCAGGGGAGATTCCCATTATTGCAATGACACCTTCACCCCATGACAGTTCGTATTACCCATCGCAAAAGTATCACGCCGCCGCACGAGCGTCAGCGTTTAGTTGGGCAGCCTCAATTGGTGTTCCTATTGTGGACATCGAAAATATTGTTCTCGAAGGTCTTGCTAGTGGTGCCGCGAATCCCGACGGCATGCATTGGGCTTGGGACACCCACGAACGGATCGGTTTTGAGCTCGCCTCGCGGATTCGCTGCACCTGAGCCGGACCTCGAACCTATTTCGCCATCACAATCACGGTCAACTTGCCAACATTGCTGCTCTCGCCGCTGGGTGACGTTGTGACGACTGTGACGACCGCTTTGCCGACTGACTTGGCTGTGATTTGCCAGAGGGTTGTTCCAGGAACACCGACCATGCCGGTTGCGGCTGGCGCTGAATAAATTCCTTGGAATACTTTGACGGCCTTTTTCTTGCCGCTGACTTTAGTGTCCCACGTGTAGCCGGTGGTGGCATTGGTTGAAAGTGATAGGGCGATTGATTCACCAGGTATGAGCCGCACCTGAGCGGGTAATTGCGTGACAACGAGAGTTACATCCTTTTTTGCGGGCACTGCAGCGGACGCGGGGGATACGAGCAGGCCCGTGGTCATGAAAACGGCTGCTGTGATCGCGATTACGACTTTCAAGGATTTGCGCATAGTGCCAAGGGTAACTCAGGGCAGGGAAAACGAGGGCTTTTGCGGCTCGGTAGTCTTGGCGCGCACTCGTTACCCGTAAATCTTGCTTAATCTAACCCGTAAAAGGATGGTTGAATCCCTGTGACCGACATGGCTACCAGTTCGGATCCCCGCGACGCCGAACGCTATGACTTCACCACGATTCAGCAGCGGTGGTTGCCGGTCTGGGACGAGTTAGCGCCATTTCGTTCGGGTGACCCAACAGATACTCGCCCCAAGAAGTACGTGTGTGACATGTTCCCCTATCCCTCGGGTGATTTGCACATGGGGCACGCGGAGGCTTACGCAATCGGGGACGTGATCGCCCGCTATTGGGTGCTCAAAGGATTCAATGTTTTGCACCCAATTGGGTGGGATGCATTTGGGCTTCCAGCTGAAAACGCTGCGATCAAAAACAATACGGATCCGGGCACGTGGACGTATGCAAATATTGAACAGCAAAAAGCCTCAATGCGTAATTACGCGTGCTCATTTGATTGGGATCGGGTTCTCTATACCTGCGACCCTACCTATTACCGCTGGAACCAGTGGTTCTTTTTAGAGATGTTCAAGCGGGGCTTGGCCTACCGCAAATACAGCGCCGTTAACTGGTGCACGCAATGTCAAACGGTGCTCGCTAATGAGCAGGTTGTTGCAGGTTTATGCGAGCGGTGTGATTCACAGGTCACCAAGAAAAAACTCGCACAGTGGTATTTGCGCATTACCGACTACGCGGATCGCCTCCTTGAAGACATGGATCAACTCGAAGGTAAGTGGCCGGAGAAAGTGCTGCTCATGCAGCGCAACTGGATTGGTCGCTCACAAGGTGCCCACGTTGAGTTCGTTATTGAAGGCCGCGAAGAACCGGTGAGCGTTTACACCACTCGCCCGGACACGTTATTTGGTGCAACGTTCTTTGTCGTTGCCGCCGACTCTGATCTTGCTGCGGAACTCGCAGCAGGGACACCGGCCGAGGCAGAGTTCAACGCTTACTTGGACAAAGTCAAGGCTTCATCGGAAATGGATCGCTTGGAATCTGGTCGGGAAAAAACTGGTGTATTCCTGGAGCGCTTTGCCGTTAACCCGGTCAACGGGGAGAAGATCCCGGTATACGCGGCGGACTACGTTCTCGCGGACTATGGCACCGGTGCGATCATGGCCGTGCCCGCGCACGACCAACGTGACCTTGACTTTGCTCGCGCATTCAACTTGCCGGTGACCGTTGTGGTCGACAATGAAGAAGACCCTCGCGAAACAGGTATTGCAACAACCGACAACGGTGTGTTGGTCAACTCAGGACCACTCGACGGACTCACCAAAGCTGAAGCGATTCCGGCCATGATCGAACTCTTGCAGGAGCGTGAGACTGGTTCGGCTGCAACAAATTACCGCCTGCGCGACTGGCTGATCTCACGTCAGCGTTACTGGGGAACCCCGATCCCGATTATTCACTGCCAGGTGTGCGGGGAAGTTCCCGTCCCTGAAGACCAACTGCCTGTTGAGCTACCGAGTACCGAAGGTTTGGACCTGAGCCCTAAGGGTGTTTCACCCCTTGCAACCGCTGAAGATTGGGTCAATGTTGCTTGCCCCAAGTGTGGCGGTCCGGCATTGCGTGACACCGACACCATGGACACATTCGTTGATTCGTCGTGGTACTTCCTGCGGTACGCGGACTCACAAAACTCTGAGGCCGCATTTGATCCTAAGAAGGTCGCCGAGTGGTTGCCGGTTGACCAATATGTCGGTGGAGTAACCCACGCGATTCTGCACCTGTTGTATGCGCGTTTCTGGGTCAAGGTCGCCCACGACATGGGGCTTGTTGACTTCGTTGAACCGTTCACGCACCTTCTGAACCAAGGCATGGTTCTCAAAGACGGAAGCGCAATGAGCAAGTCGCGTGGCAATTTGGTTCGCTTAACCGAGGAACTCGAGATCAATGGTGTTGACGCGATTCGCCTATCCATGGTGTTTGCCGGACCACCGGAAGACGACATCGACTGGGCGGAAGTGTCGCCCTCTGGTTCGCGTAAATTCTTGGCTCGCGCCTGGCGTTTGGCAGGAGATGTCACAAGTGAAGTTGGTGCTGATCCCGCAACGGGTGACTTGGCTCTGCGCAAAGCGACCCACAAAGCGATCCGCGACGGGGAACTCAACGTTGAATCAATGAGATTCAATGTGCTCATTGCCCGCATTATGGAGCTCGTGAACGCCACCCGTAAAGCAATTGACTCCGGTTGCGGACCAGAAGATCCCGCCGTGCGTGAAGCTGCTGAAACTGTGGCGATCATGCTCTCGGTTGTGTGTCCCTACACCGCAGAAGACATGTGGATGCTGCTAGGGCACGAACCAACGGTTGCTCGCGCAGCCTGGCCAACAGTTGATCAAAGTTTGCTGGTTGAAGACTCGGTCACCTGCGTTGTTCGGGTCGGTGGAAAAATCAAAGATAAACTCGAGGTGAGCCCTGACATTTCAGAATCTGAATTGGAAGCGCTGGCACTGGCATCGACTGAAGTTGTCAAGGAACTGCAGGGTCAAGAAATCCGCATGGTTGTTGTTAAGGCACCCAAACTTGTCAACATTGTTCTTTCCTAGCAGGGTTGTTGTATGAGTCGCGTTGCCGTAGTCACTGATAACAGTGCTGGGATTCCTCTCGACCTGGCAGTTGAGCTCGGCATTGAAGTCGTTCCCGTTGACGTGATTGTTGGCGGCGAAACCCTCCCGTTGGGAGCGAGCGTGGACATCGCTCAATTGATGCTCGAAGGTAAAAAAGTCACTACTTCTCGACCAACGCCTGAAGCCTTTGACCAAGTTTTCCAGGCTTTGGCAGTGCGGGGTTACGACCAAATCTTGGTTACCACATTGTCTGCAAAGCTTTCGGGAACATTCGATTCAGCGGTCATTGCAAGTAAAGACAGTTCAATCCCCGTGAACGTTTTGGATTCTGGCAGTGTCGGCTTGGGTTTAGGTTTCCCGGTATTAAACGCCGCACGTGCAGCTAAATCTGGCGCCGAGTTGGCCGAAGTTCTAGAAGTTTTGGAAAGCGGCATTAAATCTTCGCAAGTGTTTTTCTATGTCAACACTTTGGAATACCTCAAACGCGGTGGACGTGTTAGCCCCACAAGTGCTTTGTTGGGAACAGCCCTTGCCGTGAAACCGATCATGACGATCCTTGACGGTGAAATCGTTCTCAAAGAAAAGGTTCGAACACAAGCGAGGGCGCTCACCGAACTTGTTCACCTCGCGGTAGAACACGCGAAGTCACTTGACAGCGCGCACGTTGGCTTGCAGTACTTCGGAGATCGAACCCTCGTTGATCAGTGCGCGCTGATGGTTGCAGAACAATTCCCAAGCGTGGGCTTGTTGATTACGGAAGTGAGCCCGGTAGTCGGGGTGCACGCTGGGCCTGGGCTGGTGGGGATCAGTGTTGTTCAAGGAACCTGAACACGTGAAAGTGAAAGAAATAAATAATTATTGGCGACATATCACAAGTGGTATATCGCACACTTGATATGTTCCTAATTTTTTTCACAATATTGCGAGTTGGGTGTCAGGTAATCCACAGGTGCAATATTCCCTCTACCGCTGCGACTGGATTGATCCTAGTTTCATGGAATGTTGGGAACCCGAAAAACTACGAGTACAAAGGCACGTGATCGACTCAAGCTTGCGCTGGAGGACTGGAAGTTGGCACCGCCACCGCAGGAATTTGTGGCGCCCCCCGCCAAGCGCAGGGGAGGCCGTGGTGGTCAGGAAGAACCTGAATCCCCCCAAGACCCTGCTCGGGCCGACACCGCCCCAAGGTTTCGCATGGGCAATTGGGACGGTCGGAGTATTCGCCCGCTGTTTTTGATTGTCGGGGCGATCCTGGTCGTCGTTGTGGGTTTGTGGTTTCTGGGCAAACCGACTGCCATTGCACCGGTTGCCGCGGTTGCTGAATCCGAACTCGTATTAGACGCGGGTAGTTCAAGAGCTGAAGTTGTCGTGCACGTGGCGGGCGCGGTTAAAAAACCGGGGTTATACCGGCTCGTCGTCGGTGCGCGAATAGCCGATGCGATTGAAGCCGCTGGCGGCGTGAGTAAAAAGAGTGCGGCCAACTCGGTGAATTTGGCTCGTGAAGTTGTCGACGGGGAACAGATTCTGGTTGGTGCAAGTTCAGAGCCTGGTGGTGCCGGTGGTGGGATCAGTATCAACAGTTCCTCGGTGTCCGAACTCGAGGACTTACCCGGTGTCGGCCCGGTCATTGCGGCGCGGATCGTGAGCTACAGAGACGTAAATGGTCCCTTCACTTCGATTGAATCCCTCGGTGAAGTTTCAGGGATCGGTGAGTCCATTCTGGGCAGTATCCGCGATATTGCTCGACTTTAGAAATGTTTCTTGATGGACCTACGACTACTCTTCCCAGCAATTGGGTTATGGATTGGTGTTGCGGCAACGTTCTTTTTCACGGGTCAAGATCCCGACCCCGTAGTACGAAACGCTAGTGCGAAACTAGTTTTTACGCTCTTGGTGCTGGGAATTGCTGTCTTCGTTGCGTGGTTACTTGTGATCTGGCGTATGCGACCGGTGGAACTGCAATCGAATGTGTTGCGGGTCCGTGGAATTTTTACCGTTTTTGTATTTCTTGGTTGTGTTGTCTCAGCACTTCAGATAAGTGCGCAGAGCAGTGACCCACTCGCTTCTTGGATTAATGAAAAACCAGTTGCCCAGATCTCCGGTGTGATCAGCACTGAGGTACAAACTCGAGCAACGTCAACGGCCGCCGTGTGGAAGGCCCCAGAGATGCAGGTCGTGTCCTTGGCGAGTGAAGAAATCACGGTAGGGGAGGCCACTTACTCGATTGAGTTGCCGTTCACGGTGGAAGTTGATGCGGGTGTTGTTATTCCACCTCCGGGAACTTCGGTTGTAATCACGGGGAAGTTGGGGCAGTCCTACCGGTACGGAAACTTTGCGGCTGGTGTTAGCTCGGTTGAATTGATTGAGGTGGTTGGTGAGCCAGGGTTCGTTGATGCACTCGCCCACACAATGCGAGGTGGGTTAAGCACTGCGCTCGCCGGTATCGACGACCGAGGTGGCCCACTCGTTGCGGGCCTGGCAATTGGCGACGAGTCCGCGCTCCCACCGGAGCTGAAAGACCAAATGCGACTCAGCGGCTTGGCGCACTTAACTGCAGTATCGGGTGGAAACGTTGCGATTGTGTTGGCCATGGTGATTCTGGTCAGCATGCTGCTCGGTATCCGGCTTCTCGGTCGGGTTGCCCTTTCCTTAGGGGCATTGGTCTTTTACGTGATCCTGGTTCAGCCCCAGCCAAGTGTCGTGCGGGCGGCAACCATGGGTGCAATCGTTGTGATTGCCTTTCTTGTCGGAGGGCGAACAGCAGGGCCATCAATTTTGTCGACCGCTGTAATCATCCTGCTGATTTTTGACCCGAGTCTGGGAATCTCTTGGGGCTTCGCACTTTCGGTGTGCGCGACGGGAGGGCTTGTTGTGCTGACCCCGATCTTGATGGACTACGCACAAAAACCCAGATTCTGGCTCGAACTCCGCCGGTGATCCTCGCCGCCGCGCTGTTAACAATCGCTGCACAAATTGCGACCCTGCCGGTGCTGATCGCAATGGGAACTCCAATTGGGCTTGGTTCGGTTCCTGCAAATATTTTGGCCATGCCCATGGTTCCGTTCATCACGGTCGGAGGGCTACTGAGTTCCCTTGCCTCTCTGGTGAGCCCTGAGTTGGCAGCCGGTCTAGCGCTTGTGAGTTCTTGGCCGGCGATCTGGATCGCGAATCTTGCTTCATTCTTTTCCGAGTGGCCTACTCTCAGCGGGATCGGTGTCCTGCTTGCACTTGCGGTGGTGGGGCTTGTCGTAGGTGTCGCTTGGTACCTGTCGCAACCGTTAATCGCGATTGGGGCAGTTGTTGTTTTTCTCCTGTTCACTGTGTTGCAGGGTGCAGATTCCCTCCCTTGGAAAAACTGGCCGGGAGACTCGTGGACCCTCGTCATGTGTGACGTTGGCCAAGGTGACGGTTTGGTGCTGCGCGACCGAAGTGGGGCTGTCATAGTTTTTGATGTCGGAGGGGATGCCAAACTCATTGATCATTGTCTACGTGAGTTGGGAGTCACGGAGGTCTCAGCGATAGTGCTGACGCACTACCACCGAGATCACGTGGGTGGGATTGCAGGTGTGTTGCGCGGACGGGATGTTGGGCAAGTAATCGCAACGGGTTACCACGAGCCGAAGGAGCAGTTCGACTACGTTCTCAGAGAAATTCCATTAGAGATTCCGCAATCTGAAGTTACTGCCGGGCAGGAGTATTCCCTTGGCGGAATTGACATCAAAGTTTTGTGGCCGGCTCGCTATATCCGCGAAGGCTCGATACCCAATAACGCGAGTGTGGTTGTGCTGGCCACGATCGAAGATCGGGTAGTCCTGTTGACCGGCGATATTGAACGCGAAGCCCAAGCAGCGATCATGCGCGAGGCAGAGAAAGTGGATGTGGACATTGTTAAAATTCCACATCACGGTTCAGCGAATTTAGACGAAGGATTCGCCGACTGGGCCAATGCGGAAATCGCTTTGATCAGCGTCGGTCAGGACAACGACTATGGGCACCCAGCAGCAGAAGCATTGGCCCAGTGGAGCGAATCGGAGATTTACCGAACCGATCAGGATGGCGCAGTTTCATTCTCACTCTCAGAGGAAGGGGTCTGGAGCGCACTCACCCAGAAGTGATGCGCATGTGCGATGCTTGGGTGTGCCTAATCGGATCACCATTGCCGTCGGAAATGAAACCGTCCTCGTTGATCGCGTGAAAGTCAGCACCCTGGCTGAGGTGACAAAGTCGGTTCCAGAAATCACCCGGATAGTAGTGGACGCTTCCCACGACGAAGTTTCTGCAAATATTGCGCAAGCATGTGCCCCAACGCTTTTCGGGGAAGATGTTGTCGTTGTCATTGAAGGAATCGACAACCTCAATGACGACGGAGTTGATTCACTTAAGGCTGTGATGGCGGACCTGCCCGAAAACGTCTGGCTGTTGCTCACCCACCCTGGCGGGGTCAAGCGCAAGCCACTCATTGATGCTGCAATTAAGGCCGGCGCCGAGAAAATTGATTGCAAGGAAATTAAGCGCGGGCCTGACACCGCCTCGTTCCTGATCAAAGAGGTCACGAGACACAAACGCAAAATGACCCCGGCGGCCCTGAATTCCCTGGTGGAGTCCCTGGGCCAAGATCTACCCGCGCTGACCAACGCGATTGGTCAGTTGTGCAGTGACGTTGAGGAGGACCCAATTGACGAAATCCACGTCCGGGCATATTGCGAAGGAACTGCTCCGATCAGTGGGTACGCAATCTCAGATTCACTGTGGGAGAAAAAAACGGCAGATGCCATCAAGTTGCTCCGACAGAACACCTTGGAGTCAGATGCAGGTCGAGTGGGGGTAACCACGATCACAGCTTTGGCAAGTGGATTGCGTTCCATGATTTTGGTTGGCGGATCGGCTCCTGGGGCTAGTGACAACGAAGTGGCGCGCGAAGCTGGGGTTCCATCGTGGAAAGTCAAGACTCTACGCAAGCAGTGGTCACGTTGGAGTGGGGATCAACGCAAGTTGGCATCCCTTGTTGTCGCCTTGGCAGAAGCGGACCCAGCGATGAAAGGCGGAATCAAAATTGGTTCTGCATTAGACCCGGAGCAGAAACTTTTTGAGCTAGAAAAACTTGTGACCCGCACTCATTAGTGCGGGTCATAAAAAGTTTGGAGTAATCTATTTAGAGCGCGGCTGCTTGCTTTGAGATCGAGCTCTTCCGATTTGCAGCTTGGTTTTCGTGGATAACGCCCTTGCGAACGGCAATGTCGAGTTCGCGGTTAGCGGCCCGTGCAGCTTCATCTGTCGCGGTCTTGTCACCGGTGGCCAGAGCCTCGCGGAACTTGCGAACAGCCGAGCGCAAAGATGACTTGACCGACTTGTTGCGAAGGCGGGCCTTCTCATTGGTGAGAATGCGCTTCTTCTGTGACTTAATATTTGCCATGTGGTTCTGTGCTCTCAATTCTGGTTTTGATCTTTGGTTTTAACTCTGAACGGTCTGGTTAGTACAGCCGTCAAAGAGTACCCGTAGGGTAGGGGCAGTTGGCCACTGGCCCTGAATCTGTTCGTAGCCCTTCATTTCAACGAGTCACATGTGAGGAAACCGTGAGTAGTCCGCGCCCAGGATCCACCGATCCAGCGGTTGTGCGCAATTTTTGCATTATTGCCCACATTGACCACGGTAAATCAACCCTCGCCGACCGGATGCTCCAGCACACCGGCCTGGTGGACGACCGGTCAATGCGTGCTCAGTACCTAGACCGCATGGATATTGAACGCGAGCGTGGAATCACGATCAAGTCCCAAGCGGTCCGACTGCCTTACCGGGCGCCCGACGGCAGTGAATACATCCTGAACCTGATTGACACCCCGGGTCACGTTGACTTCACCTACGAAGTCTCCCGCTCCCTGGCCGCCTGTGAAGGTGCAGTTCTCCTAGTGGACGCAGCCCAGGGGATCGAAGCCCAAACCCTGGCGAACCTGTATTTGGCCATGGAAAACGACATGGAGATCATCCCTGTTCTTAACAAGATTGACCTTCCGGCCGCTCAGCCAGAAAAGTACGCGGCCGAAATTGCTCACATTATTGGGTGCGACCCGGAAGACGTGTTGAAGGTTTCTGCGAAAACTGGTGAAGGCGTCTCCGAATTGCTCGAAGCAATTATTGAAAAAGTCCCGGCCCCCAAAGGCGATGCAGATGCACCCGCTCGCGCGCTTATCTTTGACTCCGTCTACGACACCTACCGCGGCGTTGTGACGTACGTACGTGTGGTTGACGGTCGGATCGCGACCCGCGACAAAATCGAAATGATGTCACTGGGGACAACCCACGAACTCCTCGAAGTTGGCGTGATTTCACCTGAGCCTGTTCCCTCCGACGGAATTGGTGTCGGTGAAGTGGGTTACCTGATCACAGGCGTTAAGGACGTGCGTCAGTCACGAGTTGGTGACACCGTGACAACCGCGCTTAAAGGAGCGACGGAATCGTTGGGTGGTTACCGCGATCCAAAGCCCATGGTGTTTTCCGGCCTCTACCCGCTTGACGGTTCCGACTACCCAGAACTGCGCGACGCGCTGGACAGGCTAAAGCTCAACGATGCTGCATTGACCTATGAACCAGAGACTTCTCTGGCGCTTGGGTTTGGATTCCGGTGTGGGTTCTTGGGGCTACTGCACCTTGAAATTGTGCGGGAGCGACTTGAACGAGAGTTCAACCTCGAGTTGATCTCAACTGCGCCCAATGTTGTGTACCGCGTGGTCACCGATGCCGGAAAAGAAATAACCGTTACTAACCCCAGTGAATTCCCTGAACTTAAACTCTCCCAGATCTTTGAACCCGTTGTTCGCGCAACCGTTCTGCTGCCGAGCGAGTTTGTCGGTGCGGTCATGGAATTGTGTCAGCAAAGACGCGGCGTCCTCCTTGGCATGGATTATCTCTCCGAGGATCGGGTCGAGTTGCGCTACACACTCCCACTTGCGGAAATCGTTTTTGACTTCTTCGATCAACTCAAGTCGCGTACACGCGGTTATGCATCCCTTGACTACGAACCAACTGGGGAACAAGAAGCGGACTTGGTCAAAGTTGATATTTTATTGCACGGTGAAGCCGTTGACGCCTTTAGCGCCGTTGTCCACCGCGACAAATCACAGGCTTATGGGGTGCTCATGGTGTCTAAACTCAAAGAACTTATTCCGCGTCAGCAGTACGAAGTTCCCATTCAAGCCGCAATCGGGTCACGAATCATCACGCGTGAAACCGTTCGCGCGGTACGCAAGGACGTGTTGGCAAAGTGTTATGGCGGAGACATCTCGCGTAAACGCAAGTTGCTTGAAAAGCAAAAAGAGGGCAAGAAGCGCATGAAAATGGTGGGAAGTGTTGAAGTCCCCCAAGAGGCTTTCATTGCAATTCTGTCTACGTCTGACTCCTCACCTAAAAAGTGACGGCAGCAAGATACGCACCATTTTCGCTTTATATCCACATTCCCTTCTGCGCCAGCATTTGTGGATACTGCGATTTCAATACCTACACCGCACAAGAATTGGGTGCAGGAGTTTCCCAAGGGACTTTTCACGAACTGTTAGTCAAGGAACTTGAGATTGCTTCGCGATCATTGAACGCGCCTTCCGTGTCAACAATTTTTGTTGGAGGAGGAACCCCCACGCTTATTGGTGCACATTCTTTGACGAGCATTCTTAGGGGCATCGAAAATTATTTTCCGATAGATGCAGATGCCGAGATCACTACCGAAGCAAACCCGGATTCTGTTGATAAAAAGATGCTCACCGAGTTGCGTGAGGGTGGCTTCAATCGACTCTCACTCGGCATGCAAAGTGCGGCGCCAAATGTCTTGGCAACACTTCAACGCACTCATACCGCAGGTGCGAGTGGCCAGGCTGCGAAGTGGGCGCGCGAAGTCGGATTTGAACACGTGAATCTGGATTTGATTTACGGAACACCCGGTGAAAGCGATTCTGACGTTCGCGATTCGGTGGACGTGTGCATTGACGCAGATGTTGATCACGTGGCCGCGTACTCCTTGATTGTTGAGGAAGGAACCGCGATGGCCCGTGCTGTTCATTCGGGCGCGTTACCGCCGCCCGACGACGACGAGTGCGCTGACCGGCACGCAATAATTGACACGATGTTGGCCGGGGCCGGTTTCAGTTGGTACGAGGTCGCGAACTGGGCCAAGCCCGGCGGTGCGAGTAGACATAATCAGGTCTACTGGGACAACGCGAACTGGTGGGGAGTTGGTCCCGGTGCGCACAGTCATATTGCGGGGACTCGTTGGATGAATTACAAACACCCGTCAACCTATGCGAATGCGCTGGAGCGTGGTGCGGACCTGTACGCCGAAATTGAAGAATTGACGCCGGAGCAGGTTCACGTGGAAAAGGTGATGCTAGCTCTGCGAACACGAGCAGGATTGCCCGTTGCTGAACTAAATGCGCAGGAATTACCTCGTGCGCAGACGCTTGTCAGGCACGGTCTACTTGACCCCAACGCACTGGAAAACGGAGTGGTTCGCGTCACAGATTCCCAGCGATTGCTGGCTGACCGGGTGATTCGTGAACTCCTGGGCTGACGGATCCACCGATCCAGCGTAGACTGGCACTCCTATTGCCAGAGTGCTAACACAGCACGGGCGTCGATCGTGGGAGGTGCACATGCTGGAGGAACGTAGACTCGCTGTGCTGCAAGCGATTGTGACCGACTACGTCGCAACCCATGAACCCGTAGGTTCAAAAGGCCTCGTGGACAGACATCAACTTGGGGTTTCCCCGGCCACAATTCGTAACGACATGGCTTCTTTGGAGGAGGAGGGGTATATCACCGCCCCGCACACCTCGGCAGGACGAATTCCAACCGACCTGGGTTACCGCATGTTTGTTGACCAAATTTCCCAGGTGAAGCCATTGAGTGTCGCCGAGCGCAAAGGAATTGACCGTTTCCTCTCCGACGCTGTTGACCTCGACGACATCATGTCCCGGACGCTCCGCCTGCTCGCTCAATTGACCAAGCAGGTTGCGGTGGTGCAGTACCCGTCACTTTCTCGCAGTCATGTTCGCCGGATCGAATTAATCCCATTGAATGAACACCGGCTCATGATCATGTTGATTGTGGACAGCGGTCGGGTTGAGCAGCGAATTGTTGAATGCTCCGTGACAATCAATGAAGAGCTCCTCGCTGATTTGCGCGATCGTCTTTCCACCGCGATCGCCGACCAACCTTTTTCGTCGGTCCCCCAGCGCTTGGACGATTTAGAAGCTATTTTTAATGTGGAATCCACTTTCAGGACTGAACACCATCCCTTGGTTCGCGCTGTAATCGCTGCAATCTTGGAAACGGTGACTGCCAAACTCGACGAGCGAGTCATGTTGGGTGGTGCCTCAAACTTGGCTCGTTACAACGAAGATTTCCCGATGACAATTCAACCTGTCCTTGAAGCACTCGAAGAGCAGGTAGTGCTACTGCGCCTGCTCGGTGAAGTCGGTACCGAAACGAAACTTTCCGTGCGGATTGGTCACGAAAACGAGGTTGAAGGCTTGAGTTCCACCTCAATAGTTAGCTCGCACTACGCAAAGGAGAGCACACCGGTGGCTTCTTTGGGTGTGATCGGGCCCACCAATATGGATTACGCAAACTCAATGAGCACCGTGCAAGCGGTAGCGCAGTATGTAAGCAGATTCCTCTCCGATAAATAGACCTCTAAACCTACAAACCTACAAGCCCCTAGACGTTAGTGAGTTACATGAGTACTACTGCAACTGATTACTACGAACTCCTCGAAGTGAGCCGGAGCGCCACACCCGAGGAGATCAAGAAGGCTTACCGCAGACTCGCCCGCGAACTCCACCCCGACGTGAATCCGGACTTGGAACACCAGGAGAAGTTCAAGAGGGTCACGGCGGCCTACGAAGTCCTCAGCGACCCCGAAAAACGTCAAATGTACGACCTCGGTGGCGACCCGCTGAGTAATCGTGGCGGAGGTGGGTTCTCCGGTGGCTTCGACTTCGGTGACGTCATGGACGCGTTTTTCGGTGGACGTGGAGGCGGCCAGCGTCGTGGCCCCCGCGGACGCGCCCGCCGTGGACAGGACGCACTGATCAGTATCACCATTGACCTGCACGCAGCAGTCTTTGGCGAGGAAAAAGAGATCGCGGTGGACACGGCTATCTCGTGTGAAAAATGCACTGGCTCAGGCATGGCCGACGGCACAGAAGCGGCCACCTGCGTAATGTGTAAGGGCCACGGCGAGATCCAATCCGTGCAGCAGAGTTTCCTTGGTCAAGTAATGACCTCGCGTCCGTGCCCAGCCTGCCAAGGTTTTGGCACCACAATCCCGCACCCATGTGTAGAGTGCTCAGGTCAGGGACGGGTTCGCCACCGTCGAAACCTCACGATTGAAATTCCACCGGGTGTTGACACCGGAACCCGCATCCAACTGCAAGGTCAAGGTGAGGCTGGACCCAATGGTGGACCGGCGGGTGACCTTTACATTGAAATAGTCGTTCGCGGCCATGACCTATTTGAACGCCAAGGGGACCAACTGCATTGTGTGATCACTATCCCCATGACTTCCGCCGCGCTCGGAACCTCAATTAATATCGAGACCCTTGACGGACCAGAAGACATTGCTGTGGCCGCTGGGCTGCAATCTGGTGCGGTAGTAACCGTGAAGCACAAGGGTGCATCCCGGCTTCGCAGTGGAAATCGCGGTGACCTATTCGTTCACATCAACGTTGAAACACCACGCAAACTCACTGCAGAGCAACAGACGCTCATGCAGCAACTTGCGGAAATGCGGGACGAGAAACCCAATACGGTCGTTACTCGAGCCGAGTCGCCAGGCGTGTTTTCCAGACTCAAAGAGGCGTTCACTAACAAGTGAGTCCATCCGTTTTTTTCGTTGAACCCGAGTTGTTGCGTGAGGTGAGCGTTTCGACGGCCGTGACGCTGCCACAACAGGTCGCTCACCATGTCCACGTTATGCGGATCACACCCGGCGAAGTATGCGAACTGGTCGACGGACATGGAAAAAGGATCACAGGCGCAATCAATGCCGAAGGCGCTTTCATTGTTGCTCGGGTCGCGAAGGATCCGGCACCAAAGCTACGAATTGACGTTGCCCAGGCACTCATTAAGGGCGACCGGCTTGAAACCGCGATTGACATGATGACCCAGGTGGGTGTTAGCGGATTCATTCCCTGGATAGCAGACCACTGCGTTGTCAAATGGGTAGGAGACAAAACCCAGAAACAGTTGACCAAGTGGAACAACGTCGTTGCTGCCGCAAGCGAACAGTCGCGAAGGTCCTGGTTACCGACTATTCAGTCGCCCGTGACTTCTGGTGAGCTGGCGCAAAAAATGCAGAACTACGACCACGTGGTGGTGCTCGAAGAATCACATGGTGCCAACACAATTGATATTGAGTCCGGTTCGGTTCTATTGCTCGTGGGACCTGAGGGTGGATGCAGTGCCAGGGAGCGCGAACTGTTCCAGCAAGGAATCCCTTTGACCTTGGGAACGAGTGTTTTTCGTTCGGAAACTGCTGGTGTTGTGGGAGTTTCCTATCTCATGACCAAGTCCGGGGAGTGGGATAGCCAAAGTGGCGGCACCGTGCAAGGATTCACCAATGCCTGAATGCATATTTTGCTCAATAGTTTCCGGAGAGATCCCGGCCGAGTTCGTGCTGCGCACCCCAGCGGTAGTTGCCTTCAAGGACCTCAACCCGCAGGCACCCACTCACATTCTGGTGATTCCCACAGAGCACCACGAAAATGCGGCAGAACTCGCGCAACGCAATCCGGGCCAAGCGGCGGCAGTGCTGGCCGCAACCGAACAGGTCGCACATGAAGCAGGTCTGACTGACTACCGGACGGTGTTCAACACCGGGGCGCTGGCAGGTCAAAGTGTCTTCCACGCGCATGCTCACGTCCTCGGTGGTCGTGACTTAGAGTGGCCACCCGGATGACAAAGCGTGTTGTTGAAATTCCTGCGTCGCAACCCATGGTTGCGATCCTTGGCACCGGCGACGAGTACATCCGCTTGATTGAGGGAGCTTTCCCCGACGTAGACATTTTGGTGCGTGGAAATCAAATCACGCTTGAGGGCGAAGACAAGTCCGTCGCAACTATTGAAACTTTAGTCTCTGAAATGTTAGCCATGATCCGAACCGGGCAAGGTTTGAACGCGGACTCTATGCACCGATCCATTTCACTCATGAAGTCGGGGACTCGGCCAAGCGAATTAATGACCGCAAATATTTTGAGCACCCGCGGAAAGACCATTCGGCCTAAGACTCTCAACCAGAAGAACTATGTTGAGGCAATTGATCAGAACACTGTTGTTTTTGGAATCGGCCCGGCTGGAACGGGTAAGACCTACCTTGCGGTAGCGAAAGCTGTTCAAGCCTTGCAAGCCAAGCAGGTGACCCGAATTGTGTTGACCAGACCAGCCGTCGAAGCAGGTGAAAAACTCGGATTCCTGCCGGGCACACTCTCCGAAAAAATAGACCCGTATTTGCGGCCGCTCTACGACGCCCTGCACGACATGATCGACCCGGATTCAATTCCCCGTTTGATCACGAGTGGCACCATCGAAGTGGCACCACTGGCGTACATGCGCGGACGAACGCTCAATGACGCCTTCATTATTCTCGACGAAGCACAGAACACTTCCGCCGCTCAAATGAAAATGTTCCTCACTCGTTTGGGTTTTGGCTCCACCATGGTGGTTACCGGTGACGTCACACAAGTTGATCTTCCGTCAGGCACGACAAGCGGATTGCGTATTGTTTCTGAGATCCTGGGCAACGTTGAAGACGTTGAGTTCTGCCGGCTCGACGCGAGCGACGTAGTGCGCCACCGACTCGTTGGCGAAATTGTTGCGGCATACGCGGAGTACGACGAAGTGCAAGAGAGTAAGTTGACGGCGGTCAGAACACATACATGAGAGCCTCCTTAATCGAGATTGACAACGAAACTGACTCAGTCATTGATCTAACGGCAATCGCAGATCTTGCCGCGCATCACCTGGACTCACTTCGCATTCATGAACAGGCTTCAATGAGCATCACGTTCATTGACACCGAGCGCATGACAACCCTGCATGAAGACTGGATGCAGGAACCCGGTGCCACTGACGTTCTCTCTTTTCCGATAGACGAAATCACTCTCCCGGCTGAGGGTGAAATCAGCGAGAGTGGATTCCTGGGAGACATTGTGATTTGTCCTGCATTTTTGCCACCCCAACTAGTCGAGTCAGGTCGAACACTCCAGCACGAGTGCGAGTACTTGGTGACCCACGGTATTTTGCACCTACTCGGGCTTGACCACCAAGAAGAAGAGGAACACCTAGTCATGTTCACGTTGAGCGACGAACTGCTTCAAGATTGGCGAACTCCGTGATCGCAATCGTTCTCGCGTCAATCATCTTGGTAGTGATCGCAGGGCTGCTGATCAGTGCTGAAACTGCCATTAGTCGGATCTCTCGGTCAAGGATTGAAGACCTCGAGGACTCGAAGGCCAGTTTGCGACTGTTAAGCGTCATTGATGACCGACCTCGTTATGTCAACGTCCTACTCTTTGTTTCCACCATTGCGAGTATCACCGCCTTTGTGTTGATCAGCTACCACGGGATCAGTTGGCTGACGGATTCAACGCAGATGCCACTCATCGCAGCTTTTGCGCTCATCGCGGCAATCTTGGTTCTAGTTTCATACGTAGGATTGGGTGTCGCTCCCCGAACCTTGGGTCGGATTCACTCGGAGAGAATTGCATTGGCAAGCGGGGGCCCGGCCCGCTTCCTCGCGGCAATTCTTGGTCCAATTGCAACTCTCTTGATTCATGTCGGCAATGCACTTACACCGGGTAAAGGGTTCCGTCAGGGCCCCTTTGATTCCCAGGCTGAATTACGTGACCTAGTTGACATGGCCTCGAGTGACTCGCTCATCGAAGACGACGAACGAGCAATGATCCACTCGGTATTCGAGCTCAGCGACACATTTGCACGGGAAGTGATGGTCCCGCGTACCGAAATGGTGTTCATTGAACGGCATAAGTCGTTACGCCAAGCGCTTTCGCTTGGTCTTAGATCTTGGTTTTCTCGTATCCCTGTGATCGGCGAGAATGCAGACGACATCGTGGGTGTGATCTACCTCAAGGACATTGTGAAAAGAGTCTTTGAGTATCGCGACGCTGAGCATGCAGAAAAAGTAGAAGATCTGATGCGTCCCGCGTACTTTGTCCCTGACAGTAAGCAGGCCGATGATTTGTTGAGAGATATGCAATCAGCGCGCGTGCACATGGCAATTGTTGTGGACGAGTACGGGGGCACCGCGGGAATTGTCACGATCGAGGACATCCTTGAAGAGATCGTGGGTGAGATCGCCGACGAATACGATACCGCCGCTCCCGAAATCGAACTCCTGAATGGCGGTGGCTTCCGAGTCATGTCTCGCATGAATATTGGAGACTTCGCTGAACTAATTGACATTGATCTGGATTCCGAGGAAGAAGGCATCGACTCCGTCCTGGGGTTAATGGCGAAAAAACTAGGTCGGGTTCCAATCGCTGAATCGCGCATTGACATTCAAGGCTGGGAGTTAGTTGCAGAAGTGGGAACAGGTCGCCGAAACCGAATTAGTTTTGTCGTAGCTCGACCCTCGGAAACACTGGAATTAATCGAAGTGAATGAAGCAGATTTAGAACGTGACTCGGATTAGTTCCCAATCCGGAGTCATCTCCGTTTTGGGCGCCGCGATTCTGTTTGGGACTTCAGGCACCACCAGCACTCTGTTGATCCCTGATGCCAGTTCGGCCTCAGTTGCTGCGTGGCGGTTGATCATTGGTGCAATCGGGTTGGTATTCCTTACTCGCGGGATCGCTTTCTTTAGTTTGTATCGACTACCTCTGATCTGGGCCATGGGGCTTGGTGTCGCGGCGTTTCAGTTCTTCTTCTTTCTCAGCGTGACACTTTCGGGGGTGGCAGTCGGTACCTTGGTCACGATTTCGGCGGCGCCCTGGTGTGCGGGGCTACTCGGGTGGGCGTGGAATCACGTACGTCCACAGCGCACCTGGTGGATCGCAACAGCCATTGGGGTTGTTGGTCTGGCGTTACTTGTGGGCAGACCCCCAGAAGGTGAGGTCGCGGTTGGGGGAATTGCTGCTGGTCTTGCAGCGGCCGCGAGTTACGCCGTGTTCACCAATATTGGCACCCAATTGACCCATGTTGGCTCCCAATCAACTTCTGTTCTGGCCGCGGCCTTCGCAGTCGGGGCGGTGATCCTGCTCCCATTCGCGGTGACTTCTGGTTCCTGGATTGTGAGTGGCAGCGGCTTCGTCGCAGCATTGTGGTTGGGGTTGATCGTGACTACCGCTGCATATTGGTTGTTTGGGAGAGGCATGCGCGTACTCAACGCAGGCACAATTGGCACGTTGAATTTGGCTGAGCCGCTTGTGGCGACTATCTTGGCAGTAGCCGTCTTGAGCGAAGCGATTTCACTTATCGGCTTAGCCGGATGCGGACTAATACTCCTTGCGTTAGTTCTTCTGGCGCGATCGGTTTCCCATCAGGATTCACCAAGTGAGAGAGCAGATGCAATAACACCATGACAAAGGCCGATTTCACGAGTGGATTTGCCGCGATAGTCGGTCGGCCTAATGCCGGCAAGTCGACTTTTCTCAACGCGGCCATGGGAACCAAGGTGGCCATTACCTCGGATCGGCCACAAACAACGCGACGAGTAATTCGCGCGATTATTACCAGGCCTGACGGTCAACTCATTTTGGTTGATACCCCTGGGATTCATCGTCCCCGAACACTCTTGGGACAGCGACTCAACGAGGAAGTGAAGGACACGTATTCCACGGTGGATGCTGTTGCCCTGTGCATCCCGGCGAACGAAACGATTGGGCCGGGTGATCGGTTTATTGCCGAATCAATTGCAGGCCTTTCCAAGAGCATCAACTTTGCGTTGGTGACCAAAACTGACCTGGTTAACCCGGAGCAACTGGTAAAACAACTGATCGCTGTTGAAAAACTCGGCACGGAGCTCGGAGTGAACTGGAGCTCAATTATTCCCGTCTCTGCCAAGTCCAATGATCAAGTGGACGTTGTGATTGACGAACTCATGAAAGCCATGCCGCAGGGGCCGCAGTTCTTCCCCGAAGACACGGTCACCGACGAACCCGAGGAAATCTTTGTCTCTGAACTGATCCGTGAAGCCGCGCTCAAGGGTGTGCAGGACGAATTGCCCCATTCGATTGCTGTTGTCATTGAAGAGATGTCACTGCGGGAAGACCGCCCGGAGAATTTCCCATTGACTGACATCTACGCGAGTTTGTTTGTGGAGCGCGACAGTCAGAAAGCGATTGTGATTGGTAAGGGTGGATCTCGACTCAAGCGAGTGGGGAGTGAGTCACGCGCGGAGATCGAGAAATTTCTAGGAACGGCGGTGTTCCTTGACCTTCGCGTCAAGGTTGCAAAAGACTGGCAGCGCAACCCCAAGCAACTCCGACGTCTCGGGTTCTAGTTCAGGGTTCAGGGTTCTGAATCAGAATCTGGCTTGGATTGTGAATCAGAATCAGAATCAGCCCGCTCGCGCATCATTTGAACTGGTGTTCGCATCCGTCGGGAAACTGTTCGTTCCTCAACTTCAGGGTGAAGGTCATAGCGGTGGACGTAGGCCTCAATCACTGCAATCGCAATTGCGACCAGCGGGATTCCAATGATTGCTCCGATCGGGCCAAAGAGTGCAGCGCCAACGAACACGGACCCAAGTGCAACACCGGAATTGATATCCATAGTCGCGGTAGAAATTCGTGGAGTAAAAACGTAGTTTTCAAATTGCTGGTACACCGTTGCAAAGAGTGCGATCCACAGAATGTCAATCGGCTGATCAAATGCGGCAAAAAGGGCTGGTAGTGCAACTCCAAGGTAGGTGCCGATTGTAGGGATGAATTGGCTCACGAGGCCTGCGAAAATTCCCATGGGTAACCAGTAGGGAATGTCGATCAGGTAAAAGAAAGCTATATGTGCCGCCGCTGACAGTGTTGCGAGTGCGAGTTTGGAGATCAGGAATCCTCCGGCCTTGCGAACTGAAATTTCCCACACGTTAATAAAAACGATTTGCCTGTTGTGTGGGAGCCACCCAGCAATAAACCGTTTGATCCGTGGGGAGTCCGCCGCGAAATAGAAACTGAAAACTGCCACGGTTAATAGGCTGAAGGCGACACCAAGAACACTGAATACAACCCCGAAAATCCCACCGGCCAGTGAAGAAGCAATAGTTGTAATTTGCTCCGTTGTCAGATTCAGATTAGACGTGATTTCAACCGGATCAATATTTGCATCAAAGGTTGAGTTGAGCCACTGAACCAGGTCCAAAATCAAGGCGGGCATCGCAGCAATTAGTTCCGCAATTTGCGTTGCGAGTGCGCCACCAAAGAGAGCGATGAATCCGCCGATTAAAGCGATTCCAGAGACGACAACGATCGTGGTTGCCAAACCTCGTCGCATGCCTTTATTAGCCAGACCTGTCACGATTGGGTCGATTGAGATTGCGAGCAGCCAGGCCAGTAAAAGATTGAACAGGAACCCAGCGAGCAGTGAGAATGACCAAGTCACCAGCTGAAATATCAGTACACCGATCAGCACAAGCAGGATTGATTTGCGCAGGAATCTTGGCTCAAGTGCGAAAAGTTGAATTTCACGCTTCTGCCCGCTGGATTGTTCCTGCGCGGGCTCGTCATGTTGAGACATTCCGCTCCTGACTGGAATTTTGAAGCGGATATCCGGTGCGTAGCCGCCTAGAATGTAGTGTGCCAGTTTATCGCGATGAAGCAGTGGTGCTTCGAGCCCAAAAACTTGGCGAGTCTGATCGAATTGTCACATTGCTCACGAGAAGCCACGGTCGTGTTCGAGCGGTCGCCAGAGGAGTTCGCAAGACTTCAAGCAGAATTGGTGGGCGCTTAGAGCCATTTGCGCACGTAGACATTCAGCTGTACACGGGTAAATCCCTTGACAGTGTCACCCAGGTGGAGAGCATCGCGGCCATGGGTGGAGCCCTCACATCAGATTATGTTGCTTGGACTTCTGGAACCGCCATGCTAGAAACAGCCGAAAGGCTCACTCCCCAAGAAGGCGAACCCGCCGTCCCTCAGTTCGCTCTGCTGGTGTCGGGTCTGCGTTCGCTCACTGCGGGGGAACATGATCCACGACTGATTCTTGACAGCTACCTATTGAGATCACTGGCAGTTGCTGGTTGGTCACCGTCATTTCACGACTGTGCTCAATGTGGGAGTGAGGGTCCGCACCGTGCATTCGCCATACCTGCAGGGGGGATCGTCTGCGATAGTTGCCGCCCGCCAGGTTCGGCGGCGCCTAGCGCCGAAACCGTGACCCTGCTGGGCGCATTGCTCTCGGGTGAGTGGGATCAAGCGGACGCAAGTGAGCCGCGTTCGCGAACTGAAGCGAGCGGGTTAATTGCTGCGTTTCTCCAGTGGCACCTTGACCGGGGACTGAAATCATTGCCGCTGGTTGACCGCAAGACCGTGGGAGGAGTTGCATGAAGAAGAAGTTTCCAGCCCCACCGGCTCACCCAAGCGGTGTGGTTGCGCCAAAGCTCCCGAAGGAATTGGTCCCTAAGCATGTTGCACTTGTCATGGACGGCAACGGTCGTTGGGCCCAGGAGCGTGGTTTGCCGCGGACCGCAGGGCACGAAGCGGGTGAAGCCAGCCTGTTGGACTGCGTCCACGGTGCACTGGAAATAGGAATTGGGTGGATCTCCGCGTACGCTTTCTCGACGGAGAACTGGCGCAGATCGCCTGAAGAAGTGCGGTTCCTTATGGGATTCAACCGCGATGTAATCAGACGTCGCCGTGACGAAATGCATGAGCTGGGCGTTCGAATCCGTTGGGCCGGTCGCAGGCCCAAGTTGTGGACAAGTGTGATCAAGGAACTTGAAGCGGCCGAGGCGCTTACAGCAAAGAACAACAAGTTGACCCTCACCATGTGTGTCAATTACGGAGGCCGAGCTGAGATCGCAGACGCGGTTCAAGCAATCGCGGAGAAAGTCGCCAAGGGGCAAGTTTCGCCAAAGAAAATTACCGAGCGCATGATTGCGGCGAACCTAGATGAACCCGACATGCCAGACGTTGACCTTTTTGTGCGCAGTTCAGGTGAACAGCGCATGAGTAACTTCTTACTGTGGCAGTCCGCATACGCGGAGTTCGTCTTCCTTGAGACGCTGTGGCCAGACTTTGACCGGCGGCAACTATGGGAGGCCTGCGAGATTTACGCTTCGCGTAATCGACGTTATGGCGGGGCCGTTTAGCGGCATCACATTAGCTGCAGTTAGCGCATAGCCCGAAAATTTCCAAGGTGTGGCTGACCTCGGTGAAGGCGTGCTCTTGTGACACGGCCTCGGCCCAACGTTCAACTGCAGGTCCTTCTACTTCAACGGTGAAACCGCACTTGCGGCAGACTAAATGATGATGATGCGCGTCACTACAAAGTCGGTAAACGGATTCACCATCCTCGCGGAGAATAACGTCTACGTCTCCCACCGAACTCAACGTCTGCAAAGTCCGATAGACGGTTGCAAGACCTACGCTGTCGCCCCGTTCCTTCAGGTATTCATGGATCTCTTGGGTTGAGCGAAAGTCATCTAGTTCGGTCAGGGCCTCTGAGACGGCCGTGCGCTGTCGAGTTGTTCGGACTCCTACCGTTGCCATGGAACGACCCTAATGTGAGTGATCATCTAGGTGGTGCTCGGTGGGCAACATGAGATCCGAGACTCGATGCTCATGCAGGGATCCCAGCCCATACGCATGTGTGAGATTCTCATTGGTCAAGACATCTTGTGGTTTTCCGCAAGCCATAACACGGCCCGCGGTCAAAATCACGTGGTCGGCCGCCCTGGCCTCCTCGAGATCATGTGTCGTGAGAACAACGGAACAGCCGCGACCTGGTTCGTCGTGAATTATCGAATCGATAGTTTTGGCTGAGTTGATATCCAAACCGGTGAGTGGTTCATCGAGCAGGAGAATCGAGTGGTCTTGTGCAATTCCTTGGGCCACATACACGCGCTGACGTTGACCACCGGAAAGCTCGTTGAGGTGTCGCTTCGCGAGGTCGGTAATTTTGAGTCGCTCCATGGCTGAAGTGACAACTTTCTTATCCTCTTTTGTGGGCCGCCCGAATAACCCCAACTTCGGATAGCGGGCCATTGCGACAGCCTCGGCCACGGTGAGTGGAGTTCCCGTTGGAACAGTCGTGTATTGCAGTACATAGGAAATCTGTGACCGACTGATCACCGGAGTGTTGTTCAGTACGGTGAGTTTCCCACTACCAAGGGGAAGGAGTCCTGCGATTGCGTGCAGCAGGGTTGACTTCCCACTTCCGTTGGGACCAATAATCGCGGTTATTTTACCCTGTGGAACGGTGAAGTCGGAGGCGGAAATTGCCACGTGCGAGCCTCGGGTCACGACAACCTGTTGACCAACTACAACGTCAGACACGGGCTGCCACCTTCTTGTTTCGGACCGCTCGTAGTCGCGTCACGGTCAGGACAATAAAGAACAGGACCACCGGGACGATCGCCATGGTGGCCGACCCTGCGGTGTTGAGATGGTAACTAAGGGTAAGTCCAATCCACACCGAAAATACTGCAATGAAAGCTGCCGTGAACATCATGCGGGGAACTGTTCGAGAGACCAGGGCCGCGGTTGCAGGCGGGCCAACGAGTAGGCCAAATACGAGCAGCGTCCCTACGGACTGGAAACTCCCGATCACCGCCGCAGCAATAAGAATCAGCAACGCGATATGGGCTCGCCCTGGATTTAATCCCCAGAGTTGAGCTTTGTCAGCGTTGAAAGATAGGGCGAGGAGTGGTCGATAAAACAGGGAGGTCGAGGAAATGACCACAACGGCCAGGATGCCTTGGGTGATCAAGTCTTGGGTTGTCACGCCCAGGGCGTCGCCGAACAGAATTGTCGTGAGGCTGCCTGAATATGAGTCAAGTCGGGAGATGATGATTACACCTAGGGCCAACATTCCGACAAAAAGTAAACCGATCGATGTGTCTTCACTCAACACTGTTTGTCGGTTGACCCATTCAATGGCAAGAACCATGACGAGTGCCGCGGCAGCGGCTCCGAGGAGTGGATTTATGTCAAAGACCACCGCCGCTGCAATACCCGGAACTATTCCATGAACAAATGCATCTCCAAAGAAACTCATTCCGCGAAGAACCAACCACGTGCCGACAACCGCGGTCATGAGTCCGGCGAGAATCCCACCCGCAAGCGCACGTTGTTGAAACCCGAGCGCAAACGGGTCAAGAAACCATTCCATTGAGTCAGCCTTGCAGACCCTCGGCTATCAACTGTGCATTGGTACGCATCATGTCGATATAGGTGCTGCGGGTGAATCAGGCGCTCCAAGGCTTCCAACATAAAGCGGGATCACTGAGATGTCCATGCCGGTCTCGGCGGCAACAGCTTCAGCGAGAACGGATGGCTCTGCGGTATTCGCGAAAATTGCGGTAACCCCTTCAGCTTGGATGGTCGCAACTAGTTCAGCAAGATCCGCCGAACTTGGTGAAGCCATGGTTGTCCCAGCAGGGATCACCGTACCGGCAACCTCGTAGCCATAAAGTTCCGCTAGGTAGCCGAGAGCGTCATGGTCGGTGACCAGAATTCTATTTTCAACCGGAACTGACTCCAGGGTCGCACGAACCTCACTTTCCGCATCGCGGATCTGGGCTGCCGTTGTTGCTGCACATGTGGTGTACGCCTGATTTCCCGTTGCGGTTGTCAGTTCTGCGCCCATGAGCTCGGCAGCAGTTGCCATGCGATTCATGTCGAACCAGAAGTGTGGGTCTAGAGATCCGTGATCATGATCTTCTTCTTCTGCATGGTCGTCTCCATCACCATGGTCGTCTCCATCACCATGGTCGTCTCCATCACCATGGTCGTCTCCATCACCATGGTCGTCTCCATCACCATGGTCGTCTCCATCACCATGGTCGTCTCCATCACCATGGTCGTCCCCATCACCATGGTCGTCCCCATCACCATGGTCGTCCCCATCTTCCGAGTGCGAAGCAACTCCAAATTCAATGGGGTCAATCAGAGGAGCGACCTCAATAATATTGGCTCCGTCACTGGCTGCACCCTCCAAAGAGTCGGTTAATCCAGCCTCTAAGTCGAGCCCGTTTGCGACAACCAAGTCCGCGTTGACCAACGAGGCAATTTGAGCAGAAGAAGCTGAGAAGTCGTGCGGGTCGACACCGATTGGCGTGAGAACCTCGACCGTGCCACCGGCGCAGTCAACAATGTCCTGGGCAACGTCTCCCAGCATGGTGGTGGTTGCTACAACTGAAGCGATTCCGGTGGTTTCGTCGAGCTCAGCGGTTGCCGTGGATGCTGGCGTGGTGGGCGAACTCGCTGTTTCAGTGGTGGAGGAATCCCCACTTGAACACGCAGACAAGATCAGGGCGGAGGATGCTAGGAGGCTGAGTAATAGCTTTTTTGTGGTTGTCATGGAGCGAACATAGTCTTAATGATAATGATTGTCAAGTGCAATAAGACTTAAAATGATCCGCCGAATTTGAGGATCGCAAGGCCAAAGAGTGCACCCACAACCAAGATCCGCATGAACCTTCGACCTGAGCTCAATAGTGGCCAGGATAGAGCGAGCAGCCAGCCAAGGAAGGCGCCAACGATTAACAGAAATATGGCACCGAGCCATGCGAAAGTGTCACTGAGAATCAGGCCAAGTAGAAGTGAGGAGCCAAGGCCAACAACGAGAAGCCAGCGAGGGGCCGAGGTAACGACCGCAAGGATCGGGTAACTCTTGCGCTCAAATGCTGCGCGACGTGGACTGGAAGAGTATTTGGGAGATCTAGGCACACCAGGTGTTGCGGGCTGGTTACTACCGGACTGAAATTGTGGGCCACGTGGGCCGCGGACACCACCAGAACCTTTTGGGTCCTTCTTGTTCTTGGCCACATTGGTCCTTTCAGGTGTAACTCTTCCCGAGTGAAAACCCGGCGCAACCCAAACTCTAGTGCGCGTTAATCTTCATGGGTGAGCCTCCCAGATTTCATGAATGTCAAAGCGAACGCTATTGCCGTGATTGCGCAGCTCGTTGTTCCAGAGGGGGATCGTGCCCAGTTCGATCAAGGATATGCACGAATAGGTGAACTCGTTGCCCAGTCACCGGGTTTTTTGTCCAGTGAACTTGGGCAGTCAACCGACTCACTGCAGGACCTCACTTTGATCCACCGCTGGGAAGGCGTGGGCGCCTACCGCAAGTTTTTGAGCAGATATGAGGTGAAGTTAGAGGTGATCCCGTTCCTGTCCAAGTTCACCAAGGAATCGGTTACGGTTGAAATTATTAGCGACTCACAATCGGATATGAGCCAAAGTGCTGCCAGCTCACTCGCACCCGATGCTCAAACTTTTGATCGCGGGAGCATCCACGGTGAGCGCTAAGTTTGAAAACCTTTTCGACGCAGGGATTGAACTGGGTTCGCTCTTGCAGGAGCAGTATTCCGATTTAATTTCCGATGCCCCAATTGCGTGCGTCATGCCTAACGGTGTTCCGGTTGCATTAGGCATTGAAAGCGTGACCGGCGCACGTGAGCTTTTCGGCATTCACCTAAGTCGAACGAGTGAGTCCGCAGAATTAGATCAGAAATTTGTGGAAAATTTTGATGCGGGCAAGGTTAATGGCAAGCGAGTGATCATGGTCGACGACGGTATTGAAACCGGGACGGCGGCGCTGTTGTGTGGGCAGTGGTTGCGAACACTTGGAGTAAGCGAACTGGTCCTAGCAGTGCCCGTGTGCCCACGCACGGCCATGAACCAACTGCAGTTCCTGTTCCCCTCTATCGTTTCTGTTCAGTCGCCTTTGGGTGCTCGATCCCTTGCTTGGCATTACACCGACTTTGACGTCATTGACCTTGATAGTGCAATTGCACTCCTTGAGCAGCGATCGAAGGCGATGGGCGCTTAAAGCTCACCATTAGACTCATGCCATGGATCGTGTTGACGCAGTCGTAAACCTTGCCAAGCGCCGTGGATTTGTATTTCAGTCCTCAGAGATTTATGGCGGTAGCCGCTCGGCCTGGGACTACGGCCCCAACGGGGTTGAACTTAAAGAGAACGTGCGCAAGCAGTGGTGGCAAGCGGTGGTGCGTCAGCGCGAGGACGTTGTCGGCCTTGACTCCTCAGTGATTTTGGCCCCGCAGGTATGGGAAGCATCAGGCCATGTCAACGCTTTTGCAGACCCACTTACCGAGTGCAAGAACTGCCACAAGCGGTACCGCGCGGACCAGTTGATCGAAGCGTACGAAGAAAAGCACAACAGGCTCCCAGCCAACGGTTTGGCCGACATTAACTGCGCCAACTGCGGAACAAAAGGCGAATTCACCGAGCCACGCGACTTCAACGGCATGTTGCGCACAACCGTTGGTGTCGCCGAAGACAGCGCCGCCGTTCACTACCTCCGACCAGAAACCGCACAAGGTATTTTCGTGAACTACCTCAACGTAATGACCGCGGCCCGCAAGAAGCCACCGTTTGGTATCGGTCAGACCGGAAAGAGTTTCCGCAACGAAATTACTCCTGGCAACTTCATTTTCCGTACCCGCGAGTTTGAGCAAATGGAGATGGAATTTTTCGTTAAACCGGGCACGGACGAAGAGTGGCACGACTATTGGTTGGACGAGCGCTGGAATTGGTATGTAGACCTTGGCATGAATCCAGAGAACATGCGGCGCTTTGAGCACCCCCAAGAAAAGCTCAGTCACTACTCAAAGCGAACCGTCGACATCGAGTACCGGTTTAAATTCGGTGGAAGCGAGTGGGCTGAACTTGAAGGTGTAGCAAACCGCACCGACTTCGACCTCAAAACCCATAGCGAACATTCCGGTGCCGATCTGACCTACTTCGACCAAGAGTCGGGGGAGCGTTGGACTCCTTTTGTTATTGAACCTGCAGCTGGTTTGAACCGCGCCATGTTTGCCTTCATGCTCGACGCCTACGACGAAGACGAAGCACCCAATTCAAAGGGCGGCGTGGACAAGCGCACCGTTCTGCGTCTTGACCCACGCCTTTCACCGGTGAAAGCAGCTGTTCTTCCGCTTTCACGCAATGCAGACCTTGGGCCCAAAGCCCAGTCGATTGCTGCCGAGTTGCGCAAGCGTTGGAATATTGATTTTGACGACGCTGGCGCGATTGGTCGCCGCTACCGCAGACAAGACGAGATCGGCACGCCGTACTGCATCACGGTTGACTTTGATTCACTCGAAGACCAAGCCGTAACCATTCGAGACCGGGACACCATGGCTCAGGAAAGAATTGGAATTGATGCGCTCACCGGCTGGTTGAGTGAGCGCCTCCCGGTCTAATTGTTCCAATCTTCAACATATCCCTCCGGTCGATCTAATGGGCATGGGGCGGTGATCAAGCTGCCACAGTTCGCACACTCTGCATCCAGAAGGTAACCCGCAATTTCGTAGTCCTCAAAGACGACTTTCACCACCATCACGTTGCATGAACAAACAACGCAGGCGTTGGTAGGAATACCCCGTTGGTCGATGGTGTCAGACCCTTTTGGGCTCTTCTTGCCTCGATGATTGTGCTTTGCCATTAGTTGCCGGTAGCGGGAATACCTGCAACAGCCCGCTTAAGTCCATGACCTGCGGCGATACGAACGGCCTTGCGCGCGGGAATCTCCAATGGTGCACCAGTCTTTGGATTTCTCCCGGTTCGCGCGCTACGTTCTACGACATCAAGGGTGAGGAACCCAGGAATGGTGACTTTTTCTTGGTTCGTCAGGGACTCGATAACCACGGCTTGAATACTCGTGAGAACCTGCTCGACGCTGGCGGCGGGAACTCCGCTGCGAACTGACGTGGCGGTAATGAGCTCAGAACGGTTCATATTACTCCTTAATGATAATGATTTTCATTACCATAACACACGAGCCGAAATGCACAAGTTTCGACGGGGTTTGATGACCCTGCGTGTCTCACGTTTAATTCTCGGGCGTCAATCTCGAGATGGTTGGTAACCCTCGGACTCAATGCGTGCGGCATTACGCGGAAGCATGAAGCTCAAAAGCAATCCAAGGAATACGAAGATTCCGGCAATGATCGACACCGATTTAATCGCGGTCACAAATCCGTCCGATGCCCCGGCGACGAGCACGTCACCATCAGGTTGCTTGGCAAGGGCGGGGATCGCTTGACCGGCGCTATTGGCGACCGCGTCACTGACCTGTTGGGCTTCTGCCGCTGGGATGCCTCGGTCTTCAAGGTGTCCCGCGGTTGAACCAAGACCGATTAAGAGTGTTGTCCCAATAATCGCGGTACCGATTGCAGCGCCTACCTGGCGTGAGGTCGACTGAATAGCGCTCGCCGAACCGGATTCGGCCACGGGAACTTCAGAGAGAATCACGCCGGTGAGTTGCGCGGTGGCGAAACCAACACCTAGGCCATAGATAAACAACCAAGGCGCCATGCCCCAACCGGTGACGGTGTCAGAAATTATTATTCCAAGTCCAATGATTCCAATCACTTCAAGCACCATGCCGAGTTGCAAGACTCGGACCGGTCCAAAGCGTTGGGAGAGCGGGGCGCCTGCGCCCGAGGCTGCAAAGGAGCCAACGGCTAGGGCGAGCAAGATGACACCGGTTTCCAGGGCGTTGTAGCCGCGGGTTGCCTGTAGGAACAGTGGAATTGCGAACAGTAGTCCGAACTCACCAAGGCTCACAACCAAGGCGACACCGTTGCCGGCACCGAAACTCTTGATTCGGAAAAGCCGAAGGTCAAGGATCACGACTTTGTCGGCGGCGAGCCGGCGTTTTTCAACGAAGATCATCAAGATAAGAGCAAAGATTCCGAATAGGCCAGCAACCAAAACAATGGAAATTGATTCAAGGGGCCAAGTAAACCCTCCCGCTGAGAAGTCTGCGATCGGTCTGATCCAGCCGTAGCGTTGTCCTTCGATCACGGCGAAGACTATTCCGACCAGGCCGAGTGTGATCAACAAAGTGCCAGGAATGTCAAAGCCCTTGCGTGCATGAAGATCGCGGGTTTCAGGAACGACCACGATCACACCGATCACGACAATGATTCCAATTGGGACGTTGATCAAAAACGCCCAGTGCCACGAGGCGTAGGTGGTGAGGTAACCGCCGACCAATGGCCCAAGGGCGGCCATGCCACCGATCGTTCCGCCCCACACCGCGAATGCGACAGCGCGTGACTTGCCAACAAAGACGGCGTTAATGACCGCGAGCGATGCGGGCAGAATCATCGCCCCACCGATTCCCTGCAATGCACGGGCACCGATCAGGGTCATCGAAGAATCAGAGGCGGCGACCAGTGCGCTGGCAAGAACAAAGGTGACCACACCAATAATGAACAGAAGTTTGCGACCAAAGCGGTCACCTAGGCGACCAAAGAAAATAAGCAGCGATGCAAAAGTCAGTGAGTAAGCCGCGTTAATCCACTCGGCGTCGTTGGTGGTGAGGTCAAGGTCGGTGACCATGGTGGGAATCGCGACGTTCACCACGGTTGCGTCGAGAATAATCATGGCAACACCAAGTGCTAGGAAGATCAGTGCGACCCAACGCTTCTTGCCTTCCAGCACAATATTGTGTGCGGGAGGCGTTGTTGGAAGTGGTTCGCGTTCGTTCTCAACCGATGCCATGTTGCTCCTCACATGTCAGGTTCCACGTAATCGGGACCCTTTTGCCACAACGCAGTCTGCCCTACGCGGTGCACATTGCTGAAATAGACATGCGAAACTTGCGCAATGTCAGCACAGCTTGCAATTGGATCCTATGTAGTTGATCCACCTGTTGTGCTAGCCCCAATGGCGGGAATCACCAATCGAGCATTTCGCCGGCTGTGCCGCGAAGAAGGTGCTGGACTCTATGTTTCCGAGATGGTCACCTCGAGGGCACTCGTGGAACGCAATGCCGCAACCATGGACTTGGTGACTTTCGCAGCAGATGAATCTCCACGGTCAGTGCAGCTTTATGGCGTGGACCCGCATGTCATGGCTAAAGCAGTCTCAATAATTGTGGACGAGGATCGAGCTGACCATATCGATATGAATTTTGGTTGCCCAGTTCCCAAAGTCACCCGCAAAGGTGGTGGAAGCGCCCTACCGTGGAAACGTGATTTGTTCACCGAGATTGTTGAGCGAGCAGTTGCCGCAGCAGACGGCAAAGTTCCCGTTTCGGTAAAAATGCGAAAGGGAATCGACGCGGACCACCTGACCTACTTGC